>Ga0335078_10019293_pt1 | contig 10138 bp, 9 predicted proteins | sample Lox_Sample_32_FD_206711 | JGI IMG/M metagenome (GOLD analysis project Ga0335078, IMG submission 206711) | Soil microbial communities from Loxahatchee National Wildlife Refuge, Florida, United States - Lox_Sample_3.2 | ecosystem: Environmental > Terrestrial > Soil > Wetlands | place: USA: Florida...
GACGTAGAAAGATGGCCGGGTCTCTTCGTGGAATGGACAGAGCCCCACGATCTCGGATCGGCCCGCAGGATGACCAATCCAGTTATGTTGCCGGAGATAGTCCAGAAGCGGCATCCGCCGCTTGAGTGTTACGACGTCTTCGCCCACGGCGCCTTTTTCGCCTCCGGAGCCCAGCGTAGGAGCAGTGGGAGGGCAGTCCAAGGCAAGGATGGTGGGCGAAAGAGTTTTTTCTAAAGACGGAGAGGCCAGAGAACTTCGAGCGTCGGAGTTATCCACGACGGCGGGCCCGCCTGGTCAACAGGCTCATGGCCGCGGGTCAGCCAGTGAGCGAGGCGGGCAACAGTCCGGTTGAGAAAAGAAAGTGCCGGCTGAAGACAATCAAGACCTCTCGACCAGCGCCGGACGGTTGACGGATCCGGCACGCGGTCAGGATCCTTCAGCCTGGGCAACGCCTTCTCCCATGTGCAGTGCTCTGTAAAGCGCAGCTGCAATGCCTGGCTGCGCGCCAGCAAACTGTAATGCGTGTAAGGGAGAGAGAACAGGGGGAGGAAGGTAAATGTCATCCCGCACCTGACGCAGCGCCCACGATGAATCCAAATCCAATCGTGATGCTCGTCGTGAGCCTGCTTGCGGCGACGGCCGTGACCCACAATAGAATCGCGTTCACAAAATGGGCATCGGCGTATGATGATCTCGTCGCAGTGTTCGGCCCAGTCGGTTGCAATCTTGCCCGGCGCGACGGAAACTGAGACAAAGAGGATCGTACCTCTCAGGGGTTCCGCTTCCGGTTCAGACCCGCCAAAGATCATCGCTGGAGGCGGGGCTCCGCCTCCTGATAAAAATCCAACTGAAAGAAATATAACTTCTTACCTACAGGGCGTAGGGTGTGATCCGGGATATTGGCCGGTTATCTCCCTGTTCGCAACGGTTCAGAGTTGCTGGACAGGCCGCACACGGGGTTTAGCGGGACCTGCTTTCAGGTGAGGTTCTTGTGAACGAGTTCACATAGGGTGAGCGCGGCCGCCTTCTTCAGCGAATAGAAGGCTTTGCTCCCCTCCCGTCTGCGGACGACGATCCCGGATTGAGAGAGAAGCTGCAGGTGGCGTGAGACGTTTGGCTGAGTTCCGTCTAGAGCGTCGACTATTTCTGCGACGCTCATCTCACCCCGCCTCAATAGCTGGAGGATCCGGAGCCGATACGGCTCGCCGAGAATGCGAAATCGGCTCGCCACGAGGTCGAGCATTCCTTCGCTCATTCGGGCGTTGTATGGGCAATGCTGCACTGTGAGGCTCTCTTCCATTCAGAGTTCCCAAATCTATCAAACGCACGGGGCAGCCAAAGTTTCAGCTCCAAGCTCGACGTTAAGCTCCAGGTTGATTTCGGGTGGATTGAGGAGGGTGTTCTTGATGAGGCAATGCTCGACAGAACGCATCAACCCTTCCTTCTGCTCAGTCGTGAGGCTGACCGGAGTGTCGACGCGGATGCGGAAGTTGCCGAGACGTGCAGGCCCTTTCAGCTTTTCAGCCGCGACGGAGACGGCAATGCCGGCGGTGGCTAGCCTCCGCGTACGCAGATATTCGGCCGCGTAATAGGCCGCGCAAGTGCCGAGCGAGGCAAGAAGGAGTTCCGGCGGAGTCATGCCCGCGTCGGTGCCGGCGTTTTCTAGAGGCTGATCGCAAATGATCGTATGAGTGCGTGCGTTGACTGAAAACCTGACGGCATCGATTTGCTGGATCTGGACTTTCATCTCATTTCTCCGAAAGAATGAAGGGCCGCGCTTTCTTGCGAACGGCTCCCAGCAGATGAAAGCCTTCCTTCGCTCGGAACGTTACATGCAAACAGATGTTTTCCCGGCGGGCTAGTCCCGAGTGCAGCAGGCCCGTGGAATTGCGAGAGGCTATCTCGTTATGCCCTTGCGGAAGGACGCGCCGGGGCAACCCGGGTGGGCCCGGAGAGGAGCCGCAGATACTCTTTTGTCATCAGCGAGCGCATCTGCGCAGCCACATCCGCATCGCATGCAACTTCCATAGAACGGCAGCGATCGATTGCGGCACGCAGATCGTTGAGAAACGCAATGCAGGCGGGGCATTCTTCGATATGGGATTTCATCTGCTCGCACGTTCGTGGTTCAACACGGGCGTCCAGGTATTCGGAGAGGTTCGCGAAGAGTCGCCGGCATTCGGCCGGGCGCGCGGTCAGTGCCGGTTTGACGGCTGTCGTCTTTTCCGGCATTCCCGCGAGAACATCTGCCATGTGCTTGCGAACGGCCAGACGCGCGCGATGAAGGCGAACGCGCAAGGTGCCAATCTGAAGGCCAAGGATTTGTGCGATCTGTTCAGAAGCCAGCTCTTCCATGTCATGGAGTACGAGGACCATGCGCAGCTGGGGCGGGAGACGCAAGACAGCTTCATGCAGAAGCTGGCGCTGCTCAGTGAGTATGGCTTGGTTCTCGGGGCCGCCTTCTGCTGCAAGCAACAGGCGCCTGAGTTCGTCATGGTCCGGAACGAGCGCGTCCAGTGACAGGCTTGGGCCATTTTTCTGGAGGGGACCGCGCCTCATGCGATGGCAGCGGTTCTTGGTTACCGTGTACAGCCACGCGGCCAGGGCGTTGGCATCTTCCAGCTTGCTGAGGTGTTTGAGCGAGCGAAAGAGGACTTCCTGCATGGTGTCTTCGGCATCCTGGCGATGCCCGCACATCTTCATACTGAACGAGAAGACGGTGTTCTGCAGCAGGGCTATCGCTTGCTCGATCGCTTCCGGAGTGTTCCTGCGCAACAGTTCCGATGCCTGGACCAGCTCGGTTCGCATGCCCGTGAGATTCTCCCGATAGCAGTATAGATAGACTGAGATGTCACAGACGTGCCCTGCCTCACGAGGGCACGTCGCATCTGCTTCCTGCGGAGAGCGCGGCCTCGATCATGCGAAGCCCTACCGGGCATAGAGTTCGCAACCAGTCTGCGAACTCCTGCCTCGTTGACAGCGACTCGGACTGGACCATGGCTCGAAGCAGGGCGAGCGCGAGAGCCATTTCGGCCCCTGGCCGATTTGCTTCGAGCCGCAACATCTCGCGGTAGACCTCGTCTTTGAGGTGATTCTCTCTCCGTATCTGCGCGACTCTGCCGGCGGCCCGGGTAGGTTCCCCGACAGGAGGGGGTGAGGAGCGAATCTTGCCAGGCTGAGCCATCAATGCCTCAATTGTGGAGTGGCTCTACCCGCTCAGCACCGCAGGCGCTCTCTTTCACGCCAATTGCGCGCAGGATAGCCATCGCCGGGCACCAGTTGGTGAATGCCGATTGCAGAAGGTTCAGGCCGATGAACACCGTCAGCCACATCCAGGTGGGGGACACGAAGTAAGTAAGAGCAACAGACAGGAGCACCATCACTCCTGCCATAAGGCGGAGTCCACGTTCAACGGTCATTGAGCCACTCCTTCATAGACTTCGGGTGCACACGTCACCGCGGTTTCGGTCTTTCTGTGGACCATGTAATAGAGGATGGGAATGGTCGGCCACGAGAGGAAAGTGGACGCGATCGCTCCCGCCATCAGCGATACGGCGAGTCCCTGGAAAATGGGGTCGGTAAGAATGACGCTCGCGCCCACCACAACCGCGGCGGCCGTCAGCAGCATGGGCCGGAAGCGGATGGCGCCCGCGTCAATCACAGCCTGGCTCAGCGGAACTCCCTGCCGCCGGCGCAATTCGATGAAGTCCACCAGGATGATGGAATTGCGCACGATGATGCCCGCGCCCGCGATGAACCCGATCATCGATGTGGCCGTGAAGAATGCTCCCATGATGGCGTGCGCTGGCAGAATGCCCACCAAGGTCAACGGGATGGGAGCCATGATGATCAGGGGCACAATGAAGGAGCGGAACCATCCCACCACGAGTACGTAGATGAGAAGCAGCACGGTGGCGAATGCCAGGCCGAGATCGCGGAAGACCTCGATCGTGATGTGCCATTCACCATCCCACTTCATGGAGTAGTGATCGCTCGATTCCGGCATGCTCGCGTTGTAGCGCGCGAGTGTGTAGCCGGCTGGAAGCTTGAGCTGATCGAGATCCTTGTTCATCTTGAGTATGGCGTAGACCGGGCTCTCTTCCGCACCGGCCACATCCCCAGTGACATACACAACGCGCCGCAGGTTCTTGTGGTAGATACTGCGCTGGATGGTGTCGTGCTCCACGCTGACGAGTTCGCGGAGCGGCACCATCGCACCATCCGCTCCGGGCAAATGCATATCTTCAAGGGCCTGCTCTGACGAGCGGTCTGCCCGGGTCAGTTGCACCATGGCAGGAATCGGCTCGCGCGCATTTGCATCGTGCACTAGCCCCACTTCCATTCCCGACGATGCGAGCGCGAGGGCTTTTGCTACATCGGCCACCGCGATCCCGTGCTGCGCGGCTTTCACGCTATCCACTTGAACGGCGAGCCGGGGCTGCGGATCCTCAACGTACCAGTCGGTGTCCACGACACCCGGTGTGTGCTGAAAGATCGACTTGATCTGCTTTGCCACGCGCGTTTGCCCGTCGAGATCCGGGCCATAGACTTCCGCCACCAGCGTCTGAATGACGGGTGGTCCGGGCGGCACCTCGCTGACCTGTATGCGCGCGCCGTACTGGTTGCCAATGGCCACCAGCAGAGGCCGAAGGCGGCGGGCGATGGCGTGGCTCTGCTCCTTGCGTTGGCCCGCCGGAACAAAATTGACTTGAATGTCCGCCTGATTTGGCATGCGCCGCATGTAGTAGTGGCGTACCAGCCCGTTGAAATTGAAGGGGCCCGAGGTGCCCGCATAGAGCTGATAATTCAGCACGTCCGGCTCTTTGGCCAATTCAGTGCCCAAGGCTTGCGTGACAGCGAGCGTCTGCTCCAGTGGGGTTCCGTCGGGCATGTTGATGACCACCTGGAGTTCGCTCTTGTTGTCGAAGGGCAGCATCTTTACGCGAACCGCGCCAAAGGGCACCAGGGCCGCGGATAAGAGGAGCAGCCCGAAGACCGCCACAAAGAACAACAGCCGGTTGCGCCCGGATGCGATCAGAGGAGCCATCACCTTGCGATAGATTCGGGTTCGCCAGTTCTCGCGCTCCGGCTCGAGGAGATGGGCTCCGCCTAGGTGTTTCCCGAGCAGGCGCATGGCCGCCCAGGGTGACACAACGAAAGCCACGATCAGAGAGAAGATCATAGCTGCGGAAGAGCCAACTGGGATGGGCCGCATGTATGGACCCATGAGGCCGCGCACGAACGCCATAGGCAGCACTGCCGCGATCACTGCGAATGTGGCAAGGATGGTGGGGTTGCCGACTTCAGCTACCGCCTCTACCGTGACGTCGCTGCAGGAGCGATTCTGATTCTCCTTCAGCCGGAAATGGCGCACGATGTTTTCGACCACGACGATGGCATCATCAACGAGGATGCCGATGCTGAAGATAAGCGCGAACAGCGTCACGCGGTTGATGGTGTAGCCGAGGAAGTAGAAGATGGACATGGTCAGCGCAAGCGTCACGGGGATCGCCAGCAGCACAACCCCGGACTCGCGCCACCCGAGAAACAATGCGACCAGCAACGTCACCGATACGGTGGCCAGCAGCAGGTGCTCCAGCAACTCGTCCGACTTTGCCTTGGCCGTCTCCCCGTAGTTCCGAGTTGTGGTGACGTTCACATCGTTGGGAATCTGCACGCCCTTCATCTCGTCGACGCGCTTCAGTGCCGCATTGGCGATGTTGGTGGCGTTCGTTCCCTTACGCTTGGCCAGCGTGATTGACACCGCCGGGAACTGCTGCGGTGCACTCGGCCCGGCACTCGCGTTCGTGGTTCCAAAGAGCACGTAATTCGCCGGGTCCGACGGCCCGTCGATAATCTGATCGGCGACGTCGCGCAGGTAGACCGGGCGGCCATGATCCACTGCCACCACCACCGACTCGAGATCCTGCCGGCTCGTAAACAAATTCCCGGCGTCGATGCGCACTTCGCGGTTATTTTCGGCAAAGCTGCCTGCCTGCAAGCTGGCATTGGCCGCCTGCAGGCGACCGACGATCGCGAGAGGCGACTGCCCATATGCGTTTAGCTTCGCGGTATTCAGCATCACGCGCATGGTGCGCGGCAGGCCGCCAATGACATTGCTCTCCGACACATCAGGAATCTGCTGCAGATTGTGCTGAATCTCGTTCGCGATGGCGCGCAGTTGATACCCGCTGTAGTGCTCGCCCCACACGGTCAGAGAGAGGATGGGTACATCGTCAATCGACCGCGCCTTGATGATCGGCTGCGTGATGCCGGGTGGAATCTGGTCGAAATTCGAGTAAAGCTTGCTATAAACCTTGATAAGCGCATCCTCCTGCGGCGTGCCCACCAGGAAGCGCACGATCACAAGGCTCATGCCGGGACTGGAGGTGGAGTAAACGTACTCCACTCCCGGAATCTGGTGTACCAGGCGTTCGATAGGAAGCGTGACGCGTTCTTCCACCTCCGCGGGCGATGCGCCGGGCATCGCGGTCGCAATGTCGAGCATCGGCACCAGGATCTGCGGATCCTCTTCGCGCGGAATGACGATGACAGAAAGAATGCCCAGTGCGAGCGAAGCCACGACAAAGAGCGGAGTCAGCTTGGAATTGAGGAACGCGTGCGCAAGACGCCCCGCAAGGCCCAGGCCTGCGATGCCGGAACTCTTCATGGCTGAACCCCCGCCGCATTCTCGACGCGCTTGCCGGCCAGTTCACGGTCGCCGGGGTCATCCACCAATTTCTCGCCGGCGGAGATGCCGGACAGAACCTCAATGAGGTTCCCCTGCTGCGCACCAACCGTCACGTACCGCAATTGCGCGACTCCATTCCCATCGAGGAAGTAGGCGCACGAAAGCGAGCCGCGAAGAACGATCGCCGATCGCGGCACAACGATGGCCTGACGGGACCCCGTCGGGATGGCCGCAGTGGCGTACATGCCGGCGCGAAGTTGTGCGGATGCCGGAAGATCAATCTTGACCAGGAAGCTGTGGCTCGCAGGATCGGCCGCGGGAACAATTTCGCTGACCGTGCCGGACGGATCAAGCGAAGGCGCGGAATCTACGCTGACGTTGAGCTTCATCCCCAGGCGTACTGAGGCGATGGCGGATTCGTCGATTGTTGTCTGCAACTGCAGCGGCCCGGCGCTGTCGATCTGCAGCAGAGGTACGCCCGGCGCGGCCAGCGTGCCCGGGTCAACCATGCGCGCCGTCACCACTCCCGCGAACGGGGCGGCAATGCGCGTGTAGCCCAGCATGGCACGGGCTCCGCTCTCCTGCGCCTTTGCTGCCGTCACCTGCGCCCGCACCGCTTCCAGTTGCGCGGTCGAACCCACCGCCCGCCCCGAGACCTCGTCGAGTTCCTGCGGGCTTACGCTCTTCTGCGCCTGCAACTGCTTGTAACGCGCCAGTGTGCTTGCCGCTAATTCCGCATTAGTTTGCGCTGCGGCCTGTTGATTCTCGGCAGCCTTGATGGCGGCCTGCGCCTGGTCGACCGAGGCCTTGAGCGTGGCGTCATCCAGGATCGCAAGCGTCTGCCCCGCACGAACCGTCTCGCCCTGCCGCACCAGCACTTGCTGGATACGCCCAACCACCTGCGCGGAGATCACTGCGCTCTGCCGCGCGTGCAGCGTCCCAGTGGCTCGCACCGTTACTGCTGCCTGCTGCTGCCGGCTTTCCACCACCTGCGCCTGCACCGTCTGAACCGGGGCGGGCCGAGAAGGCTCGCTCGACTTGCAGCCGGCAAGAGCCGCAACCGCGGCAGCCAAGATAAAGCCAGACCCAACTACTTTCATTGCAATTCCTCCGCCGCTTCGGGAGTGAGTGTCCCGGTCGTAAAAAGTGTTCCTGCATACGCCACCGCGTTGCCGTAAACCGCGCGCCAGTAGTTCGCCTGCGCCTGTCGCTCAGCATCTTCTCCGCGCAGCAGTTCCGTGATCGTCGCCAGCCCGGCGTTATACCGGTTCGTCAGAATGCGCAGGCTTTCGTTCGCCTGGTCGATGGCCGCTTCCGCTGTATCCAGTGATTGCTTCGCCGTCGCGCGCTGAATGTGCGCCTGGCTCACCTGCAGCCGGACCTGCTGCTGATATGCATTCACCTGCGCATCCACGCGGACCTTGGCCGCCGTCTCGCGGGCAAGCTGCGCGCGCTTGCTGAAGGGCAGGATGTCGATGTTCACCTGCACTCCGGCCACCCAGTTGTTGCCGCCAGAGTCCACACCCCGATCGTCTTCCCAATTGCCATATGCATTCACGCGTGGCCCGTAACTCACCTTCGCCGCGCTCACGGCCAGACCCTGCGCCGACTGCGCCTTGCCCATCGCAGCCAGATCGGGCCGAGTTTTCGCTGCAGTTTGCAGATCCTGCTCAAGCGAGTTCTCGGGGAACTCTCTAGCCTCGATCGCCTGCACCTTGGATTGCGCCAACTCGGGTGCGCCCATCGCAAGCCGCAGGCGCGCCCACGCAAGGTCCAGCTCGCCATGCGCGGCGATCAGGGCCTGCTTCATCGCGGCTTCGTTCACCTGGGCGGAGATGCGGTCCGACTCCACTGCCAGCCCCGCTTTCACGCGATCGTCTACCGAACCGAACAGGGACTGCGCCGTTTCCAACTCGTGCTGCGCCACCGCAACTTTCCGCTCGGCATATAGCACTTCCTGGTACGCCTGGACGACATCAAAGACAATCTTCTGATCGACGGCCTTGGCCGAGTCCACCGCGCTCGAGTGCATCAGTTCTGCGCTGCGGATCATCTTCTGCGTCCTGAACGAGTCGAAGGCCATCCACCCGCCGGAAATCCGCGTCGCGAAATTCCCCACCGGTTCGGGACGGTTCAGCGCGTTCAGGTCGAGATCGGCGGCCGTGAAACGCTGTTGCCGCAGCTTGTTTCCGAACACGTAGACAGGGTCATTGCCCCGCGACATGTCCTCTGTGAAGTTCACCTGCGGCAGAAACTGGGTGCGGGCCAGGGCCACGCCCGCTTTCGCATCCTGCATCCCGGCGCGGGCCACATCGGCATCGGGATTCTGCTTCAGGGCCTGCTGAACCGCCTGCCGCAGCGTAAGCGGTTCCTGCGCTGCGGAAGTTGCCATCCCCATGAAGATTGCGAGTATGAGCCAGACCACACTCCTGGGATACCGTCTCATCGTTTGGGCTTTCCTTTTGAGCGTTCATTAGAGGAAAGTCAGCGAGAGCCGTCTTCATTACATCGGGGCGAAGCATTTTTGACGCGAGAGGTCGTTTCTCTCAGATGGCTTCAGACCGCGCACTGGCTTCAGAATCTACATTTCTCTATACGGAAACCTCAACGAGTGAGTTGTCGCCAAACCACTCGTCGATCGGTCGCTCTTATTCCTGCAATTGCAGGCACATGTCCGTAGAACGGGCTTCTCGGAAAGTTGACTGCTCAACCTGCACTCCGGTCGTAAGCAATCACCAGTGCGTTGTCGAGGGCGGATGTTTCCCCGCCAATCGGCAAGGCGTCAGCGACCCAGGGGGTTGGGCAGGTAATGGATTTCTGGGAAGAAGTTCAAGATCACCCGACTGCCCAAGACAAGCGGCCGCAAGTCAAACGGGCTGGCCCTCGCGCAATCTGTCGAGCGCTGTGATCAGATCGCGCATTCGGCCCTCCGTGATGAGTTCTCGCGGAGAGCGCCCACCAAATGCTTCAAGCGGAGATGACAGCCATTCGTTCTCTTTCGAGGCGACGACGTAATCGTCCATCCGCAAGAGTAATCCGCGGAGGGCGGTGATCCTCATGTTCGATTGGTTGGTTCCGCGCCAGGCATTCGAGTGGAGCAACGATCGCACTGGCAAGTTCAGAGCTATTGCCATTTGTTCTTGAGTTAGGCCGAGTCGTCGTCCAGCATTCTCGAGATCAAAATTATCGCCCGCACATAAGCCTCCTGCTTCGGCGCGGGTCTCGGTCCGATGCGATGGAATCAGTTTTCGAGTTTGAGTCGCAGTCCGCATGGGTGCTTCCAAACTGATTTTATGAAGAATTTCGCGCGGCGCGAAATATTTGACCCTTTTTCCTGACGCGGGTTCTTCAGCTTTCAGAGTTGGCTTAGATATCTCAATGATTATAAATAACTTAAGTTTGGCAATGTTCTTCGCTTTTCCTGGGCTTTTCTTCTGTAAACTGTTG
>Ga0335078_10019294_pt1 | contig 10138 bp, 11 predicted proteins | sample Lox_Sample_32_FD_206711 | JGI IMG/M metagenome (GOLD analysis project Ga0335078, IMG submission 206711) | Soil microbial communities from Loxahatchee National Wildlife Refuge, Florida, United States - Lox_Sample_3.2 | ecosystem: Environmental > Terrestrial > Soil > Wetlands | place: USA...
CGTGCCCCAGACCCGGCAGGTTCTGGTCGCGTCGACTTTGCGCAGCGTCGCGCGCAAAATGCGGCTCCATTCGAGGTCGCTGCCGTAAAGCGCGCAGCCAAGCGCATCCAGGATCAAGAGCTTGATGCGCGCGATAACCTCGGAAGGGATATCGCTGTAGCGCAGCTCGGACACGAAATGCGCGATGGCGCTGGTGTGCGGATTTTTGCTTGGTCCCGACATGGACAAATTCCCGGCGAGCGGTAAGCTCACGAATACTTCTTTTCGAGCGCGTCGAATTGCGGCTTATGCACCAGCCGCTGCCGCTCCTCGAAGCTCGCGAGTTGATTTTCCATGCCGGTGAGCGAGCCGCGCTCCTTGAGATGGCCAAGCACCTTCTGCATGCCGGCAACGGCCGCCTGCAATGCGGCGTTGGCATAGAGCACCATGGCATAGCCCATCTTATCGAGCTCATCGAAGGCAATCATCGGCGTCAGCCCGCCGGCGACGATGTTGATCAGTTGCGGGACCGGCAGGCGCTTCGGAATCTCCGCAATATGTTCCTTGCTGCGCGGCGCCTCGACAAAGGTCATGTCGGCACCGGCTTCGATATAGGCGAGCGCGCGCTCGATGGCGTCGTCGAAGCCGTTGACTGCGATAGCATCGGTGCGCGCCATGATGAGCAGATCGGGATCGGCGCGCGCATCGACGGCGGCATGGATCTTCTGCACCATCTCTGTGCGCGCCACGACGCTTTTTCCGGAGAAATGGCCGCAGCGTTTCGGGAATTCCTGGTCCTCGAGCTGAATGGCGTTGGCGCCACTGCGCTCGAGCAGCCGGATCGTGCGTCCGACGTTGATCGCATTGCCGAAGCCGGTGTCGGCATCGACGATCAACGGCAGGGAAACGGCGCCGCGCATCGCCGCCACGTGCTCGGCAAGTTCGCTCACCGAGATCAGTCCGATATCCGGCATGCCGAGGAAGGTGTTGGTTACGCCGGCGCCGGTGACATAGATTGCCTCGAAGCCGAGATCCTCGATCACTCTGGCTGTGAGCGCATTGGCCGCGCCGGGCAGGAGCACGGCCTTGCGTTTGCGCAAGAGGTCACGCAGGCGTTTGTTGCAGCCGTCGGTCATCGCGGTTCGTCCATGGAGGCGACAGCAATGTTGTGAGCGTTTTTCGCCGGTTGCGCAACTGGCGCACTGCGGCAGCCATCGTGACGTCCTGTGACGCCGATTAGCGCGGATTATCCCTGCGCTCGCGTTTGCCGCGCCGTTCGGCGTCGTCCGAGTAGAATGGGTTCGGACGACAGAAGCCGCCGGCACCAACGACATTGGCTTGGCACTGCTCGAGCGTGACAAAGCCGCAATTGGCGCCGCCCATTCCACCGGTATATTCGGCGCACCATTTAAACGGATCGGCCGCCGCGGGATCGCGCGCCAACGCGTTCACGCCGACACAGATAGCAAGTACGATTATCGCCTTGTGCATGACGCCCCTCGATGAATTCGGCACGCGCCGGAATTCGCCACGGGACGTTATAACGGCCGCGCGCCGCGGCCATTCAATTCGTGCTCACATCGCAGTGACGCATATGTGAGCGGATTAGCGCTGGTGCGTGGCTAACGTCGCCGCGGCGGCCTGCGCTTCGGGGACGACGTCGTAGGCATAGAGTTTTTTACGAAATTCCGCGTGCGCCGTGATCTCGGCATCGCGTACGCCGAGGTCGGAATAGGCGGAATCGTAGCGCAACCCATTCTCGCGCGCGCCGCGCTGCACCGCCGCCACGCGCTCGCGGCGCAAGCGCTCATAGGCGAGCAGCGCGGCCGGGGCGTTGCTGCGGTCGGCTTCGGCGAGGATGGTTGCGAGCGCCATGCCGTCTTCGATGCTCTGATTGGCGCCCTGGCCGAGATGCGGCAGCATCGGATGCGCCGCATCGCCAAGCAGGCTCAGCCGCCCCTTGCTCCAGGTCGGCAGCGGCTCGCGATCATAGAGCGCCCAGCGAAAAGTTTTTTCCACTTGGCGCAGGAGATGCTCGATGCGCAGGTCCCAGCCGGCGAATTCCTGGCGCAACACGTCGGGGTCGCCGGCGGCCGACCAGGATTCCTTCATCGCTTGGTCAGCGGGCAGGAAGCCGACATAGTTGATCAATTTGCCGGCGCGCACCGGGAAGGTAAGGAAGTGTTTGCCCGGACCGAGCCACATCAGCCAGCAGTCGTTCGGCCAATCGGGAATGCGCTCATGCGCGACGACGCCCCGGTATGCGACGGTGCCGTGGAACACGGGGCGCGACGGCGGAAAGACGAACGGACGCATTTCGGAATGGATGCCGTCGGCCCCGATAACGACGTCGGCGTCCACGGTAGCGCCGTTGGCGAATGTGACATGCGCGACATCTTCGTTTTGCGCAAAGCCGGTGGCCCGATGCCCCGTATGCACGACGCCAACGGGCAACGCTTTGGCGAGGAATTCGACGAAATCGGCGCGATGCATGCCAAAGGTCGCGTTCCAGCCGGCTGAGTCCGTGACCTGTACGGGTGCGATCGGGGTGCCATCATGGCGAAAATAATGCGAGCCGACGCCAACGCGCGCGCCCCATGTCTCCACTGCGGGTCCAAATCCGATGCGCTGCAACTGGCGCACGCTGTTCGGCGTGATGAACACGCCGGCGCCGACCTCGCCAAGGGCGGGGGCCTGCTCGTAAAGAGCAACGTCGATGCCGTGGGCAACCAGGGCATTCGCCGCAAACAAGCCGCCAATGCCGCCCCCGACAATGACGATCTTGGGTTGCGATTTTCCCATGATGAACCTCGTCGCCGGTCCGGCGATCTCAAACGCCCGCGCCAAGCGTGTTGTCTCGGCACCCAGACTATCGCAGTCTTGTCCTGACAGAAGGCGCGGATCAAGCGCCGGCAAGGATCAGGGAGAGATTCATGCGCGATGTGTTCGCGAGAGGATGGGTTGTTGCCGGCCGCATTGCCATCGGCGCGATTTTTGGCTTGGCACCGTTGATTGGCCTGGCGCGCGCCGCCGACTATCCCGATCATCCGGTCAAGATTATTGTTCCGTTTCCCGCCGGCGGCACCGCGGACGCCGTACCGCGCATCATCGCCGAATGGCTGTCGCGCAAATGGGGCCAGCCGGTAGTTATTGAAAATCACGCCGGCGCGGGCGGCAATATCGGCGCCGAGCTCGTCTACAAATCTCCGCCCGACGGCTACACGCTGCTGTCAGCGCCGCCGCCGCCCTTGGTGGTCAATCAGAACCTTTATGCCAATCTCGGCTTCGACCCGACGAAATTCGAGCCCATCATCGTGATGGCGCAGGTGCCGAATTCGCTTCTGGTCAATCCGAGCAAGGTCAAGGCGAACAGTTTGACGGAATTCATCGATTTCCTGAAACAGCATCCCGACACGGTCACCGCGGCGACGCAAGGAAACGGCACGACCTCGCATCTAACAACCGAGCTGTTCAATCTCAAAGCCAAGGTGAAGGTGCGCAACGTTCCCTATCGCGGATCGGCGCCGGCGCTGCAGGATTTGCTCGCGGGCAATGTCGATATGATGTTCGACAATCTCGGCGTTTCGCTCGCCTTGGTAAAGGCCGGCAAGCTGCGGCTGCTTGCGGTGGCGTCGGCACAGAGGCTGGAATCGCTGCCTAATGTTCCGGCTTTAGCGGAAAAGCTACGAGGATTTGAATCGGTTGCCTGGTACGCGATCGTGGCGCCGCCGCAGACGCAAAAGGCGATCATCGAAAAGATCAACGCGGACGTCAACGAGGCGCTTGCCGATCCTTCGGTGCGAGAGCGCTTGAAGAAACTTTCGGCTGAAATATTCGGCGGCTCGGTGGCTAAAACCACGCAATACATGCGCGAGGAGGTCGGCCGCTGGGATAGTGTGATCAAGGCGGCACACATTACGCTGCATTGATCGTTACGGCAGGTCGGACGTCGCGAGTGACGCCGCGATATGCTTGTCAAGCGCGAAACGGGATGGAACAATCCGAGCGGCTGCGCCGGTCAAAAGCGAAAAACAGAAGGCGCAAGGGAGGATGGCAAAGGTGCGCTTTTTTAAACAGGCGTTCATTGCGCTCGTTATTCTCGGTGCACTCAACATCGGCGTGGTACGCGCGCAATCTTATCCGACGCGCGATATCACCTTCATCGTCGCTTTTGCGCCAGGCGGCGTTGCCGACACGCTGGCGCGCATCGTCGGCAAGGGCTTGAGCGAACGGCTCGGGCACACGGTTGTGGTGGAGAACCGTGGGGGGGCCGGCGGAAATATCGCGGCGGCTACCGTCGCGCGCGCGGCGCCCGACGGCTATACGCTGCTCGTCACCACGACGGCGGTCGCGATCAACGAAACATTGCGCCCGAACAAGGGCTTTGCGGCGAGCGATTTGAAGCCGATCGCCATCGTCGCGTCCTCGCCGGAATCTTTCGTGACCGGCCCGAACAATCCGGCCGCCAATCTCGCCGAGTTTCTCAAAACCGCCAAAGGCAAGAATATCACCTTCGCCTCGGCCGGCGTCGGCAGCGGGTCGCACATTGCCGCGGAATATTTCTTCAAGGAGATCGCGAAAATCTCCGCGACTCATGTGCCATTTCAAGGCGGCGCGCCGGCCATCGCGGCGACTATCGGCGGTCAAGTCGACGTCATGGCGACGACTCTTGGCGGCGGCGCCGCGGCGCAGATTGCCCACGGCAAGTTGAAAGGTCTCGGCGTTGCTAGCGTTAAGCGCGTGAGCGTAACGCCCAACGTGCCCACTTATGCCGAGGCGGGTTATCCGTTCGAGGCTTCGTCATGGGTGGGCGTGTTCGCCCCGGCGGGCACCAGTCCCGAGATCACGGCAAAGCTCAACGCGGCTATTGAAGAGGTCATGAAAGACCCCGCGCTGCGGCAAAAGCTTACAGCGATCGGCTTCGATCCGATGGAAGGCTCTCAGGCGCAAGCCGAAACCTACTTCAAATCGGAAGTGGCGAAGTGGGGCAAGATGGTGAAAACGCTCGGGCTGTCGATCAAGTGAAGGGCAGGCCTGCGTGCGCCGAATACCATGTAGCGATGTGAGCCGATAAGATTACCGCGGCCGGGGCGGCTCAATACAAACATGCTCCAGGGAGGATTCCGTGAGAGCCTCATCGCGCATGGCCAAGGTGTTTGGCTTGGCCTCGTCGATCCTGTTCGCCGCCGCACTCGCGCCGGCGCAAGCGCAGGACTTTAGCGACCGCCCGATCAGGATGATCGTCGGCGTTTCTGCCGGCGGCGCCACCGACGTGACCGCGCGCCTCGTCGCGCAGGAGATGTCGAGGACGCTGAAAACACCGGTGCTGGTTGAAAACAAGCCGGGCGCCTTCTTCATCCCGGCTTATCGCGAGCTCACCACCGCGCCGGCGGATGGGCACACGATCTTCATGATCTCGGCGAGTACGGTGGTGACCCAGCCGGGACGTAAGAATTTTCCCTACGACATTCGCAAGCTGTCGCCGATTACGGAAGTCTCGGCGGGGCCCTTCATCCTCACCTCGCGCAAGGGACTGAACTTCAAGACGGTCAACGATCTCGTCGAGTACGGCAAGAAGCACCCCGGCCAGCTCAAGTTCGGCTCGGGCGGCAGCGCGGGCTCATCGCTGGCGCTCTCAGCCGAGCTTTTGCGGCTGCGCGCCGGCATCACCATCATCAACGTACCGTATAAGGGCGCCGCCAATGCGCTCACCGATCTGCTCGGCGGCAGTGTCGACGCCATGTTCGACGCACTCCCCGTCGAGGTCGGGCAAGTCAAGCAAGGCAACGTCACTGGGCTTGCGGTGACCAGCGGCAAGCGCTCGCCGGCGCTGCCCGAAGTGCCGACCATGATCGAATCTGGCTTCAAGGACTTCGAGACCTATAACTATTTCGGCTTGCTGGCGGCGCCCAACACGCCGCCCGACATCATCAAGAAACTAAACGAAGCGGCGGTCAAAGCAGTGCACGAGCCAAGCGTCATCGCTACGTTCGAAAAGCAGGGCATGACGCCGGTCGGCAACACCCCGGATGAATTCGCGAAGATGCTAGCCGAGGATCTGCAGCGGTGGACGCAGGTCATCAAGGATGCCGGCATCACGCCGCAATAGCGCAGACGACATGAACGTGAGCCGGCCACACCGTGGCCGGCTTTTGTTGTGGATCGACAGCAAGAGGTGCCTCTATGGCCAATCATTGGACCGCCCACTTCGGCGGCAATTTTTCCTGGTCTAACGCGACAATGGTGACCAAGGGCATGGCGCCATACGGCGTCGTCTGCTTGGGCGAGATCGAGCGCATCGGCGAAAAACTGATCGCGCGGGGCAACGATCCAGCCGACAAGGAGGCCTGGTGGCAGGAATGGTGCGACATGGGCGATCACGTCGCCAAACTCGCCGACGATGCCATGGCCAAGGGCCGCAAGCTGACCGCCGGCGACTACTACATGCGCGCGGGCTATTATTACTACACGGGCGAGCGCATGGTTGCCCCTGGCGAGCTCAAATCGAGCATCTACGCGAAATCAATTGCCTGCTTCAACAAAGGCTTTCCGATCCGCTACCCGCATTTCGAGCGCGTCGCGGTGCCTTATGAGGCTACGACACTGCCTGCGTATTTCGTCAAGGCGCAGGGCCAGAGCGGACCGGCACCGACGGTTGTCGTTTTCGACGGCCTCGATAACTGCAAGGAAATGAGTTCGCTGTTCTGCGGCCTTGAATTTTCGCGCCGCGGCTTTAACACGCTGGCAATCGACGGTCCGGGGCAGGGCGAGACTTTGCGCCTGCAGAAGATTCCGAGCCGCTATGACTACGAAGTTCCGGGAAAGGCCGCGTTCGATTATGTCGCCAGGCGCAAGGACGTGGACCGTAAGAAAATCGCGATCATGGGCTACAGCTTCGGCGGTTACTGCGCGCCGCGTATCGCCGCACTCGATCCGCGCTATGCCGGCGGCATCGCCTTCGGTGCCATGTGGTGGGATATGCACGCCTGGCTCGTGCGTTCGCAAGAGCAAATGAAAAAGGGCGCGCTCGCCACTTCGCATTTCCAGGTGCCTTGGGTATTCGGCGTCCCCGACCTCGATTTCAACAAGGCGGTCGGGTTGATGAAAAATTTCACGCTCGAAGGTATCGCACAGAAGGTAAGCTGCCCGTTCTTGGTGATGCACGGCAAGGATGACGGCATTATCCCGCCGCAGGAAGCGGAAATCCTCTACGATAAGCTTGGCTCAAAGGTGAAAACGCTGAAGATTTTCGATGCCGAGGAGGGTGGCGCGCAGCATTGCCAGGTCGACGACCGGCAGGCCGGCGTCAACTTTATGGCTGACTGGCTGAGCGAGAACGTATTCGCGCGCTAACGCCGGCGCGCGCGGCGACAAAACACGTCGTAGATTGCGCCGATGATCGTGCGCGCCTCGTCACTGGCGAGGCTGTAATAGACGACCTTGCCGTCGCGGCGCGTATTCACCAGGCCGTCCGCGCGTAGCCGCGCGAGTTGCTGCGATACCGTTGGCTGGCGAAGGCCGAGCTCTTCTTCAAGCTCGCTTACCGATTTCTCGCCCTGGGCGAGGATGCACAGGATGATCAGCCGGCTTTCATGCGCCAGCGCTTTGAGAAATTCGCTGGCGCGTTTGGCATTGTCGACCATGCGATCAAGGTCGTGCAGATGCCCGCGGTTTTCCAAACGCTGAAGTTCCATCGCCCACCTATTTTGATCCACGCGCGACCGTACTCTGAACGTTCAGTCGGCCACCCGCGACGTCGTCTCCAAAAGCTCAACGCGCTCATTTGCTATTGCCGACGTGTCCAGCTTCTTCAACAAGGCGTCGAGCAAGCCCCAAAAGAAATCCTCGCCAGGATAGCCGCGGATACGGCCGATCTCGCGGCCGCGGTCGACCAGCACGAACAGTGGCGTCAGCCGCTCCGGTTCGATAAACGCTAGATCGGCCGGCAGCGGCTGCGCAGTATCGACGCGGCGCAGCGGCGCGCGCAAGCCTTCCTCGGTCTTGCCATAGATCGGCGCGATCTCGCGGTTAAAGACCGCGCACCATTCGCAGCCCGCGCGCTCGAACATCACTAGTTCAGCGGCGGGCGCCGACGAAAACCCGAAAGCAAAAAACATCGCGCCCAGAAGTGCAAAGCGAGAAATAAATTCTCGAATAAGTGAGCTGCACACCAATTTCATTCTCTTGATAAAAACCATCATCTGAATCGTCGTGAAATATATCAGAAATTGGGAATATGTCGATGTGTTGACGCGCTAGCCAAAGCGGAAGGCGAGCAGATTGTCGAATGAGCGCAGCTCGATCAATACGCGATGGAGCAGTCCGGTATCACGATCGGTGATAGCTTTCGGGATCAGCGCAAGGCTCGCCTTGGCGCCATCGATCAGGCGGCGAAACTCGGGTGACTGGCGGGTCGTGCCCTCCGCGATGCCGTCACAGCGCGTGAGGGCTGTGCCGTATCGCGTGGCTTTGTCGGCGATGCCGGATGCGATATCGGGCTTCGACCAGTCGAGCGCGCGGTCGTTGTAAACCATCAGCGCATCCATGGCGCCATTGGCGTCGAGGATACAATCGGCCAGAGTTACGATGCCCGCGCTTTTGCGTAAGCCGTAGAGGTCGGTGCGAATCGCTTGCAATGTCTCGCGGGCGCCGTCCGGGCGGCCGCTCTTGAGTAGCATGTCGGCGGTGATCAGACGGGTGGCGATGTCGGTCATGACGACGATGTATTGTTGGTTGCCATCGAACACTTGCGGCCGCTTGCTGGCGAAGCGCCGTTGCAGATCGCTCCAAGCGTCGCGCAGCCGATCGAACTCGAGCGAGGCAAGATCGATGTTGCCGGTGCGCAGATAGCCGATGGCGACGCGATTATGGCTTTCGGCCTTTTCCACGGCTGCGTTGAAAGCGGACAGGTCGCTGCCCCCGGCGGAAGCGCTTGCCGCGAATAGGGCGAGGATAAAAACGAGAATGCGTTTAAAGCCGGCAGACATGGGAATCGACGCAGTGGGCGAGGCAGTATATACGTTCGCTTGAATATAACCTGCGGTGAACAGGACGGCGAGGTCGGCCTGCACCCGTGGTTGACGGCGAAGTCATCATGATGCTGACGCGACGCGGTCTGATGCTTGGTGCCACCTCGCTTGGCCTTGTCGGCGTCGCGCGTGGCATGCCGATACTGACCGACGATGGGCTCTACAAGGAGCCCTGGTTCTTGGAAAGCTTCCTCGAGCTCGCCGACGATCTCGAATCGACACATAAGGAAGGCAAGCGTTTTGCCGTCATGTGGGAGCTCAAGGGTTGCCCCTATTGCAAGGAGACCCATTTCGTCAATTTTGCGCGGCCCGACATCGCCGACTACGTCAAGGCGAATTTCGAGGTGCTGCAACTCAATATCATTGGCTCGCGCAAGGTGACCGATTTCGACGGTAGCGAACTGTCGGAAAAGGCGCTGGCGGCGAAATATGGCGTGCGCTTTACCCCGACCTTCCAGTTTTTTCCCGAACGCGCCGGGCCGCTCAAGGGGCTCGAGCCCGCCAAGCGCGAAGTGGCACGCTTGGCCGGCTATATGCGGCCGGAGGATTTTATCGCCATGTTCCGTTACGTGCGCGAAAAAGCTTATGAGAGCAAGAGCTTCCGCGACTACGTCAAATCGTTGCCGAGTTGATCTCGCCTTTTGCGCGCCTGCGGCATGATATTCTTTTTTGTGAATATGATTTGAATTGCACAGCGCCCGCCGCTATGGTCGCGCCGGGCGGGGCCTGCGTTTGTCTGCCCCAAAGCGACATACAGGGAGGATTGACCGATGCGACAGCTATCCCGTCGCGCCGCACTTCTACTCGGTGCCGGCGGCGCGGTGCTCACCGCGCTTGGCTGGGGCACCCGCGCCCAGGCCGACGCCAAGGCTGCGGCCGCGCAGATCGCCAAATTTACCGGCGGCAAGACGGCCGAGAAAAGCAAAATCTCGATCGAACTTCCCGAGATTGCCGAGAACGGCAATACCGTACCGCTGTCGGTGTCGGTTGACGCGCCGATGGCCGCCGACAATTACGTAAGCGAGCTGATGGTGGTCGCCGAGGGCAATCCAAACCCGGGTGTCGTCACGTTCCATTTCTCGCCGATGTCGGGCAAGGCGGAAGCCTCAACCCGTATTCGGCTCGCCACC
>Ga0335078_10019295_pt1 | contig 10138 bp, 9 predicted proteins | sample Lox_Sample_32_FD_206711 | JGI IMG/M metagenome (GOLD analysis project Ga0335078, IMG submission 206711) | Soil microbial communities from Loxahatchee National Wildlife Refuge, Florida, United States - Lox_Sample_3.2 | ecosystem: Environmental > Terrestrial > Soil > Wetlands | place: USA: Florida...
GATTCCCGCGCGCACGCAGCTGCTCCCCATCGAAAGCGCGGGCCACGAATTGATGACGCCGCGCAATCGCGCGACTCTGCCCGCAACGATCGCTTCCGCCTTCGCCGCGTTCATTGCGGCCTCTGACGGGGGCTAAAGCCTCTCGAAATGGGCGACTGAGTTCGTGGGCCTAAAGGCCCACGCCTCCACCGAAAAACCCAAGCACGCTCGGAGATGTAGCTCACCCCGTTCTTCAGGGGGAGGCTTTTCGGCCGCGTAACGCAACGCCTCACCGCTCGAAGCCGCGGTGAGCTACATGCGACGCCCACACGCTTCTTCAAATGTTTCCTTCTCCTCCTTCCGCCGAGCTTATCGCGCTGGCTGGTGCGGCCGCCGCGAAGCACGCGCTCGATTTCTCGTTTTCTGTCGAATCGCAGACGTACACCGCCGGCGCGCTCGTCTGCGCGATCGTCGAACAGGAATCCGCGTGGGAGGCGCACGCGATCCGCTACGAGCCCGCGTTTCGCACGCGCTACGTTGCGCCGCTCGGCTTGTCGCCCACCGAAGAGATCGCGCGATCGATTTCGTGGGGATTGATGCAGGTGATGGGGCAGGTGGCGCGCGAGCACGGTTTCAACGGAAAATTTCTGAGCGCGCTGTGCGAGCCCGAGGCCGGACTCGATATCGGCTGCGCCGTCCTCGCGTCAAAATTGGCCGCGGCAAAAGGGCAGGGAATCGCGCTCGGCGAGAATTCGAGCGCGCGCGTGTCCGACGCAGCCGTGATCGCCCGTATGCTGCAGCTCTGGAACGGCGGCGCCAATCCCGATTACGCGGCGCAAGTCTTCGCTCGCCTCCCGAAATGAATGCTTCAACCAGGCAGACTTTCGATCCTGCCCGGGAATCGTAGCCGGAAATCACACGCGGGAAGGGAGTTCGGGCTTTTGCACGGGCAACACGGCGCGAACGCGCGTGCCGCGCTGATCCGACTCCACATTCAGCGCTCCGCCAAGGTGCCTCACGCGCTCCCGCATTCCGCTGATGCCCACGCCGACGCGCGTCACTTGCGCGGTATCAACCGCGCCGGATGCATTGGCAAGGTTCCGGCCCTGGTCGTGCACCTCGAGCCAAATGGTACGCCCATCCGTCCCCAGATGGACTTTCGCCGTTTCGCTCCCGGAATGCCGGTGAACGTTGGTGAGCGACTCCTGCAGCACGCGAAAGAGCACCAGCTCCGTCTCCGCGCCGAGCCTGCCGAGGTCATGCGGCATGTCCAACTGCACGGAAATTCCGCTGCGGCTGCTGAACCCGTCCACGTACCAGCGCACCGCCGAGCTCAGGCCGAGATCCTCGAGCAGCGGCGGGTGCAGAAGATAAGACATCGTGCGAATTTCCTTCATGCAGACATCCAGGGCTTCGGCTGCGTCGCTCAGCCTCCGGCTTGCGGATTCGGAAATCAGCCGCGACTCCTTCATCAGCGTCTCGATGTGCATCTTCGCGGCGGTCAGATGCTGGCCAGCGCTGTCATGCAGCTCGCGGGCGATTCGGCGCCGTTCTTCGTCCTGTGCTCGCAGCACCTCGACGGAAAGCTGGCGCAAACTCTGTTCGTTGCGCCGCCGCGTGGTGATGTCGCGGATGACGCTAACCACTACGGTCCCTTCCTCGGTTTCCAGCGGGCTGAGGCTGATAGCCACGGGAAACTCCCGCCCGTCCTTGCGCAGCCCGAATAACTCCAGGTTATCGCCCATGGGCCGTGCTCGCGGCGTCTCATGGAAGAGCTTGCGATAGGAGGGATGTGCCCGCCGGAAACGCTCCGGCACCAGAATTTCAACGGGCTTGCCCAGCAATTCGTTTCGACCGTAGCCGAAGAGCAGCTCCACCTGCGCATTTACCAGCGTGATTTTGCCGCTGCGGTCGGTGACGGCGATTCCATCGGGCGCGGCTTCCAGCAGCGAGCGAAACTTCTCCTCCCCGGCCCGCCGCGCCGCCTCCAATTCCGCGGCGACGCGCAGCCGCTCTTCCGCGACCAGGCGGGCCTCGCGTTCCTTTTCCGCCTGCCTGCGCTCCGAGATGTCGCGGAATATCAGAACCACGCCGACAATTTGCCCGGAGTTGCCGTGAATCGGCGAGGCGCTGTCGTCAATCGCCCGCTCGCTCCCGTCTCGCGCAATCAGCACCGTGTGATTGGCCAGCCCCACAATCGTCCCGTGCTGCAGCACTTTCGCAACGGGATTCTCCACCTTTTGCCGCGTCCCCTCATTCACAATATTGAAGACCGTTTCAAGCCTCTTGCCCGCCGCTTCCGCATTCGTCCAACCCGTCAGGTTCTCCGCCACCGGATTTAAATAGGTCACGTTGCCTTCGCGGTCCGTGGAAATCACCGCGTCGCCGATGCTGCTCAATGTGACCCGCAGCCGCTCCCGCTCCTCCGCCAGCTCCGCCCGCGCCCGCACCTGCGGCGTTATGTCCCGCGCGACCTTCGAGGCGCCGACGATCTTCCCTGCGGCATCCCGCACCGGAGACACCGTCAGCGAAACATGCACCAGGGTGCCATTTTTGGCCTTGCGTACCGTTTCGTAGTGGTCGATACGCTCGCCATTGCGGATGCGCTCCAGAATCAGCGGCATTTCGTCCTCGCGGCCGGGCGCCGCAATCATCGAAATGTGCTTTCCGATCGCTTCCGCTGCCGTGTAGCCGAGGATTCGCCCGGCGGCTTTGTTCCAGCTGGTGATGATGCCGCGAACATCCTTGCTGATGATGATGTCGTCGGAGGATTCCACGATGGAAGCCAGAAGCCGTCCGGTTTCTTCTTCGCGTCGCCGCGCCGTGATGTCGCGGAACACCAGCACGGCGCCCTGGATCTCGCCGGTCTCATCAATGATCGGCGCGGCGCTGTCGTCGATCGGCACCTCGGTGCCGTCGAACGCGATCAGCACCGTGTGATTGGCGAGCCCCTGCGTCTTGCTTTCCTTCAGAGCCTTCGCAATCGGGCTTGCAACCCGTACGCGCGTGTACTCATTCTGGATGCGGAAGACCTCGTCGAGCGGCTTGTCCAGCAGTTCTGATTCCGTGGCGCGCATCAGCGATTGCGCCACTTTGTTCGCGAATATGATTTTCGCAGTGGCATCCGTGCAGATCACGGCGTCGCCGATGCTCGCCAGAGTAGCCTTGAGATACCGTTCCAGCATCTGAGACTTGGCCTTTCTGGGAATCACTCGGACTGCGCCCAGTCCGGACAGCTTGCTCATCGCCCGCAGGGAAGTCCAGGCAGATGTGCGAGAACGAACGCTCGAAGCCAAAGCCTCTCACCAGCAGAACACCTTGTACTCAGGTACTTACGATACAGAAATACAGTGAATCCTGTATGCTCGTCTTTCGGAGGACGCCAGGCCGCTAGCCACTCAATTCCTCCCATGAACAAGAAATCATGGCCTTCCGTATCGCGTTGCTTATCGCGCGCCGTGCCTTCCGGTGGAAGCGCACGGCTTTAAGCCGCACGCGAGTAATTCAATCCGCTTTCACTAGCCACTAGCCACTCAGCACTAGCCACTGGTTTCCCCCATGACCAAACGAACCCTCGAAATCATCGCCTTTTGCATCGCGCTCCTGATCGCCGCGCTCGCCATCTCGGCCTGGATCTCCTCTCGCGACGAGCAACACCGCCTCGCCGCCACGCTCTCCGCCCAAAAGCAAGTGATCGACGCGGCCAACGCCAACGAGCGCGCCCGCGGCGCCTCGCTCCAATCGACGCTCGCGCAAATCGACGCGCTCAAGCGCGCCACGCAAACTCCCGCCCAAATTCTCGCCGCGCTGCCGAAATATTTGTCGCTGCCGCAGCCGGTCACCCTGACGATGAATCCCGCCGCGCCGCCGCAATCGCAGCCGCCGCCGGTGCAGGGAACTGCCGCATCCGCGAATCCCGAGCCCGGAGGATCAGCAGCGCCCAGCGCAGATGCTTCGCGCGATCCCGCTCATTCGGCTTGTACGCCCGACGGCTCCGCTAATGCGGAGTGCGGAGGCTTGCCGCCGCTTTTCTCGCCGGAGCTTGCTCCGGCGCCTAAAGATGCACCACGATCCGGCGCGCCCTGCGACCCCTCCTCAAACGACTGCGTCGCCCAAATCCCCGCCGCCGACCTCAAGCCGCTCTTCGACTACGTCCAGAATTGCCGCGCTTGCCAGGCCGAACTCGCCGCCGCCAAACAAAACGCCTCCGATGACGCGTCCAAAATCGCCGCGCTCAGCAAGGAGCGCGACGCCGCCGTCACCGCCGCAAAGGGCGGCAGCTTCTTGCGCCGCCTGCGCCGCAACGCGATCTGGTTCGCCGTCGGCGCCGCCGCCGGGTACGCCGCCTCCAAGCGCTAGCCCCGCGCCTCCAGAAGGAATACATGCTGCGGGTTTCCCGGAACTAAGCCCTGCGGAAAAAATATCCGGCGCGAAGCGCCTTCCTCTGCGCAGCTCCACCCGCAGCATGCTTTCCCCGCCCCGATCGCCGCGCTGAAGACAGCATCAGCCCATCGCACAGAGCATTTGTTCTCGCTGCCTTGATGCTGTGTCATCCGGCCGCCCATCGCCGTACCGCCCATTTCATCGCTGCTGCCCACTCACCGGCAGCGGCAGCACGTTTCGGTGCCCTCCGTGCGCCACGCAGCTCATCCCGGTTCGCAGGCGTGAGGCCGCCCCAGCCCCGGCCTCGGTGCACGCGCAGGGCTTTAGCCCTGCGCTTTGCGAAAAACTACGACGGGTGCCCCACTCTTTGCTTTCGAAGGGTAGGCCGTTCCACCATCGGCGGAAACGCACGGCCCCAGCCGTGCGAAAAAAACGCCTGGCGCGAAGCGCCTTCCTTTGCGCAGCTCCACCCGCAGCATGTATTCCCTCCATGCCGATCGCCGCGTTGAAGAACACATCATCCCACCGCACGGAGCGAAAAATCGTCGCGGCCGAGCAGGGAACTGCCGCACCCGCGAACGTGCCGTGCGCCATGCAGCTCACCCCGGTTCGCAGGGGTGAGGCCATCGCAGCCCGGGCCGGTGCGCAGCACGTAGCTGTAGCTCACCCCGAATTGCAGGGGTGCGGCGCTCGGACGCCGGCGGAAGCGCATGGCCCCAGCCACGCGAAAAAAGTCGGGCGCGAAGCGCCTTCCTCTGCGCAGCTCCACCCGCAGCATGCTTTCCCCGCCCCAATCGCCGCGCTGAAGACAGCATCAGCCCATCGCACAGAGCATTTGTTCTCGCTGCCTTGATGCTGTGTCATCCGGCCGCCCATCGCCGTACCGCCCATTTCATCGCTATCAGAAGCTGGCACCGCCCCGCCTGCAACTCAACCGCGCCGTTGGCGGGCCTGCCCTTTGAGCGGCCGGCTTTCCGATCGTTCAATCCTTCGCCCCGGCCGTCCGCAGCGACGACACCACGCGACCCGCCTGCCTTGCGACCGAAATCTGCCCCGTTACCGCGCCGCTCGCCCCACACCTGAGCCCCCCTAAGATCCGGCGCACTCCCCAAGTTCTCCGCTGACAACCCCTTGACACCCCCCCGCCAACCGCATATCCTTTTCCGCGAATATCTATTATGTATCGGCGTGGGGAACCGGGGCCAACTGAGGGCGATACACGCTAACCGCCATGGTGAGAATTGTTAAGGCGAGAGATCGAAACAAGGCACTTACGAGCAGCATATGAGGCGGCGGCACTGGCGTCGCTGCTGGCTAGGGGCTCGAAACGCGCTGGCTGATTTCGGCCCCAGCCGGTCGACCTACGGACGGGCGCCGTGGACGCCGCGGAGATTGTGGGTGCCCGAGAAAAGGAATAGAGCTGTGCTGGCCGATTGAGGTAGCCACCAAGCGCGGCGTAGCAGCGGGTTCGGGCTCCGCTCCATTTTTCGGGCCGCGAAGTCTAGGACTACGGGCCCGCCTTGTATTGCGGCGTACATCGCAGGTGATTGGGCGAACGGTCGCAGGAACGGGTCGTCTTCATGTGCCCCTGAGGAGATCGCTTGGCGAGTCGAATAGGCATCGAAGGCCGCAGCGCCGTGCTGGACAATGGATAGGGCAATCCATTTTCGGCGAGAAGGCGCCGTCTCCGGCAGGATGACTCGGTTTGGGTTGGCCGACTCGATTCCGGGGAGACGAATTGTGGCTAGCGCCTGAGATGCTTCGGAATCACTGCTAATAGAGGTTGGTTCCACTGAGTTGGCTTCTAGAACAGGCTTGCCGGAGCCGCTGGTAGGCGCGCCGATTGCACGTGTCCTAGGCTTAGCGTCCGACACTTGGGCGCTATCCGACTGAGCCGCGGACCGAGCTTGGACAGTGGTTGTCGGCGGTGGCTGGGTCGTATCTGCATCGGCCGCCGCTGGGAACGCTGCCAAGTGCAGAAACAGAACGACCGTGGCGAAGATCATTCGAACGACTCCCCTTGCATTGACCAAACCCAGCCTCCGTAAAAGCAACGACGAGACCAGGAGAGGAGCGCGTTAAACCCCGTGTTTCGGCGAAGGTGGCACGGCTTTCCGGGGAGTAGGGCCCTTTTCTTGGGAAGGCTAATGCCCTTCCGTAGGAATGTATTTTCCTTGCTAGAGGAACCTCGCTGCGAGTTCCATTTTGAAACGTGCCGCATGCGCCTTCGCTGGCAAACGCCTTCGTACCATTTGCGCATTTCTGCTTGGCTAGAATTGACGGGGCGCGATTAGGCGATAGTGCGCAAGGAGTCGCGTGCGGCGGCGAGAGTACGACTGATGTCCTCGTCGGTGTGAGCGGACGAAACGAAAATCGCCTCAAATTGAGATGGCGGAAGCAAAAAACCACGCTGAAGCATTTCCCTGAAGAATCTTGCAAAGCGGTTTGTGTCAGATTTCTTTGCGCCGCGGTAGTTCCGAACGGGGTCGTCATTGAAGAAGGGGGTTATTAGCGAACCGGCTGCGTTTACGTGGCCGGCGACTCCAGACTCTCGCAAGGCGTCACGCAGGCCATTCGCGAGGCGTTCGGAGTGTGCGGAGAGCGGTTCGTAAAAGGTCGAGTCTTCGAGCAGGGCGAGGGTTGCGAGTCCGGCTCGCATCGCGAGCGGGTTGCCCGAAAGTGTTCCCGCCTGATAGACGGGACCCAGCGGGGCAATCTGGTCCATGATGTGGTGGCGACCACCATAGGCCGCAACGGGCAATCCCCCACCGATAATTTTCCCCAGGACAGTTATGTCCGGCTGAATTCCGTTGAGTTTCTGCGCGCCGCCGTACGTGAGGCGAAAACCGGTAATTACTTCGTCGAAGATGAGCAGCGCGCCATTTCGCCGGGTGACTTGGCGAAGGGAGTCGAGAAAGCCGGGCTCAGGCGGGACGACACCCATGTTTGCGGCGACAGGTTCAACGATCACGGCCGCGATGTTCCCGGAATGCTCGGCGAACATGCGCTCGACCGATGCAGCGTCATTGTATGGCGCGTTTAGAGTAAGTGCCGCGAGGGCTTGCGGCACGCCCGGACTCGAGGAAATGCCCAGTGTGGCAAGACCGGAGCCAGCTTCCGACAGGAAACTATCGGCATGGCCGTGATAGCCGCCCTCGAACTTGAGAATGAGATCGCGTTTGGTGAAGGCGCGCGCGGCGCGAATGGCGGACATGGTTGCTTCGGTGCCGGAGCTGACGAAGCGGATGCGTTCGATCGAGGGAATGGCGCGTGCGATGCGCTCGCCGAGCTCGATTTCGAGCGGAGAAGTCATACCGTAGCTCGTGCCGCGGCGCGCCTGGTCGGCGACGGCCTCGACCACGTCGGGATGGGCATGTCCAAGGATCAGCGCGCCCCAGGAGCAAACGTAATCGATGTATTCGCGACCATCGGCGTCCCAAAGGCGGGAGCCATAGGCGCGATCGATGATGAGGGGTTCCCCGCCCACAGCGCGAAAAGCGCGGACCGGGCTATTCACGCCGCCGACGAGGATTTTCTGCGCGCGGGCGAAGAGGTCGGAGGATGTGGTCACGGAAGTTTATTTTATGCGAATCGGGGAGGCGAGGTGAGGAAAAGGCGCTTGAAGAGAGATCCTTCGGCTGCATCCTTGGGTCGCAAAAACCACGGGAACAACCGACCACGAGGGAGTCCTCTGGATGACAATGGATGGGGAATCTCAGCAGCGTCGGAGCCAGCGGGCGGCGTCTTTGGCGTGATAGGTGAGGATGATGGAGGCACCGGCACGCTGAATGCTCGTGAGAATTTCGAGGACGATGCGCTGCTCGTCGATCCAGCCCTTCTGGGCCGCGGCTTTTACCATGGAGAATTCGGCGCTCACGTTGTACGCCGCGACAGGAACATCGAAGCGTTCGCGGACGCGCGCAATGATATCGAGATAGGGCAGCGCGGGCTTGACCATGATAATGTCCGCGCCTTCGTCGAGATCGAGCGCGACTTCGCGGAGAGCTTCGCGCGCGTTGGCAGGATCCATTTGGTAGCTGCGGCGATCGCCGAATTGAGGCGCGGATTGCGCGGCCTCGCGAAACGGGCCGTAAAACGCGGAGCAATATTTCGCGGCGTAGGAGAGGATTGCGACATCCTGAAAATCGTGTTCGTCGAGTTTGCGACGAATCGCAGCGACACGGCCGTCCATCATGTCCGAGGGTGCGACGATATCGGCGCCCGCGCGTGCATGCGAGAGAGCGGCTTCTGCGAGCAGATTGAGGCTTGGATCGTTGAGAATCTCGCCGTCCTTTATCAGGCCACAGTGGCCGTGGCTCGTGTACTCGCACAGGCAAACATCGGTGACGACGAGCAAATTGAGCTTGGCTTTGCGAATCGCTTCGATTGAACGCTGAACGGCGGCGGTAGGGGACGCGGCTTCGGAACCGGTCTCGTCTTTGTGCTCGGGCAAGCCGAAGAGAATTACGCCGGGAATTCCGAGATCGGCCACTTCCCTGCACTCTTCGACGATTTGATCCGGCGATTGTTGAAAAATTCCCGGCATGGAGCTGACTTCGACGCGGACCTTGGTCCCCGGGCAGGCGAACATTGGATATAGCAAACCGTGCGTTGCGAGCTGGGTTTCGCGGACGAGGCCGCGAAGAGCTTCGGAGCGGCGCAAGCGGCGCGGACGATGGGTGGGAAACGTCATTTGTGCGATTTCGCGTGATCCTTTGCGGCGAAGTACTCGGCCATAGCTCGTATGATCTCGGCCGCGACCGGCTGACGCGACTCGAACGCAACCGGCAGGCCAGCATCGCGAATCGCGCCGGCCGTCGTCGGGCCGATAGCGCCAAACGCGGAAGTGCGAGCAAACTGCCCGGCGGCATCGCTGCCAATCGTCTGTACGAAATTGCGAAACGCCGAAGGGCTGCCGAAAAAAATCATGTCGACCCCTTCGCGGCGGATGCGAGTCAAGCCGTCCGTATCGAGCGATTCTGGCACACAAGTTCGATAGGCGACAACCGATGTGACGATGGCGCCAACGTCGCGCAGGGCGGCGCCGATGCGGTCACCCGCCTGATCGCTCTGCGGCAGGAGAATTTTTTTACCGCGGGCTCGCGGGGCAAATGCAGACACGAATTCGGCGCCGGATCGCGCACCCGATGCAACGAAATCGGCCCGCCAGCCGTGCTCGGTTGCTACTTCGGCTGTGGCTTCGCCCAGGGCCGCGACTTTGGGGCGCGGAGATGCTGCGACCGATCTTGCTGCCGCAGTCTCGCGTTCGCGCCCGCGAAAGAAACGGACGGCGTTCTGGCTGGTGAACACGATCCACTCGAATTCACCCAGTCGAGACAGGGCGGAATCCACGGGACCCCAATCTTCGGGCACCGTGAAATCAATGCAGGGGAACAGAACGACGGAAGCGCCGGCGTCCGTGAGCGCTCGGAAGAACGTGGGCGCCTGCTCGGGAGCGCGGGTCATAACGATGCGCTTGCCGGCGAGCGGCTTTTCAGGCTTGTCCAACGGATCTTCCCGCGAGACGCAAAATGCGATCGGCGCCTTCTTCGATCAGAGCTGCCGCGAGACGCACGCCGACGGCTTCGGCTTCTTGCATCGGGCCATTTTCGGAGGAGCGCACGTATTCAGAGCCCGCAGTGGAGAAAACGGCTGCTTCAAGATGCAGTTCATCGCCACGCAGGCAGCCGAGCGCGCCGAGAGGAACCTGACAGCCACCTTGGAGTTCGCGCAGCAAAGCGCGTTCGGCGGTGATGCAGGCGCGCGTTTCGGCATG
>Ga0335078_10019296_pt1 | contig 10138 bp, 10 predicted proteins | sample Lox_Sample_32_FD_206711 | JGI IMG/M metagenome (GOLD analysis project Ga0335078, IMG submission 206711) | Soil microbial communities from Loxahatchee National Wildlife Refuge, Florida, United States - Lox_Sample_3.2 | ecosystem: Environmental > Terrestrial > Soil > Wetlands | place: USA...
CTGGGCGGCCTGGCATTACCGCAACCTGCCGTGGTGGCAGAAGCCGTGGTGGTGGGCGCGGATCGCCGCGGTGTGGCTGCGTCTCGTCCGCGAGCGCATCGGCTTTGCGCGCGGCATCGGCGACGCCAAAGACGAGCCGCGGCTGGACCGCAACTTCACGCTCACCGGCGGCAAGGCGGTGAGCGACGCCGACCTTTCGCTCGCGGCGCTGCTCGACATCTGCCTTGCCGAGAACGACCGGCGGATGGCGGGTTACGACCCGCGCCTGTTGCGGCCGACCGCGGTGCCGCGCCTGGTGCGGCTCGCGCGGCACTTCATGCGCACGCCGCGCCCGCGCGCCGGATGAGATATTTCCCGGTTCTCGCGGTCGCCGCCGGGATCGCGGCGATGGTGGCGCTGGTGTGGCGGCTGGGCGCCGTGGCGGTGCTGCATTCGCTGGTCGCGATCGGCGGGCTCGGATTCGCCTCGGTCTGCCTCATCCACATCGCGCTCATTGCGCTGATGGGCCTCGCCTGGTCCTCGCTCCTGCCCGGCACTCGGCCCTGGGTGGCGGTATGGGGCCGCTTCGTGCGCGACGCGGGCTCGGAGGTGTTGCCACTGTCGCAGGTCGGCGGCTACGTGCTGGGCACCCGCGCGGTCGCGCTTGCCGGCGTTCCCCCGACGCGCGGCGCGGCGAGCACAATCGTCGACGTCACGCTCGAGTTTCTCGGCCAGATCGCCTATGTCGCGCTCGGGCTTGCCTGGCTCGTGCATCTCGACGACGCGACGATTGCGCCCGGCCTTGTCGCCACCGGACTGGCCGTCGCCGGCGCGCTTGCGGCGGCCTTCATCGTCGTGCAGCGGCGCGGCGTCAGGCATGTCCACCGGATCGCGCACATCCTCGGCCGCGGCTGGGCCGAGCGCACCGCGGCCGGCGCGGCGGCGCTGCACGCGGCGCTCGACGCCATCTACCGTCGGCGCGGCGGGGTGTGGGCGAGCTTCCTGCTGCACTTCGCGTGCTGGATCGCCAGCGCATCCGAAATCTGGGTGGCGCTGCGCTGCGCCGGCCAGCCGATCCCGTTCGGCAGCGCGCTGGTGATCGAGAGCCTGGTCTATGCCCTGCGCACCGCCGCTTTTGTCGTGCCCAACGCGATGGGCGTGCAGGAAGGCGCCTATGTGCTGCTCGGTGCCGGCTTCGGCCTCGGCCCCGAGATGGCGCTGGCGCTGTCGCTGCTGAAGCGCGCCCGGGATCTGGCGATCGGCCTGCCGGTGCTCGCGCTGTGGCAGGCGATCGAGGGCGGCAGGCTGTCGCGTCGCCTCGCCGCGAAGGCCTCGACCGCGCCGGTTTCCGGCCGCGACGCCTAGCGATTGTCGACACCGCCGGGTGTGCTAACCTCGCTGGACGATCGCACGCCGCGATAGATTCCGGCGGCGGCTCGGCGCGACCCTCAGCGGCTTCGCGCTCGGCCTCCAGCTGATGCTGTCGAGCATCGGCATGGTGCTCGCCGCCGCGGTCGATCCTGGCGCTCCATTCGGTGACCATGCGCTGTGCCTGGCCGGCGGCGCCGGCGAGCGCCAGGCCGGTCCGTCGGGCGGCGCGCCCCTCGCGCCCGCGCACCCGCATATCGTGCTGTGTTGCCTATGGCATCAGCTGCCGGGGGTCGCCGCCGCTCCGGCGCAGGTGCAGCCGGTGCGCTATGTCCGTACCGCGGCCATCGCCGCACTGCCGGCGGCCTTCGCTCCCGGTCCGCAAACCGGCCCGGCAAACGCCCGTGAGCCGCCGACCCTAGCCTGAGACACGCTTGACCCGCCTCCGCTTCCCGCCCGACCGGCCGGCAGCGGAAGCGATCTCGTCTCTCTTGGCAGGGGATTCCGATGAATTTTCTTCGCGTCGGGGCTTCGGCGACCATGCTCGCCGCGTTGCCGACTTTGCTTGCGCCGCCCGATGCATTCGCGCACGGCTTCGCCGGCGACCGCTTTTTCCCGGCAACGCTGCTGACCGACGACCCGTTCGTCGCCGACGAGATGTCGCTGCCCACCTTCACGATCAATCCGCCGGGAAGCGACGGCTCGCGCGAATTCGATCTCGGCGCCGACATCTCGAAGCGGCTGACCCCCGATCTCGGTGTCACGATCTCCGACCGGTGGGAGCATCTGCGCCCCGCGGGGATGCCTTCGGTGAGCGGGCTCGGGACGCTCGATACCCAGCTCGACTGGCAGTTCTTCAAGAACGGCCCGCACGAGGCGACCGCGATGGTCGGGGTCGATACGAGCTGGGGGCATACCGGACGGGTCCAGGCGCTCGGCGCCGACGATTTTACGACCGTGTCGCCGCTGCTCGATTTCGGCAAGGGGTTCGGCGACCTGCCGGACGGTCTGCCGTGGCTCAGGCCGTTTGCGATCACCGGCAATCTGAGCGCCGACTTTCCCACCAAGAGCGAGAGCAACGGCAATCCGAACCCGAACAATTTCAACTACGGCTTCGCGTTCGAATACAGCCTTCCCTACCTGCAGCAGAACGTGAAGGACATCGGCCTCCCCGACCCGTTTCGCTGGATGATCCCGCTCGTGGAGGCATCGTTTTCGACCGCGCTAAACCGCGGGCAGGGCGGCCGGACGGTCGGCACGATCCAGCCCGGCGTGATCTGGTCCGGCCCGTATTTCCAGATCGGCGCGGAAGCGATCATCCCGGCGACCCGCCAGACCGGCCACGGCTACGGGGCCATCGTCCAGTTGCACTTCTATCTCGACGACATCTTGCCGAATTCGTTCGGCCGACCGCTGTTCGGAGACTGAGCATGAAACGGATCGCTTCATTCGGGGCCTTTTTGGCGCTGTCGCTCGCCCCGCCCGCGGCGTGCGCGCACGCGTTTCTCGACCACGCGATACCCGCGGTCGGCGGAGCGGTAGCGACCGCGCCCAAGGAGGTGCGGATGTATTTCACCCAGCCGCTCGAACCGGCGTTCTCCGGCGCGACGCTGCGCGGCGCCGACGGTCGGACGATCGCGACGGGCGCCGCGACGGTCGACCGGCAGAACCCGATGGAGCTGGTCATCAAGCTGCCGCCGCTGCCGGCGGGCCACTACAAGGTCGAGTGGCAGGTCGTCTCGGTCGACACGCACCGCACCGAGGGCAGCTTCGCCTTCGATGTCGGGCCGTGAGGCACCGTGGCCGAGGCGCTCGACGCCATCCGTTTCGTGCACTTCGCCGCCGCGATGGCGGCATGCGGGATCGGCGCGTTCCGGCTGTACGCCTTCGCAGGCGAAGGATCGCCGGCGTTCGGGGCGGCGCGCGCCCGGGCCGCGCTCGAGGCCGAACTCGGGCGGCTTACCGTCGCGGCCGCGCTTGTCGCGCTGCTCTCGGGGCTGGCGATCGTTCCGTTCACCGCCGCCGCGATGGCCGGCACCGACACCGCCGCGCGCGACCCCGTGATATGGCATGCCGTGCTGTTCGCGACCGCGTTCGGCCGCGCGTGGTGCTGGCATCTCGCATTCGCCGCGGCGCTGCTCGCGCTGAGCGGCGTCCCGGCGTGGCGCCGGCACGCGCCGCCGGCGACGTTGGCGGCGTTGCTGCTGCTCGTCTCTCTCGGCTGGGTCGGCCACGCCGCGATGGACATGAACGGCGGCTTGGCGCACGCGATCAACCAGATGGCGCACCTCGCCGCGGGCGGCCTCTGGCTCGGCGGGCTGGTGCCGCTGGGCGTGCTGCTCCGGCGCGCGGCGCGGCAGGGCGGCGAGATTTATGTCCCGCTCGCCCGGCTGGCGCTGCCGCATTTCTCGCAGATGGGCTACGCGGCGGTGGCGCTCATCGCGGTCACCGGGGCGGTCAACAGCGTCTTTCTGGTCGGCAGCCTTCACGCGCTGACGACCACTCCCTACGGCCGGCTCCTCTGCGTCAAGCTCGCGCTCTTCGCCGCGATGCTCGCACTGGCGCTGCTCAACCGGCTTCGTTTGCTGCCGCGGCTGCGCGGCGCGACGGACCCCGCGCCGTCGCTGTGTGCGCTCTACCGCTCGGTGCTCGCCGAACAAGCGGTTGGCCTTGCGATCCTCGGGGTCGTCGCGGTGCTCGGGACTTGGCCGCCGGCGATCGAGGACATGGCGGGCATGCGGATGTAGCCGTCCCGGTCACGATCCGACGTACACGGCGTCGGCGAGGATCGCGTATACCTTTCCGACAAGCGCGATGCGATCGATTTGTTCGATGAGGTTTACGAGATCCGCAACGGCACCGGGGTCGGCGTCGGCGCCCCGCAGTTCGGGCCGCGGCGCACAATCCTCGCTGGGCTGACCCAGCGGTTCTAGAATGCGCGCATGAGGGCGCCGCTTTCGGTCTCCGCGGTCGCGCACGCCGCGATCATCGGATTGCTGCTTGCGCTGCCGGCTGTGGCGCCGCGCCCGCCCAAGCTCGACCTGAGCCACGCGGTCGAGGTCGTCTTCGCCCCACCGCCGGCCCCGGCGCCGCCGCAGCCGGCCGTAGCGCCACCGCCGCCCCCGCCTCCGCCGCAGGCGGTCGAGCAGCCCCCCGCGCCACCGGCCGTGCAGGCGGAGGCGCCGCCGCCACCGCCAAAGCCGGCGCCGAAGCCGCGCCCCAAGCCGGCCCCGCAGGCCGTCGAGCGCCCGCCCGAGATGCCGCTGCCGCTGCCGACCGCAACCGTGCCCGCGGCGCCGCCGGCGCCGCAGGTCGCCGCGCTCCCGCCGCAAGCGCCGGCGATCAGCGCCGACTACCGCGCGACGCTCAGCGGCTGGCTGGAGAGCCACAAGCATTATCCCGAGGCGGCGCGCCAGCGCGGCGAGGAGGGCCGCGCCGTGCTGCGCTTCCGGGTCGACCGGACGGGGCGCGTGCTCGACTACGCCGTCGTCAGCAGTACCGGTTTCGCCGATCTCGACGCCGCCGTCGAAAGCATGATGCGCGGCGCGACGATGCCGCCGTTTCCGCCAGGCATGACCGCGCCGGAGATCGAGGTTTCGGTGGCGATCCGCTTCGGATTGACCCGGTGACCGGCGCGGTTCCGCACGAAATCCACCGGTTTTCACGCGAAGGTGAGCCGGGCGGATACGCAAAAAGTGGCGCTCGCGCGGCCTTCGCTCTCACAATGCGCGATGGCCGAGAATAGCCCGCACCGGTTTTCGCTTTGCCGCCTGATCCCGCTCGGCCTGCTGCTATTCGCCGGTGCCGCGTTCACGCTGGGCGGCGGCCGCCAATATCTTACCTTCGCCGCGCTGGCCGAGAATCGCGGGTACCTCCAGGCCTTCGTCGCCGATAACGGGGTCCTCGCCGCGCTCGGCTACGTGCTGATCTATGCGGCGCTCGCCGCTCTCTCGGTGCCGGCGGGGATGCTGACGACGCTCGCCGGCGGCTTCCTTTTAGGCCCGTGGTATGGGGCGCTGTGGGCGCTCGTCGGTTCGACGCTTGGCGCGACCATGGTCTTTCTCGCCGCCCGCACCGGGCTCTATGGTCTCGCCGCCACTGCCGGGCCGCGCGCCCGGCACCTCGAAGCGGGCTTCCGCGAGGATTCCTTCAACTACCTCGTCTGCCTGCGTCTGGTACCGATCTTTCCGTTCTGGCTGGTGAACCTGATCGCCGGCCTCGCCGGGATGCGCTTGGCGACGTACGTCGCGGCGACGTTTTGCGGCATGATCCCGGGCGCATTGGTCTACGCGAGCCTCGGCAACGGGCTCGGCGCGCTGATCGCCAGCGGCCAGCACCCCGACCGCTACATGATCTTTCGCCCGCCCCTCTTGCTGCCGATCGTCGGGCTGGCGCTGCTGTCGCTTCTGCCCGTCGGCGTCAAGCGCTGGCGCGGACGACGGCGCGAGCCGGCGCAATGAGCGCGGCAGCCCCCGACCTGTGCGTCATCGGTGCCGGCGCGGGCGGCCTCGCCGTCGCTGCGGGCGCGGCGCAGATGGGCGCGCGGGTGGTGTTGGTCGAGCGCGGCGCGATGGGCGGCGACTGCCTCAATACCGGCTGCATCCCCTCGAAATCGCTGATCGCCGCGGCAAACCTCGCACAGCAATGGCGCCGCGGGCGCCCGTTCGGCATCGCCTGCGCTTCGCCGCAGATCGACCTCGGCGCGATCGCCGACGGCGTCGCCCGCGTCGTCGCAGGGCTCGCGCCGAATGACTCAGCAGCACGATTTCAATCGCTTGGCGTGACTGTTTTGAGTGCGGAAGCGAAGTTTCTCGACCCGCGCACATTGCGCGCCGCAGACACCGACATCCGCGCGCGCCGCTTTGTGATCGCCACCGGCTCGGCGCCGGCGATCCCTGCGATCGCCGGGCTCGACACCGTTCCGTATTTCACCACCGAAACGATTTTCGCCAACCGCGACTTGCCGCGCCATCTGATCGTGATCGGCGGCGGTCCGGTCGGCATCGAGCTGGCGCAGGCGCATCGCCGGCTCGGCGCCGCGGTCACGGTCATCGATAGCGGGCCGTTGCTACCGCGCGACGACCCGGAACTGGTGGCGCTGCTCGGTGACACCCTCGCGAAAGAGGGCATCGCGCTGCATCCCGGGTCGCCGATCGCCGCAATCGAGCGCAATGCCGACGGCGTCGTCGTGCTTCTGGCGTGCGGCGACCGGATTGTCGGCTCGCACCTGCTGGTCGCCGCCGGACGGTCGCCGAGCATAGACGCGCTGGATCTCCCCGCGGCCGGGATCGCGGCGACCCGGCATGGCATCGCGGTCGATGCGCGACTGCGGACGACCAATCGGCGGGTGTTTGCCGTGGGCGACGCGGCGGGCGGGCCGAATTTCACCCATGCCGCGCTCTATCATGCCGGGATCGTCATCCGGAACGCGCTGTTCCGCCTCCCGGCGCGGGTGGATTACCGCGGGCTGCCCTGGATCACGTTCAGCGATCCTGAGCTGGCGCAGGCCGGTATGAGCGAGGCGACGGCGCGCGACGCGCACGGCGAGCGCATCCGTGTGCTGCGCTGGAGTTTCGCCGAAAACGACCGCGCGCACACCGAGCGCGACACACGGGGCCTGGTCAAAATCGTCACCACCGCAAATGGCCGCATCCTGGGAGCCGCGATCCTCGGCGCCGGCGCGGGCGAGCAGATCGCGACCTGGGCGTTGGCGATATCGCAACGGCTCAAGATCGGCGCGATCGCCAACCTCGTCATGCCCTACCCGACGCGCGGCGAAGCCGGCAAGCGCGCGGCCGGCAGTTTCTACACTCCGACCCTGTTCTCGCCGCGCACTCGGCGGCTGGTCCGCCTCATCGCGCGCTTCGGCTGAGGGAGAGAGCGCCATGTTGATCCGCAGCCTTTCCGCACGGCTCCTGGTGCTGACCGTGTTCTTCGTGATGCTGGGCGAGGTGCTGATTTTCGTACCTTCGGTCGCGCGCTACCGGATCGGCTATTTCGAAGACCACCTGGCCGCTGCCCACATCGCCACCCTGGCACTGCTCGCGAGCCCCACCCGCAAGCTCGACCAGGCGCTGGCCGACGAACTGCTCGCGGAGGTCGGGGCGCATTCGATCACGCTGCGCCGCCCGAGCGGCGTGGTGCAGATGCTGGACGGGCCGGACGCGCCGCAGCCCGACCTCAGCGTCGTCCTCAGCGGCGGCGGCAATGTGCCGAGGATGATCGGGCGGTCGTTCTCAACCCTGTTCAGTGACGGCAACCGCGTCCTCCAGGTGACCGGCGCCTCTCCGTTCGAGCCCGACACCAAGGTCGAAATCGTACTCGACGAGGCGCCGCTGCGCGAAGCGATGTGGCGGTTCGCCGGCCGCATCTTCCAACTGTCCATCATCCTGTCGCTGATCGCTGCGGCGCTCGTCTATCTGAGCCTCCGGTGGCTGCTGGTGCGGCCGATGCGGCGGATTACCGCGAGCATGTCGCTGTTCGGCAAGGACCCCGAAGACGCGTCGCGGATGATCGTGCCGCGCGGCGGACGCGACGAGATCGGCCAGGCCGAGCGGGAGCTGGCGGGGATGCAGGAAACGGTGCGCCAGGCGCTGGCGCAGCGCGCCCGGCTCGCCGCGCTCGGCACCGCGGTCACCAAGATCAACCACGATCTGCGCAACATCCTGGCGACTGCACGGCTCGTCACCGACGGGCTGACAACAAGCGCGGCGCCCGAGGTGCGCAAGGTGGCGCCGCGCCTCATCGAGGCGATAGACCGCGCGATCGCGCTGTGCGCCAGCACGCTCGATTTTTCGCGCGAGGGCGCGCCGCCGTTCTCGCCGAGCCGTTTCAAGCTGCGCGGGCTCCTCGCCGAGATCGGCCCCGCCCTGGCGCTGGGCGCAGATGGCTTGGCGATCGAAATCGACGCGGCCGCCGACCTCGCGGTCAAGGCCGACCGCGACCAGATCTACCGGGTGATGCTCAACCTCGCGCGCAACGCCGCCGAGGCCGGCGCGCGCCGGCTGCACGTCACCGCGGCGCGGCGCGGCGCGACGATCGAGATCGACATCGCCGATGACGGCCCGGGGCTCGCACCGCGGTCGCGCGACAATTTGTTCCGCCCGTTCGCCGGATCGGCCCGGCCGGGCGGGAGCGGCCTCGGCCTGGCGATCGCCCGCGAGCTGATCCGACTGCACGGGGGCGAGCTCGCCCTGGTCGCCTCGACCGGCAGCGGCACCACGTTCCGCATCACGCTGCCGGCGCCGGCGGCGGCAACGAAAACCCCTAGTCGAGAGCCAGCGTCAGCGACTTGAGATAGGCGCTCTCGGGCAGCGCCAGATGCACCGGGTGGTCAGGCCCGGCGCCGGCCTCGCGCAGGATGCGCCCGGTGCGTCCGGCGTCGGCGAGGCCGCGGCGCACCGCCTCGGCGAAGTCGGACGGTGAGACATTGTGTGAGCACGAGGCGAGGAAGACGAACCCGCCCGGCGCGGCGAGCGCAGCGGCGAGCCGGGCGAGCTTGCGGTAGCCGCGCAGCGCGGCCGGCACATCCCGCCGCGAGCGGGCAAAGGCCGGCGGGTCGGCGACCACCACCCCGAACCGTTCACCCGCGGCAGCGAGCGCGGCCGCCTCGGCGAAGATTTCCGCGCGCCGGAACGCGCAGCGCGAGGCCACATCGTTGCGCGCGGCCGTCGCGCCAGCCAACGCCAGCGCCGCCTCGGAACGGTCGATCCCGAGCACCGCCTCCGCCCCCGCTCGCGCCGCAGCGACCGCGAACCCGCCGGAATAGCAATAAAGGTCGAGAACGCGGGAGCCGGCCGAAAGCCCGGCAACGAAGGCGCGATTGTCGCGCTGGTCGAAGAACCAGCCGGTCTTCTGCCCGGTGAGCACGTCGGCGAGAAACAGCGCGCCGTTCTCCTCGACCGTCACCGGCCCCGAGACCTCGCCGAGCACAACCCGCACCTCCGACGGCATCCCTTCGAGCGCGCGCGCCGGTGCATCGTTGCGCAGCACGATCGCCCGCGGTGCGACAAGCGCCTTCAGCGCCTCGACCAGCAACGGCTCCAGCCGCTCCGCCCCGGCCGCGTTCTCCTGCACGACCAGCACATCGCCGAAGCGGTCGACGACGAGCCCGGGCAGCCCGTCGGCCTCGGCGTGCACCAGCCGGTAATACGGCGCGCGGTAGAGCTTCTCGCGCAGGCGCAGCGCCCGTTCGAGGCGGCGCGCGAGGAACCGCCGGCCGATCGGCCGCGCCGCGTCGCGATCGAGAAGGCGGGCGGCCAGCAGCGTATGCGGATTGAACATCGCGACGCCGAGCGCTCGCCCGTCGGCGCGCTTCACGGTGACGAGGCCGCCCGGCGCCAGCGCGCGTACGGCGGCGTCCATCTGCACCTCATTCGAGTAGATCCACGGGTGGCCGCCCTCGGCGCGGCGGTGCGCGCCGGGCGACAGCGTCACGACCGGGCGCGTCGCGGGATCATCGTCCGGCACCGGCGCGGCCGCTTCGGTGTCCAATGTCTCCAGGCTCGCCATCGGCTCGCTCCCTGCCGCGAGCGCGCGGCCTTAGGCCCGGCAGCGCCGCGAGTCAAACGCTAACGGCGCCGCACCGCGTTCGATCTTGCCTTTTGGCCTTCCGGTAGAGTAGTTGTTCCCGCCCTCGCGGCCGGCTTGACGGCCCACACGCGCCCGTAGCTCAACTGGATAGAGCGCCTGACTACGGATCAGGAGGTTAGGGGTTCGACTCCTCTCGGGCGCGCCAATTTTTTCAATAACTTATAGTCAAATGTGGACACGAGAAGACCTGCCATAAATT
>Ga0335078_10019297_pt1 | contig 10138 bp, 2 predicted proteins | sample Lox_Sample_32_FD_206711 | JGI IMG/M metagenome (GOLD analysis project Ga0335078, IMG submission 206711) | Soil microbial communities from Loxahatchee National Wildlife Refuge, Florida, United States - Lox_Sample_3.2 | ecosystem: Environmental > Terrestrial > Soil > Wetlands | place: USA: Florida...
ACCTCGCCTCGGTCACCGACCCGGACAGTCTCGATCTTGCCAGCGCGACGGTGTCGATCACGACCGGAACGTTCGCCGGCGACGGCGACGTGCTCGCCGCCAACGTCGCCGGCACCAACATCACGGCGAGCTACGACTCGACGAGCGAGGTGCTCGTCCTCTCCGGCAGCGACACGCTCGCCAACTACCAGCAGGTGCTCGATTCGGTCGCCTTCAACTCGACCAGCGACAACCCGACCGATTTCGGGTCCGTTACGACCCATCAGGTCACCTGGGACCTCAACGACGGCTCGGCTTCCAACAACCTCAGCTTCGAGCACACCACCACGGTCACTCTGACAGCGGTCAATGATCCTCCCACGCTCGCCAGCGTGGCATCGTCGGTCGGATTCACCGTCGGCACCACCATCACGCTGTCGCCGAACGTCACCGTGACCGACCCGGACAATCTCACGCTCGCGAGCGCGACGGTCTCGATCGCCGGCGGCACGTTCGCGGGCGACGGCGACGCGCTCGCCGCCAACGTCGGCGGCACCAGCATCGTCGCGAGCTACGACAGCGCCAACGAGCGGCTTGTCCTCAGCGGCTCGGACACGCTCGCGGACTATCAGTCGGTGCTCGACAGCGTCACCTTCTCGTCCGGGGCCAACCCCAACAACGGCAACGGCAATCCTACTCGGACCGTCACCTGGGTGGTCGACGACGGCTCAGGCTCGTTCAGCCTGAGCGGTACCGCGACCACGACGATCAATATCGCCCACGAGCCACCGACGCTCACCTCGGTGGCGCCGACGCTGAACTTCACCCAGGCCAACACCACCACCATCTCGCCGAGCATTACGGTTTCCGACTTCGACAGCGCCAGTCTCGCCAGCGCCACCGTGAAGATCGCGGGCGGAAGCTTTGCGGGCGACGGCGACGCGCTGGCCGTCAACGTCGGCGGCACCAGCATCACCGCGAGCTACAACGCCGCAAGCGAGACGCTGACGCTCACCGGCACGGACACGCTGGCGCATTACCAGAGCGTGCTCGACTCGGTGAAGTTCTCCTCGGGCAGCGATCCGACCGATCACGGCGCCAATCCCACCCGCACCGTCACCTGGACGGTCAACGACGGCAACGCCTCGCTCGGCCAAAGCGCGGCCCAGACCACGACCATCACCATCACGCCGCTCGATGCCGCGCCGACATTGAGCACCGTGGCAACGAGCGCGAGCTTCACCGAGAACGGAAGCCCGGTGACGGTGTCGGGCAACCTGTCGGTCTCCGACCCCGACAGCACGGCCATGACGTCCGCGACGGTTTCGATCGCGGGCGACGCCTTCGCCGGCGACAACGACGTGCTCTCGTTCAGCACCACCGGCACCAGCATCACGGCCAGCTACGATTCGACCAGCGAGACGCTCACGCTGACGGGCGCCGACACCCTGGCACACTACCGTCAGGTACTGGATTCCGTGACGTTCGCCACCAACAGCGACAATCCCACCGATTACGGCTCGGCGCCGACCCGGGAGATCGCCTGGGTGGTGAAGGACGACTTCAACGTCGCCAGCGCGCTCGCGACCACCACCGTGAGCATTACCGCGATCAACGATCCACCGACGCTGGCCGCGGTGGCCACCAGCGTGTCGTTCCTCGCCGGCAGCACCGTGCAGCTTTCGCCGACATTATCGGTGTCGGATCCGGACAGCCTCAATCTGGCGAGCGCCACCGTCAAGATCACGGGCGGCAGCTTCGCGGGTGACGGCGACGTGCTCAGCGCCGACGTCGCCGGCACGCATATTACGGCAAGTTACGACGCGGCGACCGAGACGCTTACGCTTACCGGCCCGGATCCGATCGCGACCTTCCAAGCGGTGCTCGACTCGATCAGCTTCGCATCGGGCGACAATCCGACCGACTTCGGCTCGAACCCGACCCGCACCGTCACCTGGGTACTCAACGACGGCGCCGGCTCCAACAATCTCAGCACCACCGCGACCACCACGATCGACATCTCGACCGTCAACACACCGCCGGCGCTGAGCAACATCCCGGGAACGGTGGCCTTCACCGAAGGCCAGAACCTCACGCTCGCCGGCTCGGCCTCCGTGTCCGACCCGGACAACCAGAACCTCGCCGGCGCCACCGTCTCGATCATCGACGGCGCGTTTGCGGGCGACGGCGATGTGCTCAATTTCAGCACGACGGGCACAGCGATCACGGCGAGCTATGATTCGGCGACCGAGACGCTGACGTTGTCGGGCTCCGACACGAAGGCGCACTACCAACAGGTGCTCGACAGCATCACCTTCAGTTCGGGCAACAATCCCGACAACTACACGTCGGACCCCACCCGTATCGTGACCTGGCTGGCCGACGACGGCTCAGCCTCGAACAACCTGAGCACGGTCCAGACCGAGACGATCAGTATTACGCCGGTCAACAACCCGCCGACCTTGAGCAACGTTCCGACAAGCAGCGGCTTCACCGAGAACGGCAGCGCGGTGCTGCTCTCTCCGACCTTCACGGCCATCTCGCTGACCGACCCCGACAACCTTCAGTTGACCGGCGCCACCGTCTCGATCACCGGCGGCACGTTCGCGGGCGACGGCGACGTGCTCGCCACCGACCCGACCGGCACGGCCATCACGGCGAGCTATGACAGCGCGACCGAGACGCTGGTGCTGTCGGGCACCGATACGCTGGCGGACTACCGTGCCGTCCTGTCGCTCGTCACCTTCTCATCGACCAGCAAGAACCCAGACGACTACGGCTCGGCTCCGACCCGCACCGTCACCTGGACGGTCAACGACGGCAGCGCCTCGTCGAGCCTGAGCACGCCCCAGACCACGACGGTGTCGATCACGGCGATCAACGACCCGCCGACCCTGTCCGGCACCGGCAACGCGAGCTTCACCGACAGCGGCGCACCGGTCACGCTCTCGGGATCGGCTTCGGTCACCGACCCGGACAGCCTCGACCTGGCGAGCGCGACGGTTGCGATCACCAGCGGCAGCTTCGCCGGCGACGGCGACGTCCTGGCGGCGAATGTCGCCGGCACAGCCATCACCGCGAGCTACAATGCGGCGGCCGAGACTCTGACGCTCACCGGCTCCGACACGCTGGCGCATTACCAGCAGGTCCTCGAGTCGATCACGTTTGCCTCGACAAGCCATAATCCGACCGATTACGGCTCGAACCCGACACGCACGGTCGCCTGGACGCTCAACGACGGCAGCGGCGGCCTGACCTCGAGCACGGCGACCATCTCCATCACGGCGGTGAACGATCCGCCGACCGTTACCGCCGCGGCGAGTACCTCCTACACCGAAAACGGCGGACCGGTCGTGCTGTCGCCCTCCACGGGCGTCGGCGACGTCGACAGCCCGTCCATCGTCGGCGCCACGGTGAACATCACCGGCTTCTTCGCCAAGGCCTCCGATTTCCTGGCCGCAAACACGACCGGAACGAACATCACCGCAAATTATGTCGTAGCGACCGATACGCCCGATCCGATTAACCATCCGGACGACATCGTGGTGGTATCGGAGACGCTGACGCTCACCGGCACCGACACCTTCGCCCATTATCAGCAGGTGCTCGACAGCGTCACCTTCGATTCGACCAGCGGCAACCCGACCAATTACGGCTCCAATCCGACCCGGGTGATCACCTGGGTGGTCGACGACGGCGGCGGCTCGAACAATTTGAGCGCGCCGGCGAGCACCACGGTCAGCATCACGCCGGTGAACGATCCGCCGTTCCTCAGCAATATGGCGACGTTCGTGTCCTACAATATCGGCAGCTCGTACACGACGCTGTCGCCCAATGCGACGCCGAACGATCCGGACAACCTGGACCTGGCCAATGCCACCGTCTTCATCGACAACGGCTTCCTGTCCGGCGACGAACTGGCGGCGAACGTCGCCGGCACGGCCATCACCGCGAGCTACAGTGCGGCGACCGGGACGCTGACGCTCACCGGCAGCGACACGCTGGCGCATTACCAGCAGGTGCTCGATTCGGTCGCGTACCGCTCTACCGCCGCCGATTCGACGAACGGCGGCAGCGATTCGACGCGCGACATCGGCTGGCTCTTGAACGACGGCGCGACCTTCAGCCGTTTCGAATCGACCATCGTCCTCACCGAGCCGCCAGCCCTCGATCTCGACGCCGCTGCCGGCGGCACCGGGTACGCTACCACGTTTACCGAGAATGGCCCGGCGGTGGCGATTGCCGCCGCCGACGCCACCATCACCGACAACGACCCGTTGATGTCGGGCGCGACCATCGTCCTCACCAATGCCCAGGCCGGCGACGTCCTCACCGTTCCGGCCTTTACATCGCTCGGGATTACCAGTTCGGTCGATACGTCCGTCCCCGGTCAAATCACCGTGAGGCTGAGCGGCTTTGCCGACGCCAGCAGCTACCAGACCGCGCTACAGCAGATTCTGTTCAGCAGCCCGGGCGACAACCCGACCGGCGGCGACCGCGACATCACAGTCGTGATCTCCGACGACGGCGGCGCCAACAGCAACATCGCGCACGCTACGGTGCACGTCATACCGGTCAACGACCCGCCGACCTTGAGCAACGTCACCTCGGGCGTGGCGGTCACGGCGACCGGGCAGACCGTGACCTTGTCGCCCGGCCTCTCGGTCAGCGACCCCGACAACCTCACGCTCGCCAACGCGACCGTCGCGATCACCGCCGGCGCGTTTGCCGGCGACGGCGACATCCTGGCGGCGAACGTCGCCGGCACGGCCATCACCGCGAGCTACAATGCAGCGACCGAGACGCTGACCCTCACCGGCAGCGACACGCTGGCGCATTACCAGAGCGTGCTCGATTCGGTCACATTCAATTCGACCAGCCTCAGTCCGAGCAACGGCGGAGCCAACCCCACGCGCACCGTGTCCTGGGTCGTCAACGACGGCAGCGGCTCGAACAACCTGAGCGCGGTCGCGACCACGACGATCGAGGTGCCGCCGTCGTCGAGAAACGACTTCAATGGCGACCGAATTTCCGACCTAATATTCGAAAACCAAGGCCTCGGTAACAACAGCATAATGATTGACTTGATGAATGGTGCGAGCATCACGTCATCGGCGACGGTTCGAAATTTCACCGATCTACAAGTGGAAGCCACTGGCGATTTCAACGGCGACAGCAAGACCGATATCTTGCTGCAGGCCAGCGATGGCACGCCGCAGATCTGGTTCATGAACGGCACCAGCGTGACCAGCACGGTTACGCTGCCAAATCCCGGCGCATCCTGGCACGTCGTTGCAACCGGCGACTTCAACGGCGACGGCAATACCGACATCCTCTGGCAGAACACCAACGGGACGCCGGCCGTCTGGCTGGGGAACGGCAGCGGCTCATTCACCGACCTCGGTCCGTTGCCCAACCCGGGCTCGTCCTGGCACGCCATTGGAGCCGGCGATTTCAACGGTGACGGCAAGACCGACATCCTCTGGCAGAACGACAATGGGGCGCCGGCCGTCTGGCTATCGAACGGCACCTCGTTCAGCGACCTCGGCCCGTTGCCAAATCCCGGACCGTCCTGGCATGCCATCGGAGTTGGCGACGTCAACGGCGATGGCAAGGCCGATATCCTCTGGCAGAACGACAATGGGACGCCGGCGGTCTGGCTATCGAACGGCACCTCGTTCAGCGACCTTGGTCCGTTGCCTAATCCCGGGCCGTCGTGGCACCTCATCGGGCCGAGCGACTTCAACGGCGATGGCAAATCGGACCTCCTGTGGCAGAACTCCGACGGCACGCCGATGATCTGGCTGTCGAACGGCACCTCGTTCACCAACATTGGCTCGCTCGCCAATCAGGGCGTGGCCTGGAAACTCAAAGATGACGGGCCGTTTGCGACCGATCAGACCGGCGCACAAACCGCGGTGGGATCCACACTTACCGGCCTGGCCAACAACTCCAGTCCATACAACAACCCCGGCGTGCCCACGATCACTGGCGTATCGCCGAACAACACGACACCGCCGCCCAGCCCGCCGTGGGACACCGCCGCGCCGCATCTGGGCGCGCCCGATTGCCTGGTCTGGACGTCGAACCGCATCACCGGCATCTCGTCCGACCCGACGAAAACGCTGGCCCATACTTGAGCGGCGCGCGCCGGGCGGCGGCCCTTTGCCGCCAACAAACATGCTGAGCTTGCCATTCGTCATGGCAAATGCGTAGTGGCTGCGTTCTCGCTCTTCGCGGGGGCGACCGCCGACATAGCGCCGACTGTCGGCGATATTGGTAGCCGATTAGGGACCAAACCGCATGTTGATGCCGGCGCGCGCGATGCTGCCTCGCGTATTGAACGAGTAAGTCGCGAACTGCGTCGGATCGACGGGATTGGTCTGCGGACCGGTGATCGTTTCGGAGCCGAGATCGAAATAAAGATATTCGGCCTTCACACTCCAGTTATGTGCGAATGCCCATTCGAAGCCGGCGCCGATGGTCCAACCGACTTTGGTCGGAGACGAGGATGCGGCAAACAAACGGCCGGCCGGAAGCGTCGGAAACTCGTCGATATTGGCCGAATACTCGACCTGGCCATACGCTAATCCGCCGGTGCCGTAGAGCAACAGGTTGGGATTGGCCAACCAGCCCAAGCGACCGCGCAACGTTCCAAACCACCTGATGTTTTCGCCGGCAGACGTCGCTACTGACGGAGGAAAACCGGCAGGAAGACCGACGCTGATCGAATCCTTTGCATTGGCGAAATCGAAATCGGCTTCGACGCCCATCAGCCACTGCGGCGCGAACTGGTAGTTGTATCCAATCTGAACGCCGCCCAAGAAACCGTCGGGCCGCAGACCGACGGAAAACGGAACAGTCGGTGGTGCCGCTGTTTGTGAAACCGTGATGGTGCTGCTTCCGCCGACGCCGACATCGGCCGAATCGAGCCACGACCAGCCTGCGTTCGCGCCGACATAAAAGCCGGTCCATCCCGCGGCGGCAACGGCTGCCGGAGCTTGCAGCGGTGCCTTCACGGGCATGTCGGCCGCACAGGCGGAGCCCACGAAGCCGGCGGCCACCAGAGCCGGGATCGCAGAAATGAGATTTTTCACGGCAATGCCCCACCCGCGCCGGCGGAAATTCGCGCAACACGTTAGCCGAAAATCGCCCGTAAACCTGTACCCTTTGCGCAACATATCAACAAAACTAGCCGCAAAACGACAGACGCCAAAATATACAAGATATAGTTGTAAACGGCTGCCGCCATCGCGGTTCCCGGTCGAGCTGATGGCGTCGCTGCCTCGACCTGGCAGGTCCCTCACAAGGGTGACGATAAGCCCTCGGTTCCGAGGTCGCTGTCACCGCTTCAAGGCAAACCGTCCTTCCGGACCGCAAAAGACACCGCTTTCTCCGCCGGAAACGCGGTAAAGCAATTGGCGCTATATCGGTGGTAGCCAGGAAATAAGCACGGTACAGTATATGTAATTTGGCTGGGGGTTTACGTAACCCCCTGCGCATCCTCCAATATTCGGCGAACAAACACGGCCCGATGAACATCACCGCCCAGCAGCCGACGTTATCGGGACTGGCATGCCTCGCGGCAATCGCCCGCTTTCACGGGCTGGAGCTTTCCGAGCCGTATCTGCTGCAAGTGGCTAGCCCGGGTCCCGACGGACGGGTGACGCCGGCGATTCTCGTCCAGACGGCGCACAAGGTCGGGCTCAGCGCCAAGCTCATCACCTTGTCCTGGGGCCGCCTCGGCCGTCTCGGGCAAGCCCTCCCCGCGATCCTCGTCCTGCGCAACGGCGGGGCGGTCATCCTGTCCGGCATAAAGGAAGCCGAGGGCAAGACCGAAGCGGTCGTGCGCGATCTGCACGCGTCGCAGCTGGGATTTCAATTTTGGGACCAGGGCAAACTCGAGGAGCAATGGGGCGGCCAGGTTATCCTGATCAAGCGCAAATACGCGCTGTCGGATGCCAGCCAGCCGTTCGGCCTCAAGTGGTTCATCCCGGAGTTTCTGCGCCAACGCCGCGCCTTTAGTGACGTCGTCATCGCGGCGCTGACGCTGCATGTCCTTGCGCTGGCGACGCCGATCTTCTTTCAGCTGATGATCGACCGCGTGGTCGTGCACCGGGTCGAGGCAACCATGATGGTGCTGACCATCGGCGTCTGCCTGGCCATCGCCTTCGAAGCGGCGCTCGGCTACGCGCGCGGCCTCATCTTGCTCTATGCCACGAGCAAGATCGACATCCGGCTCGCCGTGACCATCTTCCGCAAGCTGATCTCGCTGCCGGTCGATTTTTTCGAGCGCAATCTGGCGGGCGTGATCTCCAAGCACATGCAGCAGGATCAGCGCATCCGCGAATTCCTGTCCGGCCGGCTGCTGTTGACGGTGCTCGATGCAACCGCGCTGCTCGTGTTCCTGCCGATTTTGATCTTCTACAGCTTGCGGCTGACGCTCGTGGTCTTGTTCTGCGCGTCGTTGATCGCCGGCATCATCGGGGTCCTGGCGACGACGTTTCGCCGCAGATTGACCGAGCTCTATCGCGCCGAGGGCGAGCGCCAGGCGCTGCTGATCGAGGCAATCCACGGCATCAACACCGTCAAGTCGCTTGGCCTTGAACCCATGCAGGCGCGCGTCTGGGACCGCAGTTCGGCGCACGCGATCGAGCGGCGGATCGAAGTCGGCCGCATCTCCACATTCGCTCGCACCGCCTCGTCGTCGATCGAAAAGGCAATGATGGTCGCCGTGATTTGGGTCGGCGTGAACGAGATCTTTTCCGGCTCGCTGACCGTCGGCGCCCTTGTCGCCTTCCAGATTCTGGCGGGACGCGTCACCGGCCCGCTGGTGCAGATCACCGCCCTGATCAACGAATTCCAGGAAGTGGCGCTCTCGGTGCGCATGCTCGGGAACATCATGAATGCGCCGTCGGAACCGGGCATGTCGCGCGGTTTGCGGCCGACGATCCGCGGCAAGATCAGTTTCCAGGACGTGAGTTTCAACTATGGCACCTCGTCGGTGCCGGCGGTCGATCGGGTCAGCTTCGATATCGAGCCCGGCCAGGTCATCGGCATCGTGGGACGCAGCGGTTCGGGCAAGAGCACGATCATGCGGCTGCTCCAAGGGCTGTACCCGATCCAGCGCGGCCTGATCCGCATCGACGACTTTGACATCCGCGAACTGGACAAGGTGTACCTGCGCGCCCACATGTCGGTCGTTCTACCGGAGAGCTTTTTGTTTCGCGGCACGATTCGCGACAACATCGCGGCCGGCAAATCGCACTCGACTTTCGAGGAGGTCGCCTGGGCGGCCCGGCAGGCAGGCGCCGAGGAATTCATCGAGCGTCTCCCGCAAGGCTACGATACGCCGCTCGAAGAAGGCGGCGCAAACCTCTCGAGCGGGCAGCGGCAGCGTCTGGCGATCGCCCGCGCGTTGGTGCGGCGTCCGACGATTCTGTTGCTGGACGAAGCGACCAGCGCTCTCGATCCGGAAAGCGAAATGATCGTGCAGGACAATATGTCGCGCATCGTCGAAGGAAAGACAACCATTATCGTTTCGCATCGCCTTTCTTCGCTTCGCAATTGCAGCAACATTCTTGTCTTCGATAAAGGCCAGATCGTCGGCAGCGGCCTGCACGACAACCTCCTGGCCAGCTGCCTCACCTATCGCCTACTGTGGGACAAACAAAGCAGGTCGTTCCGATGACTGGACGCTTGCTCGCCTTCAAGCCCAAAGCCAAGCCGGCGGCCAAAGGCCTCGACTCGGCGGCCGTCGCGTTCCAACCCGATTCCGTGGTGATCGAGGAGCGCCCGTTTCCGCGCGCGGCGCGCAGCGTGGTCTATGTGGTGGCGGCGCTGATCGTCACCGCCGCCCTGTGGGCATCGTTTTCGCAAGTCGACCGCGTGGTCGTCGCCCGCGGCAAGTTGATCACGGTCGATCCGCTGATCGTGGTGCAGCCGCTGGAGACCGGGGTCATCCGCACGATCGACGTGAGCGTCGGCCAATACGTCAAGGCGGGGGCGGTTCTCGCAACGCTCGACCCGACCTTCACCGAATCCCAGGAAGTGGCCAATCGCGAGCGTCTCGGCAGCATGGTCGCCGAGGAACGCCGCATCGAGGCCGAAATCTACCGGCAGCCCTTTCCGCCCGCCAATGCGGAGACGCTCGACCCGA
>Ga0335078_10019300_pt1 | contig 10137 bp, 6 predicted proteins | sample Lox_Sample_32_FD_206711 | JGI IMG/M metagenome (GOLD analysis project Ga0335078, IMG submission 206711) | Soil microbial communities from Loxahatchee National Wildlife Refuge, Florida, United States - Lox_Sample_3.2 | ecosystem: Environmental > Terrestrial > Soil > Wetlands | place: USA: Florida...
ATGTAATTGAAGTAGCTAAGTCTTGTGGTGGGGCGGACGCCCTCGTCCGCCCGGAGCGAGCGGCAGCGAGCGAACTCCCGCAGCAACTCCGGATACAATGCTGCAGCCAACGGAGTGCGAGTCACATGCAGCAAATTCCATTAGGGACCGTTACCTCTAAGAGCTTCCTGGAACGGCCAAGAGACTACGCGCTCATGGCGCTCAACTTGGCAGGTGCCGTCGTTTATGTACGTCTTGCTTCGCACGCTTGGGCGATACCGCAAGAGAGAGGATTGCACTCCCAAACAAGAGAGCCGTTTGTCTGGTTTGCTTTTGTTGCTCCGATCTTTGCGATCTTCCTCCTGGTGAATTTGGTTTGGGGAATCGTCGTTGTTGTGCGGCGAGAATGGCGAAGCGGCTATTGTTGGCTTCTAACGGCAGTCGTTTGGCTGATTGCTGCAGTAATTGATTTCGCGCATCACTGAAGGGGGTTGTGTGAAAGAATTCCGCCCCACTCCCCTACCCCGAAGTACATGCCCGATTTCTGCACCTACCCTGGCTCGCCTCTAACCCTCTGAAATTCCGCCACATCCTTCGCACCACACGCTAAAACCTTCCCCCGGTAACTCTCACCATGGTTACGCGACATTGGCTCGAACCCCGTGTTTCCATTCTCCGTGAGGCGAATTGGCTGCCCTCAACCAGAGCTTCACACCAAACTTTTGCCACTGGAGTTTGCTATGAAACGATTTCTTGCCGTCTCTTTGCTCCTTGCGCTCAGCCTGATGGGCCTGGGTTGCGGCTCCTCGTCATCGGCGAATAATTCCGGATCCGGCGCACAATCGGCACAGGTCTTCATGACTGGAGAAGACGCGCCACTCGCCTCCGTCGTCGGCTTCGATGTCACGCTGAACTCAGTGACGCTTAACGGACAAAGCACTACGGCTACCGTGATTTCGTCCCCGGTCACCGTGGATTTCGCTCGCCTGCTAGGCCTGCGCTCGCCTCTTGCATTCAACTCGGTTCCAGCGGGTACCTATGCCAGCGCAACCTTCGTTCTAGCCAATCCCGTGATTTCCTACGTCGATATGACGCAGAATCCGCCGGCGCTCAACACCATGAACGGAACTTTACCCAACAATCAGAATCCCTACACGCTGACCGTGCCCTTCGCTTCACCCCTGGTCGTCTCCGCCAACGGGCTGGCCGGACTGAAGATGGAAATGGATATTCGCCAGTCGCTCGCTCTCGACAGCAACGGACAGATCACCGGCGCAGTCAATCCTGTGATCTACATCAAGGCCACCAAGGCCAGCGATCCTGACGGACTCGTCACCGATCTCATGGGCGGCCTGGTATCGGTCAACGCCGCCGGCAACTCGTTCGTGCTGCAAGGCCCTTATGGACGCCAGCTCACCGTCAACGTAAACAGCTCTACGACGTTCAACAGCGGCTGGAGCATCAATAACCTCGCCGCCCCGGCATTCGTCGCCGTGCAAGGCCAGTTCCAGGCCGATGGCAGCCTGATCGCTTCCGGCGTCGAAGTCGTCAGTACGGCGCAATCGTTCGTCTCCGGCCGCGTGCTGCAAGTCGCGAATAACAGCTCCGGCCAGGCACAGAGCGTCACCATGTGGATCGGCGAAACCGGCGCCGACATGGTCAGCTGGTCTGACACGATTCAGACCATCGACATCAGCGCCATTCAGAATTCGGAATACGAAATCTGTTTCCTCGGCAGCGCCAGCCCCAACGCCCTGTTCGATAACACTTCCATCGAAGTCGGACAGCGCATCTTCCTCGGCGGCAGCTATGTGAACAATACGTTCACGCCGTCGATGATCTCGCTGCGCCTGCAAGGCGTCTACGGACTCTTCGTGCCGGGCAGTGTCGACATCATCAACGGAAACGCCGGCACGTTCCAGCTTTCGAACAACGGCCTGGTCGGATACTCCGTCGGAGGTCCGGTTACCGTGAACACCTTTAACCTGACGCTGTTCTATAACCTCAGCGGTCTCGGACAGCTGCAAACCACCAGCACGCAGATTCCTCTGGTCGCGCGCGGCTTGCTGCTGAAAGATCCGGTGAGCGGCACGACCCAGTTCTACGCGGGATTGGTTTCAGAACCTCCGCAAACTGCCAGTCACTAGTGCGCAACTCGGATCCGCAACGCTTTCTCACGGACGGCCTTCGGGCCGTCCTTTTTTTCTTCGACGAGAAGGCGCTGTGATGTCAACCGTAGTTTTGGTCTTGGGCTTCGATTGTGTGCCTTCGTTTCCCGGCGGAGAGGGTGTCAGCAGACGAACGATGGTTCAGTCACAGGTCGAGCGAAGCGACCGGAGGGCAACCTCGACGGGTTCCTCGCCCGTCTGCACGTTTCGCGTCAAAACGAAGGCACAAAGCAACGCGAGAGCGCCGCCGAATCATTTGCGGTTAGGAGGCATGAGTGTGAAGCGAAGGTTAAGGACGTGGTGACAGGAATGTACGGGCTGCGGATCTTCCAGGGAAGAATGTGATCAGGATTTATCGCCCGTTATGCGGCAATTGGGCATTCTCGGGCTCCTCGCATGGCATTTTGCGCGCTTTGACGTGAGCGGTTCGAGGTATGAAGGTAGGAAAATCGAAATGGGGATGCGCCGATCCCCGCAGGTCGTTACCCCGTTTGTGTAGCTTGAGAACGACACCAGTAAGGCCATCGGTCCAGACCAGATCAACATCTTTTGTCGATTTCACCGTCCAATATGACCAAACCCTTCGGATCCCATGTACCGCTTGTTTCTCGGGTGGAAGAACCCGAATGATGAAGCCATTGTCTCCAAAACCCTCTGTCCCGCGCTGCGTCAGCAGTCGGATTCGGTTGGGCGGAGTTACGAATACTGTATCTTCGCCAAACGACCAAGGCCACCAACGGCCAAGTTGGACCTGATAACAGCCAGCAAAGGAAGCGGCTGCCGATCCGGACTCCGTTGCATCGCTCGTTGTGGGCGGCGGTGCCTGTGCGGCAGACATCGGTGAAATCGCCAGTACAAACAGAAGTGCTTCTAATGAAAGTGCGAGGATGTTGCGCAGACCAAAGGCGAATTGTGCGGCTCGCTTCATCTGGTTTCGCTGCTGGCCCTTTTCAATCGAACTGTGTGGTGTCCGGCAGGAGGGCTGCTACCTGAGACGGTCTGCGTTTCATAGCCGTCTTTGCTCACCGTGACGGTGTATTTTGTACTCAGATTACCAGTGAGATACATGAAGATGAATCCGCCATTGTTTGTCACAATCCGCTGAGTCTTCAGTGGTGCAATGCCTTCGTACACGGGGGCATCCACTTGGAGAACTACTTGCACGTCCTCTAAAGGCGACCCATCGTCGGCAGTTACATAACCTGTCACTGAGAAGGTGTAGTCGTGAACACGCCGCACGCAGCCCGCGAGCAATAGCGTGCAACTACCGACCAGAAACGCCAACAGCCAGCCTCCAACCCTGGAGTTATGGAAAGCCGCCATGCGTCAAGTTTAGACCGAAATGGGGGCAGCTCCGAGTGACTGTGGTAAGCAGGAAATTACACCAAAATTTCCTGTCCGGATTACCGGTCGAGCTATAGACCGTGTTTTATTCGAAACTGATTCGCCATGCTTCCATCCGCACTTGATCGGGCCTCTCTTTCGTGAAGAGCCGGGTGCACATTAGGGTCCTCAGCCTCGGTGTGGTACTGCAATCTTTTCGTCGGCCCCTAGAACGCCAGAAAAAACACGCAGTTGTGACTCTTTGCCAGAATCCCGCTCTTTGCCATTGGACATTCCTACTGGCCAGCGTTTACCACGACGGCGCGCCGGCGCCTTCTCATGCCATCTTTGCAACTGCGCGCTCTCACGCGCGTGAACCTCAACTGCCCCGTATAATCGCAGCATGGGGACCAAGCACATCGTCCGCGCCGCCTGTCCACACGACTGTCCTGACGCTTGCGGCGTTCTGATCACCGTCCAGGACGGACGTGCGACCAGGATTCAGGGCGATCCCGAGCACCCCGTTACCCGCGGATTTCTCTGCGCCAAAGTGGCGAAATACCTGGATCGCGTGTACTCCCCGGATCGAGTTCTCCATCCCATGCGGCGCATTGCGCCCAAAGGTCCAGCCGCGCACGGCGATTCCGCCGCAAAGGCGTGGCAAAGAATTTCGTGGGACGAAGCCCTCACCGAGATCACTGCACGCTTTCGCGCTATCAGCAAGGAATTCGGCAGCGAAGCCATTCTCCCGTACTCTTACGGCGGGACGCTCGGAACTCTCAACGGCGGTTCCATGGATCGCCGCTTCTTCCATCGCCTGGGCGCATCACAACTCGATCGCACCATCTGCTCCGCCGCCGGAGAAGCCGGCCTGAAATCCGTTCTCGGCGCGAAAATGGGAACTGAGCCAGAACAGTTCCGCCATTCCAAATACATCATTGCGTGGGCGGCCAATATCCACGGCAACAACGTACACCTGTGGCCGTTCATCGCCGAGGCTCGCCGCAACGGTGCCAAGCTGGTTGTAATCGATCCCTACCGCACGCGCACGGCGCAATGCGCCGACTGGTATTTGCCCATCAATCCCGGAACCGATGCTGCGCTTGCTCTCGGCATGATGCACGTCATCATCGGCGAAAACCTGCACGACGCCGATTACGTCTCGAAATACACGCATGGCTTTGAGCAACTGCGCGAGAAGGTGAAGGAGTATACGCCTGAACGTGTTGCGCACTGGACTGGCATCGCCGCCGACGACATTCGCAAGCTGGCGCGCGAGTACGCCACCACGCATCCCGCGGTCATTCGTCTGAATTACGGTGTACAGCGCTCCGAAGGTGGAGGTATGGCTACACGCGCCATCGTCATGTTGCCCTGCATCACCGGATCATGGAAGGAAATCGGTGGTGGTCTGCAGATGTCTGTCAGCGGCGCTGTCGATCTCAACGGGGCAGCTCTGAAGCGTCCCGACCTGATGAACGCCGCGCTCGGACGCCCCGCTCGCACCATCAACATGGTCGAGCTCGGGCGCGCCCTGAACCTCGTGAATGATCCACCGGTGAAGGCGCTGTTTGTCTACAACTCGAATCCAGCTGCTGTTTGTCCGCAGCACAACGACGTCATTCGCGGGCTGAAACGCAGCGACCTGTTCACCGTGGTTCACGAGCAATTTTTCACCGACACCACCGATTACGCCGATATCCTGCTTCCCGCGACCACGTTCTTCGAGCACAAAGACCTGCAGAAGGGGTACGGTCACTACTACTTCCAGGTGTCGAACCAGGCGATCGCGCCACTGGAAGAATGCCTGTCCAATGTCGAAGTATTCCGCGCGCTGGCGCAGGGCATGGGATTCACGGACGACTGCTTCAACGAAACCGTCGACGAAATGATTGATGTGGCGCTCGACGTCGAGGAACCGTGGCTCGAAGGATTGAATCGAGAACGCCTGGAGCAAGGGCCGGTCCGGCTGAACTTCTCGCAGGAGCCAGAGCCGTTCCTCCCCTTCGCCCATGGCGGTTTTCGCACCGCTTCCGGCAAGGCCGAACTCTATAGCGAAGACTTGAAGGCGCAGGGGTTCGATCCAGTCGTTGCGTTCACGCCGCCTTCCGAATCCCGGCACGGCAAGAAAAAGGAATCCTTGCCGCTGGAGTTGCTGGCCCGAAAGGCCGACAACTTCCTCAACTCGACATTTACGAACTTGCCATCGGTGCAAGAGATGGAAGAGACAGGGCTACTTGAGATTTGTTCCGCTGACGCCGCAGCACGCGGCATCAAAAATAACGACAAGGTTCGGGTCTTCAATGACCGCGGCGACATTCTGTTACGGGCGCGAGTGGACGGTAAAGTGCAGCCTGGAGTTGTCTCTGCAACCCTCAACTGGGCCAAGATGACCCCTGGTTTTCAGAGTATCAACAGCTTAACCTCAGAAAAACTTACCGACATGGGCAACTCGGCTACGTTTTATTCCGTCTTGGTTGAAGTAGAGTTAATACACTCAGAAGTCAACAGGCGGGGACCAGAGATCGGATGACTTTCGCCGCCGATGGGCTCCAAAACGCTTCCAATAATCGACTCCGAGATTGTTTTTGAGAGTTGCGGTTTGGACGCTTTCCACTGGTCTACCGTATAATGACAGTTTTCTTACATCCCAGAGGCTGAGGTCTTAGCGATTCCGTTTCGCTTTCATCCGGAGAACCCTGTTGTGCCCGAGCGCGTCTCCACAGCGCGCGGCGCGGTAGCTGCATCTCCTTTATTTCGACGGCCTTGCCCGCGTTACGGGCTGCGGGTCGTTCTCTCGCTGCTGGCCCTTCTGGGCATTCTCGTAGGCATTCCGGTTGCGGCATCGGCCCAGAGCGACGTCATCTCCGATATCGTGGTCAGCGGCAACCGCCGCATTCCTGCCGAAACCATCCGCGCCCGCATTTTTACCAAGCCCGGCGACATCTACGACGAGGCCGCACTGGAGCGCGATTTCAACTCGCTGTGGAATACCGGCTACTTCGAGGACATCAAGTTCTCCCGCGAACAGACCCCGAAGGGCTGGCGCATCATCGTGCAGGTTAAGGAGAAGCCGACCATCCGCGAGATTAACTACGTCGGCCTCAGTTCGGTCTCGACCAGCGACGTGCTCGACCGCTTTAAACAAGCCAAAGTCGGCCTCTCGGTCGAGAGTCAGTACGATCCGACTCGCATTAAGAAAGCCGAAGTTACCATCAAGGACCTGCTCTCCGAGCACGGACGCCAGTTCGCCACCATCCGTACCGAAGTTCGCCAGATTCCTCCCGCTGCCGTGGGCATTACGTTCGTGGTGAAGGAAGGCCCGAAGGTCAAGGTCGGCAAGATCAAGTTCGAGGGGAACAAGAACATCAAGAGCCGCATTCTGCGGGCGGCCATGAAGAACTTGAAGCCCATCGGCGTTCCGCACTCCATCTTCCTCGAAAATATTTTTTCCAAGACCTACGACGCCACCAAGCTCGAAGAAGACACCGAGCGGGTGCGCGCCGAGTACCAGAATCGCGGCTATTTCAAAGTCATCGTGAGCGATCCTAAGGCCGAAATTCACGATACCGGCACCAAGGGCTTCCGCATCCCCCTCATTCAAAAGGGACCGGGCAAGGCGGTCGACATCACCATGCCCATCGAGGAAGGCGATCGTTACCGGCTGGGCAAAATTACCTTCAAGAACAACAAGGCCATTACCAACCAGGCGGCTCTGCGTTCGTTGATTCCGCTGAAAGACGGCGATATCTTCAGCCGCGAGAAAATCGCCAAGGGCCTGGAGAACCTGCGCAAGGCCTACGGGCAAATCGGATATATCAATTACACGGGCCTGCCCTCCACCACCTTCGACGACGACAAAAAGCTCGCGTTCCTGGAAATCGACATCGACGAAGGCAAGCAGTTCTATGTCCGGCGCATCGAGTTCCAGGGAAACACCACGACGCGCGACAAAGTCATCCGCCGCGAATTGCTGCTGGAAGAAGGTGGCGTCTACGACTCGCGCTTGTGGGAACTCAGCCTGCAACGCCTGAATCAACTATCGTATTTCGATCAGTTGAAGCCCGACGACCCCAACGTCACCGACAAGAAGCTCGACGAAAAGAACGGCCTCGTCGACCTGACCCTGAAAGTCAAAGAGAAGGGCAAGAACAGCATCGGCCTGAACGGCGGTGTCAGCGGATTGGAAGGCGCATTCATCGGCCTCAACTATTCGACCAATAACTTTCTCGGTCGCGGCGAAACCCTGCAGGTCCAGATCAGCTTGGGCAACCTGGCCCGCAGCGTTCTATTCGGCTATACCCAGCCCTACATGTTTGATCGCCCGCTGCAGTTCGGCTTCACGGTATTTGGCAACAAGGTTAGTTACAACCAGGCGCGTCAGCTGTCCATCTTCAGCGGACAAAATCTCAATTTATCCAGCGCCGTATTGCAGAACCTTCAGAACTACTCGCAATCGAGCATCGGCTTCACCACATCCGCCAGCTACCCGCTGCGCAGCCGTTCCTTCAAGCGCGTCGGCATGACCTACTCGCTCGACCGCTCCACGCTGCTGCCCTTGAGCACGGCCTCCAAGAATCTTTTCGAATTCATCCAGTTCCGCGGCATCTCCGGCCCCAATGCCGTGAACGGCATTATCACCAGCAAGATTTTCCCGAACTTCTCGATGAACACGCTGGATAGCGGCCTGTTCCCGCACAGCGGCCGCCAATTGACCATCGGCGCGGAGCTTGCCGGCCTCGGCGGTACCGTCCGTTCGATTCGTCCGATCATTCAGTACAAGAAGTTCATCCCGGTCCAGAAACATCGCAACACGATCGGCTACAGCGTCAACGGATCATTCATCACCGGTTACGGTGGCCTGGTGGCGCCTCCGTTTCAGCGCTTCTTCATGGGCGGCGAGAACGACGTTCGCGGATTCGACATCCGCTCGATCTCGCCGGTCGCATTCCTGCCCAGCGCGGGCGCGATCACACTCACCAACTCCGACGGTACGCCGGTGCCGAAAGATCCCAACAATCCGCGCCGCGGCGCCATCAGCGTGCCCATCCCGATTGACCAGATCGTCTTCCCCGGCGGCGATATGAGCCTGTGGGGGAACCTCGAATACCGCATCACGATTGCTGGTCCGGTCGCCATCGTGCCCTTTGTCGACGCCGGCCTCGATCCGATCCTGCGCCGCTCGCAACTGCAGATCGCGCAGGCACAATACGACACCGTAATCAGCACGCCGTTCGGTTGTCCGCAACAGGATCCGCAAGAGGCCAGCGGCTGTACTCCTGGCAGCATTCTGAATCCCAGACCGGCCCAGGAACTTCAGGTTCTGGGCGCGACCAACTGGCGGCCCCGCATGTCCACCGGCCTCGAACTGCAAATGTTCCTGCCTGTGGTCAATGCGCCGTTCCGCATATACTGGGCCTACAATCCGTTGCGACTCGACACCCCGGCGAATGCTCCCATTCCGATTACGCCGCAAATGTTCCCCGACACCGCGGCGGGCGCCTACACTTATGGCTTGGCGAAGGCACTCTATGCCCCGAATTTCCTGTTGCGCGAGCCGCGCAAGACGTTCCGGTTCACGGTCGCAACCACGTTCTAGAAGGTTTGACGCGGCGAGAATAGGCTCTCTATAATGCTTATGATCCGCGCCACATAGGGAGCGTTTGCGGGCTGGACGGTCAGCCCATCTTCTCGGCGTGTGACAACAGACAATCGAGCGCACTTTCCGACCGCGGCCGCTTACCGCAGCGGAGACCTTCATCGAGTGCGGCCCAGCGTTGATTACTGAGTGAAGATTAGCGATTTGAGTGCGAAGTTCATTCCCGGAACTATGTTCCGACGAGCCTGTTCCAAGGAGTTCAACTGATCCAATGACAAGCAAGTTCTTGCGACTTTCCCTGGGAAGTGCGGTCCTGTTATTCGCCATCTCCGCATTCGCCCAAACCAGCAGTGCCACATCGTCCGGTTCGAGCGCTCTCCCATCCGCTCCCTCCTCGACTCCGACCAATCCAGCCACGACCGCTGGCCCCGGCCCCATCACCGGCACCAAGGTAGGGGCGATCAACATTGAAGGCGCGATTTTCGGCAGCAACGAAGGCCGCCGCGACGTCGAGACCCTCCAGAAGAAGTTCGAGCCCAAGAACACCGAGCTCAAGAATCAGAACGACGAACTCGAAGGCTTGAAAAAGCAGCTCAGCACCCAGCAGGACAAGCTGAACGAAGAAGCTTTGGCCAACTTGAAGAAGCAGATCGAAACCAAGCAGAAAACTTTCGATCGCTCGGTTCAGGATGCCCAGGAGGAATTCGGCAACGGCCAGCAGGAAATCGCCCAGCGTATCCTGCAGAAGATGGCGCCCATGATCGTGAAGTACGCACAGGAAAACGGATTCGGCATGATCATCGACACCTCGAAGCCCTGGCCGCAGAGCCCGGTTCTTCTGGCGGGTGAGAGCGTGGATATCACCAAGCCCGTCGTCGACGCCTACAACGCGCAGTCCGGCGTTCCCGCTCCTGCTGCTGGAACCGGCGCGGCGAAGCCTCCTGCTCCAAGGCCGACCTCGACTACGCCGAAGCCGGCAGCGCCAAAAACCGATACTCCAAAGTAGTTTTCTCCGACACCTCGCGTGTCGGGAAAGTTCCCATAGGCCGCGTCAAAGCGCGGCCTTTT
>Ga0335078_10019302_pt1 | contig 10137 bp, 7 predicted proteins | sample Lox_Sample_32_FD_206711 | JGI IMG/M metagenome (GOLD analysis project Ga0335078, IMG submission 206711) | Soil microbial communities from Loxahatchee National Wildlife Refuge, Florida, United States - Lox_Sample_3.2 | ecosystem: Environmental > Terrestrial > Soil > Wetlands | place: USA: Florida...
GTATATAACGAGGTTGTGTTCATGACCCCACAGCCACATATCCACGCCCGGCAACAGCGCAGATAGTTGCTGATTCAGATGATCGTTGACGGATTTGCCGCAGATGTCTTCGTAGGCCGCATATAGCTGATGGTGGGAAAGCAGGACCGTGCGCCGGTTGCCGCGGTTCTGAAGTTTGTCGGCAATCCAGGCTACCTCAGTGTCTTCGAGATACGTAGGTTCACTGCCCTCCGGCTTGCTGTCGTGCAGTCCGGTGTCCATGGCGATAAACTGCCAATTATCGTTCCGCAAACAGAAGTAGCTCGCCGGCTGGCCCAACTGGCCGATGAGCTTATAGTAAGGCGCACCGCCGCAGAACATATCGTGGTTGCCGGAGAGGGTGTAGGTAGCGATCTTGGTGAGATCCAGGCAACCTTTCCAGATGTTGTAGAAATAGTTCTGCATCTCGAAGTCGGTACCGGAGTAATAGACATCGCCCATGTGGATCACGACATCAGGTTGTTTGCGGGCAAGTTGAGCCAGAATGTTCTTGGCGATATCCTGCCCGGTTCCCCAGTCGCCGACCAGGGCCACGCGGGCGTTATTGGGTAGCTTACCGTCGACGACGAAGTCGGCCATGCTTTTATAGACTCGGTAGGGGACGGTTCCTTTCGACAGAAGGAACTCTTCGTACTTGAGGGAGGCTTCGGCCCAGCCAGGGTCGCAATCGCCCATGCGAGTGTCGAGTAGGGCTTGGTACCGGCTCGCGTCGGCGGTACGGCCCTCGACCTTGGCCAAAGCGTAGTTGCGCGCCAGGGAGGCGCAGTAACGTAGCTGATCGCCGAGGTCGCTCGGTGCCGCCGCCTGGGTTGGCTTGGCGGGAGGGCCCGGCGGAGCAACCCCGGCCTTTCTGGCGTTGTCTACAACCGTGGCCTCCGCAGCCGCTTGCTGAACTGCGCTATGGCTGGGATCGGGCCGGGCGGCCGCCGGTTGGCCGGCGCCGCTGGCCGCCTTTCGCGCAAGTACTTCGTCGACCGCTGACTGAAACAGCGATAAGTCCGGATGGCGGAACTGAGCGAGACCTGGCACTTCGTCCTCCTCATTTGCTCATCGCACGCGGCGTTTGAACGAGTTGACTGTTCGAGACATGCTGCGCGCTGCGACGGCTTTATAACGTCTTCAGATATTCGATGAGATCCCACTTTTCAGCTTCCTTCAGTCCTGTCCCATACAAGTGGCCCTGGTTGCCGTTGCCCGGAACGCTGGTGTCGAGTTTGAATCCCGCGTGCTGCGCCTCCGGACCGTCGGAGATGAAGCCGACGTTCCTTGGATCGTATACGTCATACCCGCGATAGAACGCCGCCGGCCGCGCAGACTCCGGTTGGAGAAGCGCCCATAGGCTGGGAACGGAGCCGTTGTGAAGGTAAGGCGCGCGTGCCCAGATGCCGTCGATAGGGACGTTGGCGTAGCCGTTCGTCTTGTGATAGGCATCAAAAACAAATGGCGGATTGTTGATGGAATGAAACTTCTCCACCAGTTCGACAGTGAAGGAATCGAGTCGATGGCGATCAGTGCCGATGTCGCCGATAGGCTCCACCTGTCCCGTGTCGGCGCCGCCGAACGCATGACACCGCGCACACTCCTGGTCGTAGATCTTCTTCCCGCGGTCGGCCGAGTCTTTCTGGATGGGAAACGGGTAAAAAGGCGGCTTCAGGCCAAGCAGAAAATCGGTTACCCGCTTGAAACTGGCCAGAATCACTGTCTTGGGTGTGGCCCCGATAGCCATCGCAGCCGCGAAATTGCGTTCCGTGATGTTGTTGTTATTGCCGTCCCAGTGCAGGTTCATGCCTACCCGTGGCTGCTGGTTCCACACCTGCGGCAGATCCACGGTGCCGATGGTGTGGTCGTCCGGCATGTGGAAGACGTTGAACTTAGTCGGATTGAAAGTATCGGTCCGGCCTCTGCCCTGCGGCGGCCGCGTTGTCTGCCAGGCGTAGGCCGCTTGCTGCTCGGCGAGGCCTTTCTTGACCCCGGGGATAATGAGGAAGCGGTAAATCAGCGACTCGGTCCAGGAGAACTGGTGCACCCTGGCGATGGCGGCCATCACGTTCGCAGGCGTAAATCGCGCGTCGGCGGCGCAGCCATAGAGAAAGTTCTGGAACGCCTGTAAGTCCAGTGTGTGCGCCGGACCGCCGAGGATCACTTCGGGCTTGCTGTCGGCCGTACGGCGGATCTCGCCCGTATGGCACAACGCGCAATTTGCTTCCACCGAGTCGTATCCGATATGGCGTTTGGCAAAGCCAATGGGCAAGTCGTGACCGTCTTCATAGATCAGGCCCAGCGAAGCCCAGCCGCCCGGCCCCGGCAGTTTTTCGGGAAACATGTCGGGCAGCACTTTCCAAATCCAATAAGGAATGCGGCTGTCCGAGCCAAGCCCGATAGCGCCATACTTGTAGTGATCCTCCACCGATGAATAAGCGATGTCGGGCTCCGCACGCATGAGGTTGTCCCACAGCGTGTATGCCACGAAAGCGGCCGCTGCAAGCACCGCCAGCACTGTCACGCGAAGGCCCGTGTTCTTGCGGGTACCGGGTGTCGGCGGCATCGGGTCTCTCGTTCACCTTCCCGCTTGCATGGCGGCCGAGGCCTCGGAGGTAGTTTCCAGGTGATTCAGCATCAGCGGGAACACGTCGTTGACCGCGCTCTTACCGTAAATGCAATCGATGTGTCCGTAGTTGGGGATTACATACCGGCTGTAAAGCTTGTCGCCGTTCGCCTGGCGCAATAAGTTGTAAGTGATCTCCGTGCTCTCCGGAAGGAAGCAACGGTTCGCCGCACCGTGGATGAACGCGATCGGAATCGCCAGGCGTTCCAGGTGCGGTAGATAAACATCCGAGCCGTCGAAAGCCACCAGGTGCCCTTTTCGCGCCAGCAGCGCGATGTGCTCGAAGGAACGGATGTTCGCGACGGCGAACAACTCATGTAGCGTGTCGTGCGTAAGTTGGTTTAGCTGCTCGTGCTGATAGAGCGGCGCGTACATGAAGGATATGCGGTGGCACACCGGGCTGTCGCACTCTTCCTTGAGCGCCATGGGGTACAGCCTGAGCGCTGCGTCGTACAAGCGCTCGCGCCAGTCGGCGTGAGTGTCTACATAGGCCGTAAGCGACTTCACGCCCAGAGCATCCAGAAACGACGGCAAGTGCAGGCCGGTCTTGATCTTGGTCATCGTCGGCGTCACGATGTGGGTCGCGATCTGCGAGCACACGGCGGAGCGGACGCCCTTGAGGCCGGCCAGCATGGCCATGAAGAACGTGGTCGATCCCCAGCAGTGGACCACCATCTGCACGCTGGCCGCCCCGGTCAGTTCCTGAACCTTGGCTACAGCCGCCGGATAGTCCTTGGTGGCGACGTCATCTCCCGTCGACATTTCAGCCGAGGCCGCGAGCGCGATGCTATTTCTGTAATCCAGGAGCCAGACGTCGTAACCGTGCGCAAACAGGTACTCCGTTAGGTTGGTGTCAATTGTGTCGGTGGAAAAAATCAAACTGGAGACACCCAACCCGTGCGACAGAATGACGGGGCCCTTCGAGCCGCCCTGGTAGCGCGTCAGGCGCAGGGCCACTCCATCGGACGTGTTGAACCAATGGACATCCGGAGCAGAGGTCCGCAGCGCGCGCTTTTTGCGAGGCGGCGCATCGGGGTTGAAGGCGACCGATCCAGCCGCCGCGCCGCCATAAGTCTGGTAAAGCACGCCTGCAAAAAACTCACCGAAGCGCACCATGCCACGCAAACGCGCTTCCAGGCTTGGCGCGTTGGTGACTTTCATGGTTGTAAGTTGCCTGGCGAAGTCAGCAGGAAGGATATGCAGGATGCCGGTGCCGAGCGCTGGAGCGGATTCGTCAGCGCCGTCGCGGACGGTGATATACAGCGTGCTCGTATCATGCCAGATATCGAGCACAGAGTTCGGCCTCACGATCTTGTAACCGTGGAAGTAGTAAATCTTGCCTTCCTCGGACCTCATCTTCATGCGGTAGACCATGTTCCGCGTTTCGACGTTAGCGGGGTCGACGACGAACAGGTTGAACACACCGTCTTCCGCCGACAGCGGGCGTGCGGAAAGCGCCGGCGCGACGACCGTGCCGAACATGCGCGCCTGGTGCTGAGGGTTCGCCAACATGTCGTTGAGATCTTCGGAAACGATGGTGAGGGTGAAGGCCAGGGAAGACCCGGCCGCCTCGCCCGCGGCCGCGCCCGCTACGTAGTCGTCCTTAACCTCGGTCGAAAAGAAGCCGCGCATGGTCTCCGTGAACTGGATGCCCATGGCAGCGGCCTGCGGAGCCGCCGCCGGTTTGGAGGGCAGCGCGTAGTCGATCTTCCAGCCGCGGTCCTGCGCGGCGATGGCGCAGGTTCGCTCCGCCATGGCCGAGATGGTCAGCAGCGGATTGACGCCGAGCGGAACCGGGATCACGGACCCATCGCACACGTAGAGGCCATCGTAGGCGCCGGTTCCTGAAGCGCCTGAATACACTTGTCCTTTATGATTGACCACGCCGTTCGAGGCGTCGTCGGCCATCACGCAGCCGCCCAGGGGATGCACAGTTATCAGATCCCTCTTGAACAACTTAGTCCACAGAGGGTCGATGACATAAGTGCCGCCGAGGGGCTTTGTGGCACTGAGTAACGTGTCGTTGACTTTCTCGAAAATCGGTTCCCTGCCTACGCGCGGCCATTCGAGTCTCAGTCGGTCGTTGACCAGGTGCATCCTTCCGTCGCCCGAGTCGTGGGTCATCACGAGGTAAGTCTGAGTGTTGTGCACTGCGCCATGATACGCTCCGCCAACCAGGCTCTCGACTTCCCGTTTCTTCCGCTCGATGCGGCCAACAAGGCTGGTATCGGGGTCCGTGCCGCCGGCCGCGGCGGCGGCCTCCAGTGCACCGGGCATCACTCCGGCAAGCGCGCCGGGAATGGACCCCTCCTCGACGATCATGCCGTCCTCGAGCTTTGGTTGATTGCGGATGTCGATCACGCCGGTGATGCACGGGCCTACAGGCGGAATCTCGCCCGGCTTGCGGTGGCCGAATCCGATGCCGTTCACTTCTTGCTCGCCGTTGTAGCTGAAGCCCAGCACGTCGCCGTTGCCGGAAAAGCGCTCGCCTACGCGGTCGGAAAGAGCCAACCCCTGCGCTTTCGAGCGCAGCAAGATTTCAGTCGAGCCCACGGTGCCGGCGCCCAGCATCACGACGTCGGCGGTGACAAACATGTCCGGGGCGTTGAAGTCTTCGCGCCCTTCCTCAAGAGGCTGGTAGTGCACGAACCACTTGCCGTCACGGCGTTCGATGTACCGCACCAATACTTGAGTGAAGATCTCTGCGCCGAAGTTCTTGGCGTCGGGCAGGTAGTTCATCAACGTGGTATTCTTGGCGCCATAATTGCAGCCGGTCACGCAGTCCCCGCACGCAGTACAGGCGTTCTGCGCCACGCCCACGTGGTTGACCTTGCTTTCAAACGTAACGTTGATGGGCGTCCGGTAGAACTTCTGCTCCAGATGCTGCGCCGATTTCTCCAGCGCTTCCATCTTGGGCAACGGCGGAAACGACGCCGGCACCGGAGTAGGCTTCAACATCTCCCTCGCGCGGTCGTACCCCTCCTGGACCAGCGTCGGAAGATCCTGCCGGATCTGCGCCGGCCACCGCGTGTCCTGGAACACGCGCGGCTCCGCCTCCAGAGAAACGTTGGCATTCACCAGGGACGTGCCGCCGAGGCCGCACCCCAGGAAAACGTTGATGCCTTCGCCGACCACGAAATCGTAAAGACCGGTCTTGGAGCCCACGGTGCCGTCGGGCGTGCGGAGCTGCATCTCGCGCAGCGCTTCCGCTTCGGTGTCCGGATATTCTCCAGGTTGAAACTCGCGTCCCCGCTCCAGGACGCAAACCTTCTGGCCGGCGCGCGCCATTCTCGACGCAGCAATGCCGCCTCCGTAACCGGAACCGATTACGACTACGGTGTAGTGATCCTGGATATCTTCAATGGCTGATGACAGGCGCGCCATTTTTCCCCTCGCGTGCAAGTAATACTATGCCTGTTCCAGCCGAACGTCAAGCGGAAACTGAGTCGGGTATCAGCGACTTACCGATGTTATAAGCGTCCTTAAAACGATCCAGGCCGTTGGAACCGCCGTTGACGAGGCTGCGCGCGGTGGCTAGGTCGCCCGCTCCCAGGGCTTTTGCAATACTCTGCTCATGGCTTTTCAGAAAGCTGGCGAGCAGCTGAGCCGCGATGGTCGGCTCGTTGGCGAGGTCGGGGTTGTCGATCAACTGGCTGCCCAGTCCGATCGCATTTCCGTGAACCAGATAGTTGGTACGGCCGGTAAGTTGAACGAAACCGCGTCCCTTGAACTTTTCGCCGTCGGGCGGACCTTGATTTCCAAGGTCCGTTCTGAAATCGTACTTGTCGAAAGGATGCCCACCCGGCGAGGTGTTGAATGTCGACTGGCCCTCGCTGATGGGGAGAAACGATTCGGTCTCGGCCCGTATCGTGCCGAGCGCCATCAGGATCATCTGTTTATTGGCCATTTGCGGCGCTACCAGCGCGTTGAGCACCACCGGCAGGTTTTGGTCGATGTTCGGCTTCGGCGTGTTCGGGAACATCTGGCAGACCATGGCCGCGGTCACCGCGGGAATTAGCGAGGCGACGGGTGGAGGCACCACAAGGCCGAGCGCGGCAGCCGTCTGCGGCCCGACCACGCCATCGGGCGTGAGTTTGGCGCTGCGCTGAAAGGCCGCCACTGCCGCCGCGGTTCCCGGCCCGAAGACGCCGTCCGAGCCTCCGGGATCGAAGCCTCGCGCGAGTAACTTCTGCTGGAGATCGATAACTTCAGGACCGCTGCTGCCTTGCTGCAAGACAGGCATAGATTCCCCCTATCTACCGTTCCGCAAAAGCCTAGCGGAGCGGCCTGCTCGTCGTCAAGTTACCGCGCGACAGATATGTATTATTTCGTCCATTTCCGGTGGCAGAGCCCCGGCCCGGATCCACCTGGCTACTCGGCCTTGGCGACCTCTGCGGCAAAGACATAGACCCGCCCGAACATGTTGGAACGGAACACCACCCACCGCCCGTCGGGCGTGAAGCTCACGTTCGGCTCCAGGCGATAGTTATGCTTCGACATGTTCACCAGGCGCTCGGCACGCAAGACGCCGGGCTCGACCAGGTCTTTCCCGTCGATGCCGGAGTTCCTGATGATCTCCGGCCGAAACAGGAAGATCCACTCGCCATCCTCCGCTTTGGCAACTTGCCCCGGATCGCCCCCATCGCCGCAGAAAAGCGCGCCGTCGCGCGAGACATTGAAATGAATCGACCACTCGTTGCGCTGGAGGTGATACCACGTCCGCGCGCCGCTATCCACGTTGTAACCGGCCAGCCAGAAGTCCTCGCCGCGCGGCGTCTGCAGATCGTACCAGATCGTCTCGCCGTCCGCGCTCCAAAACTCGTGCCCGGCGATTTCCATCGCCATCGTGCGCTTGTGGATCAGCTTGAGATCGGAGCCGTCGGTGCGGATGGTCCAGATGCGGTCGACTTTCTGCCACGGCCCTTCGTGGCAGAACATCAACAGCTCCGGATCGGTCGGTGAAAACAGAAAGTGGTTGAGCCAGTCGTTGCTGCGATAAATGGTCTTGATCTCGCCCGTGCGGATGGCGAGCGTGAAAAGCACCATCGGCAGCCGTGCCGCCCAGCGCCGCTCCATCATCTCCCCCTTGTTCTTCGGCTGATCGAGGGGATGGACCTGCTGTTCGGGTGCTGCGCCAGCCTCTTGCGCGCCTTCCTCGACATACGCCCCTGCGAGCAGCGTCTCATTGGCATTCACGGTAACCGCGAAGCCGCCGTGCGGCAATGCGCCGATGCGGCGGCTTTCTCCGCTATCTGCGTCCACCGAGAACACGGCGCCCTCGCGCGAATAGTAGACCCGCTCGGTCTTCCGTCCCGCTTCGATCACCCGCGCGGGCCCGTCCACGATCCGCCGCGCCTGGTGTGTCGCCAGGTCGAGAACCGATATGCCCTCCGGCGTCGTGTAAACCAGCTTCTTCCCGTCGGCTGTGTAGCCATTCTGGTTGAAGTAGAGGCTGGCGCTGCCCGTTTCGCGCGTCAGGCGTACCACGCGGTGGCCGGTGTCCGGATCGATCCAGGACTCGGGCGGCTCGGAAGCCGGCGCCTGGCCGAACAACACATGGAATCCAGCTGCGAACCAGGTGGCAAGGAAGCTTGATCGCACGACCCATTCTACCCTCGCCGATCTTCCGCTCGGCTGAGCCATAATGAATCGGAGGGCCCGGTATGGAAAAGCCGAAAAGCATTCATCTATTGAACCGAGCGGTTGCCGACGAGTTGCAGGCCGTGCATCAGTACATGTACTTTCATTTTCACTTGGACGACCAGGGATTTAAGCCGCTGTCGTTGCTGTTCAAACGGATCGCGATCCAGGAAATGGGTCACGTCGAAGCGCTGGCCGAGCGCGTTCTGTTCCTGAAGGGCGACGTGGACATGGTTCCCGCCGGGCCGATCGAAAAGATTCCCGAACCGGAAGCCATCCTGGCAAAAGCGATGGCGATGGAGGAAGCGAGCGCGCGCTTCTATAACCAGGCGGCGATCGACTGCGGAGCGAATGCCGACGCCGCCACCAAACAGCTCTTCGAGCGGCTCGTCGGCGACGAAGAGGGCCACTTCGACCAGTTCGAAAAGCAACACGGCAACATCAAGCGGTTCGGCTTGAGCTACCTGGCCTTGCAGTCGTTCGGCGGCGTCGCGGAAGGTGCGTCGGGCACGGCGGACTAGGCGGACTTGCGCCGGCGGGTCGATCCGCGGCTCTTTTTCGCCGCCCTCGTGACCATCTCCGGAGAGTAGATCGTCAACCCAATTCGTGCCTGCACCCTGGCAGCCGCCTCAACCGCCTCCGTCGATAGCTGCGTCTCCCACGAGTTGGGTTGCCCCGCGGCCTGGACACCGATGTTGAACTCCTTGATCTTGGCGGAGTCCCACAGCTTTCGTGGCGCTCTTGGCAGCGCATCGATCAGGGCGGCGAATCGGCGAATGATCGCGTCCGGCGTATGGCGGCGAGGGTCGAAAGCCACCTCCAGGTGCGCTTCATAGGTGCGCCGCGTGCGCCCTACATAGAGACCGGAAACGCTGTCACCCAGCGCGGTGACAAGCGGCTGGAGATCCGAAATCGAGTAGATGTCAAGGTCCACGTTCAGAAAACGGGTGGTGTCGTTACGCTGTCTCAACATTGCTGTCGCTGCCCGATATGCTCCCCTTGATCCCCAACTCCTCCGCTCGCTCCTGCATCGCCTTCACGCAGAAATCGATGTGCTCTTCTAACGGCACACCCAGTTCCGCTGCGCCATCGATGATGTCCTGCCGGTTCACCGAGCGCGCGAACGCCTTGTCTTTCATCTTCTTCTTCACCGAAGCCACATCCACTTCGAACACGCTGCGGTGCGGCTTCACATACGAAATCGCCGTGATGAACCCGGCCAGCTCGTCGCACGCGAAGAGCGTCTTCTCGAGCTGCGACTGGCGCGGAACCCCAGTGTGATTGGCGTGCGAGAGAATGGCGCGCCGGGTCTCTTCGTCCACTCCGCGCTCGGCCAGCAACGGTTCGCCGAGCTGCGGATGGCCTTCCAGCGTGGGATGAATCTCCCAGTCGAAATCGTGGAGCAGCGCGGTGACCTGCCACCGCCCGGTGTCGCCGCCGAATTTCTTCGCGTACGCCACCACGCATGTCTCCACGGCCAGCGCGTGCTTCCGCAAGCCTTCCGACTTGGTGAACTCACACAGAATTTCCCAGGCCTTTTCACGGTCGATCATCGCCATTCATCATATCCCACGGCGAGCCCCACTCCGCGCGGCGCGCGGCGCGGAAGCGTCCGCGTTCGCGCTTCGTCGCACGCACCGTGGCAAGGCCGGCCGGCGTGCAGGTATCGAGCTCGATCAAGCCGGGATGGTGTCGCGGGCGCCCGACGATGCGTCCGGCCGCAGGCTGCACAGGCTCCCGCGCAAACGCCACGTAGCTGTACTTCTCGTCCTCATAGCCGAGCATGCCGCCCTTTATCCGGCGATGCAGCGACGAGCGCTCCACGCGCGCGGCGAAGTGGCACCAGTTGGGAT
>Ga0335078_10019304_pt1 | contig 10136 bp, 6 predicted proteins | sample Lox_Sample_32_FD_206711 | JGI IMG/M metagenome (GOLD analysis project Ga0335078, IMG submission 206711) | Soil microbial communities from Loxahatchee National Wildlife Refuge, Florida, United States - Lox_Sample_3.2 | ecosystem: Environmental > Terrestrial > Soil > Wetlands | place: USA: Florida...
CGGTCCCGGAGAACCGAAAGTGATGATCGGTCAGGTCAGCCGCGACCGCGTCGGCAACGTCCTCGGCCCACGGCCGAAGTGCCCCCAGTAGCGCCACCACGTCCCCGTCGAGACCGATGAACTGGCATCGAAGCGCCAGGTTCTCCGGCGTGACGTGGTACAGGGCGGCCAGTGATTCCATGAAGGGCGTCTCCTCGTGCTCAAACAGTGGGCACGCGAGAGGCGCGGCCCCCGGTCCTTGGACACCTAGATCGTCTGGCGCACCAAAAATCTTTAGTACGGGCGGGGAGGTCCCGACCGCCCGCGGGTCCTCGCGGAGCGACCGCGCGACTCGCTAGCCTGCGGCCTCCGTGGACTATCCGGTCGAGAGCTTTACCGAGGCCGAGCGCGAGCGCCTCCGCCCCCACTTCACCAACCTCGACCGGCCCGTGTTCGCGCTCGTGAACCTGCCCGAGACGGTCAAGGCGGCCCTGTTCGCCCGGTATTCGCGCTACCCCGGCACGCTCCGGCGCCTGTTCCTCGACGAGTTCGCCGATGATGTTCCCGACGCCGATTCTCTACGCGACCAGGGTGAGGGCAAGCGGGCTGCGCAGCTGTACGAGCGCATCTTCCTCGGCTACGGAGACGACTCCGTGGCGCAACTCGGCGGCGCCCACGTCGCCTGCGAGTGGGTCTCGAACGTCCTCACGAAAATCCTCCAGCGGCCCCGGCTGGCCGCCTACCTCGAGCAGTCGACGCGCTACATCGCCTACGACGCGCCGATGCCGGACCCGCCGGGTGGCTACCGCTACTACCGCGACCCCTCGCTCGGCCCCGCCTACGAGCGCGCCATGGACGAGCTGTTCGGGATCTACTCGAGCGCGCTCCCGCGGGTGTGCGCCTGGGCCAAGAACGAGTTCCCGCGCGCCGGCGACGAGCCGGGGGCCGCGCACGCGCGCGCGATCAAGGCCAAGGCGCTCGATCTGCTCCGGGGGCTGCTACCGGCGAGCTCGCTGTCGCACATGGGCATCTTCGCCACCGGCCAGTCGTACGAGCAACTGATCCTCCACCTGCTCGCGCACCCGCTCGAGGAGGCCCAGAGCTACGGCCGGATGATCCTCGACGAGCTGGGCGCGGTCATTCCGAGCTTCCTCGCGCGGGTCGAGCGTCCCGACCGCGGCGGCGAGTGGATCGCGTACCTCGAGTCGCGCGAGCGCGCCGGCCGGCGCTGGGCGAGGCGCCTCGGACTCGAGTCCGGGCACGGCCCGGAGGGTCCGTCGGTGACGCTCGTGCACGTCGACGGAGACGAAGACGACCTGCTGGCGGCGCTCCTGTTCGAGGCCGGCGCCGCCCCCGAGGAGCAGATGCGCGAGGCGGTCGCCGCGCTCGATACCGACACCCGCGCCGAGTTGCTCGCCGATCTCACCGGCGAGCGCGCGAACCGTCGCTACCGCCCGGGGCGGGGGCTCGAGGCGCTCCGCTACCGGTTCGAGATCGTCGCCGACTACGGCGCGTTCCGCGACCTCCAACGCCACCGGATGCTGACCGTTCAGTGGCAGCCGCTGACCCCAGACCTGGGTGCGGACATCCCCGAGCAGGTGGAGCTCGCGGGCTGCGGGGAGGACTATCGCCGCGCGCTCGACACCTCCGCCGCGGAGTACCGGCGACTCGTCGATCAAGGGCTCGTCACCGCTGCCCCCTATGCGCTCTGCCTCGGCTACCGGATCCGGTTCGTGCTCGACCTCAATGCCCGCGAGGCAATGCAGCTCATCGAGCTCCGCTCGGGCCGTGAGGGTCACCCGAGCTACCGCGCGGTCGCGCACGAGATGCACGCGCAGATCAGCGCCGTCCACCCGTCGGTGGGCGCGATGATGACGCACGTCGACCGCGACACCGAGCCCCGGCTCGAACGGATCCTGGCCGAGATGCGCAGCCACGCCCGGATCGCCACGGGCTAGCGGGGCACCAACCCCGGGTCCGGACGGGCCTGCCCGGTCCCACGGACGCCGAGCGCAGCGAGGCCCACTAAGAGCCGGTCACGCGCTCCTGCTCTTGCTGGCGCAGCTCGATCCGCCGGATCTTTCCGGTCAGCGTCTTGGGCAGATCCGGGACGAACTCGATCAGGCGGGGGTACGCGTAGGCGGAGTGACGATCGCGCACGAACGCCTTGATCTCCTCGGCCAATTCATCAGAGGGCTCGTGCCCGGACGCGACCACCACGAAGGCCTTGACGATGTAGCCGCGGCGCTCGTCCGGTGAGGCGACCGCGGCCGCCTCGGCCACCGCCGGATGCTCGAGGCACGCCGACTCGACCTCGAACGGGCCGATCCGGTATCCGGCCGAGATGATCACGTCGTCGGCGCGCCCCTCGTACCAGAAGTAGCCCTCCTCATCGGCGCTGGCGGCGTCCTTGGTGTGGAACCAATCGCCGCCGAACGCCTCCTGGGTGTCCTCATCCGGCCGGTTCCAGTAACCGAGCGGGTAGTGGGGGTTCGACCGGGCCTTGAGGCAGATCTCGCCACGCTCGCCCGCCGGAACGGGACGCTCGTCCTCGTCGAGGATCGACACCTCCCATCCAGGCATCGGCCAGCCCATCGAGCCCTCGCGCACCTCCATGAACGGATAGTTGGCGCACAGCGGATAGGACTCGGTGAGGCCGTAGTAATCGAGCACCGTGATGCCGTACTGCTCACGGAACCAGCGGATCGCCTCAGGGTTGAGCGGTTCGCCCGCCGAGCACACGATCCGGAACTTCTGCGGGTAGCGGGTGCCGGCGTCCGAGATCGACATCATCGAGCGGATCGCGGTCGGGGTCCCGAAGACGTTGGTGACCCCGTGGCGCGACAGGAAATCGAGTTGCCTGTGAGGGTCGAACCCACCTTCGCGCTGGTAGACGGCCTGAACGGCGCCGAGGCGCCACGGACCGAGCAGCGGGCAGATCCCCGCCGCCCAGGCCCACTCACCCATGCCGTGGAAGACCTCGCCGTCCCGGAGGTCGTGACAGTAGATGAACTCCTCGTGGGCGAGGATGTACCGATGGGCGTGGAGGATGCCCTTCGCCAGGCCGGTCGTCCCTGACGAGTAGTAGGGGTGGGCGGGATCGTCGGCGGCGGTGTCGACGACCTCGAACGCGGTCGAGCCGCGTCCGAGCAGTTCGTCGTCCAGGATCAGCACGTGCTCTACCAGATCACGCTCGACGCGGCCCGCGCTCGCCTCGTTGGTCACAAGCACCCTGGGCTGCGAATCGCGTACCCGGTGCCGGATCCCCTCGTCGCCGTAGAGCACGGACATGGACAGCAGGATCGCGCCTGCCTTCCACACGCCGAAGAACGCGGCGGCGGTCTCGGGCGTGGGCGGCAACAGCATCGCGACCCGGTCCCCCGGCTCTACGCCGTGAGCGCGCAGGACGTTCGCGAACCGGTTGGAGTCGTCTTGAAGCTCGCCCCAGCGGACCTCCTGGATGCGGCCGCCGAAGTCTTCGTGGATCATCGCCAGCTTGTCGCGCGGGTGGCGATCGCAGACGTCGACCGCGATGTTGTAGCGCGCCGGCACCTCCCAGCGGTGCTGTTCGCGCGCCTGCTCGTAGGAGGAGAACGTGGTCGTGGAGCTCATCTACCCATCATCGCGCTCGTGGGCAGGGGGCACAAGCTGGAAGTTCATGGTCAGCTAGCGGACAACGCGCCGAGTAACAACCGTCACAAGCGTCGGTAACCTTATGAAGGCTCACCATGGACCTGGCTCTGGGCGTAGTACTCGGCATCGGGATTGCCGCCGCCCTCGCGGCGGTGTGGAGGGCCGTGCGCGGCTCGGGCAGGACCGGGATCCCCGAGGACGCGATGCGGGCCGCGCTGCACGCCGCCACCGCGACGCTCCCCCACCTGCGGCGTGGCTTGAACAGCCGGACCGCCGAGCGAGCCGCGCCGAATCTGCGGGCGCTGACCGGAGCGGCGGCGATCGCGCTCGCCGACACGCGGGCCGTCCTGGCGATCGATGGTGAGGGGCGCGAGCAGGTGCGGCCCGGCGACCTGCTGTCCCGCCTGCTCGAACGGACCGGCGACGACCGGCTGCACATCGTCCCCCGGCTGGTGTCATCGGATCCGACCTGTCCACTGCGGTCGGCGGTGCTTGCGCCCCTGGTCGCCCAGGACAAGCGAATCGGCACGCTGATCGCCTTCTACAGATCGGTCGGGCGCCCGAGCCATCACGAGCTGCGCGTCGTCCAGGAAGCGGCGAGCCTCGTGTCCGCGCAGGTCGAGCTGTCGCTGGTCGCCGCGCAGGAGGAGCGACTCGCCCAGGCCGAGCTCAGGGCGCTGCGCGCGCAGATCTCGCCACACTTCATCTACAACGCGCTGGCCGCGGTCGCCGGCGACATCCATGCCCGCCCCGAGGAGGCGCGCGACCTGCTGATCGACTTCGCCGAGTTCACCCGCTATCTATTCCGCGACGGCCGCTCATACGTGACCCTCGGCGAGGAGATCGAGCACGTCGAGCGGTACCTGCGCCTCGAGCAGGCGCGGTTCCGCAACATCCTCCGCGTCACGATCGACGTCCCCGAGGCGACGCGTGGCACGGTGGTGCCGGCGATGTCGGTCCAACCGCTGGTCGAGAACGCGGTCCGCCACGGCGTCGAGCGGCGCGCCGGCCGGGGGCGCGTGACGATCTCGGCCGAGATCGTCGGCGGCGACGTCGAGTTGCGGGTGTCCGACGACGGCGTGGGTATCGAGCGCGAGCGGCTCGGTGCGGTGCTGGCGGGCGCCGGCGGGGGCATCGGCGTTGCCAATGTCGACGCGCGGCTGCGCGCCACGTTCGGCGAGCGCTACGCGCTCCGGATCGAATCCGAGGTCGGGGAGGGGACGACGGCGGTCATGACCGTGCCCAACCTGCGGGGCGAGATCGCGCATCCAGAGCTCGCCTGGTCGGTATGAGCTCGGACCGGTTGACGATCCTCGCCGTCGACGACGAGCACACCCAGCTGGAGGACCTGGCCAGGCTGCTCCGCAGCTTCTCGGGCGTGCATGAGGTGGAGTGCGCGTTCGGCGGCCACGATGCGCTGCTCAAGGCCTCGGGCCAGGCCTACGACGCGATCTTCCTCGACGTCCGCATGCCCGACCTCGACGGCCTCGAACTGGGGCGCGTGCTTAGGCGGTTCGCCTCGCCGCCACAGCTTGTGTTCGTGAGCGCCCACGACACCGCCGCGGTCGACGCCTTTGAGCTCCGCGCGGTGGACTACCTGCGCAAGCCCGTGAGCCGCCGGCGCCTCGAGGAGGCGCTCGACCGGGTCGTCGCCGCGGTCGAGGCGGCTGAGGATCCCGCGGAGCGGAATGGACGCCGCGCGCGCTCGCAGCCGGCGGCCGAGAGCGAGATGATCGCGGTCTCGGGCGCGCGCGCGGGGTCGACGCGGCTCATCAACCGCGGCTCGATCCTGTACGTCCAGTCGCACGGCGATTTCGTACGCATCATTACCGACGACGGCCGCTACCTGCTGCGGACGACGCTCAACGAGATCGAGCGCCGCTGGGAGCAGTTCGACTTCATCCGCGTCCACCGCCAGTACCTCGCCAACCTCTCCCGGGCGGTCGAGCTCCGCCCGCTGTTCGGCGGCACCGCCGAGCTGACGTTCGCCGACGGCCAGACGATCCCCGTCGCGCGCCGCCACGTGACCGACCTCAGCCGGCGCCTCGAGGTCTGAGCCGACGGGGAGCAGCCGATCCTGCTCCCCGCGACTCACGCCCTCTCCTAGGACTCCTCCGCCTTCTGCTCGTCCTGGATCTTGCCTTCGAGCTGCTTCATCACGTCCGGGTCGCGCAGCGTCGTTACGTCCCCGAGAGCGCGCCCTTCGGCGATGTCGCGCAGCAGCCGGCGCATGATCTTCCCCGAACGGGTCTTCGGGAGGTCATCGGCCCAGATGATCCGCTTGGGCCGCGCCAGCTTGCCGATCCGCTTGGCGACGGTGTCGTGAATCTCGGAGACCAGCTCATCTGACCCTTCGGCGTCATCGCCCTCGAGGGTCACGAAGGCGCAGATCGATTGGCCCGTGTCCTCGTCGGCCTGGCCAATCACCGCCGCCTCGGCCACCTTCGGATGGGCCACGATCGCCGACTCGACCTCGGCGGTGGACATCCGATGTCCGGACACGTTCACGACGTCGTCGATCCGCCCGATGATCCAGAAGTAGCCGTCCTTGTCCTTCCGGGCGGCGTCGCCGACCAGATACGTCTTCTTGCCGAACTTGTCGAAGTACGTCTCGACGAAGCGATCGTCCTCCTTGTACAGAGTGCGGAGCATCGACGGCCATGGCCGCGTGAGCACGAGCAGCCCCTGTCCGTCGTCGACGGGCTTGCCGTCCCTCTCGTCGAACACGTCGGCGGCAATTCCCGGGAACGGGCGCGTGGCCGAGCCCGGCTTGGTCTCGACGAGCCCGGGTTGCGGGGTGATCATGATCGCCCCGGTCTCGGTCTGCCACCAGGTGTCGACGATCGGGCAGCGCTCGCCGCCGACGACCACGTAGTACCACAGCCATGCCTTCGGGTTGATCGGCTCGCCAACCGTTCCGAGCAGCTTGAGCTTGGAGAGGTCGAACTTCTCCACGTGCTCGACACCCCACTTCATACAGGCGCGGATCGCGGTGGGCGCGGTGTAGAACTTGGTCACGCCGTAGCGCTCGCACAGCTCCCACCAGATGCCCTTGTGCGGGTAGTCGGGCGCACCCTCGTACATCACGCTGGTCGCGCCGTTGGCCATCGGCCCGTACACGATGTAGGAGTGGCCGGTGACCCAGCCGACGTCGGCCGAGCACCAATAGACGTCCTCGTCCGGGTGGAGATCGAATACGTAACGGTGTGTCGCCGCGATGCCCGTCAGGTAGCCGCCCGTCGTGTGCAGCACGCCCTTGGGCTTGGCCGTCGAGCCGCTCGTGTACAGCACATAGAGCGGATGCTCGGCGTCGAGCTCCTCGGCCGGGCAATCGTCGTCTGCCTTCTCGACGATCTCGTGGTACCAGACGTCACGTCCGTCTTTCATCTCGCAGTCGGCGCCCGTCCGCTTGATCACGACGATGTGCTCGAGTGAGGAGAGGTCGCCCATCTCCTCGTCGACCGCCTGCTTGATGTTCGCCGTCTTGCCCTTGCGGCGCGCGCCGTCGACGGTGATCAGCGCCTTGGCTTCGGAGAACTCCATCCGCTCGCGGACCGAGCCGGCCGAGAAGCCTCCGAACACGACGTTGTGCGGCGCGCCGATGCGCGCGCAGGCCAGCATCGCGACGACCACCTCGGGGATCATCGGCAGGAAGATCCCGACGATGTCGCCCTTCCCGATGCCCAGATCCTTGAGCGCGTTGGCCAGCTTTTGCGTGTCGCGCAGGAGGTCCGCGTAGGTGAGGTCCTCCTCCTCGCCTTCCTCGCCACGCCAGTGGAAGGCGACCCGGTCGCCGTTTCCGTCTTCGACGTGGCGGTCCAGGCAGTTATACGACGCGTTGACCTTGCCGTCCTTGAACCACTTGTAGAACGGCGGGTCGGAATCGTCGACGTCCTCGGTGGGCTCATTGAACCAGTGGAGCTCCTTGGCCTGCTTCATCCACCAGCCCTTCCAGTCCTTCTCGGCGTCGTCGTAAACCGACGGGTCATTCAGCAGCGCTGACTTGGCGAAGTCCTCCGGCGGCTCGAACTTCTCGATGTCGAGCATCTCCTCGAGCTTGGACTCGAGGCTCTTCTCGGTTGCGGTGTTTGCCACAGGAATCCTCTCCTTTTACGGGCCTTTGGGGTGTACTTACCCGACCCGCGCAGCCGAAAATCGCCGCCTCGAGGCGTGTTCACGTGCAGACAGAACGAGCGCGGCGCCCGGGGACCGGGCGCCGCACCGAATGTGGGTGTGAACTCGTGCTCTGCGCTACTCCGCGTGTCCGTACGCGGCGATCTCCTGCTTCTCCTGCTCGGAGAGCTCGCGTGGGACCTCGCCACGAGCCGCCTTCTCGGCTTGCACGTGGTGGCGGATGTCCTCGACGATCTCGGGGTTGGCGAGCGTCATCGTGTCGCCGACGTCGGCGAAGTTCGAGATGCTCGCGATCACGCGACGCATGATCTTCCCTGAGCGCGTCTTGGGCATGTCGGCGACGATCCACACGTTCTTGGGCCGCGCAATGGCCCCGATCTCCCTGACGATCGCGTCTGAGACCTTCTTGTCGACCCCCGCCGGGTCGACCCCGGGCTTGACCGAGACATACATCTCCACGATCTTCCCGCGCACGTCGTCTATCACCGGCACAGCGGCCGCCTCGGCCACCTCGTCGACGGTGATCGCGGCGGACTCGAGCTCCTTGGTCCCGAGCCGGTGCCCGGCGACGTTGATCACGTCGTCGATCCGTCCGAGGATCCGGAAGTAGCCGTCCTCGGACTCCATCGCGCCGTCGCCGCACATGAACGGCCAGTCCCGCCAATCCTTGCTGTCCGGGTCCCGGTTGAACTTGGCGTAGTAGGTGTCGATGAACCGCTGGTCCTGGCCCCACACCGTGAGCATCCTGCCCGGCCACGGGTTGCGGACGCAGATGTAGCCCGCCTTGCCCGTGCCTCTCGGAATCTCGTTGCGGTTGTCGTCGTAGATCACGAGCTGGATTCCGAGCGCCGCCGGACCGCAGCTGCCGGGCTTCATCGGTTGCAGCCCGGGCAGCGTGCTGCCCAGGAAGCCGCCGGTCTCCGTCATCCACCACGTGTCCGTGATCGCGGCTTGGCCTTTGCCGACGAAGTGGTAGTACCAGCGCCACACGTCGGGCTCGATCGGCTCGCCGACCGTGGTCATCGTCTTGAAGTGGTAGTTGTATTTCTCCGGCTCCTCCGGCCCGACCTTCCGCAGCATCCGGATCGTCGTCGGCGCGGTGTGGAAGATGCCGACGCCGAGCTTCTCGGCGATCCGCCACGGACGACCCGGATCCGGATACGTCGGAACGCCCTCGTACATCACGCTTGTCGTGCCCAGCGCCAACGGCCCGTACACGATGTAGGAGTGTCCGGTGATCCATCCGATGTCCGCGAAGCACCAGTAGGTGTCGTCCGGATGGATGTCCTGGTAGTACTTCGAGGTGCCGGTCACGTAGCTGAGATAACCGCCGATCGAGTGCTGGGCCCCCTTCGGGCGGCCGGTCGTGCCGCTCGTGTACATGAGGAACAGCGTGTCGTCGGCCGCCAGCGACTCCGGCTCCACCTGCTGGCCCTGGTAGTTCCCGAGCACCTCGTCGACGAAGAAGTCACGGCCCTCGACCATCGGGCTCTCGGAGTGGTACTCGCCGGGCACCCTCCGCCAGACCAGCACCTTCTCGACCTCGATCCCCTCCTTGCGCGCCTCTTCGATCGCCTCGTCGGCCTTCTCCTTGTGATCGATCAGCTTGCCGTTGCGGTAGTACGCGTCCATCGTGACGAGGACGGTGCTCTTCGCGTCCGCCATCCGCTGACCGCAGGCGGCGCCGCTGAACCCGCCGAACACCTCGGAGTGGATCACGCCGAGACGCGCGCAAGCGAGCATCGCCACCGGGAGCTCCGGCACCATCGGCAAGTGGAACGTGACGCGGTCGCCGGCCTTCACTCCGGCGAAATCACGTAGCAGCGCCGCGAACTCGTTGACCTGGCGATGGAGCTCGGCGTACGTGATCTCGACGGGTTCCACGTCCTCGGGCTCGGGGACCCAGATCAGCGCGTTCTTGTCGCCGCGAGTCTCGAGGTGCCGGTCGACGCAGTTGACGCTCGCGTTCAGCCGCCCGCCCACGAACCACTTGAAGAACGGCGGATTGCTCGTGTCCAGGAGGGTGTCCCACTTCTTGTCCCAAGTGAGCAGATCCGCGTACTCGATGAAGCAGTCAGGGAAGTTGTCCTCGCTGAAGCGCGCGAGTACCGCGCCATCGTTGGCGTTGGCCTGAGCGGCGAACGCCGCCGGCGGCTCGAAGTACTCCTCCTCCCGCCAGTGAACCGCGATCTGCGCCTCCGACCCCCCAGCTTCGGTGGTCTCATCCTGAGCGCTCGGCGCCTTGGTCGTATCAGCCATGTTTCTCTCCTTCTCCTGCCACGCGATGGCGGCCGGCTGCCGGACAGGCCAGAGCGCCGGCGTCGCCGCCGGCGCTCCACGGTCCTTCGATTTCTACTACGCGCTTGACGCTAGGTTGGCTTGGCGGCCGG
>Ga0335078_10019305_pt1 | contig 10136 bp, 10 predicted proteins | sample Lox_Sample_32_FD_206711 | JGI IMG/M metagenome (GOLD analysis project Ga0335078, IMG submission 206711) | Soil microbial communities from Loxahatchee National Wildlife Refuge, Florida, United States - Lox_Sample_3.2 | ecosystem: Environmental > Terrestrial > Soil > Wetlands | place: USA...
TGCAACAGCGGTTCGCGTACACATTACGGGGCCGGGTCAGCTCGGGGTGACGAAGACCGGGGTGGCGGACATCGGCAGCCGGACCTGGCCGCCGGTGAGCTGGCAGGCCACCGGCTGGCCGAACGCGTCCATGGCCGTTACCGGGCCTGCGGTCCACGGCCAGCTGACGGTGACCGGTGGCTCGTCCTCGCCGCTGAACGCGTCCCGGTGATCCCAGGCCACCAGCAGCGGGCCGCGGCCGACCCGGTCTACCTCGAACACCCGCAGCGTGGGCCGGGAGCTGTCGCCGGCCGGGCGCACCGTCTGCGCGCCGGCCAGGTGCCCGGCGAGCCGGGCGAAGGTGCCGGCCGCCGGGTGCCGGACGGCGAGCTGGCCGCTGGCGTAGCCGAGCAGCGGCAGCTTGCCGATCATCAGGTGCATCATCTGGTGGTGATCGACCGGCCCCGGGTATTCGGGGGCCAGGTTCCAGTACACGGTCCGGTGCACGCCACTGGCCAGGGCCAGCATGGTGCGCATGACCAGCTGGCGGCAGTTGATCCGCTGCCGTCTGGCCTCCAGCTCGGCCGGGCAGCCGGCCATGAACATCTGCAGCGTGGCCGGCAGATCAGCCATCCGGGCGTACAGCGCGGTCATCGCGCGGCGTTCCGGGGTGTCCTGGGCCGCCCGCTCGGCCAGCTCGCCCGTGCTCTGCGAGGGCGGGGCACCGGCCCCGGCCCCGGCCCCGGCCCCGGCCTCGGCGAACGCGGCCGCGAACACCTGCTGCATCACCGCCATCGCAGCTGGGAACTCGAACGGCTGCGGGCCGGCGTGCTCACCCACCACCACCGGCTTGAGGTAGCCGTGCGCCCGCATGAACTGCCGGGCCGTGTCCAGGTACTCCGGGATCCGGGCCAGGTCGCCGTACAGATGCACGCTGAACAGGTCGAAGAAGTCCCGCCCGGCGCCGGCCAGGTAGTCGAAGAACTGGCGGGGGGCGCTGCCCGGCTCGCTGCCCAGCACGTCGAAGCCACAGCCGCCGAGCACCACCGCGGCAGCCGGGTCGGCCGCTTTCACCGCGCGGTACATGGTCCCCAGCTGCGCCACGTACTCAGCGGCGGTGCCCGCCCACAGCAGGTCGGTGTTGCTCGGCTCGTTGTCGCACTGCCAGTACTGCACCCGCCCGGCGCACCGGCGCACCAGGCGGCCGACGAATTCGCCGTACGCCTGCTGGTCGCGGGCGGGCGACGGGGGCAGGAAGTCGGTCTGCTGCCGGGTGGCCCACGGTGAGCTGGAGCACAGCGTGATCCAGACCTCCTCAGCCCCGCTCAGCTGGTCCAGCAGGGTATCCACCACGTCCCAGGTGTAGCGGCCCGGCTCGGGTTCGACCTGGCCCCAGTACAGGTATGCGCGGACCAAACCGGCCCCCAGGTCCCGGCTCTGCGGGACGAACTCGCCAGGCGCACCGAACAGCCCGTAGCTGATCCCGCGCACCACGCCCAGCCGGATCCCCGGCGGGTCGAAGGCGCTGGTAATGGTCAGGCCGCTGGCCTGGGTGCTGGCCGAGCTGGCCTGGGTGCTGGCCGAGCTGGCCCCGGTCGGGTAGCTGGTCGGGGCGGTGACGCCGGCCATAGTAGCTGCCTCCTCAGGCTCTGAGTTTATGTAATATACTCAAGCTTTATATCGTATACTCAGCGGGTGCGCAAATCAGTTTCTGGCCCAGCCCAGCTCATCTGGACCCAGCCACCACCCCCAGCCCGGCAGCGCAGCCTCGGCCGGGCGGAGATCGTGACCGCAGCGATCGCCCTGGCCGACGAGGGCGGGCCAGCCGCGCTGACCATGCATGCGGTGGCGGGCCGGCTGGGCTCGTACACCGCTATGGCGCTGTACCGGTATGTGCACAGCAAGGACGGCCTGGTTGACCTGATGCTCGACGCGGTCACCGCCGAGGTCGAGGTGCCCGCCGGGCCCGGGCCGGATTGGCGGACCGACCTGCGCGACCTGGCCGCGCGGACCCGGGAGATGACCAGACGGCACCGGTGGTACCCGGTGCTGTTCCACACCAGGCCGCCGGCCGGGCCAAACCTGATGCGACGGCTGGAATTCATGCTGCGGGTGCTGACTGGGCAGGGCGCCAGCGTCGCCGACGCGATGACCTACGCCGCGCTCATCGACCGGCACATCCTCGGCAGCGGGCTGCAGGAAGCCGAGGAAGCCGAGATGAGCCGACGGCACGGGCTGGACGATCCGGCCGCCCTGGCGGCCGCGCTGGCCGCCATGCGCGACCTGGCTGCGGCCACCGGCCAGCACCCGCTGCTGACCGAGTGGCTGGCCCACCCGGCCGGCTCGCCGGCCGGCGAGCAGTTCGAGCTCGGCCTCGGCTTCCTGCTCGATGGCATCGCCGGCCGGCTCCCCGGGCCGCCCGGGCCGCCCGGCTAGGGCGGGACCTGGTGCTGCCCTGGGGCCAGCCGCCTACTGCGGCCGGACCAGCGGGAACAGCGTGGTCTCCCGGATCGTCTCGCCGGTCAGCATGCCCAGCATCCGGTCCACGCCCATGCCCATCCCACCGGTCGGCGGCATCCCGTACTCCAGCGCCTGCAGGAAATCCTCGTCGAGCTGCATGGCCTCCGGGTCACCGCCGGCGGCCAGCAGCGACTGGGCGGTCAGCCGCTTCCGTTCCTCGACCGGGTCGGCCAGCTCGGAGTACGCGGTGGCGATCTCAGTGCCGAACGCCACCAGGTCCCAGCGCTCGGCCAGCCGCGGGTCAGCCCGGTGCGCCCGGGTCAGCGGGGACACCTCGACCGGGAAGTCACGGTAGAAGGTAGGCGCCACGGTCTGCTCCTCGACCAGCCGCTCGTACATCTCCAGCACGATCTGGCCATGACCCCACCCGGGCTGCACCGGAACCTGCGCCTGCTCGCACAGCTTACGCAGGTCCGCCACGCTGGTCCCGGGAGTGACCTCCGCACCGGCGGCGGCCGAGACGGCGCCGTACACCGTCGCGGAGCGCCATTCCCCGCTGATGTCGACCTCCTGCCCATCGGCGCGGCGGGCCACCGGGGCGCCGTACAAGGCCACCGCTGCGTGCTGGATCAGTTCCCGGGTGAGGGTGGCCATCGTGTCGTAGTCGCCGTACGCCTGGTACGCCTCGAGCATGGTGAACTCGGGGTTGTGGCTGGCATCCGCGCCCTCGTTGCGGAAGATGCGGCCGATCTCGTAGACCCGCTCGATCCCGCCCACGACCAGCCGCTTGAGGTACAGCTCCAGCGCGATCCGCAGGTACAGCTCCAAGTTGTAGGCGTTGATGTGGGTGCGGAACGGGCGGGCGTTGGCCCCGCCGTGCAGCGGCTGCAGCACAGGCGTCTCCACCTCGAGGAAACCCCGGTCGGCCAGGTCCTGCCGCAGTGACCGGAGCACCACGCCGCGGTTCTCGGCTTGCCGCCGGGCGGCCGGGTTGACTATCAGGTCCACGTACCGGCGGCGCACCCGGGCTTCGGGGTCACTGAGCCCCTTGTGCTTTTCCGGCAGCGGCCGCAGGCCCTTGGCGGTGATCGCGTAGCGGTCGGCGAGGACAGACAGCTCGCCCCGCCGGGAGGAGATCACCTCGCCTTCCACGCCGACGTGGTCGCCGAGATCCACGTCCCGCTTCCAGCCGGCCAGCGCGTCCGGGCCGACCCGGTCCGCGGAGATCATCACCTGGATGTCACCGGTCCCGTCGCGGATGGTCGCGAAGGACAGCTTCCCGCCGACCCGGGACAGCATCACCCGGCCGACGACACCCACCTTGTCGCCGGTGAACGTGTCGGGCGCCAGGTCCGGGTACTTGGCGCGCACCTCGCCGATCGTGGCCGTGCGCGGGAACCCGGCCGGGTACGGGTCGGCGCCTGAGTCCAGCAGCCGCTGCCGCTTGTCCAGCCGGACCCGCATCTGCTCGGAATGCGCGTCCGCGGCTATGGCCGGTGGCTCCTGCTGGCGGCCTGGGGCCTGCTCTTCCTCCACCCGGTGAAGGCTACCGCTGCCGCGCCGCGACGCCGCCAGCCGCCAGGCCAGCAGCCGGGCATAAATGGGTCCGGGCTGGAGCCGGGCGGCCGATACAGTCCGAACCGTGCATATCGCGACAGGGGAGTTCGATTTCGACGACGACCCGGCCCGGGTGGACCGGGACCGGCTGTGGCAGTTCTTGTCCCGGGAGGCGTACTGGGGGCGGTGGCGGACCAGGCCGGTGGTCGAGCAGCAGCTGGACAGCGCCTGGCGGGTGGTCGGCGTATACCAGCGGGCCTCCGGCATCATGGTCGGCTTTGCCCGGGCCGTCTCCGACGGCGCTGGTTTCGCCTACCTGGCCGACGTCTACATCGACCAGGACTTCCGTGGCCAGGGCCTGGGCGTGGCGCTGGTCGACGCGATGATCGAGCGGGGCCCGGGCGCCGCGTTCCGGTGGACCCTGCACACCTCAGACGCCCACGGCCTGTACCAGCGGTTCGGTTTCACCCAGCCGGACCGGACCTACCTGGAGCGCCCCGGGAGGCACCGGGCCACGAGCTGACGTTGCTGCGCTCGAACACCAGCCGCAGCCCGATCAGGGTGAGCCACGGCTCGTGCGCGTCGATGATGCTCACCTCGTCGATCACCAGTGGGGCCAGGCCGCCGGTCGCGATGATGGTCACCGACTCGGGGTCCTCCGGGGCCAGCTCGGCGGCCATCCGCCGGGCGATGCCCTCGACCTGGCCGGCGAACCCGAAGATGATGCCGGACTGCAGGGCCTCCACGGTGTTCTTGCCGATCACATGGTGCGGGCGGGCCAGCTCGAACTTGAGCAGCTGCGCGGCCCGGCGGGTCAGCGCGTCCACCGAGATCTCGATGCCGGGCGCGAGCGCCCCGCCGACGAACTCGCCGCGCGGGCTGACCGCGTCGAAGTTGGTGGACGTGCCGAAGTCCACCACCACAGCGGGGCCGCCATACAGGTGCACCGCGGCGACCGTATTCATGATCCGGTCGCTGCCCACTTCCTTCGGGTTGTCCATCCGCACCGATACCCCGGTGCGCACGCCGGGCTCGACGATCAGCGACGGGATGTCCCGGTAGTAGCGGCGGCACATCTCGCGCATCTCATGCAGCACGGACGGCACCGTGGAGCAAAGCGCGATCCCGCTGATGTCCGGGTCCTTGACCAGTGAGCTGTGGCCCAGCAGACCCGCCAGCACGACGGCGATCTCGTCGGCGGTACGGACCGGGTCGGTGGCGATCCGCCAGTGCTCCACGATCTGGTCGTGGTCGAAGATACCCAGCACCGTGTTGGTGTTCCCGACGTCAATGGTCAGCAGCATGCCACTCCCGGCGGTCCTCGGTGCCCGCCGCGGCAGGCGGCGGGGCGTCCTCAGCAGCGAAGCTCAGCGGGGTGTTGTCGATCAGCCGGGTGGTCCCGATGTCCGCGGCCACCACCAGCAGCGCCGGGCCGACCAGGTCATCGCCGGCCGGCTCGAAGCGGTCCGGGTCGACGAGGGCCAGGTAGTCCAGCCGCAGCGGAGGGTCAGCGGTCACCCCCAGCACCTCGCCCGCCGCCTTGAGTACGGCGGCCGGCCCGGCCTGGGCCGCGTCCCGCCCGGCCCGCAGCGCCACCGGCAGCAGCCGCGCGGTGCGCCGTTCCGGCCCGGACAGGAACTTGTTCCGGCTGGAGATGGCCAGCCCGTCCGGGTCACGGACGGTCGCCACCCCGGCGATGTCCAGCCCGGCCTCCAGGTCGGCGACCATCCGGCGGATAAGCGCCAGTTGCTGGGCGTCCTTCTCGCCGAACACCGCCACATCCGGGCGCACCAGGTGGAACAGTTTGAGTACCACGGTGAGCACGCCAGCGAAGTGGCCGGGCCGGGATTCACCCTCCAGCACCCGGCCCATCGGCCCCGGGTCCACCGTGACCAGCGGTGGCCGCGGGTACATCTCGGCCGGACCCGGCGCGAAGATCAGATCGGCGCCTTCCTCCGCGCAGACCAGCACGTCGGCGTCCATCGTGCGTGGGTAGCGGTCCAGGTCCTCACCCGCCCCGAACTGGAGCGGATTGACGAAGATGGACACCACGACGCTGCCGTCGGGGGTGGCGAGGTCCCGGGCGCGGCGGAGCAGGGCCCGGTGCCCCTCGTGCAGCGCCCCCATGGTGGGCACCAGGACGATGGGGTGGCCGAGCCCGCGCCGGGCGGCGTCCAGGCCTAGCCGGGTGCGCGCCACTACCGGCATCATCGCGGGGTCCCGGCCAGCACGTCGAGCAGCCGCTGGGCGTCGTCGGCGGTGAGGATGCCAGCGGCCAGCGCGCGGTCTGCAGTGAGCCGGGCCAGCGCCACGTAGGCCCGCAGCGCCTCAGGTGACGTGTGCTGGAGCGCCTGGACATGCTCGGCCACCGTGTCCGCGTCTCCCCGGGCGACCGGCCCGGTCAGGCCCGCGTCCCCGAGCCGCAGGGCGTTGTCCAGCGCGGCGGACAGCAGCGGCCCGAGCATCCGGGCCGGCTCGGTCACCCCGGCCGCACGGAGCAGGTCGGCGGACTGGGTCACCAGGGCAACGAGGTGGTTGGCCGCGCTGGCCAGCCCCGCGTGATACAGCCCACGGGCCTCCTCCGCGATGAACACCGGCTCGCCACCCATTTCGATGACCAGGGCCTCGGCGGCGGGCCGGAGTGGCTCCGGCGCGGTGACCCCGAACGAGACCCCGGTCAGCCGGTCGAGGTCGTCCGGCCGGCCGGTGAAGGTCATCACCGGGTGCATGGCCAGCGGCAGCGCCCCCTGCCGGGTGGCCGGGTCCAGCACGCCGATGCCGTGCCGGCCGCTGGCGTGCGCGAGCAGCCGGCCCGCCAGCGGCGCGTCGGTGGCGGCCAGCCCGGACACCAGGCCGGGCAGCACGTCGTCGGGGACAGTGAGCAGCACCAGGTCGGCAGCGGCCAGCACTTCGGGTGGTCGCTGCACCGCCACGCCGGGCAGCATCCGCCCGGCCAGGCCGAGGGACCGCTGGGACACAGCGGAGACCGCGACCACCCGGTGGCCGGCCCGGTCCAGCGCGGCGCCCAGCACCGAGCCGGCCCGGCCCGGCCCGATCACCCCGACCTTGAGCCGGGCCGGGCGGCCGGCGGCGTCGGCGGCCGGCTGCGCTCCGGGCGTGGCGGGGTGCGCCGGGGCCGGCTGGCGGGCTGGGTCCCCCATCGCCTCAGTGGTCCTCTCGCTGGCGTCCGCGGCCGTTGCCGGGCGGCAACGATCAGCATAACCGGCACGATGCCAGGACCTGCCCGGCCGCGGGGCGCGGCCGGGTGGTGCGGCTGGCCGCCGGGCCGCCGGGCCGGCCGGCTGGCGGGCCACGGCTGGTCCGCCGCCGGGCGCTGGCGGCACTAGAGTCTGCGGGGTGTGGATGACCTGGCGGGCCGCCATGCGGCAGGCGCTGTACGGCAGCGACGGCTTTTATGCGCGGGGTGAGCGCCCCGCCGCCCACTTCCGCACCTCGGTCCATGCCTCGGCCCGGTACGCGGCCGCCATGCTGGCGCTGCTCCGCGAGGTTGACACCGCGCTCGGCCAGCCACCCCGGCTGGACCTGGTCGACGTGGGCGCCGGGCAGGGCGAGCTGCTGACCGGGATGCTGGAGCTGGCTCAGCCGCGGCCCGGCCCAGCTGCCCCGGCGGCTGCCGCACCGCTGGCCGGGCGGATAGTCGCGCACGCGGTCGAGGTGGCACCGCGGCCAGCCGGGCTCAGCCCGCGGATCCGCTGGCGGGCGGAGCCGCCTGGCCGGATCACCGGGCTGGTCATCGCCAGCGAGTGGCTGGACAGCATCCCGCTGGACGTGGCCGAGCTGACCCCGGACGGCCCTCGGATCGTGCTGGTAGATCCGGCCACCGCCGCGGAACGGAGCGGCCATCCGGCCAGCCTCGCCGAACGGGCCTGGCTGCGCGAGTGGTGGCCACTGCGCCAGCCCGGCGACCGGGCCGAGCTCGGTGATTCCCGGTGCGCGGCGTGGTCCGGCCTGATCGGCCGGCTGGACCGTGGGCTGGCCGTGGCCGCTGACTACGGCCACCAGCAGGCCAGCCGCCCGGCGGCCGGGTCGATGGCCGGCTTCCTGGATGGCCGCCCGGTGCGCCCGATCCCCGATGGGTCACGGGATGTCACCGCGCATGTGGCCATCGACGCCTGCGCCGCGGCCGGACTGGCCGCCGGGGCCACGCACACGCTGCTCACCACGCAGCGGGCGGCGCTGCGGGCGCTGGGCCTGGCCGGCCGGCGGCCACCGCTGAGCTGGGCGGACCGCGACCCGGCGGGGTACCTGTCCGCGCTGCGGGCGGCGGCCGAGGAGGCGGAGCTGACCGAGGCTGCCGGGCTCGGCGGGTTCAGCTGGCTGGTCCAGGCGGTACGGGTGCCGCTGCCCGGGCTGCTGCTGGGCCTGCTGCCCGGCTCGCAGACACCACCGCCCGCCGGCCAGGTACCACCGCCCGCCGGCCAGGCACCAACGCCCACCGGGCAGGCACCGCTGCCCGACGCGCAGGCACCACCGCCCGGCCCAAAGGCAGCAGTGGGCGGTCCGCGGGCATCACTGGCTGCCGGGCCGGCCGGGTCATGACCACGCCCGGCGAGCCCGGCCCGGCGGAGCGTGCCGAGCGGTACGCCGAAGCGGTCACCACCGGGTGGGCGGCCGCCCGGACCCACCGTGCCGATGACAGCCCGGCCAGCGGCCCGGAGGCAGGTCCACCGCCCGGCGCGGACCTGGTCCTCAACCTGGGTGCGGCGCACCCGTCCGGCCATGGCCTGCTCAGGCTCCGGCTGATACTGGACGGTGACCGGGTGCTGGCCGCCGACCCGGTTATCGGGTACGTGCACCGGGGGGCCGAAAAACTGTTCGAGGCCCGGGATTACCGCCAGATCATCGTGCTGGCCAACCGGCACGACTGGCTGGGCGCGTTCGCCAGCGAACTGGGCGTGGTGCTGGCCGCGGAGCGGCTGGCCGGCATCGAGGTGCCGCCCCGTGGCGTCTGGGCCCGGACCTTGCTGGCCGAGCTCAACCGGGTACTCAGCCACCTCGCCTTCCTCAGCTCATACCCGCCCGAGCTGGCCGGCCCCGGCCTGGCCGGCCCCGGCCTGGCCGGGGCCGGCCTGGATGAACCCGGCCTGGATGACCCTGGCCGGGCCGCGGCCAGCGCCCGGGAACTGCTGCAGGGGCTGATGGAGGAGGTTTCCGGGGGCCGGATGCATTACATGTTCAACCGGGTCGGCGGGCTGAAAGCCGAGCTTCCGGCTGGCTGGCTGGGCCGGGCCGGGGCGGCCGCCGACCGGGTCCGGGCCGCCCTGCCGCGGATCGGCGCGATCGTCCGCGAGGACGCCGAGTTCCGCCGCCGGACCAGGCACGTAGGGCGGCTTACCGGGGAACAGGTACGCCAGTACGGGGTGAGCGGCCCGGCCGCCCGGGCGTCCGGGGTGGACTTCGATCTGCGGCGGGACGAGCCATACCTGGCCTACGCCGAACTGGCCAGCACGCTGCGGGTGGTAACCCGGGCCGAGGGTGACTGCCTGGCCCGGTTCGAGTGCCTGCTCGACCAGGTCGCGGTGTCGCTCGACCTGGTGGACGCGTGCGCCAGCCGGCTGGCCAGCCTGCCGCCCGGCCCGCTCAGCGCCCGGATGCCCAAGGTGATCAGGATCCCGGAGGGCCAGGTCTACGAATGGACCGAGGGCCCACTCGGGCTGAACGGCTATTTCCTGGTCTCCCGGGGCGGCAAGACCCCGTGGCGGCTGAAGGTGCGGTCCGCGTCGTTCAGCAATGTCCAGGTTCTCGGTGAGCTGCTGCCCGGTCACCGGGTGGCCGACCTGACCGCCATCCTGGGCTCGATGTTCTTCGTCGTGGGCGACATGGACCGCTAGCCGCCGGGTGCCGGCCGCCGGGCGGCGGCCACGAACGTGCCGCGCCCCTGCCGGGTGATGATCAGCCCGCGCTCGCGCAGCACTTTCATCGCATGCCGCACCGTCTGGTAGGCGACCCCGTACTCCTCGGCCAGGTCCCGCTCGGACGGCAGCTTGTGGGTAATCTCCCCGGCCTCGATGCGCACGGCGAGATTGTTCGCGACCTGCACATAGGCGAAGTCGGCGCCGAGTGGATCTACCGGTGACGCACCCACGTGATCAAGGTATGCACCACCACAAGCTATCTAA
>Ga0335078_10019306_pt1 | contig 10136 bp, 8 predicted proteins | sample Lox_Sample_32_FD_206711 | JGI IMG/M metagenome (GOLD analysis project Ga0335078, IMG submission 206711) | Soil microbial communities from Loxahatchee National Wildlife Refuge, Florida, United States - Lox_Sample_3.2 | ecosystem: Environmental > Terrestrial > Soil > Wetlands | place: USA: Florida...
TATTTGGCCAGAGTGACATGGCGCGCTCGGCCATGGCAGTGATCATCAGTGACGGGTTCACTCCCGGGTTGGCTGGCATCACGCTCCCGTCCATGACATGAAGGCCCGGCTGACCGAACGCGCGTTGATAAGGATCGACCGCGCCGTTTTCGCTGCTGTCAGCGATCGGGATCCCGCCGACGAAGTGGGCGGAGGCATTGCGGTTGATGACCTCAGTCAGCAACGCCCCCTCCCGGCTGTCCAGCTTCCTTGCCACCCGATCGACGAACTCCTCGACGACTGGGATATGCACCGAGGGAGGTGTGCCAGGGCCTTGTCGGCTTCGCAGCAGGCCATCGTGCCAGTACAGCTCGATCGAAGTGTCAGTCGTCTGCATGCACAGCGCGACGAAGGCCCGCTCGGACCAGTGGCGCGGGTCATCGAAGCTGAGCACTTCGTTAGGGTGCTGGAGCAGTTGCTTCAGCCAGGACTCGAACGGATGCTTCTGCTCGCCATGCTGGTGGTAGGTTCCGAGCATCGCGAATATGTTGCTTCCGGCTCCCCAGTAGGTGGGCTCGACGCTCGTTACCGGGTCTGGCCAGACGCCGGACGTGATTGCTACCGACCCTGGCTGGATGTGGATCTTCTCCCGATCACCCTTCCATTGTCCGTGGGTGCGCGTGACATACAAAAGCTATTCCGAGTTCGTCCGCGCCCGTTGTCCGAGCTGGCTGGAGAGTCCCGGCAGCCGGCCCTGGTGCTGCATGTGAAGAAGGAGCTTGGACGAACCATATGCGTGGGCGGCCACGATCACCTGCTCTGCGGTATATGTATGACGCTCGATATGCGCCGCTCTCTGCGCCCAGCCGGGGTGCCGTACGTGTACCTCGAAACCACCTCCCTCAAGCGGGGCGAGTTCGTACACCTCGTGCAGCTCGTGGATCACCGCGCCGAGCTTCTCGGCCAGGTAGAGGTAGTTCGTCGTCAGCTTGTTCTTGGCGTTGTGGCCGCAGCCGATACAGCAGTTGCCGCACGAGATGCAGCCGCTGCGCCGTGGTCCGACCCCGCCGAAGTAAGGATCGTCGGCCTCGACGCCCGGGCTACCGAAGTAGACGCCCACTGGGGCCTTGTTGAACGTTTCCCCTCTCCCCATCTCGCTCGCTACCCGCTGCAGGGCCCGATCCACGTCGGTTGGCATGTACGGATAGCGAACGACGCCGAGCATTCGTGTTGCCTGATCGATGCATGGCGCCATTTCGTCGGCCCAGTCGGTAATGCCCGCCCATCCTGGCGCGTCGAAGAACTTTTTCGGCGGGACGTACAAGGTGTTGCCATAGACATGCGAGCCGCCGCCCACGCCTGCGCCAGAGAGGATGAGCACATCGTCCAGATACTCCATCCTTTGGATCCCATACATCTCTGCCGCGGGCATCCATAAGAAGTGCGACAGATCCCACTGGGTCTTCGGAATATCTTCGTCCTTCCAACGCCTACCGGCCTCCATGACGGCAACCCGGTAGCCCTTCTCCGAAGCACGGAGCGCGGCAACGCTTCCACCGAACCCAGAGCCGATGATCACCACGTCGTAGTCGAAGCTCACCATAGACTTTCCCTCCGCCCGCTGCTCGCCCTCGAAGTCGCGGGCCAGTGTCGGCATCACCATCAGCACGCGGAGCAGGGCTTCCAGGCAAAAGGACCCGGCTCGCTGTTGTCACGCCAAATGAATCAGCTGAGGCGCAGGGCGGAGTCTGGGAGCCATCCTCACCAAGTCGGCAAGGGAATTCGCTTTCATCTTTTGCATTACCTGCCCGCGATGTGCTTTTACAGTGAATTCGCTGATCCCCAGCTCTCCGCCGACCTGTTTGTTCAACAAGCCCGAGACCACCAGTGCCATGACTTGCCGTTCGCGAGGAGTCAGGGACGCATAGCGCTTTTGAAGATCCCGCAACTGCATTTCGCGATCAAGCGCGGCGCGGCCGCGTTCGAGGCTTAGGCGGATTGCAGCTAGCAAAACGTCATGGTTGAACGGTTTCACGAGAAAATCGACGGCTCCAGCCTTGATGGCTTGGACCGTTGCGGGGACATCTCCGGATTTGGAAACGACGATAATCGGCGTCTCCGCGCGTTCTCGCGCGATCTGCTTTTGCACTTCGAGGCCGTTGCTATGCGATGGAGAGAGAGCAAAGATCAGGCAGCTTGGAACGCTCGCCCGCGGACGGGCAAGAAACTCATTCGGGGATGCGAATGCCTCGATCCGCCACCCTTCGCAGCGGGCCAGCACCTCCAGCGACTCCCGCAGCGAAATGTCGTCGTCGATAACGAAAATGACTGGCGCGATATGCGAAGCTGGGCAGAACCCTAGGTCTCGACCGACTGTCTGCGTTGCATTCCTGAGACTTGCGGCAGGAAGTCCGATTACGGCTGAGCTCATAACTCAACTCCTTTCTTGCATTCGTTCGCGAGTACCCCAAAGAATTGTGGCAACCGATAACAGTGCAACGTCCAAGGACCGTTCGTTTAGCAGTCTTGAAGCGTGGAGTGAGTGTGCAACAACCGGCACTTCATCTACAACGGTAGATGGTCGAAGTTTTCCATCAACCAAGGTCTAGTCAGAACGCACCCCTTTTGGATGGTGAGAAGATGTCATAAGTTTCTACACATGCAGGTGTCTTCTCCCATAAAGGCGAGCATCCACAGAGAAGGCGCCTGGGCCGAGCATTGGTGAAGTTCCGCCGATGGTTGCTAACATGATCGAAATCCACGGATTACCGAGGTGCGTTACTGCGATCCACAATTCGGCGACGGCGATCAATGTTCCCGCTACTGGTGTCCAGAGGCCGACGAGAAAAAGGATGCCAGCGCATCCACCAATGACGTGCGGCATCATAGATGCGGAAAAGCACGAGTCTGTGAGCTGGATAGCACAGAAGCGAACGAGCATGATTGCAGCTACAATGCGCTGCAGCAGAAGACCGACCCCCGGCCAACCGTCGGCAAACGTCGAATAAAGTCTTTGCAAGATCCCTCCCTCCAGATCGTAAGAGGAATAGGGAAGAGAGCGAAAGACGTCAAAGTCGGAAGGTTTTTCCTACTTTTGGTTAGAATTCAGCTCGATGATGCCGCGCTTCAGCCCAATGGTTACGGCGTGGGCTCGATCGTTGGCACCAAGCTTAGACAATATATTTGTAATGCGGCTCTTGACAGTCGCTTCGCTAATCGAAAGCTCGTCAGCAATCTGTTTATTTGCGTTGCCGGCTGCAATCAACCTTAGAACGTCGATTTCACGCTCCGTCAGGGAATCATCGGTAGCATGATCAGCCAGCTCGGCGGCGATATCGGGAGGGATTCGCTTTTTTCCTGCATGCACAGCGCGGATTGTGTTAAGGAGTTCCTCAGGCACGTGACCCTTAAGAATGTAGCCTCTTGCACCAGCCTTGAGGGCGCGCACTACCTGAACATCGCCGGTGTAGGTCGTTAAAACGATGATTCTCGCGTCAGGAAACTCACCACAAATGACGTTGATGGCTTGAATCCCATCCATTCCCGGCATCTGCAGGTCCATCAACGTTACATCTGGCTGGTAAGATCGAAATGCCTCGATGGCTTCTTTCCCATTCGACGCTTCCGCGACCAATTTCAAGTCAGGCTCAGGGTTAATTAGTGCCGCAAGCCCCTTCCGTAAGACAGGGTGGTCGTCCACCATAAGGATTCGGATTAGCTTATGAACGCTTTGCACGACTCGTCACCTTACGAAGCAACTTCGCTAGATAGCTGTCACGGGTGTTTTCGTAAGCAACCGCAGCCGGAATGGCCATCTCAACTTCGGTGCCTTCGCCGAGTTCGCTCCAAAAATCCACACGAGCTCCGATTCGCTCGGCACGTTCACGTATGCCTCGCAGTCCCCAATGTCCGACGCGTCCACCCTCTTTTAACACATTCGGATCGATGCCTTTGCCATCGTCCCGAATCCGCAAGCGAAGCATCTGATCACCATATCGAATTTCGGCCTCGATTCGACGAGCGTGTGCATGCCGATATGCATTTCTCAGAATTTCGAGTGCGATTCGGCAAATCTCGTTGCTGGTCGCAGTAGACAGCATTTGCTGATCACCTTCCTCGATCAAATCGAAAACCGGCGGCACTGGGTCTGCCGCAGAGTTTGCCAACTCCCGACTCGTCGACATGAGCAAGTCCGCGAGGTTTCCCGTTGCCATCGGCTCCAGACGTAAGCCTTGAATCGCGTCCCGGCTTTCAGCGAGCGCCTTTTTTGTGTCGCCGATCGCATCGTCCAGGGATCGCATCGCTTCATCGGGTCTTCGAGGCAGAAGATTGCGGGCCCCCTGAAACTGAAACATCAGGCCGTGCAGGCTTTGCAGCAGCGTATCGTGCAATTCGCGCGCGATGCGGGTGCGCTCATTGACCCGCGCTTCAAGACCGATCGCGAACTGCCGCTGCAGCTGCTGAACTCGGAACTGATAGATAGCCCACAGCAAAAACAGAAATGAGGCCGCGCAGATTGCTAGGAACCAAGCTGTTTGGTAGTACGCGGGAAGAATGGAGAAATCCAGCGCAGCACCAGTTTCGTTCCACACGCCATCGTTATTGCACGCGATCACGCGGAAGCGATAGTGGCCGGGGCGGAGGTCGTTATAAAAAGCCTGTCGTCGTGTCCCCGGTTCCTGCCAGCCACGATCGTAACCGTCAAGCCTGTAACGAAATAAGACTTTTTGCGGAACCACATAGCTGAGAGCGGCGTAGTCAATTTCGAGGTCCCGCGTCAGCGGGGGAAGACGAATTGCCAAATTCAGTGTGTAACTCTGGTGGTCTGCAACAAGCTTATTGATATCGACCGGCGGAGGAAGAGTGTTCACTTGGATGTTCGCTGGATCGACCACTTGCACCACACTGCCATTTGCAAACCACAGCCGTCCGTCAGGAGTTTTGGCGCTGTTGGTGAAGGAAGCCGATCCGGCTTCGGCTCCGTCGAAGGCGTCGAACACTCTTAGCTGCAATTTTTCTTCGGAGTGATCCCACCAGAACTGCATTTGCCCTTTCGGGATTTCTATGAGGCCACATAGTGTATGGAGCCACAGATTACCCGCATCGTCCGAAATGAGTGCGCTAATGTTATTGCAGGGCAGGCCGTTCCGCACCGTAAGGATATGTTGTGTTCCATTCTTCCAACCAAGAACGCCAAACGCAGTTGCTCCTAATATAGAGCCGTCGGGTGCCGCAGCCATTCCCCGGACTGGATATTTCGGGTGATTGCCGAAAGTAAAGGTATCAACCCTACCGTCGCGATAGCGCGCCAAGTCGCCACTCGTCAGACCTAACCAGATTCCGCGTTGAGGATCGGCCACAATTTTTCTGGCTAGTGGCGCTTCTGCCTGCGAGAACTCTTGCCGGACCTTCAAGTCCTGGATCCGAAAGAGCGTTCCTGGTGATCCACCGAAAGCCTCAACCCAGATGTTATGCTCCGAATCTTCAGCGATCCCCGACACCATTCCAAGCGCGGTGCCATTCTGTCTTCTGATTTGGCGAAACCTTCCGCGCTCATAAACGAATAACGTGTTGTTCATTCCAGCCCACATGCGATCGGCCTGGTCCTCGAGCATAGATGTAACCAGGTTTCCGGGGAGCGCTTTTCCTGGTTCCAATGACACTTCATCATGTCGAAGAACTTGCAGACGGTCGGCCCCTATCCAGACAGAGCCGTCATGTGACGCGGCAACCGACTGTACTCCATCGGTGCTCAACCCTTCGCGTTTCGAAAAAGTCTTCACAGGAAGGTCACGAAACATGTCGAGTCCTTGCGACGTAGCGACCCAGACGTTGCCTTCGCGGTCCTGAAATATCTTGTTTACATAGTCGCTCGATAAGCCCTGGGCGCTTCCATAGTGATCGACATCCATGCCGTAGATTCGGAAAAGACCCTGTGTCGTTCCGACCCAGATACCGTTCTGATGATCGCCATGGAGGGCAAACACGTCCACAGTCTCGCCATTTAAATTTGGCGCAAGAAATGGTTTCAGGCAGCCATCCACCATGTGCTGCAATCCCGCACCTCGGCCGGACGTCATTCCCACCCAGAGAGATCCATCGGACGCCGGCAATAGCGCAAAGACGCCGCCACCTCCCGCGTTAGATTGCAACGACTTTGGCCGGTAAACTGTCGAGTCTCCAGGTCGCCGCCATCTGGTGAGAGTTGTGTTGCTTCCCACCCAAAGATCACCCGACCTGTCTTGCGCAAGGCCCCCTCCGCCGTTTGCCTCAATCCCCTCTTTGCTTCCGTAGCATCGGATTGCAGTATCGACGACCTGGCATAGCGGGTGCGTCCTGTCTTGAGAGCCAAAACGGTCGATCCAGATGTTCGCGTCTCGGTCTTCCATGATGTACGAAATTGCCCATCGCTCATTCTTCTCGTACAGGATCAATCGGTTGTGGACAAGATGAGCCAAACCGGTATCCATTCCTATCCACAGGCTTCCATCTCGTGCACCCAGCAGCGCTACAATCCGATTAGAAGGCAATTCTTCGCCGGCTTGAGGGCTCCATCGAACAAAACGCACGCCATCAAACCTGAAGAGTCCGGCATCTGTTCCAACCCAGATGTAACCGTCAGTCGTCTGCGTGACCGCCCATGCCTTACCCCCGAAATACCCGTCCTGCACTCTCCAGACAGTGTGGCCATATTGCGAGATCCGACTTGTGGGGTCGAGCGCGAAGATTCGAGCGGCGGTAGATGCGAAAAATATTGCCAGAAGAGCTAGCGTGCTCAAGATAGCTAGCATCTGTTCGCTGGTTCTGGCACCACGAATCGCACGCGGAAAGTATGCTCCGCTGCTCCTAATCAGGGCGCTGGCGTGACGGGACTCGGCGGACGAAGAGCCCACAAAAGAGATTGCAGGTTCGAACCGATTCATAAACATCCCCACAGGATGTCGAACGGCGTGGCGCGAAGGCTAGGATGCACCACTCCGGGGAGCAATGTCCACCCCACACCTTGGTATAGGTCGACACGTTCGTCGTATGGACGCGCCACTGCGTCTCTGGCTTAATCGGGACGGCCGCCAACGAAACGGCTACAAAATCGGACAGACTATTTTGATCGAGGAGGGCGCGCAATGAGCATTACGCAAATGGAAAAAGTACTCTACACGGCAAAAACCCACACTACGGGCGGCCGAGAGGGAGGATCGTCTCGAACCTCCGACGGACGCCTGGATGTCAAGCTTTCGGTCCCAGGAACTTCGGGTACCGGCACCAACCCTGAGCAGCTATTCGCCGCGGCTTGGTCGGCTTGTTATCTATCGGCGGTCAAGATTGTGGCTCACGCGATGAAGGTCACGCTCCCGCCCGACGTCGCCATCGACGCTGAAGTAGACCTGGGAGTAGCCAACGGCGGACATCTCGTTCAAGGTCGCCTCAACGTCAGCCTGTCCGGCATCGAGCACGAGGTCGCGCAGAAAATCGTGGATGCCGCGCACCTGGAATGTCCCTATTCCAAAGCCACTCATGGCAACATCAACGTAGTGACAACCATACGAACGGAGTCCGCCGCCCAGGTGGCGTAATCTCGTCTCTGGAAAGTGGTTGGTGAGACAATTGTGTCCGACGCCGAATCATGTTTATGACGAAGCCGAACACAGTTCCAAGCATCGATGAATACCTGCATGAGCGGTTGATGCCGGTGGAAGGAGCGATTCCCCACATCCCGGGTATCGAGATGTTTGGAGATTCCATCCCGGTGGGAATTGTCGGTGGAGATCTTTTTGAATACATCAATTTTCAACAGCGTTATGACATCGACGCACGCATTCAGCAGGCCCAACGCCTATCAAGAGAGTTCCTCGAACCACTTCCTCCAGGCGCTCTCCTACGCAATTCGGTCGACGACCAGGTGCAGTGGCTGAAAACAAGGCCCGGCTACAACCCCGAAATGGAAGCGGAGTATCGATTCGCTAGGAGCTGCGAGCAAGAACGTGTTGCGGAAGAGTTGCGTGATCTTTATTCCACCGCGGGTGTTCTGATCGTAGACGCACAAGGACACGGACTCATCTCAGCCAAGATTGCATCCACAGTACATGACACGTTCCATGCTTTGATGCTCACCGAGCTCGACCGATACGGCAGAACAACGCCCATGCTACTTGAAAACATGAACCTGCGGTTGGCGCAATCGGTAACCGCCCGCAATGCATTGGGGATCATCGAGAAAGAAGGCGCACGCGAAATCGCAACCATGGTATACGGCGAGGTACGCCCGGGCGGTTATTTTCGCTTTGCCAATTTCGGGCATCCTCCCCCGCTGGTGTTCTCGGCGGAGTATCGCAAGTTCATGAACATCAATGAACGCCGAATGGTGCAATTTCTTGCCCTTGGTTTGCAGGTCCCCACAGATCATCCGGATCGTAAAAAATACTACTCCTTGAACTTCAGGCAAACAGAGGTCGACTCTTCCGATCTTGGTGAGATCACACTGATGAGTCCAGGAGACATTCTCGTTCTTTACACCGATGGAGTTTACGACGGCAGCGACGGACAAGTTCGCGAGCAACTCGAAGATGTTTTGCGCGAACACTACCGCCAACCGGCCAGGGACATCTGCAATGCACTACTGGATTACGCTGTAAAGCAAGACACCCAGTTCCGAGCGAACGGCGACACGGACTTGATCGACGACAAGACTGTCTTCATCGTCAAACGCACGTCGTAGTCTTTCGAAACGCTGCTCCGCATCTGCAATTTACACCGCGTGCCTCACTGCGCAGCTGTCTCCAGCAGGGTTTCGACCTTTGAGTCGAGGTCTCTCGCGACTGCGAGAGCCGATTCACTCCCGTAAGGCGCTAGCAGGCTTGCCATCGAATCGTAAGAGAGGTGCACTCCGTCAGCGCGCTCGTCAACCAAGATTGTGACCGGAGCATATGACGCCGCATCAGGAACGGTCTTGGCCATCTCTTTCATGATGAGTGGATTCCCTACGACGAGACGGAGGATGTTGGGCCCTTGCCCGCCTCGCTCCTTTCGCAAGACTTCGCCGGAGTCGAAACGGACGAACTCCATAAGACCCGAAGTTCCGATCGCCCTCGTGACCACCCGTTCCAGATCGCCAAGAGTCGTCGCCGAGGCGACCGCGCGATGGAACTCAGGCATGTCTGGCCGGCCTATGCTTGACGTAAGCGCGTTTATAATGTCTTCGAATGGTCTTCGTGAGACCATATTGACCCTACGAACCTGTACTTCGATCGTTTGCATCTTCATTATTCCTCCATGCTTCGCTGTCCACGCAACCTGGTTCAAGCGACCTCGGTAAGAATACCCGTCGCGGTCCGCTCAGCGACTGACTCGACCTGCGCGGCGCGTTCGTGAACATGGGCGGTAGGGGTGCGGTCAATCAGTAGACTAAGCAACTCCGGCCGGCTGTAGTGCCCTCGCGAATCCATAATCTGCTTGCGCTTGTTGATCAGCGTGAAGTCGAGGTCGGCGATGAACATGCCTTCGCCGGAGCGAATCGGCTCCCCTAGCAGACTTCCATCGGGCGCCGCGATTGCAGTGAAACAACCGCTAGAGATGGGGGCAATGCTGCCGCCAGTGTCTTTGGCGATTTGTGCCTGCTGTTCGGCATCTAACCAAGCCGTAGCGCAGACGACGAAGCATGCGGATTCCAACGCATGCTGCCGGATGTTGATTTCCGTCTGCTGGGAAAACAGATCGCCGAAGATGGATCCTGGATACATCGCAGAGTGGATCTGCTCGCCATCAGCCATCATTGCGTACCGCGCCAGCGGGTTGTAATGCTCCCAGCATGCCAGCTGGCCAATGCGGCCAACTTTGCTGTCCACTGCACGCAGTCCCGAGCCGTCGCCCTGGCCCCAGATCATGCGCTCGTGGTAGGTGGGCGAGATCTTGCGCCTCCGCTGAAGCAAGGCGCCGTCGGCGTCAAAGAGCAGTTGCGTGTTGTAAAGGGTTCCCTGATCCCGTTCGTTAACGCCGATCGAGACAACAACTCCAGCCTGCCTGCAAGCCTCGCTGATTGAATCGGTACTAGGAGAGGGCACCGTTACCGCCTGTTCGAGTAGCTTCCGATGCTCATGTCCGGCGATGATCTGGTACGGGGATTGGACGAACGAAAAGTACGGGTAGTAAGGGACTACAGT
>Ga0335078_10019307_pt1 | contig 10136 bp, 10 predicted proteins | sample Lox_Sample_32_FD_206711 | JGI IMG/M metagenome (GOLD analysis project Ga0335078, IMG submission 206711) | Soil microbial communities from Loxahatchee National Wildlife Refuge, Florida, United States - Lox_Sample_3.2 | ecosystem: Environmental > Terrestrial > Soil > Wetlands | place: USA...
ATCCCGTGGGAATGCCCATAGGTTAGATGATCGTCCGTCAGAGCATTCAGCTGCTTCTCATCTCCCGCCACCATGGCGGCACGCAGCGCTTCGACGTTCTTGGCGACTGCGGCAGCGGCGCTGGCATCGTCGGCCCGCAGCGGCGAGACAGCAACGAAGGTAACAACCAAGGCAAGCGCAAACAGCCCTGCTAATTTGAACATTACTTCTCCTCCCTCTCGTTCCGAGAATAAATTCGAACTGCCATTACTACGGTCAACCTAACAAGGAACACCGCTCGTGATACTCCTGCGCGCCGGCCCGAGGGGCGGGATAGACGACATCGCACCCCGTGACCGTCCGTCTGGACAAGTTCACCGCAACTTCCGCTTGCCGGACGGAACCGCGCAAGCACTGATGCCTGGCCCCAACAGGCTGCTGAAAAACGCGCCGAAGCAACGAGCGAGGCGCTACGGAATGTGTGTACCGCAAGCGCACTACGCAAAGGGCTGTGTGCTCGGCCCACCCATCGACTGTTTTTCAGCAGCCTGTTAAATCTAAGACACTTCAGCGGCCCATCCAGCCGCCGTCGACAACCAGGACATGGCCGTTGACGTAATCGCTGGCGGGCGCAGCAAGAAAAACCGCCACTCCTCCGATATCCTGCGGCGTTCCCCATCGACCGGCGGGGATGCGCTCCAGGATCTGCCGGCTGCGCTCGGCATCGGCGCGAAGGGCCGCCGTGTTATCGGTCGCCATGTAGCCGGGGGCGATGGCGTTGACGTTGATCCCCTTCGGCGCCCATTCGTTCGCCAGGGCCTTAGTCAGCTGCGCCACTCCGCCTTTAGCCGCGGCATAAGCGGGAACGAAAACCCCGCCCTGAAAAGAAAGCAGCGAAGCGATATTAATGATTTTTCCGCGTCCCTGGGCTAGCATTTTCCGTCCTGCGAGCTGGCAGAGGCGGAAAATGCTGTTGAGGTTGATCTCGATGACGTCGTTCCAGTCGGAGATTGGGTACTCGGCTGCCGGCGCGCGGCGAATGATGCCGGCGTTGTTGACCAGAATATCGATCGAGCCCAGCCGCTCGACCGTGCTCTCGACCATGCGCTGGCAAACCTTCGGATCGGCAACATCTCCCAACACCGAATAGGCCTGCACGCCCGCTCGGCAAACGGCTTCGCGGATGGCCTCGGTTTTTTCGGACTCCAGTCCGTGTACCATGACATTGGCGCCCGCCTCGGCCATAGCCACGGCAATGCCGGCGCCCAGACCTTGCTGTGCGCCGGTGACGAGCGCATTTTTGCCACTTAGCTTTTGCGCGTCCAGAATCATTGTTGTCCTCGAAGTTATTTACGGCTGGCTTCCAGCCCGGAGCCACCCTGGTTAAAGCCCGGCTGCACATTGACCAGCCCGAACTGCCGGTCCAGTTTCTCGCGATGCGCGGCCATGGCCCAGACAAAGCAGATTCTGTGGCCGGGAATGGAAACGTTCGGATGATAACCGCTCGGCATCAACACCGCATCGCCATCGCGCACCGGAACCACCATCTCCGGATACTCGGTGTTGTCATAGACCAGCTGTAAGCCAAAGGCTGGGGCCGGCATGTCGAAGTAGATGTACATCTCTTCCAGAATTGCGGTGTGTTCGTGAGGCGGCCAACTGGTCCAGTTGCCCGGCTCCGAGTGGGTGAAGCCGGCGACCAGCCTTCCGGCCTCGACGTTTTTGCCGAGAAGGATATTAAGATGGCGCGCCTGGCCAGGAGTTCCGGCGTCGAACTTCAAGGCGGGATCTTTGGAGATTTCCGCATAGCAGACGTACTGCAACGGATAACGGTTCTCCACATCTGCGGAAAGCTCGACGAAATCGACATTCGCCTTGGTGGAGACTTCAATCTGGCTGTCGCGCGGAATATAAATGGCGTCGTACTGGACCAGCGGAAACGGCTTGCCGTCAACGCTGACCGTGGCAGCGCCCGTCAGGCAGAGCAGGCCGGTTTCCTGATTGCCATTGCCAAACTTAATCGAAGGAACGGCGGAGTCCAGAATAATGCGACCATAAGAGAGGTGCTTGTTGGTGCTGTTTCGGGGGGTGACACTGATGTTGCGTCCGTGTTGGCTATTAGTCTTGCGAAAGACCATCTTCTCCAGAGGAGATTGTGCCTGCATGCTCGTCGCCTTTCTGCTTGCGTCCTACTCTGTAAGACGTAAATCTCATTTATGTTGTGCGCAAAAAGTCTGAGTCAGCCCTGAATGAATGTCAAGTACAACATTCAGCGGGGCCGAACCGGCTCTCCGGCCGGAGTAGCAGTGCGATCTGGCGGGGAAAAGCTGCGAGACAGTCTGGCGAAATCTATTTGCCCTTGCCCAAAACTCCACCCAAGGTGCCCATCAGGCCGCCTTTTGAGCTCTTGGATTTATCGCCGCCCAAGACATTTTGGACCTCCGAGCCGACCATGCTGCCGGCTATGCCCCCGACGTTGGGAATGAACTTCGGGTCGGACGCTGTGCCCTGGATGGCAAATGGAATCTGCGTGCCGCCGGAGGAATGGCCACCTATTACCTGGATCACTCCGGCTGTGCCCGAAAGGGCCGCCACCATTTTGAAATTCAGCTCTTTGCCGGGGTTGCTAATGGTCCCGTTTCCGCTGACCTGGCCGAGGGCCGGCAAGACCATCAGCATTGAAGTGAACTGCGTGCCCTCGGGAGCGTTGCGCAGGTTCGTCGTGAGCTTCTCAATTGAGGTGCTTCCATTGCCGCTCTTCATGCCCGTGAAAGCAGAGAGCGCGGAAAGCTTCGATGCTAAATCGAAGCCCGCAAGCACCGCATTGAACACGCCGACATTCCCCGTGGTGACGAGCTTGTCCATCGGTCCGGAGGAGGCGAGATTGGCGTTGACCGTGCCTTGCTGGAGCGAAGCTCCATTCGGCAAGCTCAGGCCCAGAGCCGGAAGAACGGACTGCACATCCTTGGCCGGCATGTTCTCGCCATTCAGCTTCAGATTCAGCACAATCGAGTCGAGCTGGTTCTGGAAGGTGCCGGAGACGTGAACGAGCGCACCACCGGCCTTCACTGTTCCTTGGTTCAGTGTGCCCACGCTGCGCCGCAGGTCGTAGTTGGAATCGAAGTCCATGTTAATGGGAATTCCCGCCGGCGCGCCTCCTTTTGCCAACTGAAATTTGTCCAGCTTCAATGTGCCCTTGGCCGTGGCTTGACCGTTGGCGGAAGCCACGTCGCTCGTCATATCCAGCATGCCCGCGAGGCCTGAGGCAGGGTCCACAAAGCCGGTCTGAGCCAGGTTGAGGCCGCTGATTCCCAGCTTGGCGCTGACGGGAGTCAACGAGGCGTCGGTACGGTCGAGCGGACCTGCCTTGCCATTCACATTGAGGCTGCCGCCGCCCGGCAGGCCGACGGAGAGGCGCAGCGGGAACTGCGAGTTCGGCGCAACATTGGTGGCTTGGAGGTTGAGATGTTCATAGACGCTCTGCTTTTGCGATGAGGTGGACCCCACCGCTACCCGCCCGTCTTTCAGCGCCAGCCGCTTGATGGTCAAGTCCGGGGCTGCTCCGCCGGCCGGGGTCGACGATCGTGCGGCGGGAGCCGATGCAGACTGCCCTGTGGCAGCCAGGGAAGAAAAATTCCACTTTCCGGCAGGGTTGCGGAGCAGCGTAAGCGTCGGGTTTTCGATGGTCAGCCCGGTAATGTGCAACGTCTTGGAGAAGATCAACGGCACCAGCTCAACGCCGACGCGAAGCGACCGCGCGGTCAGGAACGGAGACCGGCTGAATGCCGGGTCGTCGGCGATGGCGAGGTTACTTGCCTTAAGCGAACCGGAGAGCAGCGAAACCTTGAGGTCGCCGATGGTCACCTGCCTCTGCAGCGCGGCCGAAAGTTTTTCCTCGACGGTGGGACGAAATTGGTTGGCGTTGATGAAAAGCGGAACTACGGCTAACAGCACGACCACGACAACAATAGCGACGATCAGGTAACGAAGCTTCTTCATCGTGCACGCTCCCGTGGATGGCAGGCGTAAGCGGCGCCGACGCATGAGGTTTTAGATGCCTGAAAGCGAAGATCTGCACTGCGGGATAGCTTTACCTGAAGTTAAGCAGAGGAGAGCGACAGCCATCGAGACCAGCTGTACGGCTGGTCGCTGAAACGCACAACTTGACTCGCTTCGGTTTACGCTGCCTGCCGGGTGAGCGAGGCAATTGCGTCCAGCAGAGTGGTCGGGGGTAGCCCTTTCAAGACGAACTGATCGGCGCATTCGCATTCGTGATCCGGATAGGCTCCGGAAACAAGAATGACGCGCCCCCCGGGCTGTGCGTCCTTGAACTCCTTGCAGAGCTCATCGCCGAAAACGTCAGGCAGACGGTAATCGACAATCGCCAAGTCGATAGCCGTCGAACGGAAGATGCCGCGCGCTTCTTCGGCCGTCTTCGCCGTCAAGACCTCGTAGCCGAATCGTGAAAGCAAAAGTTTCCGCGTCAACAGCAACGGCTCGTTGTCGTCGACGCATAGAATGCGAACTGTCATGAATGCCAAGTCCTCACGCAATTTCCACTGCCACTCTGATTCGGATGGCAGAAACTCGGGATGGGTTGCTTTAATCATGGATTAAGGCATGGGTACCACTTTGGATACGGCATCTCCGAAACTGCGGCTAACGGCTTGGGCCTGTTTCTCGTGCAATGCCCTGAGCACCTTTTCCGGGGTTGCGGGCAGGTCACGGATGCGCACGCCGACCGCATTTTGAATAGCGTTGACGATGGCGGGAGCGGTGGGCAGCAGCGAGGGTTCGCCGATTCCCTTGGCGCCGAAGGGTCCGGTCGGCTCCGGGCGCTCGACGATGCTGGTGACGATCTCGGGCACGTCCAGAGCGGTGGGAACGATGTAATCGGTAAGCTGAGGATTGCGCACGCGGCCCTCGTCAACGACCATCTCCTCCATAACCCCAAAGCCGAGACCCATGGCAACCCCGCCTTCGACCTGGCCTTCCACGAGCAAGGGATTGATCGCCTTGCCGCAGTCGTGCACGGCGGTAATCTTGAGGATTTCGACCTCGCCGGTTTCGGTGTCGACCTCAACTTCGGCGACTTGTGCACCGAAGACATAGGTGCCGAATGGCTTGCCGTGGCCGGTCTCTTTGTCGAGCATGGTTGTGTCGGGATTGAAGCTGCCGATGCCCATTGGGGGACGGCCTTTGCCCATGCAAGCCTTGTAAGCAACGGCGCTGATGGCGACTCGCCGCTCGGGAAAGCCGGCGACGTAGATGAACCCTTGGCTGGCTGCCAAGCCGTTCGGGCTGACGCCCAAGTCTTCGGCAGCGACTTCGAACAGGATCTGCCGGGCCTGCGCGGCGGCGCTTTTGACGGCATTGCCGACGATGTAGGTGACACGGCTGGCGACGGTTCCGGCGTCGAAGGGCGTCAGCTTGGTGTCGGCAGAGATGACGCTGACCTTGTCGTACTCGATGCCCAACTCTTCGGCGGCGATTTGCGCCAGGATGGTGGTGGAACCCTGGCCGACATCGACCGTGCCGACCTGAAGGATAGCGCTGCCGTCCTGCTGGATCTTCAGAAAAGCCGCTCCCGGATTGGCATAAGAGGTAAAGCCAATGGGGTAAAACATGGCGGCAATTCCTCTGCCCCGCTTTTTCATATGGCCGTGACCTCGCTTTTGCAACCCTGCGCCTGCGCCAGGGCAAGCTCGTCTCGCCAGCCGGACAATTCCATGGCGCGATTGACGCACTCGGTGATGGTAACCGCTTCGAGCACCTGTCCAGTGGGCAGGGCGCTGTTGTCGACAAACATGTTTTTCAGGCGAAATTCCACCGGGTCCAAGCCGAGCTCAGCCGCCAGCGAATCCATGTGAACCTCGTAGGCGAAGCCGAGCTGGGTGACGCCGAAGCCGCGCATGGCGCCGCCCACCGGCTTGTTGGTGTAGACCACGTAACCGTCGATGCGAACGTGCGGGATGCGATACGGTCCGGCAGCATGGACGCAGGCTTTGGTGAGCGTGGATTCGCCCCAGCAGACATACGCTCCGCTGTCGCTGACGATCTCCACTTGGCGTGCGACCAAGGTGCCATCTTTTTTCAGCCCAGACTTGTACTTGAGCAGGTAGGGATGGCGGACGGTAGAGACCTGGAATTCTTCCTCGCGGGTAAAGGCGAACTTGACCGGCTTGCGGGTCTTGAGCGCGAGCAGGGCAAGCACGGGCTCCATGGTGAGTTCGTTCTTGCCGCCAAAGCCGCCACCGACGGCCGTGGTCACGATGCGGATGTTGTTCATCGGCACCTTCAGGATTTTGCAGAAATGGGCGCTGCAACGACGACATGACCAGCAGCTCGCCGGAGGGCAAAATCTCCGCATAGGCCGCGTGCGGCTCGATGTGCGCGTGCTCGACCATCTGGGTCGAGATGCGCTCCTCGAAGATGACGTCGGACTCGCGCCAGCCCTGCTCGACGTCGCCGGTGCGGATTTTCAGGTGCGAGGCCAGGTTAGAGTCGCCATGAATTTTGACAGCTTCCGGCTTCATTGCTTCCAGCGGATCGAACAGGGCGGGCAACGGCTCGTAATCGACTTTGATCAGCCGAAGGGCTTCCTCAGCGGCTTCCCAGGAGTCGGCGGCGACGGCGGCAACGGCATCGCCGTAGTGGCGAACCTTCTCATCGACCAGCAACGGCTGATCCTGATGAGTGAAGCCGAAGCGGTTGTGCGGGACATCCTTGCTGGTGATGACGGCCCTGACGCCAGCCAGCTTTTCGGCGGCGGAGGTGTCGATCTTTAAGACTTTGGCGTGGGCGTGCCGGCTGCGCAAAATCCCGGCATGCAACATGCCCGGACGGAAAACATCTTCGCCGTATTGCGACTTGCCGGTGACTTGCAGCACGGCATCGTTGCGCGGGAAACTCTTGCCAATGACATTTTCGCTCATGACCGGCAGACCTCCTCGCGCGCTGGCTGGCAAAGTTCAGCGGCAGCCTGCTCGACGGCCTTGACGATCTTCACGTAGCCGGTGCAGCGGCAAATATTGCCGGCGATGCCTTCGCGAATCTCCCCTTCGCTCGGACGCGGATTGCGATCGAGCAGCGCCTTGGCCGAGAGCAACATGCCGGGAGCGCAATAACCGCACTGCACGGCGGCATTGTCGATGAACGCCCGCTGCAAGGGATGCAGGTTGGAGGCGTCACCCAGTCCTTCGATGGTGAGAATCTCCTTGCCATCCGCCCTGACGGCGAGATAGAGGCAGGAGTTCATGGGAACGTTATCGACGAGCACGGTGCAGGCGCCGCACTCTCCGGTGCCGCAACCCTCCTTGGTACCGGTCAGCCCCAGGCGCTCGCGGATCACGTGCAGCAGCAGGTCCTTGGCGTCGACTTCCAGGGAATATGGCTGGCCATTTACCTTCAGGCTTATGTTCTTTCTCATTTACAGTCCTCCGCCGGCGGCGTGAGCCTGGGCGTTGGTCTGCCGCGCCAAGGCGATTTCGAGGGCGCGGCGCACCAGCACCCGGCTGATGGTGCGCCGGTAATCGGCAGAAGCGCGCAGGTCGCTGATGGGTGAGATTTCGTTGGCGGCGACCGCCGCGGCCTCGGCAAATAACATCGCGGTCAGCTTTGCTCCGGTAAGGAGTTGCTCCGCTTTGTAGGCGCGGATAGGAGTGGGTGCAACCGCTCCGAGAGCGATGCGAGCCTGCGAAATCTGCTGGCGGTCGAGGGCGAGGCCCGCGGCCACATTGACGATCGACAGGGTCAGGGCCTTGCGGCGGCCCAAGCGCAGAAAGCCGGCAGTAAAGTCTTCGCGCAAGGGCACGATAATCTCAGTCAGAATTTCGCCCGGCTGCAATACCGTGCGGCGCGGAGCCAGGAAGAACTGCTCGATGGGCACCAGCCGCTCGCCGCTTTGCGATTGCAGGCGAAGCGTGGCGCCGAGCACCAGCGGCGCCGGCGCACCGTCGAGCGAGGGCACGGCCGAGCAGAGATTACCCCCAATAGTGGCCTGGTTGCGAGTCTGCACCGCCCCTACCTGGAGCGCGGCTTCGGCTACCGCCGGCAATTTCAGCCGGACCTCGGGATGTTCACAAAGAGCGGCGAAGGTAACCATGGCGCCAATTCTGGCCTGGTCTGGGCATCCCGGCCCGGGGACCCCGCGCTCGAAGACGATGCGGTTTAGATCCAGGTCGGCCAAGTCAACCAGATAATCCACATCTTTGACCCTGCCCCGCAGCCATGGAATCAGATCGGTCCCTCCAGCCAGAACCTGCGTGTTTTTGCCCTTGAGCGTGTCGAGGACACCCAGAGCTTCTCCCAGGCTTGCCGGCTTGAGGTATTCAAAGGTGTTGAGCAACATCGCAATCCACTCCTGTCGGTGGCGTCGAGCAGCCTCGGCCCCAACAACTCCACAGCGGGTGTGTCGAGTCCCCTGATTGATTGTGTTTTGAGACGACACAAGAATATGTGACTAATCGCACAACGTGAGGTGACAGCTCGCACAACGCGATACCGTGGGCCGACGCTGGGTGCGGCGGACAAATAACGTGTCGCGATTGGCTGTGCGATCAGAGTGACCCCCTGGCGCGCTTTGTCGTTGCGGGTGGGCACCGCCGGGAGAGCTGCTGGAGCAGGGTTCCGTGTGATAGGATAGGTCGAATCTTCGAACCTGCGCCGGATCACCCACCTCAGCAACGGCAAAGGCGACCGTTGCCGGGGACCCGGTAGAGACCGCCGGAACCAGGGCGGTTGAAGCACGTGAGTTTCGGGTGCGCCTTGAGCTTGAAGCAAGCGATCGCATCGAGCGCGATTGTTGAATTCCTAAAGAGGGGACAATAGATCATGACGACTACCATTGTGAAGCCCGGCGAAATCTCGCCGCGCAAAATGGACACCAGCTTCATCGGCAAGCCACATCACTGGGATCCGCGCCGGCTCTACAGCCAGACCGCCTGTGATTGGCAGCAGCGGATCGATTTCGAGCGGCTGCGCCTCGATCGGCAGAACCGGCTGCGCGAGCAGATGAAAGCCCGCGACCTGGGTGCGCTGGTGCTGTTCGCCGGAGCGAATATTCGCTATGCGACCGGCTCCTACCAAGGCAATTGGAAGTACAACATCAACATCCGCTATTGCGTAATGCCGGCCGAAGGCGAGCCGGTGTTGTTCGAAACCGCGGGCAGCGACTTGCACTGCGCCGAAATCGACATGCCGTGGATGGGGGGAAACATTCGTCCGGCAATCACTTGGCAGTGGGCCGAGGGCGCGGTGCCGCACATGGCGGGAAGAATGGTGGAGAGCGTCAAAGAAGTTTTGGGCGAACTTGGGCTGCTGAAGGAGCGGATCGGCATCGACAACATCGACATGGCGTCGTTTACGGCGTTCCAGAAGTCGGGGTTGAACATAGTTGACGGCTGGCCGGCGGTCTCCGCGGCGCGCGTGGTTAAGACGGTTGATGAGATCGAGTTGCTGAAGCAGGCGGCGAGCATCGGCGACGCGGCCATGTGGAAGATCAAGTACGAGTGGCTCAAGCCCGGGGTGCGCGAGCGCGAGATTGAAGCCAACGTGCACCAGTTCATGCTGGAGCGCGGCTGCGAGATCATCTACGACATCATTGTGGCTTCGGGCGGCAACACCAGCCCATACCGGCGCTGGGCGACCGACAAAATGGTGCGCCAGGGCGACCTGGTCATCGTCGACATCAATGTCGTCGGACCGTCGGGATACTTCATCGACTTCGTACGCTGCTTCAAGTGCGCGGCGAAGATGAACCAGAAGGAAATCGATCTCTATCGCGAGGTCTACGACTCGATGTACGCCGGGCTGGAAAAGCTGCGTCCGGGCAACACCACGGCGGACGTGGCCGCCTGCTTCCCGGAGTATGACGACGACAAGTACGGCACCTGCACGCTGCAGCAGTTTGCCCACAGCATCGGCATCACGCTCTACGAGGGCATGTGGATTTCGCGCGCCTACTCGTTGAAGTATCCGGCGGAGATCAAGGAAAACATGTATTTCGCCATCGAGACATTTGCCGGCCATCCGCTGCTGCAGCAAACGACGCGGCTGGAGGAAAACGTGCTCGTGACCGCCAAGGGCCCAGAGATTTTCACCCTGATGGAGCACATGGAAGAGGCGATGAGATAGTCGAATTACTTAAGGCTTGACCA
>Ga0335078_10019309_pt1 | contig 10136 bp, 10 predicted proteins | sample Lox_Sample_32_FD_206711 | JGI IMG/M metagenome (GOLD analysis project Ga0335078, IMG submission 206711) | Soil microbial communities from Loxahatchee National Wildlife Refuge, Florida, United States - Lox_Sample_3.2 | ecosystem: Environmental > Terrestrial > Soil > Wetlands | place: USA...
GATTGACGATCCAGCAGCGACGAAGGGAGACCGACGGTGGGCCAGTTAGCTACCCGTGACGTGATGTATGAGCTGATATCGACGAGCGGTCGCGACGACCCGGCCCGCCACTACGAGGAGGTGCGCTCGGCGGACTGGACGCGGACCATCGGCGGCATCGTCGTGGGCCGTTATGACAGTGCCCGCTGGGCGTTGTCAGCCAAGGCGCTCGGGTCGCAGCCGCCCGGCTCGCTCCGCGCCGCGCCGCGGCCGTGGCCGCCCGGCGACCCGAGAAGCCAGTACAGCAGCGATGAGCTGCGGCTCGTGCTATTCAGCGAGGGCGCCGACCACGTCCGCAGGCGCCGGGCGCTCGATGACGCGATCGGCGCCGCGAACACCGGGCGGGTCCGCGAGGTCGCCACGGCGACGGCTAAGACGCTGGTCCGCCGGGCCGTCCGAGCGCAGGCCGTCGAGGTGATGGACGAGATCGCGTTCCCGCTCGCGGCAGCGCTGGTGGCGGAGCTGCTTGGCCTGCCTCAGGACATGGCGGCCTGGCTGGGCGCGCGGGGGCGCCTGGCCGGTGACATCCTGGACCCGGTGGGCGGCAGGGACGGGCAAGCGCGCCAGGCCGACGGCGAGGTGATGACGCTCCTGGCCGCCGTCATCGAGAACCGGGCCCGCCAGGAGGCCGACGACGTGCTGTCGCGGCTACTGTGCCCCGTCGCCGGGTCACCGGCGCTCAGCGCGGGCGAGCGCCTGGCGATGGCTGGCCTGCTGTTCGGCGCGACGTTCGGCCCGACGGCGACGTTCATCGGGAACGCCCTGTTCAGCCTGGCCACCTGGCCGAGCGAGTTCGGGCGGCTGCGCGATGATCCGGCTCTACTGCGCAGCTGCGTGCCCGAGCTGCTGAGGCACGGCTCCCCGGTGCACATGACCGCGCGGTACGCCAGCCGGGACATCGAACGCGGCGAGGTGACGATCGCCGAAGGCGAGAAGGTGGTGGTCTGCCTGGGGGCGGCCAACCGCGACCCCGACGTCTTCGCCGATCCCGACCGCCTCGACCTCGCGCGAGCCAACGCAAGCCGCCACCTTTCCTTCTCGGGCGGTCATCATGGTTGCGCGGGCTCGGCCATAGCCAGCGCGGTGGGCCTGGCATTGCTCGAGTGCCTTGCCGAGCGCTGCGCGAGCCTGCACCTGGTCGGCGAGCCAACCTGGCGCAGGCGCGTCTTGCTGCGCGGGCTGACGTCCGCCGAGGTCGCCTTCAGGGCCGCCTGAAGGACGGTCAGGCCGCCCGGTCCGCGCGGTGGCCGGCTCGGCCGGTCAGGAGTCGAAGCCGAGGCCGATCGCGTCCAGCGCGCGCAGCCAGGCGTTCCTGCGGCCGCCGTCGCGGTCGGCCCTGGCCAGCGACCAGCGGGTGAGCCCGATCCCTGCGGCGCGCGCCGGCTCGGGCGGGAACGGCAGCGGCTTGCTGCGGACCATCCGCAGCCTGGTCCGCTCGGTGTCGGTGCCGCCAAGCAGGTCGAGCACGACGTTCGCGCCGAACCTGGACGCGCCGACGCCGAGACCGGTGTAGCCGGCCGCGTAGCCGAGCCTGCCGGCCCTGGCCGTGCCGTAGAACGCGCAGAACCGGGAGCAGGTGTCGATCACCCCGCCCCAGGCATGGCTGAATTCAAGCCCGTCGAGCTGCGGGAAGGTGGCGTAGAAGTGGTCGGCCAGGGCGGCGAAGGTGCGCGGACGCTGGTCCAGGCTGGCCGCGATCGCGTTCCCGTAGTAGTAGACGGCGTCGTAGCCGCCCCACAGGATCCGGTTGTCGGCGGTGAGCCGGTAGTAATGGAACTGGTTGCCCGCGTCACCCACGCCCTGCCGGTGCTGCCAGCCGATGCTGGCGAGTTGTGCCGTGGTCAGCGGCCTGGTCATCAGCACGTAGTCGTAGACCGGCACCAGGTAGTAGCGCAGCCGCCGCAGCAGCGGCGCGAACGCGCCGGCGGCCAGGGCGACCCGGCCGGCGAGCACCTCGCCGCCCGGCACGGCCAGCCGCAGCGGGCCGGCGGCCGCGCGCCCCCCGGGCGCGGCGCCGTCGCCGATCGCGAGCACCGGCGTGTGCTCGTAGATCCGCACCCCCCGATCGATGCACGCCCGGCGCAGCCCCCAGGCCAGCCTGGCCGGGTCGAGCGTGGCGCAGCCGCGCCGGTCCCACAGCCCGCCCAGGTAGGTCGGGGAATCCAGGTGCCGCCTGACTCCGGCGGCGTCGAGCAGTTCCACGTCGTGGCCGAGCGCTGCGGCCGCCTCCGCCGCCTCCGCCAGCCCGGCGACCTGCCAGGGCGCTACCGCCACCGACAGCTCGCCGGTCCTGGCGAAGTCGCAGTCGATGCCGTAGCCCGCCACGGCCCGCTCGATCTGGTCCAGGTTCTCCCGGCCGAGCCGGTCGAGGTCGGCGATCTCGCCGGGAAACCGGTCCAGGCCGTTGCCGAGGCCGTGGGTGAGGCTGGCAGAGCAGAATCCGCCGTTGCGACCCGAGCCTGCCCAGGCGATCCTGCGCCCCTCGACCAGCACCACGTCCCGGCCCGGGTCGCGCTCCTTGGCCAGCAGCGCCGTCCACAGGCCAGTGAACCCGCCGCCGATCACCGCGAGGTCGGCACGCTCGGACCGGTCAAGCGGCGGCCCCGGCTCCGGCGCCTCGGCGCTGTCCAGCCAGTACGGCACCGTGCTCGCCCAGCGCAGCGCCCGCGGCGCCATGCTCAGCTTCGCCGCCCGGAGATCACGATGCCGGCGATCGCGCACGCGATGCCGAGCCTGGTGACGCCGGCCAGCTCGATCGCCGGCCGCGCCGCTGCCCCGTGCTCCGCTGTCATGGCCATCCAGTTAGGCACCGATGTAACTCATGACATGCTTGATCCGCGTATAGTCCTCGAAGCCGTACATCGACAGGTCCTTACCGTAGCCGGAGTGCTTGAAGCCGCCGTGCGGCATCTCCGACACGAACGGGATGTGGGTGTTGATCCACACCGCGCCGAAGTCGAGCAGCCGGGCCGCCCGCAGGGCGCGGCCGTGGTCGCGGGTCCACACGCTGGCGGCGAGCCCGTACTTGACCCCGTTCGCCCATCCGATGGCCTCGTCCTCCGAGCCGAACCGCTGCACGGTCACGACCGGGCCGAAGATCTCCTCCTGGATCATCTCGTCGTCCTGCCGCAGCCCGGCCACCACGGTCGGCGCGTAGAAGTAGCCCCGGTCCCCCACGCGGTGCCCGCCGGCCCTGACGTCGGCGTGGTCAGGCGCCCGGTCGAGGAACCCGGCCACCCGCGCGAGCTGGGCGGGGTTGTTGAGCGGGCCGTAGTCGGCCTCGGCGTCGTCGGGTCCCGCGGTCTTCACCCCGGCCGCAAGCTCGGCCAGCGCGTCGGTCAGGTCCGCGGCGATCCCCGGCCCGGCGAGCACCCTGGTCGCCGCGGTGCAGTCCTGGCCGGCGTTGTAGTAGCCGGCCTCGACGATCTGCTGGGCGGCTCGCTCGGCGTCGGCGTCGTCGAAGACCACCACGGGCGCCTTCCCGCCGAGCTCGAGGTGCACCCGCTTGAGCTTCGCCGCCGCGGCCTGGGCGACTTCGATCCCGGCCCGCACCGAGCCGGTGATCGAGACCATCTGCGGTATGTCGTGCGCCACCAGCGCGCGGCCGGTGTCCCGGTCGCCGCAGATCACGTTGAGCACGCCAGGCGGGAAGATCCCGGCCGCGATCTCGGCGAGCAGCAGCGTGGAGGCCGGCGTCGTGTCCGACGGCTTGAGCACGACGGTGTTGCCCGCCGCGAGCGCGGGCGCGAGCTTCCAGATCGCCATCATCATCGGGTAATTCCACGGCGTCACCTGGGCGCAGACGCCGACCGGCTCGCGGCGGATCATCGAGGTGTGATCGGCCAGGTACTCCCCCGCCGACCTGCCCTCGAGCACGCGCGCGGCCCCGGCGAAGAACCGGAGCTCGTCCGCGCACGGCGGCACCTCGTCGGTCCTGGTCATCGCCACCGGCTTGCCGGTGTTCCTGCTCTCGGCCGCGACAAGTTCCTCGGCCCGGTCCTCGATCGCGTCGGCGAACCGCAGCAGCGCCAGGCTGCGCTCGGCCGGCGTGGTATCGCGCCAGCCATCGAAGGCTACGGCGGCCGCCCGCAGCGCGGCATCCACGTCTGCCGGGCCGGAGACCGGGGCCGTCGCATAGGCCTCGCCCGTGCTCGGGTCGACCACGTCGCTGACGGCGCCGCTCGCGGCGTCGGCGTGCTGGCCGTTGACGAAGTTGCGCAGGGATGTCCGGACTGTCACGGTCGCCTCCTTAGATGTATGACTTTGACATGAATGTCGTCGCGGCACAAGCGAATCAGCACTGATTCACCATCTAGACAACGAAATCAGTTGACATGGTGCCCGGGTCGCGTGGCAGCATGGGGGTGACAGGAGGCGCAGCGATGGCACACCTGCAGGCCGCCAGGCCCGCCGACGAACGGGCCGGCGGCCGGGAGCGCGCGCAGCAGCCGGTCGCGCTCGACGCGGTCTCCCGGCACATCATCGAGCAGCTGCAGCAGGACGGCAGGCGCTCGTACGCGGCTATCGGCAAGGCCGTCGGGCTCAGCGAGGCCGCGGTCCGCCAGCGGGTCCAGCGGCTGATCGAGCTCGGCGTGATGCAGATCGTCGCGGTGACCGATCCGATGTCGCTGGGCTTCCGCAGGCAGACCATGATCGGGATCCGCTGCGCCGGCGACCTCCAGCGGGTGGCCGGCCTGCTCGCGGGTATGCCAGCCATCGACTACGTGGTGATCACGGCGGGCTCATTCGACCTGCTGATCGAGGTCGTCTGCGCCGACGACGACCAGTTGCTCGAGATACTCGGCCAGGTGCGCTCGCTGCCTGGCGTGACGACGACGGAGACCTTCGTGTACCTGAAGCTGTGCAAGCAGACCTATCAGTGGGGGACCAGATGAGCAGCGCGCCCGCCAGAGACCACGCCTCGCTGCAGCAGGCCGCCAAGCGCAACCTGTGGCTGCACTTCACCAGGCACTCGGGGTTTGCCGACGCGGACATCCCGATGATCGTCCGCGGTGAGGGCCAGTACGTCTTCGACCAGCACGGCAAGCGGTACCTGGACGGGCTGTCCGGCCTGTTCGTCAGCCAGATCGGGCACGGCAGGGCCGACGTGGCCGAGGCGGGCGCCCGCCAGGGCGCCGAGCTCGCCTACTTCCCGCTGTGGTCGTACGCGCACCCGCGCGCGGTCGAGCTCGCCGAGCGGCTCGCCGCCTACGCGCCGGGCGACCTGAACCGGGTCTTCTTCACCACCAGCGGCTCCGAGGCAGTGGAGTCGGCATGGAAGCTGGCCAAGCAGTACTTCCGGCTGACCGGCGAGCCGAGCAGGTACAAGGTGCTCAGCCGGTACATCGCCTACCACGGCACCACGCACGGCGCGCTGGCGATCACCGGCCTGCCCGACATCAAGATGCCGTTCGAGCCGCTGCCGGCCGGCGGGGTGCGGGTGCCGAACACGAACTTCTACCGGGCGCCCGCGTTCGTCGCCGACGACGTCGTCGCGTTCGGGGCGTGGGCCGCCGACGAGATCGAGCGCGCGATCCTGCGCGAGGGCCCGGAGTCGGTCGCCGCGATCTACCTGGAGCCGGTGCAGAATTCCGGCGGCTGCTTCCCGCCGCCGCCCGGCTACTTCCAGCGGGTGCGCGAGATCTGCGACGAGTACGGCGTGCTGCTGGTCTCCGACGAGGTGATCTGCGCGTTCGGCAGGCTCGGCCACATCTTCGGCTGCGAGCGGTACGGCTACACCCCGGACATCATCACCTTCGCCAAGGGCGTCACCTCGGGCTACGCCCCGATGGGCGGCATGATGGTGAGCGACCGGCTGATGGAGCCCTACCTGCGCGACACGCACTCGTTCCTGCACGGCGTCACCTTCGCCGGCCACCCGGTCTCCTGCGCGGTCGCCCTGGCCAACCTCGACGTCTTCGAGAAAGAGGACCTGCTCGGCAACGTCCGGGCCAACGAGGGCGCCTTCCGCGCCACCCTGGAGCGGCTCAGCGACCTGCCGATCGTCGGCGACGTGCGGGGCGACGGCTACTTCTACGGCATCGAGATGGTCAAGGACAAGGCCACCCGCGAGACCTTCGATGACGACGAGTCCGAGCGGCTGCTGCGCGGGTTCCTTTCCCACGCGCTGTTCGACGCCGGCCTGGTCTGCCGCGCCGACGACCGCGGCGACCCGGTGATCCAGCTCTCCCCGCCGCTGACTTGCACCCAGGAGCACTTCGACGAGATGGAACAGATCCTGCGCAGCGTGCTCACGCAGGCCTGGCAGCGGCTCTAGCGATCGGCACCTATCCTGGCCATGGCGTCGCAGACCGTGGCCCGGATAGGGTGCGATAGTGGCGGATCGTCACCGATGGCTGCTGCGGCGGGAGGAAGTCATGCGAGGACTCGGTAAGGCGGCACTGCTCGCGGCCTTCGCCGCGGGCGCGATGGCTCCGGCCGGCGCGGCGGTTGCCGCTCCGGTGAGCGCCGCGCCGGCCGCCGCGTCGTGGCAAATTGACCTGAAGGTGACCGGCTCGAGCATGCCGCAGTTCACGGCGGTGACCGCCGGCGGCGCGACCAGTGCGTGGGCGTTCGAGGCCGCCGGCAGCGCCGCGCCGAAGGCATACCAATTCGACGGTTCCGGATGGACCGCGCAGCCGTTCCCCGACCCGAAGGGCGATCAGGTGTTCTCGGCGTCGGCTGACTCGCCGACCGACGCCTGGGCGTTCAGCTTCCAGGACCGGGTGCTGCACTACGACGGCTCGAACTGGACGATAGTGAAGCGCTTCGCCAAGCCCGTCGAGTCCGGCCTGGCGATCAGCAGCTCGAACGTGTGGGTGTTCGGCCAGTCCTTCGCGCCCGAGCTGGGAACCTGGCACTACAACGGCGCCACCTGGACGAAGGTGAGCTCCGGCGGCGGCCTTAACGGCGCGAGCGCGCTGTCGGCGAACAGCATCTGGGCCTACGGCGGCACGAACGTGGCGCACTGGAACGGCAGCACCTGGAAGAAGACCTCGGTCAAGTCCCTGATCCCGAAGAACGGGGAGTTCACCCGCTGGCAGGTGACCGGCATCGTCCCGATCTCGTCGGCAAGCGTCTACGCGATCGCGTCGGGTGGCAAGCAGGACGTCGGCGGCCCCATCGCCGTGCTCCACTACAACGGCCACGCCTGGACTCGCCTCGTGCTGACAAGGGCGGCGGGCGGACCGGTCGGCGTGTCGGGGGATGGCAGCGGAGGTTTGTGGATACCGACCCTGGCCTATAACAGCCCGGGTCAGTCCGGAATGGATCACTTCGCGCACGGCGCGCTGCACGTCACGACGCTGCCCTACGCGCCCGCGCACCTCTTCCTCTACGGCGTGGCGACCGCGCCGCACGGCAAGGTCGCCTTCACGGTCGGCTTCTACCACAAGCAGAAGTTCGATCCGACCGCCACGACCGCCGTGATCCTGCGGTACGGCTCGTAACAGACCCGACTGATCGCGAAGAGTTGCCATCTCGTTACCGACGATCAAGGTCCAGAGCCGCCGCACGCGCGTCTGTTAGTAGTGAGGGCGTCAAAAGCCCGGCGAAGACTGACGCGGTCGGGTCGTTGCGGGAGGCACCATGTCAGGTTCCACCAATTCGGGAGCGGCAAGCACGGACGGCGGCCAGCGGTGGGCCGCGCTGGATAAGCAGAACGAGCGGCTGGTGGACGCCGCGGACCCGCTGCTGGTCGAACTGCACGCGCGCGGCGACGGCGGCCGCGCAGTCGAGGACCTGCCGGCCGCGAGCTGAGGCGCGGCCGCGAGCTGAGGCCGAGCTGGAGCCGAGGCCGGCCGCAAGCTGAGGCTCGGCCGCGAGCTGAGGCCGAGCTAAGGCGCGGGGCCGGCCGACGTGTCGCGTCAGCCGGCCGCGAGCATGCGGCGGACGTGCGCGACGGCCTCGCCGAGCGGCACCCGCTCCTTCTCGCCGTTGGCCCGCCTGGTGATCTCGACGACGCCCTCGGCCAGGTCGCGGCTGCCGACGCTGATCCGCAGCGGGATGCCGGTGAGCTCGGAGTCGGCGTACTTGACGCCGGGCCGCACGTCCCTGTCGTCGAGCAGGGCGTCCACTCCGGCGTCGATCAGGCTCGAATGCAGCCCCTCGGCCGCGGCCCTGGCCTCGCCGTCCCGCACCGACAGCAGCAGCACCGTCACGTCGGCAGGCGCGACGGACAGCGGCCAGGCCAGCCCGGCGTCGTCGTGGTGCACCTCGGCGACCGCCGCCATCGCCCGCTCCACCCCGATGCCGTAGCAGCCCATCACCGGCGTCACGGTGCTGCCGTCCGGCATGCTGACCGTCACCCCGAGCACGCTGGTGTACTTGCGGCCGAGCTTGAAGATGTGACCGACCTCGATGGCCTGCACCAGCTCGAGCGGGGTGCCGCAACGCGGGCACGGCTCGCCCTCCGCGACCTCGCGCAGGTCGGCCCACTGGGTGACCGCGATGTCCCGGCCCACGTCCACGCCGGTCAGGTGGACGTCGTCGGCGTTCGCCCCCGTCGCCATCCCGCGCCGCCCCCGCAGCGCCAGGTCGGCGATCACCGGGTACTCGGTGACGCCGACGGCGCCGAGGCTGCCGGGCAGTGCCCCGAGCGCGAGCCGGATCTCATCAGGCTGCGCGGGCCTTACGGTCACCGCGCCGGTGGCGTCGATCAGCTTCTGGTCCGACAACGGGTGGTCGCCGCGCAGCAGCACCAGGGTCAGCTTGCCGTCGATGACCTGGACCAGCGTCTTGATCTGGCGGTCGGCCGCCAGGCCGTACCCGGTCGCCAGATCGTCGATCGTCCGCACGCCAGGCGTGCCGAGTCGCTCCGGAGCGAGGGGCAGCTCGGCGGCGGCCGGATCCTCGATCGTCGGCAGCGCCGACGTGGCCTTCTCCAGGTTCGCGGCGTAGCCGCAGTTCGGGCAGGTCGCGACCAGGTCCTCCCCGGCCGCCGACGGGCACATGAACTCGACCGAGCCGGAGCCGCCCATGCTGCCGCTCGACGCCTCGACGGCGATCACGGGAATGCCCATCCTGGCGAAGATGGCTTCGTAGGCCTGCCGGTGCAGCTCGAACGACTTGTCCAGGCCGGCCTCGTCGACGTCGAAGCTGTAGGAGTCCTTCATGGTGAACTCGCGGACCCGCAGCAGGCCGCTCTTCGGCCTCGGCTCGTCGCGGAACTTCGTCTGGATCTGGTACCAGGACTGCGGTAGCTCGCGATAGGAGGCAAGCTCGAGCGCCAGCGTGGTGATGACCTCCTCGTGGGTCATGCCGAGGACGAGGTCCGAACCGCGCCGATCGCGCAGCCGGAAGGCCTCCTCGCCCATCACCGCGAGCCTGCCGGTCTTCTCCCAGAGCTGGGCGGGCTGCATGCACGGCAGCAGGAATTCCTGCGCGCCGATCCGGTTCATCTCCTCGCGGATGATCGCCATGATCTTGGCGCGGACCCGCATGCCGAGCGGCAGCAGGCTGTAGTGCCCGGCCATGAGCTGGCGGATGTAGCCTGCCCGCAGCAGCAGCCGGTGGCTGGCCGCGTCCGCATCGGCAGGATCGTCGCGGAGCGTCGGGATGTGCAGCTGTGACCAGCGCATGAGTCGGTGCCTCTGTTTGCTCGGGAAATGCCGTCAGTGGTTGGGGAGATAGCCGAGAACAAGAGTCTAGGGCGTCGCCGCACCGCATCGTCGAGCGATTTACCGCGCCGCAATGACCCTGCGCCAGCGGGCCTCGCAGAGCCCGTACACGCCGAACGCGATCAGGCCGAGCGCGGCGACCGCGAGCAGCACGGGGCCGTAGGGCTGGTGCTTCAGCGCCAGCAGCGCCTTGCCCAGGCCGCCCGACTTCTTCGGGTCGAAGGTCACGGCGGCGTCGATCACGAGCGCGCCGACGACCACGATCACCATGCCCCGCGCTACCGAGCCGACGAGGCCGAGGCGCTCGACGAGCCGGCGCGTGCGCATGCTCATCTGGCCGGTCACCAGGTTCCGCAGGAACCTGCGGCGCAGTCCCTCGATCACCAGCGCGACGCCGATGAGCGCGACGGCCGCTGGCTGGCCGGCGCGGACCGGACATCATGTGCAGCTGCATGTGTAATCGCCGTGCTGGCGGGCAGT
>Ga0335078_10019310_pt1 | contig 10135 bp, 7 predicted proteins | sample Lox_Sample_32_FD_206711 | JGI IMG/M metagenome (GOLD analysis project Ga0335078, IMG submission 206711) | Soil microbial communities from Loxahatchee National Wildlife Refuge, Florida, United States - Lox_Sample_3.2 | ecosystem: Environmental > Terrestrial > Soil > Wetlands | place: USA: Florida...
CGCTTGGGGTGCGAGGGGTCGGCAGTTCAAATCTGCCCGTCCCGACCATTTCCCGCCCTCTGAATTTCTCTCATCTGCGGTAGCGCAGCCTTTTGCTGCCGGCAACGAGCAACCCAACCCGTGCGCGCAGGCGCAGCCGGAGCGCGCCGAGTCCAGCCTGCGAGGGGAGCGAGGCGCCGTTTTTCCATTGCCGATGGCGCCCGAGCGCGCGTAAGGTGAGATCGGGTAGCTTTTACCCTTGTTCCTCAGTTGGCTCCTCGGCCTTCCCGTCATCGCGCGCATAGCGGATCGCCTCGACGCGGGAGATATCGATCAGGCCCTCTTCGACCATCGAGTCAAGGTGCGGAATCAGCTTCTCGATCCGGTCTTCCGTGTCGATCACCGTCAGCATGATCGGCGCGTCTCGAGAGAACCTCCAGGGGCTGGCGTGGTGAATCCTCGAGCTCGCCCCGTATCCTTCGATCCCGCGATAGACGGTCGCGCCGGCGATGCCTAGTTCCATGCATTTGGAAACGATGGCTTCGCGCAGGGGCTTGCCCCGCCATTTATCCGCCTCGCCGAAATGAATGCGCAACATCCGCGCCTGAAATTGTTCTTTCACGATCGAGCCTCCGTCGATGGAACGTCTACATCCTGGGCGCGATAGGAATACTTGATAATGTCCACGTCGGAAAAGACGACCAGCCCTTCTTCCACCATCTGATCGACCAGAGGAAGAAGCGCCCGCAGCTTCTCCTCGCTATCCACGGCCGAGAGCATGATGGAGGCGTCCGGTGACAGGCGCATCGCCTTGTCCTTGTGCATGCGCCGGTGCGCGCCATAGCCCAGAATGCCGCGATACACAGTGACCCCGGCGATATCGTTGGCGCGCATGGCCTCAACCAGAGCCTGGTAGAGAGGCTTGCCTTTCCATCGATCCGATTCGCCAATGTGGATCTGCATGAGCTTGGCTTTGCCCTCCATCCTGAGGTGTTCGGCAGGCAGGGCTTTTTGCGGCTTCGAGACCCGGGCCGGCTTGGCGACGGTGGTTTCCTGCACATCGATGATCCCGGTGCCTGCGAGCTCTTCGAGCTTGCCGAGAATCTCATTCACCTTTTCCGGGGTTTCAATGAACTCGATCTTGAGCGGCATGCGATCGGAGATCTCGACAATGCTCGACGAATGCATGTGATGATCGGCGCCGAAGCCGGCAATCCCCTTGAGAACGGTGGCGCCGGAGACGCCCCGATAGAAGAGGAAGTCGAGAATGCTCGAGCAGACCGGAGCACCGTGATGCTTCGCGCCCTCGCTGACATAGATTGAAACCTTGAGAGCTTTTCCCGCTTTCAGCATTCACCCTCCGCTGCTCCGATGAGATGCGTGGCCAACGCGCCCTCATCCCAGTATCTTCGCAACCAGCGAGCCGCTCCAAACCGCGAGCAGACCCAGAAGCAGGCTGCCGGCGGCGTACAGCGCCGCCAGCAGGAACGCGCCGGAACGAAGAGTCGAAAGCGTCTCCCACTCATAGGTGGAAAAGGTGCTGTACGCGCCCACAAAACCGACCGCGATCAAATAGCGCCACTCCGCATTGAGTTCGGCGCGCCTGCCTAAGTATGTCAGCGCAAATCCGATGAGGAGGCAAGCCGTCATATTGATGACGAACGTTCCGTAGGGGAACCTCGTGCCGAGGCGTCCGGAGATCGTGGAGCCAAGCCAGTAACGGGCGATCGAGCCCAGCGCGCCCCCGACGGCGATATAGAGATATTTCTCCAATTCCCAGCCTCCTTGTTCTGCCCCGTGCCGGCGCCGCGGCGGATTCCCCGTTCTGCGGCAAAGAGCGTCGCAACGGCGTCTACCGGCTCCGGTGAACACGCTCCGCCAGACGAAAGAACGCGCCTGCGATCGAGGCGCTTGAAATGCGCCGCGCATCGGCGTGGAACCGCAAGGTGGAGAGCGCCCTTGCGTTCGTCACGGAACAAAGCTCCTTGAATTTGTGCTCGGGGATCGCTGCCGGGATGTGACTCCGCAACAGGATTCCCTGTCAGGAGTCATCATCTGTCCGGCCTGTCTATTGACCCGGCGATCGCGAAGTATCGCCGGGGACCAATCGAGGGATGGGACAGCGGTTAAAGGTGAACTCCTTCACCTCAACATTGCTTGGATCGTAGGATTTCAGGCGGCGAAAGTCAAGCGACAGGGGAAGCACTTCAGCAAGCTGCGAAAAAGCCCTGAGGGCTGGCTTTGGGCGCCGGCGCGGCTTCGCGAAGGCTTGTCGTTCCCGATGAGGGCACTCCCCCCACTTTTATGATATAGCGCCCCCGTGGGCTTGCGGCAAGCCCATCAACCTGCCCCATCATCGTTCGCGAACGCAAAAACCGACCGAAACGGGAGGCAAGAGATGGGTGCATTGTTGTCAACGAATGGATCGCGCGATGCGAAGGCGACTGCGCATGAGGTGGTGATCGCGGGGGCAGGTCCGACGGGGCTGATGTTGGCGGGCGAACTGGCCCTGGCGGGCGTCGACGTCGCCATTGTGGAGAGGCGCGAGTCCCAGGCGCTGGACGGATTGCGGGCAGGCGGGCTGCATGTACGCACGATCGAGCTGCTCGATCAGCGCGGAATCGCCAATCGCTTCGTTTCGCAGGGTCAGGCGATTCGCAGCGCGCCCTTCGCGCATACCGCCCTTGATATCGGCGATCAGCTCACTCGGCACAACTACTATCTGGCGCTCTGGCAGAGCCGCATCGAGAGCGCGCTGGCCGACTGGGTTAGCGAACTCCAGGTGCCAATCCATCGCGGACGCGAGGTAACGGGTTTTGGTCAGGATGACACGGGCGTGGACGTGGAGCTTTCCGACGGCCGATGGTTGCGAGCGAAGTATCTCGTTGGATGCGACGGAGGCCGCAGCCAGATCCGCAAGAAAGCGGGGATCGATTTCCCAGGGTGGGATCCATCCACCAGTTACTTGATTGCCGAGATCGAGACGGACGACGAGCCGCAGTGGGGCGCGCGCCGCGGCGAAAACGGCACCAGTGCGATCGCCAGGCTCGACCCGCGGTCCTTAGGAACAGGTCCTCGTCCGCCGGGCGATAGAGACGGAAAATGCGCGCGCGTTGTGTTGATTGAAACGCAGGTCAACCAGGCTGCGGAGCCGGCTCCGGCCGACGTCCGCGATGCGCTCCTCGGGGTCTACGGAACGGATTTTGGACTTCGGAGTGCCACCTATATTTCCCGTTTTACCGATATGGCCCGGCAAGCCGCGAGCTATCGCGACCGACGCGTGCTGCTGGCCGGTGACGCGGCTCACGTGCATTCCCCGAAAGGCGGACAGGGGCTCAATATCGGCGTGCAGGATGCAGTAAACCTGGGTTGGAAGCTGGCCCAGGTGGTCCATGGGATTTCGCCGGAGAGCCTGTTGGACACCTACCATGCCGAGCGACACCCTGTCGGTGCGCGCGTGTTGCGCAATACCCTGGCGCTTACAGCGATCGACCGCAAGGAAGATCGCATTGACGCGTTGCGCGAGATGATCTGCGAGTTGATGCAGAAAGACGCGCCTCGCCAGCAATATGTCGCGATGGTATCCGGCCTGGACATTCACTACGATCTCGGCGAGGGACACCCGCTGCTCGGGCGCCGGATGCCCGATCTCGACCTGGTCACGACAGAAGGACCGCTGCGGGTCTATACTCTGCTGCACCGCGGCCGCCCGGTGCTCCTCAACTTTGGCGAGCCGGGCGGGATTGAGATTTCTCCGTGGGCGGAGCGGGTGAAGGTGATCGACGCCAGATACGATGGCGCGTGGGAGCTTCCGGCAGTCGGAGCGGTTACCGCTCCAGGGGCCGTGTTGATTCGCCCCGACGGATACGTGGCCTGGACCGGAGATGGGAGCCAGGAGGGGCTCGCCGAGGCGCTGACAACCTGGTTCGGACCGGCGATTCAGAGCTCACTTCAAAGGGAAACAATCGAGGTCGTTGGCGAATAGAATTGGGCCCGAGAATCGCCGTCTGATTTCGGTCTGGGTTTGTTCTTCTTTCCCCAGCGTCCGCAGCATTCGATGAGACAGCACCAATTGCTTCACGCGAGCATTCGCCGCGATGGTGCCAATGACCGAGGGCGGCATGTGGAGTCGTCTCTCCAGTCCGGTGGCGCCCTCCGCCACGGCATTGTGAGCGACGAACAGGTCCGCGCCCGATGCCAGTTGCGTCAGGCCTTGACCCTCTCCATTGGTATCTCCGCTGAAGACGATGCGCTTGCCGGCGATTTCGACCCGCCACGCCAGCGCGGGAAACGGACCATGGACTACGCTCACCGCAGACGCCGCCATGTCGGCATTGCGAAATACGAGAACCGGCATGGCGCTGGACGCAACGTTGTGTGGTTGCAACTCGTAGGTTCCTTCGGGATTCGGCTCTACCATCTCGCTCAGGTAACGCCAGGCGCCGTGCGGATCGCCGAACAGGTCGCGCACAAATTCGGTAGTGGAGGGCATGGTCTCATTTCCCGAAGGGCCAAATACCGGCAGAGGGCGTTTCCGGTCTCCGAACCACGAAGAGAAAACCAAAGCCGGGAAATCGCTGCTGTGATCGACGTGATAATGGCTAAAGAGAAAAACGTCGACCTGAGACATCCTGGCTCCGCTCTCTCCAAAACGGAGCGCACTGCCTCCTCCCGCATCGACAATGACCCGCGCTCGACCGTTCTCCCATACCAGATAGCTGGTCGATGCTCGCTGATCCTCCACTTCCGGGCCCCCGGAGCCAAGCACCTGCATCGCCACGCCTGAAGAACCGCAGGATTGCGCCACCGCAAGCGTAGGCGCGCACACAAGTGAGACGGACAAGCAAATGAGTAGCGGTCTAAGCGGGTACATAGGAGCACCTCGAGCGCGGTTCACCGCGGAGCCTGCCAGGTCAACAATACACAAGTTTGGAAGCCGGGTGCCTTTCCGCTTGGCGACGCCCGCTCAGGAATGGTGCAGGGAGTGGGAGTCGAAGCCACGATCTCGCGATGATCGATCGCGTGCTCTGCCAACTCCTGGCCGAATGCAGTCGGGACTTCCGCTGATGTGCAGCAGAAGAGGATGAAACGCAGCGACATCAGGACGACATTCGACGATGGGGATGTTGCGGCGGGTGAGATGACTACGGCGGGAATGAAGGTTGCGCAACTTGCGCTTCAGGAGAACTGAGCGCAAAACCCGTTAAGTTATTGATCGAATGGTGGACGCGGTAGGAATCGAACCTACAACCTGTCGGTTAAGAGCCGAATGCTCTGCCAGTTGAGCTACGCGTCCGATAGAGCGTTTCGCGAGGGTGTGAAACACGATACAAGAGAGGCTTGCGCCGCGCGGGCGAGAAGAAAATTCGCTCAACCCTTGATGAGCATAGCACAGGCGATCGAGGCTATCCAAGAGCGAGGCATCGCGGAAATTGACTCAAAAAGTGAAGGCCAGGCCGGCGCCGATGCTGCGCTGATCCTGGGCAAAGACGATCACCGAGCCGTCGCTCGAAACGAAGGGACGGTAGCCTTCGGCCAGCAGGTTGCGCACGTCGAGGAGCGCTTCGAAGTGGCCTTCGTTCTCTCCGCGCACGGCGAGGGGCTGGCGAATGTGGAGATTGAGGAAAGGCTCGGCGGCATCGACGGCAAAAGGCGCCACGCGGGTAACGGTCTCGGTCGGCTGCCATCGATAGCTGGCGCGCCAATGCGTGTGCGTGCCTTCCAGGGTGCCCGAAAGCGCGAGCGAGTACATCTGCGCGTGGCGCGGGTGCGCGGCGGAGACCAGCTGGGCGATGGGCAGCGGACGCGAGGCAGTGGGCATGACCAGCGCGTCGCCGTTGGCATAGCTCAGCCGGACGAAGTTCCCGTTGGGCAGCCGGCGCTCGACCGAGGCCTGCACACCGCTCGTCGAATAATCCGGCGCGGCCGCGCGCAACAGCCCGGCAGCCGGGTCGAAAAGCACCGCCAACGGCGTGGAACCGCCCGAAGAATGGTCAGCAGCTTCAACGATCGGATTCACAACGTGATCGGCATAGAAAACCACCGACACGCCGGCGCCGTCGCTGCGCCGCTCCCAGCCGATCTCCTGATGCACGCCATGCTCCAGCACCAGATCGCCGTCCCGCTCGGCTGCCTGGGGCAGCCAGGTGCTGGTCAGGCTCTCATCGGCGCCATCGGTCCCGGGCATCATCGTCGTCATGCGATAGCTGATCTCGGAGCCGCCGGCGCGCCAGCCGATTCTCGCGAAGGGAAGCGCGGCCGCAACCGTCTCCGGCGAGTGGCCGCCCAGGCGCGCGAGGACCTGGCTCGCGCCCGCCTCGGCTTCAACCGCGTCGCCCAGGTTCATGGTCTGAGAGGTGCGCAGCGCGGCCTCGTCCAGCCCCGCGGCATTGGAGGTGTCCACTTCGGGATGGATGGCTACGGCTGCCACCGACTGCACCGAGCCGGCGAATCCCAGATCCTGCCGGAAGCCGAGCATGGACTCCATGCCTTGGTCGCTGTCGGGGGCAAAATCCACCCGCGCCAGCAGCTCGCGGCTGTCGGAGGGCGTATCCTCTACTGCCGCCGCAATTCGCTCTCCGTTCTCGCCGAACGTGCCTTCCTGCCCGGTCGCCATCAGGCGAGCCTTCAGCTTAGGAGCTGCTCCGCGCCTCTCCGTCACCACCACCAGTGGCCCATCCTCCAGCCAGCGCAGCAGGGGACGGTTCGCGGCCGAGCGCAGCGTCCAAGCCCAGTCATCCTTCTGAGCGTCGCGGGCGCGCGGCTCTGCGGGCAGCCACTGCATCACCTCGAACAAGGTGTTGAGAGTGAGATCGACGACGACATGGGTGCGAACGCGGAGGTTTTCGCGCAGCGACGGCAAAAACGACGTACCCATCGCTTTGACCGCGTATTTGCCCGGCATGACAGAGGGGAAGGCGAAGCGGCCATTGGCGTCGGTATAGGCGCTGGCCACAACGCTCAAATCCGGGCCAAGCAGTTGAACCACCGCCCCGATTTGAGGAACTCCCCCGGAATCGCGCACCTGCCCCGAAACCGATCCCAGAGTGACTCCGTAGACGGGAGCGCTTCCCAGGGAGATCAGCACGGCGAAAAGAGCGAGATGGAGCCTGCGCATCACTGTTCCTTGTGACCCGGCGGCGTCCCTGGCAAACACCTCAAACATCGATCCGCACGATCCTCCGAATCTTCAAGTCCGTTTGGCCCTGTGCGGATTGCTTCCTATTCGACGACAAAAGGCGCCGATTGCGCAACCTCTTGTTTCGAAATTTCGTCGTTGACGTGGATCATCACCTTGTACCGCCCCGGCGGCAGCCCGGCGATGGGCAGCGACTTCACCACCGTCAACTGGTCGCTGTGCGGTCCCAAGTCCTTCGATTCCATCTGCTTCGAGAGCAGCACATTGTTATTGGACGTATCCACGATCTGGTATGTCACCGTGGCCTGGTTGCTCTTGGTGGCGTCGTTGATCCCCAGGTTGTACACCTGCATCCAGAAGTTGAGCGGCTGGTCGCGCTTGTAGGTCACCGGCGTGGCCGGATTCGGGCTCACCCGCGGCCTGACATAGGTGTTGCCGATCACGAAGTTGCCGTTGCCGATGTCCCGCGACGAGACCTCGCTCATCTTGTCGGCCAGAATGAGCGACGAGGTCGCCAGTTTTTCGTCGTGGAAGGCGGGCACGTCGATCCCGCGCCCGTAGTAGCCGAGGTGGTCGGGGTTGTTGACGTCCTTGATGGCGATATCGAGCCGGTACAAGCCGGGTGGAACGGGAAGCGCCTTCCAGTACACATTGTTGCGGTCCAGCGCCTTCTCCAGCAGCTCCTGCGGCTCTTCCACCTTCACCGTATCCTCGAAGGTCTGCACCACGTGATGTGTCAGCGTGGTCACTTTGCCCAGGATGTTCACGTATCCGGTTGAGACGCCGTCCTTGGTCACGAAGGTGATATCGCGGTTGCGGATCTGGACGGTCACCGGCACCAGGACCATGCCCTCGGTCACTTTCACGAAATCGGTGCGCACGTCGAAGGGAAAAACCGGCCCGCTGAGGATCTTGTGCTCGGAGATGAAGCTCTCCAGGTCCTTGAACTTGACCGGCGGAGGGGCAAAGATCTTGGCCGCCAGTTCGATGCGGTCGAACTCCTTTGAAGCCTGGGCGGAGGAAAGCGGCCCGGTGCCGAGATTCTCAAATCCGCCCTTGAAGCGGTCGGCCTTCTTGGCCTGGCCCATCTCTTCCCACTGCGTCAGGCCGGCGCCGGGAACGTGCATCAGGGCGTCTTTTTCGCCGCGGTCGATGGTGAAGTGGTAATCGCCGCACTGGCAGGTGTCGACAAACTCAAGGTCGATGTTCTCGCCGATGCCCTCCAGGTACCGGTAATGCCAAACCTCGAAGGGGAAGGTCGATGTTTCGCCTCCGCCCTCGTCCATGGGCCGCTCGTAGGTGCCGCCGGAGGGGTGGGAGTCGGTCGAATCGGGCGCACCGTACTCGATGTAAATGCGCCCGCGGTCGGTCTTCCATCCCGGCTTGCCCGCCGCGAACTTGTCATTGGCATAAGCGATGCGCCGGTAGTGCTCTTCCTTGAAGTCGTTTTCCGGCGAGTCGGGATTGGGATTGCGCCGCTGCCAGAACTGCTCGATAAAGGCGTCGCGCTCCTCGTCGTTGCTCAGCGACCGGAACGCCTTTCGCTCCTCGTCGGTGATGATGTAGGGAACCTCTTCATCAAGCCACTTCTTATAGGCGCCCTTCAACTCCTGCCGGAGGGCCTTCTGCGCTTGGATCTGTTCATTGGTCGAACGCGGGCGCTTGGTGGCGTCGAAGTTCGGATCCTCGGAAGGATCCGACGACTGGGCCGCCGGTGCGGATGAGTCATTTTGAGCGGCGAGCCGGTGGCAGGGCGCACAGAACAGACCCATTCCTACTGCGGCAAAGAGGGCGATACGACCATTACGCGTCATGGCCTGGAAAACTCCTGCAATCCTATTATTCTACGGGTCCCCAACCTGCCCGGCAAGATTCTTACGGAGCTTTACGTTGGGTTTGGACGGACGAACCCGACGAAGGTCATCGCCGACCGGCCCGGGCCGGCGAAATTCTCATCAGAAAAACGGCCGGTTTTGAGTCCGCATGACCCGTCAAAACGTCGAATGAATAGCGCAATCGTTTCGCCATTCTCGTCGACTCATCAGCGTCAAAGTGCTCCAGTCTCCCCAAAGGAACTTGGAACCGGCCCTCCAATCCGAGCGAGGCTCAAGCCGGCGGCATTTTTGGCTGCTTTAACCCGCATCCACGGAACCATCTGCAGGAAATTTGCGTAAACTGGATACGGATACACCCCGGAGCACTCTTCGCGTATGAAAAAGATACTCATTGCCTCTGCTGTCGTCCTGGTTGCCGCGGGCCTGGTTACGTTCATGTACTTTCATTCGGCGTCGGGCTACACCAAGGTCCTCACCGGCAAGGTGGTCAAGGAGGATTTGACCACCGTGGTGAGCGGCACGGGCCAGATCAAGCCCAAGACCTTCATGAATGTGGGCGCTACATCCTTTGGCCGCATCACCCGTTTCTATGTAAAGGAGGGTGACCACGTAAAGAAGGGCCAGACCTTGGCCACGGTCGAGAATGTGCAACAGGAGTCGGCCGTCAACGGGCAGGAGGCCGCCATTGCCGCGGCCAAGACCGACATCGCATCGTACGTGGCGGCGGAGAAGACCGCCGAGGCCAACGTGGAGCATGCCAAGGCCGATCTCGAGCAGAAGAAGCTCGACTGGGACCGCGCCCAGGGCCTGTACAAAGACGGTGTCATGTCCAAGCAGGACTATGACGCCAAGAAGGCGGCCTACGACACCGACGTCGCTTCTCAGAATCAGGCCATCGCCGGCCTGAACCAGGCCAAGGCGCAGACTGAGTCGGCGCGCGGCCACCTGCAGACGGCGGTCGCAACCCTGCGCTCCGATCAGGATCTGCTCTCCAAAACCATCGCCGTCGCCCCCTTCGACGGCATCGTGACCAACGAGCCGATTCGCGAAGGCGAAACCGTGGTCGAGGGCATCCAGAACGCCGAAGGCTCGACGTTGATGACGCTGGCCGACATGAGCGTGATTACTGCCGAAGTCAAGGTGGATGAGACCGACATCGTCAACGTGCGCGTAGGCCAGCCTG
>Ga0335078_10019311_pt1 | contig 10135 bp, 10 predicted proteins | sample Lox_Sample_32_FD_206711 | JGI IMG/M metagenome (GOLD analysis project Ga0335078, IMG submission 206711) | Soil microbial communities from Loxahatchee National Wildlife Refuge, Florida, United States - Lox_Sample_3.2 | ecosystem: Environmental > Terrestrial > Soil > Wetlands | place: USA...
ACATTCAATCCGCAATGTTCGCGGCAGACTTTCCGAAATCCGGTATCCGCGATCCACGATGCCGAATACCCTTGACCCCGGGGCGGGGGCACGTAGCCATTCCCCTTCCTGCTGACAGACAGCGCCCTGCCATGCGTGACGATTACATCAAAGAAGCCCAGAAGGTCATCGCCGATCCCAACATCCTGATCAACGTGGTCTCCCGCCGCGTGAAGCAGCTCAAACGGGGCAGCCGGCCGCTGGTCGAGTCGCTGGAAAAGCTGGCGCCGGAAGACATTGCGCTGCGCGAGATCATCGAGGGGAAGATCAACCACGAGATTCCGGAGAACTGACGCGCCGCCACGGGCGGGCGCGGCGGACCTGGACCGCCGGCACGGCGGGTGAACGGCCATGAGCGCCCAGCCCCGAGACCCCCACCGGTACACTGAAATCCGCAACGCCAAGGCGGGGCGGGACTATTTTCTCGAGCACAAATTCGAGGCCGGCATCGCCCTGCGCGGCACCGAGGTGAAGTCGGTCCGCAACGGCCGCGCCCAGATCAGCGACGCCTTCGGCCGGGTGGACGGCGGCGAGGTGTGGCTGTGCAACGCGCACATCGATCCATACGAGTTCGGCTCGGACAACAACCACGACGCCCGCCGCGAGCGCAAGCTGCTCCTGCACAAGCACGAGATCCGGCGCATCGCCCAGGCCCTGGAGGCGGGAGGCCGGGTGCTCGTGCCGCTGCGGCTCTATTTCAAGGACGCCTTGGTGAAGGTCGAACTCGCGCTCGGCACCGGGAAGAAGCAGTTCGACAAACGCGAGGACCTCAAACGCCGCGCCCAGGACCGCGACATCCAGCGCGCACTGCGCTCGCGCCGGTGAGCCGACCTTCATTTTTCAGGGTGTCATTCTGAACGCAGTGAAGAATCCATCCAGAGAATGCCGAATCCGCGGGCCGCGTTTCCCTGGATCCTTCCTCCTTCGCCAAGGCTTCGACGGACAGGTCGCTGCGCTCAGGTTGACGGTCGCCGGTAACCGGGGCCCCGACGGCACCCCGCCAGCCCGATGAGCACCCGCCATTCCGTCACCGTCCGCGTGCCGGCGAGCACGTCCAACTGCGGCTCGGGCTTCGACACGCTCGGGCTGGCGCTGCGCCTCTACAACCGCGTGACGCTGACCCGTGTGCCGGGCGCGGCCGGACCGGTGTGGGCGGCCGGCGGCGCCGACCCGGCGCACGCCATGGTCGCCGAGGCGGCGGAGGCGTTCGGCCGGCGGACGGGGCGCGGCGGATTCGGCTTTCGCTATGCCGTCGCGGCCCGCGTGCCGCCGGGCCGCGGGCTCGGCTCGAGCGCAACGCTGCGCGCCGGCACCCTGGCGGGCTTGAACGCCCTCGCCGGGACCGGGCTCACACGGCGGCAGTTGGTCGAGCTGGTGACGGCGTTGGAGGGCCATCCGGACAACGCCGCGCCATCGATCCTCGGCGGCTTCTGCGTCGCGCGCACGGCGCCGGCCACCGGCGCGTTCGTGGACTGCGTGCGCGTTGCCGTGCCGCCGGACCTCGCCTTCGTGGTGGTGGCGCCGCCCGGGGAGGTGCGGACCGAGGCCTCGCGGCGGGCGCTGCCGCGCACGCTGCCGTTTTTTGACGCGGTGAAGAGCATCAACGCGGCGTCGTTCCTGGTCGCGGCCCTGACGGCGCGCGAGTACCGGAAGCTGCGCCATGCGGTGGCGGACTTCGTCCATGAGCCCTACCGGCTGCCGGCGATCCCGGGCGGACGGCGGGCGATCGACGCCGGCATCGCAGCGGGCGCGTTCACCGGGTGGCTGAGCGGCAGCGGCAACGGCCTGCTGTGCGTGTGCCGACGGGCGAAGGTCCCCGCGGTGCGCGGCGCGATGGAGGCGGCGCTGCGGGCGGCGGCCGGTGGCGCCGGCGGCTCGTGGGTACTGGCGGCCGACAACGCGGGCCTGGTCGTCGAGTGAGGCGCGCCTAGAGCGCGCTCGTGTCCTCGCGCAGCATCGGCGGGTTGCCGTCCGGCCAGTGCTTGATGATGCGCTCCGCCAGGGTCCGCCACGTGACCGGCTTGAACAGGGTCTCCCGGAGTCCCGGCACCTGGCTGAAATCCGCTCCCGCCAGCTCGATCTGGTGGCCGGTGATCATCACGGCGCTGACCGCGGGGCAGGTGGCGTGGGCGGCGGCGATGAAATTGATGCCATTCATCACCGGCATCGAGTAATCGGTCACGATCATCGCCACATTGAGCTTGGGCAGGTCGGCCAGGGCGTCCTTGGGGCGGGTGTAGCCGAGGACCGGGCAATTGAGGTTGTCCGAAAGCAGCTGCGTCATGAGCTCGACGTAGGAACGCTCGTCGTCGACAAACAGGACAGCCTTGGTCGGAGTCGGGTTCACGGGGAGCAGCGGCGCTGGATTTTAGGACGGCAAATTAATGCACGAACTAGAATTGGTAAAGGCCGGAATGCGACCGCCGCGGGCTTGCGGCCGGGGGGCGGGGCGGCTACGGCGGAGGGGTGCTGCACATCGTCCTGTTCGAGCCGCAGATTCCCCAGAACACGGGCAACGTGGGCCGGCTGTGCGCGGTGACGCGGTCGCGTCTCCACCTGATCCATCCGCTCGGCTTCCGCATCACCGACCGTCAGCTGAAGCGCGCGGGGATGGACTACTGGCACGCGCTCGATGTTCACCACCACGAGGACTGGGCGGCGTTCCAGCGCAGCCCGGCGCGCCCGGAGCGGCTGTGGCTGTTCACGACCCATGCGACGCGTTCGTTCTGGGAGGTGCGGTTCGCCGCGGGCGACGGCCTGCTTTTCGGTAACGAGGGCGGGGGCTGCCCGGAGTGGCTCCACACGGCGGTTGGCGAGGCGGCGCGGGTGAACATCCCGCACGCCAACGCGGCGATGCGTTCGCTCAACCTCTCGACCGCCGTGGGCATCGCCTGCTACGAGGCCTTGCGGCAGCTGCGGACCGCGGCGCCGCCGGCCTAGCGGAACGCGGCCGGCGCCTCTCGCCGTTCGGCCGGTGCCGCTCGAGCCCCGGCGCGCGGCGCCGGCCACCGGCCTTGTCTCTTGTCACGCAATAGGTGACAAATTGGAGATGGTCCGCCTTGGAGGGATTTGTCACGGAATACGTGACAAACTCCGGACGGCCCGGCCACAAGGCTGGTTGATGCCACCCGCCCGGCGACCGCATCCGCCGGGCGCTTGAATGGTCGAGCGCGGGGATGGACAGCGAAGGCCGAATCCGCTTGGCTCGGCGCACCGCGAGCCTGCGGACCAGCCATGAACGGGATTCCGGTACTCAATGTCGAAGGGGACTGCATCGCGCGGGCGTGGGAACGCTCGCTGCTCGAGCTGCACGCGAAGGGCTGCAGCCTCAAGACCGAGTACGACAAGCCGGACGACCCGCCGAGCAAGGACGCCACGATGGTGATCACGATCACCGATCCGCTGGCCGAGCCGATGATCCACAAGGATTTTCCCGGCGGGCCCGTGGAGCTGCAGGAATACGTCATGGAGGTCTGCGACGGGATCAAGGACCACCTCGTGCGGAACCCGGACGATCCACAGGACACGCGATGGGAGTACACCTATCACCAGCGCCTGTTCGCCTACCAGGTGCCGGGGTTGAAGCCGACGGACCAGGTCGAACTGCTGGCGCAGAAGCTCGCCCGAACGCCGCACTCGCGCCGCGCGCAAGCGGTGACCTGGAAAGTGTGGGAGGACAACACCTGCTACGATCCGGCCTGCCTGCAGAGCGTCTGGTGCCGGGTGCTCGAGCAGGACGGGCGCGCGGTGCTGAGCATGAACGTGCGGTTCCGGTCCAACGACGCCTACAAGGCGGCGTTCATGAACATATTCGCCCTCGTGCAGCTGCAGCGGCGCATCGCGGCGCGGATCGCGGAGCTCACCGGGCGCCCGGTGGAGCTGGGCCGGTACGTGCACATGGTGGACAGCTACCACCTCTACGGCTCGTACTTCGCCGAGTTTGAGCGCCGGTTCCTGGGCATGCAGCAGAAACGGACCTTCGAGCAGCGGACGATGCGCTACGCCGACGTGCGGGCGATGATGGAGGACGCCCGCCCGGCGATCCTGGAAAAAGCCCGGACCATGGGCCAGGAGTGACTTCGTGGCGGCCGATGCTGATCCGCCGACGACGGGAGGCCACGCCCCAGGCGTTTCGCGCCCCTTTCCCGGTTGAGGAGATTGTTCTCGGCCGATGCAACCGATCCCCTTTTTGAGAGGGGTGGCCGCAGGCCGGGGTGCGTCACCCAAATGCCAAAGCGTCGGACACCGTTGTCCTAACGAGCGTCCTCGGTGGGGATTTCCTCGACCCGGATACACGCGGCCTCGCGGCCGTCGGCGAGGCGCACGAGCGGCGGGACTGCGGCCTGGCACCGCCCCTGGACGAACGGGCAGCGCGGATGAAAGGCGCACCCGGCGGGCGGATTCATCGGGGAGGGCGGATCGCCGGGGAGGACGAGGCGCCGGCGGGCGCGCGCGGCATCGGGATCGGGCACGGGGATCGCGCTCACCAGGGCCCGGGTGTAGGGATGCCGCGGGCGCTCGATCACGTCCGCGGCGGGGCCAAGCTCGACGATCCGGCCGAGATACATCACGGCGACGCGGTCGGAGATGTGTTTCACCACCGAGAGATCGTGGGCGATGAAGATGAGGCTGAGCTGCATGCGGCGCACGAGCTGGGCGAGGAGATTGAGAATCTGGGCCTGGACGGAGACGTCCAACGCCGAGACGGGCTCGTCGGCGATCACGATCCGGGGTTCGAGCGCCAGCGCGCGGGCGACGGCGATGCGCTGGCGCTGGCCGCCGGAAAACTCGTGCGGGTATTTGCGCGCGAAGCGCGGGTCCAGGCCGACCATGGTCAGCAGTGCCGCCACGCGTGCGGACACCTCGGGATGGGGGCAGATGCGGTGGACGAGAAGCGGCTCGGCGAGCGCGGCGGCAATCGTCAGGCGCGGATTGAGCGACGCGTAGGGATCCTGGAACACCATCTGCAGCCGGCGGCGCGACGCCTTGACCGCGGCCGCACCGGCGCCGGTGAGGTTGCGCCCCTCGAGCACGACCGTGCCGGCGGTGGCCGGCACGAGCTGCAGGATCGTGCGCGCAAGCGTGGATTTGCCGCAGCCGGACTCGCCGACCAGGCCGAGCACCTCGCCGCGCTGGACGGCAAGGCTCACGCCGTCGACCGCCTTGACCGTGCCGACGCACCGCCGGAACACGGCCCCGCGATGGACCGCGAAGTGGGTCTTGACGTCCTTCAGTTCGAGAATCGGTTCGGGCATCGATGTGGTGGCTTTAACCACGGATTACACGGATGGGCGCGGATGGTTGTTCAATCAATGCATCCTTGGGGGTGAGTGATCGTGCCTTGACGGTCCAATGCCTCCGTGAGGATCCGTGAAATCCGTGGTTGCCTTCAGATTTCGCCAGCCTGCACGCGCAGGCAGGCGGTGGCGTGACCGGGCGCGATCTCGCGCAGGGTCGGATTGTCACGGCGGCAGCGGTCCACCGCGGCGGCGCAGCGCGGGGCGAAGGCGCAGCCCGGCGGCAGCCGCGAAAGATCGGGCGGCAGGCCGGGGATAGTGAACAACTCCGCGCCTTTCGGCTGAGTCGAGGGGATCGAGCGCTGCAATCCCTGGGTGTACGGGTGGCGCGGCTGGCGGAAGATTGTGTGGACGTCGCCGGACTCGACGACGCGGCCGGCGTACATCACCAGCACGCGGTCGCACAGGCCGGCGACGACCCCGAGGTTGTGGGTGATGAAGATCACGGCCATGCCAGTCTCGTGCTGAAGGCGGCGGATCAACTCGAGGATCTGCGCCTGCACGGTGACATCCAGCGCGGTGGTGGGCTCGTCGGCAATGAGCAGGTCCGGGTGGGTGATGAGCGCCATCGCGATCATCACCCGCTGGCGCATGCCGCCGGAGAACTCGTGGGGGAACTGGTGCAGGCGCTTCGCCGCGTCGTTGATGCCGACGGCCTCGAGCATGGCCAGGCCGCGCCGCCGCGCGTCGGCGCGGGTGATCTTCCCGTGGATCAGGAGCGGCTCGATGAGCTGGTCCGCGATGCGCAGGTAGGGATTGAGCGACGTCATCGGGTCCTGGAACACCATCGCCAGGCGCCGGCCGCGGAGCGCGCGCGCCACCGCCGGTGGACAATGCAGCAGGTCGGTGCCCGCGAACATCGCCGTGCCGCCCTCGATGCGGCCGGGCGGCTGCGGCACGAGGCCCATGAGCGAATAGCAGGTGACCGATTTGCCCGAACCGGACTCGCCGACAATGCCGAGCGTTTCGCCCGCCTCGAGGGCGAAGGTGACGCCGTCGACCGCGCGGGAGACGCCATCGCGGGTGTGAAAGGAAGTGCGCAGATCCTGGACGGCGAGCAATGGCATGGGTGATCGCGGATAGCGGATACCGGAGACCGGATAGGGCGGAGGAGTGGGACAGGCGGGAGATTGCAGGAGAATCAGGCCAGCATTTCGGTCACGGCCGCGAGCACCGTGTCAGGACAAAGATCGGCGAGACCGCCGCCGCCGGTGGGCGCGCATCCGGGGGGTTGGAGGATGCGGACGGGCGCGTGGAACACCGGCCCGGTGCGCAGGGGATTGGTCGGGCCGAACAGCGCCAGCACCGGGACGCCGAGCGCATTCGCCAGGTGCATGCCGCCGGTGTCGTTGGCGATGAGGAGACGGCATTCGCGGAGGCGGTCGGCAAAGGCGGGCAGGTCGGTTCGGCCGGCCAGGTTTTCGAGCGGGGCGGTGAGCCCGAGGGCGACGGCGTCCGTCACGGAGCGCTCATTGGCGGTCCCGAAGAGGCGGAAGTGCGCCGCGGACCGTGCCGCCGCCAGCCGCGTGACCAGCTCGCGCCAGTGTTTGACCGGCCAGCGCTTCTCGGGCTCGTTCTCCGAACCGCAGATCAGACCGATGATCTCGCCCCCGTCGGGCGGCGGGCGCGGACCGGGCGGCAGCGGGGAGAAATCGGGCGCGCGGTTCAGTCCGAAGTGACGGAGATATTCCTCCCAGAGCCCGACTTGGTGGCGGTGGTGCTCCTCGGCGCGGCCCGGGGCGCGCCAGGTGTGGGTGAGCAGCGGGCGCCGCCGGCCGCGGCGCCGGACGCCGAATCGCTGGGGACACCGCGTGCACCAGGCCTCCAGGTCACCGCGCAGGGAGTGCGTGAACAGGACGTAGCAGTCGGGATATTCCGTCCGCAGGCGGAGGAAATGGCGGAGGGAGCCGGCGCCCGGTGCGGGCAGCGGGCGCACGCGCTCGGCGACCCCGAGTCGCTCCAGCAGCGGCTGCAGGCCGGGTTTGGCCAGCAGCGTGATCTCGGCGTCGGGGCGCGAAACGCGCAGGGCGCGCAGGAGCGGCAGCGTCATGACGACGTCGCCCAGCCAGTTGGGCATGCGCACCCACACGCGCGTCCGGCGGGGCGCGGCGGCGAGGCTGCGGGCGCGGAGATCGTCCTCGAGCAGATCGCGGCGGGCCTCGAGGCGCAGCCGGCGCGCGGGGACATCCTGGTGGCGCCAACGGTCGTGCACCCACAGCCACGAGGCACAAGCGTTGTCGTCCGCCGACAGATATTCCTCCAGCCAGCGGTTGAGCCGGATGGTCACTTCGGCGGCCGGGCCGCCTTGGGAAACCAGACACGGCGTCAGCTCATACCGCCAGAAGGCGAGGCGGCGCGGGTACATCACGTAGACGTCGGCCCCGTATCGCTCTGCCAGCAGGCCCGGCAGCTCGGTGGTCGAGCAGACGCGGCCGAAGAAGGTGGTGAGCGCGCCGTGGTCGCCGGCATTCTGGTCGAACAGCACGCCGACGCCGCCGTGGCGCCGGAGGATCTGCATGGCTGCCTGGAAGCCGGTCTTGCGTGAGAGCAGGCGCATGCCGAACCGCTCGCGGCTGCGCTTCAGCCAGGCGTCGGCCGCGGGGTGGTCGAGCGGGCGGAAGATCGCGGCGAGCTCGACGCAGGGCGCGGGGACGAAGAGGGAGAGGGCGGTCTGGGTCTCCCAGCCGCACAGGTGCGCCGTGGCCAGCACCGCGCCTCGGGGGCGCCCGCCCGGAGGGATGCCCAGGACCGCCGCAAGGTCGGGCGCGCCGCGCAGGCGCCGGCGCAGGCGCCGCTCCGTCAGGAACGGCAGGGCGAGCGACAGCAACGCGGTCTCGATGAGCCGCCGGCAGCTCGCGCGGCCGATGGCCCGATGCCAGGCCGGCGGGCGGTCCGCGAAGGCGTGATGCAGGTTCGAGAGCACCAGCCGCCGGCGGCGCGGCAGGCCGTAGAACACCATGTCGCCCAAGCCCGCCGCCAGGCCCCGCAACAGCCATTCCGGGGCGTGTGCCGCCAGCCAGCCCGTGATGGTGAGGAGCAGCCGGATCACCGGAAAAGGGCCCCGCGGCGCCGCCCCGCGGGATTCACGGAAAATGGACGGAATAGCATTTGCCTTCGCTGGGAAACCCCATGAAACCTATGCGGCGCAAGGTTAAAAGCCTTTTCCGGCACCGCCATGACGGAACTCCTGATCATCAAACCCTCGTCGCTCGGCGACATCGTCCACGGTCTCCAGGTGGCGGCGTCGCTGAAGGCGCAGCGGTCGGAGCTGCGGATCGCGTGGATCGTGCGCGACCTCTTCGAGTCGCTGGTGCGCACCTGCGAGGTGGTCGACCGGGTGTACGTGTTCCACCGGGCCGAGGGCGTGCGCGGATTCCTGAAGTTGATGCGCGAGGTGCGGCAGACGCACTACGACTATGTCTTTGACATGCAGGGTTTGCTGCGGACCGGGCTGATGACGTGGCGGGCGCGCGCCGCCCAGAAGGTGGGCCGCAGCGACGCCCGCGAGGGCGCCACGTTTTTCTACTCGAAAAAGATTCCGCGGCCGCCAGCCGGCGCGCAGAGCCATGCGCTCGACGTGCTGCTGCAGTTCTGTCCCGTGCTCGACGCGAAGCCCGAGCTACGCGGCGAGCTGCGCTTCCGCGAGGCGGCCGACCTCAACCTGAGCTTCATCGACGGCCCGCGGGGGCAGAAGCCGATCCTGATGTTTCCCGACAGCCGCCGGGTGGAGAAGCGCTGGAACGGCTTCCGCCAGCTGACCGACCTGCTGCTGCGCGACGGCAGCGGCCGGAAGGTCGTCTGGGCGGGCAACAATCCGGTGACCTACCGCGACAACGCGCCCGAGGGGCAGTTCGTCAACCTCACCGGCAACACGAGCCTGGTGTCGCTGCCGGCGCTGGTGCGGCGGGCCGAGTGGGTGATCAGCAACGACAGCGGCCCGATGCACCTGGCCGCGGCGCTGGGGGTGAAGACCCTCGGCCTGTTCGGGCCGACGGATCCGCGCCTGTTCGGGCCCTATCCGCCCAGCAGCCCGAGCAACCATGTGGTGCAGGCGCCGGTGGGCGACCTCCGGCTGCTCACCGCCCGCGATGTTTACGCCCGGTTCGCACGCCTGGACGCCATCAGCCGCGGCCAGAGTCCGCCGGGTTCGGCCGCGCCGTGGCCGCGGCGGCCGTGGTCGTGAGGGGAGCGCGGGTGCAGCCGTGAACCTCGGTGTCCGGGCGCACGATTTCGGCCGGCTGCCGGCCGGAGAACTCGGCCGGCGCATCCGGGCGAAGGGCTTCAGCTGCGTGCAACTGGCTCCGCCCAAGGCGCTGGCGGATTTCGACGCCGAGGCGGGTGCGCTGACCGCCGCCGCCGGCGCGCGGGTGCGCGAGGCGCTGGCCGCGGAGGGCATCCGCATCGCCGTGCTCGGCTGTTACATCAACCTCGCGGATCCGGACGAGGCGCGGCGGCGGGCCCAGCGGCAGCGGTTCCAGACCTATCTGCGCCTGGCCCGGGATTTCGGCTGCCGCGTGGTCGGCACCGAAACCGGCTCGCTGAATGCGGACTACTCCTTTCATCCTGGCAACCGCGGCGAGGACGCGTTTCGGACGGTGGCCGCCGGGGTCCGCGAGCTGGCGGCGGTGGCCGAGCAGGCGGGGGCGTGGGTCGGCATCGAGGGCGTGGAGCGGTATGTGATCTCCGACAACCGGCGGATGCGGCGCCTGCTCGACGAGGTCGGATCGGGTCACGTGCGGGTGATTCTCGATCCCGTGAACCTGCTGTCGCCGGAGAACCACGGCCGCCAGGATGACATC
>Ga0335078_10019312_pt1 | contig 10135 bp, 9 predicted proteins | sample Lox_Sample_32_FD_206711 | JGI IMG/M metagenome (GOLD analysis project Ga0335078, IMG submission 206711) | Soil microbial communities from Loxahatchee National Wildlife Refuge, Florida, United States - Lox_Sample_3.2 | ecosystem: Environmental > Terrestrial > Soil > Wetlands | place: USA: Florida...
GGCCGTGCTGCCCGAGCCGTTCGCCAGCCAGGCTGAGCTATCGATGGGCGTCACGCTGCTCGCGGACCTGGATCAAGGCGCCACCTCGGCGTTCCCCGTGCAAGGTTGCGCCGTCACCAGGCAGTGGGCCGCGACCCACCCGGAAACGCTCGGCGCCTTCCGTACCGCGTTCGAGCAGGGACAGGAGATCGCGGACACCAGCCGGGCCGCGGTGGAGCAGGCCATGGAGTCGCTCCCGTCCCCGCTCGGCCTGACCAAGGTGCAGGCCGCGGTCATGTCGCTCGACTTCTACCCGGTCGGAGCGGTCGACGTGACCCAGTTGCAGCGGGTGGCTGACGTGATGCGCCAGTTCCTGAACTTCCCGAAGTTCAGCATCCGTCAGATGACCGGCTGACGGAGTGCGCTTCGGTGAGCACCGCGATCTCGCTCAAGATGGCGCGAAGCCAGCTATGGGCCGGGTCAGTGGCGCGCGTAGGGTGCCACCACGCGGCTTCGATCAATTCGATTTCGCGAAACGGCGGTTCGATAATCTCTACGCCAGCCGCGTCGCTCACCCGACGGGCCAGCCGTTCGGGCACGAACGCGACCATGTCCGTTCCGGCCACCAGGAACGGCAACGGCAGCCAGCCGGCGGTGGACATGGCGATGTTGGGCGTGATGTTCAAGCACTCCAGCGCGGTACGGACCGGGTCGGCCTCCGCCCGCGGGAGCTGAGCGGTCGCGTGCGGCAGCGAACCCAGATCCTTCAGCGACAGCTTCCCGTCCCGCAACCGCGGATTGGCGGGATCCGCCACGCACACGAAACGGTCCCGCCAGATCACCTCCGGCTGCCCGGCCGACTGGTAGAACCCCAAGGGAGCGATAATCAGGTCGTGCTCCAGCACGGCCTGGTCGCTCTCCGCCATGTCATAGGGGATCCGCCCGATTTGAAGGTTCGTTTCCGGTGCCAGTTCATGTATCCGGCGCAGCAGCAGTTCACCGAGCACCACGACCGAGTAATCGGAAAGGCTGATCGTGAACTTTCGCCCGCTCACCGGGGGTGACTGATCGTTTTCCGGAGAAAACGTGTCCCCGATCAGCCGCATTGACTCCTGGACCGAAGGCAGCAATGATCTGGCGAGCGGGGTGAGCACGTAGCCATTCCCCATCCGCACCAGAAGCTCGTCCTTGTAGTGCCGGCGCAGCCGGGCCAGCGCGATGCTCACGGTAGGTTGCGGCATCCCCACCCGGGAGGCCGCCCGGGTAACATTGCCTTCTTCGAGGAGCGCTTGCAGGATAAGCAGCAGATTCAGGTCGACGCCGCCGAGCGCCATTTAGCAACTCCTGTCACTTTAGGTGTTCGGTCCCGCTACTTTCCCGCTCGACCACCATTATTGCTTGGGATTGTTTTAGAGTCGATCAGTGACCGGCGTCAGCGGAATCGATCTGAACCTCCTCGTCGCTCTCGGCGCCCTGCTCGAAGAGCGCAACCTCACCAAGGCGGGGGCCAAACTCAATCTCAGCCAGCCGACGATGAGCGGAGCGCTCGCGCGGCTGCGACGGCATTTCGGAGACGATCTGCTGGTCAGGTCCGGGCGCCGGTATCACCTGACGCCGGCCGCCGAGCGTCTGCGGCCCGCCGTGAACGAGGCGTTGCGCCAGGTGGAGCGCACGTTCGCGGCGGCCGCCGAGTTCTGCCCCAAGACCAGCACCCGGACCTTCTCGATCGCGATCTCCGGTCAGGCGATCGTGATGCTGACCGAGATGCTGGGGCTCGTGCACGAACTGGCGCCGGGGGTACGGTTCAAACTCCGGCCGATTCCGGGTGAACTCATCAAGGGGGATCGAGGGCTGCTGCAACATGACCTGCTGGTCGCCCCCATGGGCTATTACCAACCCGCAGGGCAGCCGGAAGTGATCTACCGGGACCGTTTCGTATGCGTCGCCGATCCCGCCAACCCGTGCCTGCGCGACGGGAAGCTGTCGCTGGAAGACCTGGATTCGCTGCCGCACGCCGCCGCTCAGCTCCCGCATACCGAAGCGGACCCCGTCCGGACCGCGCTGGAGAGCGCGGGCGTCACGCCCAGCGTCGCTATGTCCGCCTCGGGCTGGCTGCCGATCCCGTTCGTCGTGGCCGGAACGGACATGGTGGCAGTCATACCGGAGCGCCTGGCCCGCCGGGTGAGTGACGCGGCTGGCGTGGCAGTCATCGAACCTCCGTTCGGTAATATCGAATTGAACGAGGCCGCATGGTGGCACCCCATGCGCGCCACTGACGCGGCTCTCACGTGGTTGCGTGCGGTCCTGGTGGCAGGAGCCGAGCCGATAGGCGGTGGCTTACCGGCCCGCCGCGGCGCGCTGCATGGACATCGAATGCTCGACGAGCGTGACCAGCGCGGCTTTCGTTGACTGCCGGTCCCGCGCGTCGCATTGTATGAGCGGGACATGCGGGGCGATCGCGAGCGCCTGCGCCACGTCCTTCGGATGGTGCGGGAACCTGCCGCCGAAGCCGTTGACGCCGATGACGAAGGGGACTCCCGACGCCTCGAAGTAGTCCACGGCGGGGAACGAGTCGGCGAGCCTGCGGGTATCGACCAGCACCACGGCTCCGATCGCGCCATTGATCAGGTCGTCCCACATGAACCAGAACCGTTGCTGTCCCGGCGTCCCGAACACGTAGAGCACTAGGTCCGACTCCAGCGTGATCCGGCCGAAGTCCATCGCCACGGTCGTGGTTTCCTTGCTCTCAAGCTGCGACACGTCGTCTAGGCCCACGCTGGCCTCGGTGAGCACCGCCTCGGTTGTCAGCGGCCTTATCTCGGAGACCGCGCCGACGAACGTCGTCTTGCCGACGCCGAATCCGCCCGCCACCACGATCTTCACCGAGGTCATCGGCCCGGCGACGGGGGCCGGTGACCAGGCGTCTGCGCTCACGCGCCGTTCCCCAGCACGGCGACATGGTTCGTGCGGCGGGACGGCGGAGTGATCATCCGGCCGACCCGCTCGACGAGCAGCGCCATCTCGTACGCGATGAGACCGAGGTCGCAACTGGTCGAGGCCAGCACGGCGAGGCTAGCGCCGTGACTGATCGTCGTGATCACCAGTACCCCGCCCTCCATCTCCACCACCGTCTGGACGACCGGGCCACCTTCGAACACGCGGGCCGCGCCCTGGGTCAGGCTGGTGAGCCCTGAGGTCACGGCCGCCAGCTGATCGGCTCGCTCTTGTGGGAAGCCGGCGCTGAAAGCCATCGGCAGCCCGTCGGACGAGACGACCACCGCGTGGGCGACCTCGGGAACCCGCTCTGCGAAGTCGCTGACCAGCCAGTTAATACCCTGTCCGGGAGTGCTCACGAGCGCTTCTCTCCTTCACCTGTGCCATAGCTTCCTGGAGTGGCGGCACGGCCTTCTCGCCCGCCGCGCTGGAAGCCCGCCATCCGGTCGCGTATCTCGTCGGGTGTCCGGCCGCGCGCGCGGACCCTTGGTTTCAGTGTTTCCTGGCTCTCCGCCTGGCTGGCCTGACTCGGCTGGGCACCGCCCACCGACCCCGGGACCAGGTTCGCGTTCGGTACCCGCTGCGGCAGCCCCGCCGAGGTCGTGTCCCCGACGACGGGTGACATGGTGGCCATAGCGGTACGGAAGCCATCGTCGGCCGGGCGCCCGTCGGTGCTGAACGGTTTGCCGCCGCTCTTGAACCAGTCGGATTCGACCGCGTCGTATATCGGCAGCCGGGAAACCGGCGCGGCGGGTTGCGGCACGGACGGGGGCGGAGGAGGAGGCGGGGCGGACCACGCGGGGGGCGGTACCTGAGCCGGCGGCCTGCGGTGGGCCGCCTCCGCGGTCAGAACCGGCTGCGGGCCCGATGAGGTCGCGGCGGCGGCGTACGTGTCGGCGTCGAAACGCCGGCGCAGCGTGCCGAGCGGAGGAGCGGTGACCTGCGTCTCGGCGACCGTGTTCGGCAGCCAGATGAGGGCGCACAGTCCGCCGTCGCCCGAGTGCTGGAGCCTGACCTTGATCCCGTGCCGCACCGCTAGCCGGCCGACCACGAACAGGCCCATCCGCCGGGAGACCGCGACGTCGACGACGGGCGGGTTCTCCAGACGCCAGTTCGCGTAGGCGAGATCCTGGGCGCCGATGCCGAGTCCGGCGTCGGTGATCTCGATCAGGACGCCGCCGGTGGTCACCCGCTGGCCGGTGATGGACACCTGCGTCTCTCCGGGTGAGAACGTGGTCGCGTTCTCCGCTAGCTCGGCGACCAGGTGCACCACGTCACTGGCGACGCGGCCCGCGACCACGACGCCCGGCTGGACGTTGAGCGCGATCCTGTCGTATTGCTCGATCTCGGAGACCGCCGCCCGCAGCACATCGACGAGCGGTACCGGCTGGCTCCATTTACGGGGCGCCTCGTGGCCCGCCAGGACCAGCAGGTTCTCGGAGTTTCGGCGCATGCGGGTCGCCAGGTGGTCCAGGCGGAACAGGCTGCTCAGCCGGTCAGGATCTTGCTCGGTCTGCTCGAGTGAGTCGATGATGCCGATCTGACGCTCGATCAGCGACTGGCTGCGGCGCGACAGGTTCACGAACATCGCGTTCAGGTTCGCCCGGAGCAGCGCCTCGTCGCCGGCCAGCCGCACCGCCTCACGGTGCACCTGGTCGAAGGCACGGGCAACCGCGCCGATCTCGTCGGTGGAATCGATGCCGATGGGTTCGATATGCATGCTCTCGACCGCGCCCTGGCTGTCGCTTAGCTTCCGTACCACGTCCGGCAGCCGTCGTCCGGCGACGTCCAGCGCGTCCTGCCGCAGCCTGCGCAGCGGCGAGATCACGGACCGGGCCACGACGATGGTGACGCCCAGCACGAGCAGCAGCAAGGCGAGCACCACCAGTCCGGTCAGCGTCTCGGAGTTCTGGGCGCCGGACTGCAGCGAGCTGGCCTGGGCCGTGACGGAGGTCAGTTCGTCGTCCTCCACCCGCCGTATGTCGGTGAGCGTCACGGACATGTCGTCGAACCAGGTCTGGGCGCTGGCGTCACCCGGCGTCTGGTCGTTCTCGCCGTTGATGACGGCGTCCTGCTCGATGGACGAGGCGTCGTCGACTAGCGGTCCCGCGACGGTGTCGTTGAATTGCTCGACCTCGGTCAGCGTGCCCGACAATCCCGCCGCGGTCCCGCCCGACGCGGTCAGGTAGGCGGGCAGGTTCGCCGCCGTGGTCTGGAACGTGGCCTCGTCGCTCACCTCATTCGACTGCGCGGCGGTCAGGGCCGACAGGCCACCCAGCCCGAACTGTCCCTGGAGGAGCGCGGCGTACAGGAGGGCGCGTTGCTGCGAGGCTTGGTCATCCATCTCGGCCAGCGATCCCAGCGAGCTGACCGTCTGAGCGAGTTGCGGGCTCGAGCTGCCCGCGGCGATCTCGTTGTCGAACGCCAGCAACGTCAAGACGACGCCCGAGTAGTTCGTGATCATCGCCAGCGCGGAGATCTGGCTGTGTGCCAGCCCGCGCAAGTCAGGTAGCGCCGATACCTGGCTCAGGGCGAACGTCAGATCCGTGCGTGCGACGACGGGGAAGCCGGGGCCGATCTGGGTGGCCTCCTTCTGCACGACCGCGAGCTGAGCATTCGTGGTCCCGTACTGGACGTTGAGCTCGCTCAGCAGGGTCTTCGCCGCCGCGGTGGCGCCTGCTTGAGTGGTGGCGACAAAACCGGCCGTGAGGTCCCTTTCGTTCTCGATCGCGTTCGCGAGCGTCGTGATGTCGCCGCCGAGGATGGCGAGCTGGTCCACCTGAGCGAATCCGGTCGCGGTATTGCGCGCCGCGTCGATGCGGACGACACCGAGCAAGATGGCCGCCACGGTGGGAATCGTGACCAAGGCCAGCAAGCGCCACCTCATGCGCCAGTTTCGCAGCACCAGGGGGGAAGGAGTACGAGGTTTGCTCCTGGCGCCGTTCCACATGCCGCCGTTGCCAACAGACGAGAAGACTGGGGCGGCGCCGGTTTCTAGTATGGGCTGGGCAAGCCGGCTCCCGTCGTGATCGAACATCGAAATAGATTCCCTCCGGATCCCCGACCGTCCCCGATCGCGTGTCGTTTCGGGCCACCCGCAGGTCCCAAATGCCGAGAACAGCGAGAATTGCCCAGGCCGAAGCCCCAATAGCCAATACACGCTCCCGTCGCGGCGACACCAACCCACCGCGTGCCCATGACAAACACAGCTCGCACCTGTGCTCAGTGATCAATTGCCCCTTAGCCTCACACGGCGCATTGGGCAAAGTGTCCTAGATCCACGGATTCCATAGATCTCGTCACGTTATGAGCGGTCATATGGATAACCGATAGTTGCCGTCACCAGTGCGTTTTCATACCGGGCAACTTACGACACATCGGGTGAATTCATGCTCCGGTAAGCTCCACCGGTGCTGACGCAGGTGCGGGGCGTTCGGCGGGCGTGATCCGAAATTTACAATCAGGGAGCACTCATGCGAGGCCCTCATAGTCAAAGGTTTCCGCTATTCGTGGCCGCGGCGCTGGCCGTCGCGGTTGCCAGCGCGTGTAGTTCGGGTTCGGCTGGCACCACCACGAACCAGCAGGGTCCTGAGCTCAGTACCGTCAACTTGTACACGATCGACAGCCCGGACACCGCGCCGGTCTGGCTTGCTCAGCAGCAGGGCTACTTCAAACAGGTCGGCCTGAACGTCAAGATCGTCTATGTGCAGGGTTCGGGCGCGGTGGTTCCCGACCTCGCCGCGCACACCGCGGATTTCGCGCAGATGAATTACGTCACCGCGTTCGCGGAAGAGGCGGCGCATCCCCAGCTCGGGATCCGGATCGTCGCCGATGACGAGCAGGCGGCACCGAACACCAATGTGCTCATGGTGCCTAAGAGCTCCAAGATCACATCAGTGGCGGGCCTCAAGGGCAAGACGGTCGCCTTTCCCTCGGCGAGCCTGGACCTCGGCATGCTGGCGCTGGACGAGCAGCTCCGCGGCTATGGCATCAAGCCGAGTTCTTACACGGTCGAGGGCATGGGCTTTCCTAACATGATCTCGCCGCTGGCGCGTGGCGAGATCACCGCCGCGTTCTCCATCCAGCCGTTCATCACGATCATGGAATCCTCGGCGGGGGCGAAGCCATTGATCGACCTGATGACCGGCCCGATGGCGAGTTTCCCGGTACTCGGATGGGCCACCACCTCGTACTTCCAGCAGAAGTACCCGCGGACCGTCGCCGCTTTCCAGCGGGCGCTTGAGAAGGGCCAGCAACTCGCCGCCAGCGATCCCGCGCTGGTCCGGAAATTGCTGCCCAAATACATCACCTCGATGTCATCGACGATCGCGAATGTGATGGCCCTGCAGACCTACAACACCACGCTCAGCGCGACACGGCTGCAGCGGGTGGTCGACCTGATGCAGCAGTTCGGTGACCTCCCGGCGAGCTTCAACGTGAAGTCGATGCTCGTCCCGCTGCCATCGGGGGCATGACATCCGGCTCGCCGCTGCGGCGGGCTTGCCTGGGAACGGTCGGCGTCCTGGTCGTGTTCGGGGCGGCTCAGCTAGCCATGTGGGCCGCCCGGGTCGACCCGGTGATCTTCCCGTTGCCGTCGGTGGTCCTGGGATCCGCGGCGGACTTGATCAGCAGCGGCATGTTCTGGACTTCGGTCCTTGAGACACTCGGCGTCTGGGCGGAGGCGATGGCGATCTCGGTCGCCATCGCCGTGCCCGCCGGGCTGCTGCTCGGCTCGCTCCCGCGGGCGGAGCACGCGGTGCGTCCGGTGATCGAATTCCTGCGGCCGATCCCGTCGGTCGTGCTGGTCCCGCTGGTGCTGCTCATCGTGCAAGACGATACGAAGACAGAGGTAGCGGTCATCGTCTTCGCAGCGGTGTGGCCCATCCTCATCAACACCGTGTACGGCCTTGGCGAGGTGGACCCGGTGGCCAAGCAGACACTGCGGAGTTTCGGGTTCGGGCCGGTCGCCGTGGCGGGGCGGGTGTCGCTGCCGAGCGCGGCGCCGTTCATCGCGACCGGCGTCCGGATCGCCGCGTCGGTCGCGTTCGTGGTGGCCGTCGCGGCCGAACTCATCGGCTCCGGCATGAGCGGCATCGGCAGCTACCTGACCCAGGTCGCGACCAGTGGTACCGGAGGGGTTACACCTGTGCTGGCCGTGGCGGTCTGGTCCGGTGTGCTCGGGCTGGTCATCAACGCCGTTTTCGTCGGCGCCGAGCGCCGTGCCTTCCGGTGGCACCACATGCTGGTCCGGTCATGAGGCTGTTCGCCGCACGGCTCGCGGTAGTGGTCGTCGTGGTCGCGGGCTGGGAACTGGCCGCCAAGGCGATGGCGAACCAGTATTTCCCGCCGCCGTCGTCCATCGCGGGGAACACGTACCACAAGTGGTTCTCCGGGCCGGCCGGTCACTTCTGGCTCACCGCGGATGCGACCGGCAACCTGCTGCCGAGCCTTGGCCGGATGCTGAGCGGCCTGGTGGCGGCCAGTCTGGCGGGCATCGCGCTCGGCGTCGCCATCGGCCGGATACCAGTGCTGGCGGACCTCACCGAGCCGATCATTCACTTCGGCCGGGCCATACCGCCGCCCACGATGGTCCCCGTGTTCCTCCTGGTGTTCCGGATCGGGACGCCGATGGAGGTGGTGGCGATCGCCTTCGGCGTGATATGGCCGGTGCTGCTGAACACGATCGACGGCGCCCGGCATGTGCATCCCGGTCACCTGGAATCGGCGCGCGCCTTCCGGCTGGGGGCCTGGCAGCGCCTGATCCGGGTTATCTTGCCCAGCGCGGCGCCGAAGATCTTCGCCGGGCTGCGCCTGGCGCTGGCGGTGTCGCTGATCTTGATGATCATCTCGGAGTTCCAGGGCAGCACCGACGGCATCGGACGCGAGATGTCCATCGCGCAGGCCAACTTTGACGTCCCGACGATGTGGGACATCATCGTCCTGCTGGGACTGCTCGGCATCGTGCTGTACGGGGTGTTCGCCCTCGTCGAGGGCCGCGTTCTGGCCTGGCAGCGCGGCTACGGCTCGTTCAAGTGAGTTAGTACAGGAGAGATCATGAGCCAGGACCCCCGGACCGCTGCTGAGGGGAACGCGCTGCTTAACGACATGTACCGCACGATTTTGCGATACGGCGCGATCAGGGCGCTGGTCAGCGTCGGCTGCCCGGCGGAGTTGCGCGACGGTCCGCTGTCGGTGACCGAGCTGGCCAGCCGGTGCGGGGCGCACGCGCCGACGCTGGCCCGCCTGCTGCGGGCAGTCGCCCCGACCGGTCTGCTGCGCACCGTCAGCCCTGGCGTGTACGAACTTTCCGAGGCAGGCCAGGTGCTGCTCGACAGCACAGAACTGCTGCGCGTCAGGTGGAGCGCTGTGCCAGAGGCCTGGATCTCGATCGGTGAGCTGACCGAGACCGTTCGCTCCGGTGAGTCACCCTTTGTCCGGCGGCACGGGAACACCTATAACTTCCTGGCCGCGCATCCCGAAGCGTCGGCCGCATTCGACGCGCTGATGGTGGCCAACCACGGCGGTGTCGCCGACCAGCTGGCGCAGACCGATGTCTTGCCGGCGACCGGGACGATCGTGGACGTCGGCGGCGGGAAAGGAACGTTCCTCGCCGCCATCCTGCGCGCCCGGCCCGCTCTGCGCGGCATCCTGCTCGATCTGGAACGCTCAGTGGAGGCTGCCAGGGAGTACCTCACGGCCAGCGGCGTGGCTGAGCGCTGCGAGATAGTCGCGGGCGACTTCTTCAAGGCGGTTCCGTCCGGTGCCGATGCCTATCTCCTCGCCAGCGTCATCCACAACTGGGACGACGACGAGGCGGTGGACATCCTGCGTACCGTCCGCACTGGCATGCGGTCCGATAGCCGGCTTCTGCTGGTCGAAGTGGTGCTGCCCGACGATGACCGTCCGCATCCCGGCAAGGACCTGGATATCCGCATGCTCACCATGCATGAGGGCAAAGAACGCAGCCTGTCGGAGTACTCCGCGTTGCTCGGGAGCGCCGGGTTCGGCCTGGACCAGGTGACCGAGCTGGCGCGCCTGTCCCTCATTGTCACGTCGCCGGTGGCGGCCTGAAGTGCTCTCGGTAACGAACCTCACGCGGTCATACGGCGATCAGGCCGCTGTCGCGGACATCAGCTTCGACGTGGCCGCTGGGGAACTGGTC
>Ga0335078_10019313_pt1 | contig 10134 bp, 9 predicted proteins | sample Lox_Sample_32_FD_206711 | JGI IMG/M metagenome (GOLD analysis project Ga0335078, IMG submission 206711) | Soil microbial communities from Loxahatchee National Wildlife Refuge, Florida, United States - Lox_Sample_3.2 | ecosystem: Environmental > Terrestrial > Soil > Wetlands | place: USA: Florida...
ATTCAGTGGCATTTTGTTGCTGTTGCAGAAGCTCATCCTTCATCGACAGGTCTTCGCTTCCAACATTGCTTTGGCGATTGCAGCCGCCGTGATGTTCGTTGCAGGCGTCCAGATTCTCTGCCTGGGACTGGCGTCCGAGATGTTATGTCGAACCTATTATGAATCTCAGCAGAAACCAATCTACGCCGTTAAGTCCCGGGAAGCGCGTCGGAGGACAAGAATCCAACCGGCGTTCGCCCAGCCGATGCCAGCGCACTTTCAAGACCAGCACAGCACGGTGCAAGTTCCGGCAGTTTCCTGATTCTGGTCTCCCCTAGAGGATCCGGAATCAGACAGTCTGTGAAACCAGCAGTTCATGCGAGTGCAAGCGCGGAGTCGAACATGTCGGACAAACGTGAAAAGACAATGTCGTTGAGTCCGACCAATTCCGCACCTTCTGCTCTCAGTCCCTTTCATTGGAGTTCAAAACGCCAGAGCGGAGTACCGGTCGAACTCTGAGGTAACGGGCGGCGAAGGGTCACCCTTCCACGACATTTATGTGTTTCGATCCTGGAGTCGCCAAGCCCTTTCTCTCGCCCTTGCGAGCGCGCGGGGAACGATCGTTATCTGTGCCTTTCCATGCAGCAGATATATCCCAGGTGGGGATGTGACGAACCCACCAACGCGAGATCTACTTCGCACACGGGGACATTAACAGGTTCGATTTTTTGGGGAGAGGCGACTCTTCCAATCCAGGTTCATCGAGGACATAGCCGGCTCAAAAACTACGCGCCGACGTCTGCAGCACCAACCTGTTGCTCGTGCCATTCACCGTATAATCCTGGTGGTCAATGGCCAGGATTTTCTTTCCGTACAGTCTCACCTGCACAAACGTCTCATCCCTCCGAGGAAGCCAGAATTCGTTAATCTTCTGATATTCCCTGACAAAGTCTGCTCGCTCGATCCAGAAAGAAAGCTTCTTCGCAGGATGGCCTTCGATGCGGACAATGGCAAAGTCCCGATCGTCGATCCATACCTTTCCCTCAAATAGATATTTGTCCATCCGCTTGGGAATGGCTTGCGCGACGAAGCAGTGGAAGCGGCCAAGCTGTTGCTCACCGAGCAGATGCAAGCTATAGTTCGCGGGAGTGATAGAGCTATCGTGATGCTGCTTCCCACCGGCAGCTTCAATCTCGCTGGCAATCAACGGCGTCAATGCGAGATGTCGAATCAACCCTGATCCCTTTTCGGAAGTCACGACGAAGCTCTTCCTATCCGGGGCATGATATTCCATCCGCCCGGATTCCTCGGCGTGAACCTTTCCCTTTGGATCGACGACTTGATAGGTTCGTAGGGCGGTATAGTCAAGCAGGGCTGCGCTTCGAAGTTCGTTATGAGCCGCCATTTCTGCAAACACATGTTCTCCCGTAGTGCCTGGCCGCAGCGGCTCGAGCGGCGCGGCGATCTTCAATTCATCCTGCCCATCCATTACTTGTGCGCTGAGTCCAGAGACCAGAATCCATAGACCGGTCAACGCGAACATAATAAAGATGCGTCCCGCGAAACGGAATTTCATCGTCATCTCTCCCCAAATTCCAGCGCTCTCGGTCCTAGTCTTCGAAGCTGCGCACACCGCCCTGGAATTTGTTTTTGATCACATTGGCCCACAGCCACTTCACTACTCGAGCATCGTTGTAGCAGTAGGCAAGATTGTGGTTCAGCGTGGAGAAACAATGCCGTTGACAGGTGCTCTTCATCGAGGAAAGCTGATCCTGATCGAATTTCGGGTGATCGATATTTCCCCAATCATAGGGGGAACTATACATCGGAAAGCACGGTGCCACAGTTCCATCCGTGCGGACGATCACGTTGTTTTGACCGGCACGGCAGTTCCATTCGGCAAATCGCAAACTTCCATTCGCGTCTTGGACGACCCCTGGCGTGGAGGCGAGCAACCGCGCCTTGTGGCCAGTCCCATTGGTTCCATCTCCGTTCCAGCCACACTCCTTCAGGTCAAGCCCGGACGACATGCGCACGAATGCCTTGATCTCCTGCAGTCGCTGGACTGAGTTCACCATTTGATAGCCCGCTTTGTTCCTGGCGATCAGCCAATCTACGAGACTGTCTACTTCGCGCCAGTCTTCGGGACGAATGTAGGTAGGATTATCGTAGAGATGCTTGAAGTGATCGTCCTGTTCCAGCATCGGGGTCTCGTTGATGTGGTAGTCCGTGGCGATGCAATGGTCATGCGCATACTCCGTTAACTTCCTTACATCGTCCATATTGTTGCGGCAGATATTGATGTTAAAGAAGACCAGGTAACCGTACACGTACTGTTTGCGCAGAATATGTTCCAGGTTTTTCTGGGCGGGAACAAACGCTTTGGGGAGGCTCGGCTTGAGTTCCCATGAGTCCAAAGCAAAGTTGAACACCGATACGCCGGCGTCGCCGAGCCGATCTGCAAAATCGGGGCGAAGCAGGCGTCCGTTGGTGGCGATGTAGACCCAAAATCCCTTTTTCGCCGCGTAGTAAACGACCTTGTGCACGAAGTCCGGTCGAAGAAGAGGTTCGCCACCCATGAGGGCTAATACCCTGCAGCCATTGTCGTGCAGCCAGTCGATCGAACGTCTGGCAACATCTTCGGTCATGCCTTTGACATTGTTGTTGTAGGACCAGCAGTACCAGCAATCGAGGTTGCACTTGTACTCGACGAACAAGTAAGCCGTGATGGGATGAAACTCGCCGGGCATCACGCGCGACCGGACATAGGGAAACAACCATCCGCGTGAGGTGCGATAGATGTCCGCGATCCCCCACTTGCGCTTCGCCGGCGGAGCTGACGGCCCAGAGTCTTTGAGCCGATCCGGATGCTGCGGGAACACGGGCGACGGTAGAGTAAGCCCTTTGGGCGCGGCGGGAAGCGGTGCGCGCTCTTTCGAATTCATCAGCAAATCGTGGATAGCAACATCAATGCGGAATTTCGCGGCAGTGGCCATTTGCGACTACCTCACAAGCAATGAGACTTGAATCACTTCTTTCTTCGTGGTTACGTACGCGGTACAACCTTGCACTCGAACGGCTCTTAGCCTAAGGGTCTTTCCAATTACAGACCCAACAAGACCATCGCAACCAAATTGCCAAATCAGTTATGCGTGGAGACTCGCTTGATCTCCAACGTTTAGAGGCCTGCGGAAGCTCGGTAGCTTTAAATGGGTGGGTCCAGTCGAAGAGTTGACAATCGCCACAGCGTTGACAGTCAGAGCATTGACGCCGAGGCCGGTTGATCGAGAATCGCACCTCGATCAGCTGCTTTTGGACTTGCTGGAATGGTAATTCCCCGAGCAGTCCTGGCCGCCTTTTTCGCGAAGTCGGAGGTGGCTTTGAGGTTCCCGCCAAAGAAGCGTACCTTTCCCTTTAGGTCTCGCTCGAGCAGGGTGTGACCCTCCGTATCGCTAAACCGGCAGTGGACACGGATCGAAGTTGCCCCTGCAACCGTGGTGACTTGGCGCTCTCTTTCGCTTCCTTGTTTGAATCCCTTGACGGTACTGTGCAGCACAATCGTATGCATACTCTCCGCGGCATTGCGGTCGCCATCGCGATAGACGTGTTCGAATTTTCCTTTCTCTTGGAGTTGCTGGATCAGGTTCTCGTAAAGCGCCACCTGGAATTCGGCTGGCAGCTTGAGTTCGTCGGATTGGACCATTTCTACCTCGATCCGGGTTGGCTTCTCCTGAGCTCGCAGCGTAGAGCCGGTGAGACAGAGTGGAATGATCAGACAGAAACGGATCGTGGCTCGATACAGATCGCTCATGGCTTTTGCTCCGTAGTTACAGGCAGGTTCGATGTCACTTGGCTGGCAGACTTTTGAGCTTCTACCGTAGTGTGCGCTCCCTGCGCGATGAGTTGCTGTTTAAGCAGTTCGGCACGGCCTACTGACATCGTCAAGATCAGACCATGAAGCCCACCATCCGGGTCTCGATATTGAAGCGTGAGGGTGTCCAGCTTGGAGCGAAACAGGCTTAGAAATCTGCCCGATCCGTAGGGTCCGAACATGGAAATAGTGCCGGCTGTTCCCCGGATCACTCTCTGACTGTCCGTTCCTGTGATGAGGTCGGTAATGGAAGCGGTCGCAATGTCGATCGTGTCCTTCGAATGAACAAAGTGCAAATTCCCCTTTTCGACCGTCAAGCTGCCCTTGCAGTTGTCTTTGACGCCAGTTGCGCCGATCACCAGATTGGCTTTCACTGGCGCTTGGGGTGGGTCTGCTTCGGTTGACTCGCGGGCGGGTTCAAGCGGAGAGCTGTGTTCAATGGGCACTTCTAGACTCTCACCAAGCATGTCATTAAAGCGGATCGTTTTACCTCCAACTTTTACCAGTAACTCTCTTCCTGCTGCGTGTTGCGGTGTTCCCGCGCCAGGGGGTGGGGTGTACAGAACCACATAAAGGGTGCTGCCAACCCGCACGGAAATGTCGTAACTGGTGACAGAATTCTCGGGGGAGGTGTTCGTCCGTGCCACAACCGCCATGATCGCGCCGAGCTGGTAATCAGCTTTCATCTGGCCAAACGCTGGAACAAGCAAAAAAACTGTCAAGATTCCGACCAATGATCTGAGCATCTATATCCCCTCACTTGTGACGCTGCCAACGCTCGGTTTAATTCACTTTCATATTTGTTGTGCTGGTCGCAAACTTTCCCGAAGGCGGCTGTTGCAACTGCTCCTCACTGCGCGTTCGTTGCGACTCAAGCACGCAGCCTTCCATTTCTCTCCGACACGACGGAACGCAGGTATGAGATTGGCCAACAAGTTGCCGTCTATATTGACCTGTGTACGGAACGCCTATGCTCAAAATCACGATCACGGACACGCCCACGGAACAGCGCATCACACTTAGCGGGAAGCTCGTAGGCCCCTGGATTCAAGAGTTGCGGAGAGTTTGGGAGCAATGTCGCTCGGGGAGCGCCGGTCGGAAGCTTATTTTTGATCTCAACGATGTGATCCACATTGAGGAAAGCGCCAATTCCCTGCTCAGCGAAATGATGGCTGAGGGGACCGAACTGGTGTCCGACGGGGGCTTGAATGGCTGGCTGATCCAAGCTTTGAAGGACGGCAAGAGTCATGTCTGGACCAGGGTCGTCCCTCACAAATCAGGCATTGGCTACAGCGTCGACGCGAAGCAACGCCTCGTGACAACAGTCGCGGAAGGCATGGTGTCGGTGGCGGAGGTGCGCAAGCACTTATCCAGTGAGCAAAGAGACTCGGCCCTTCCATTCCGTGAACTCATAGACGCACGCCATGCATGGATCGATTTTTCGCCGGCAGAAGTTCGGGAACTCGTGGACCTTCTGCGCTCGCTTTCAATTCAGCATTATCTCGGCCCAACAGCAGTCGTCGTCTCCAGCCCAGTCGCGTTCGGCGTCATGCGTATGCTGGAAGCCCTAGTTGAGGATGTGTGCGTAGTGCGGCCTTTCCACGATGTCGCGCAAGCGGAGAGTTGGATTCGAGATGTGTTTGTTTAGGACTCGATCCAACCCAGTCAGTTTGTTGCCGCCTGTGCCAGACTTGACCGAACAGCGCTCGTTGTTGTCAGTTGGCGAGTTGGCCCGGCTGACCCTTTTGGAACAGAGTACATTCGCCATACTACAAGCAATGCCGCAGTCAGAGGCACTGCGAGGTAGATACCCACGATTCCTCCGATCTCAGCCCCGACGAGCACTGCAAAAATCGCAGCTAGCGGGTGGATCTCCAACTGGCGCCCCATGATCCTCGGGTAGGTAAAGTAATTCTGTCCAATTCTCCAGATGACCAGAAGTAAGATCATAAACACCCAGTGCGAGTGGTTAACTATGCCCACGCCAGCGATCAGGGCAGCCGTGGTCATCCAGCCGGCCGCCGGTATAAATTCCAGGACTCCGCCGAAAGCAGCGAGCGCGAGTGCGTGCGGAAAGTTCAAGATCAGCATCGCTGCGGAATAGAAGGCAAACGACAGCCCGCAGAGAATTGCCTGTGCTCTGATGTACTTGGTGAGCATGTTGTGCAGTTCGGCGGTCACGGCACGAACGGTCTCGTGGCGGTCTTCCGGAAACACAATCCGTGTGAAGGCATCCGCGATGTGATCTCCATCTCGCAAAAAGAAAATGGCCAGGACGGGGATGAGCAAGAGACAGACGAATACCTCCGCGGCGTGGGAGATGTAGCGATCCGCTATCTTCACCAAATCCTGGATGTTATCTCTGTGCCGAAGAAGAAATAACTTGAGCCGCAGCTCTTGTTCGTCAGTCCAACCGTACTTTCCCCCAAGATCTGTCGCGATTTCTCCGGTAGACAAGCCGTCCAATAATGCCGGAACTTCATCGACCAGTTTGACGGTCCTCCTCGCCACGCCCGGCGCAAGTCCATAACCCAAAGCCGCCATCACAATTAAGAACACCAGATACACCTCTACCACTGCGGGCCCCCTTAGGTTCCGAAAAAACAGCGAATGGCGCTGCAGGAATTTGACAACCGGATTTATCAGGTACGCAAAAAAAATTGCAAAGACAAATAGCAAGAGGATTTGACGAGCACTGTACACGACGATGCTCACCAAGGCGACGAGAAGGGCTGTCAACAGGACACTAAGCGTACGGTGGTCAGGAAATCGCATCGTAGATTTGTCGTAAGCGATGGATGGCCTTCAGCTCCAGCTCCGATTGATTCAGAATAACTTTTGCAATTTCATCGCCACCGTACCGCCCAAAGAGCTACCAAGAAGGGTCGGAACGGCCTCACCCACAGCCTCCGCGTGTCCTAGCATGTCAGAACATTGACAGGCGGTTGGCAACTTACCGACGTTCATTTGGCAGCCAGTAGCCGCCAGAGCCACATGACGCCCAAGCAAATGTAAAGGTTTGAAAATCCAGCTACCAGCAATCGTTCTCCCACTTTTCCTTTTGGCATCGCGCTTGCACCGCTGGTCTTAGGCGGAGCCGCGCTCCTGCGCGACTACCCACACCAACTCCGCGATTGGAGCAAATTTTTCTAAAGGAACCGTCATGAGATCCGAATGTTCAGCATGTCGCATTGTTGCCACCGCTCTGTTTTTCTTAGCCGGCGCAATCTCAGTGTTTGCGCAGGATGGAAAGCTCAACCTTCACGTCACTCCGAAGCAGGCGTACATCTTTGTCGATGGCCGGGCCATCAGCGAAGCGAGCAAACATCGCTCTTTGAGCCTGAATCCTGGGGAGCACAAGATCGAGCTAGCCAATTATGGCTATGAATCGGTAACGCACAACGTCACAATCACTCCGGGAAAGACAACAAATCTTGAGGTCGCGTTGCAACCGGTTGGAACGAAAGTGTTCGGTCCCTTCGGAGCCATCGCTATCGAGAAGGCCGATCGGGATGCCGTGCTGCTGAACGGGAAAACTCCCGACTTCTTCGTTGGGCACGGCGATGAATTCAACACTGATTTCCTGTGGTGGAAGCAGGAATTGGTCGTTCCGCCTGGCGCATATCAAGTGACCGTACTGGGCGGCGACAAAGAGATCTGGTCAGGTTCGGTCGATGTTCCTTCCAACCAGCGCGTAATCATTGATGTTCCTAAGGGTGTCAAGAAAACCGTTCCCTGGAAGCGCGGAGAAAAGCTTTCTTCAGTCCCACGCTTCACGGCAGGCGTCGCTAGCGCAACCGTAGCCATTGCCAGGCCAACAGCGGAGTTGTCAACCACTGCGGCACAACTCAACTGCGGAGACAGTTCCCATCTGAAGTGGACTTCCAGCGACGCACCAAAAGTCGAAATCAGTCCTGTGGGTTCGGTCGCTGCCTCTGGGGAACAATCGGTCACGCCCACACAGACGACCACCTATGACCTTACCGCGGTGGGCCCGGGAGGAAGGGTCAGCTCCAGCGTCACAGTTAACGTGAATAGCGCCGTGCAGGCAGACGTGACTTTGTCGCCAACCGAAGTGCAGTACAAGCGCGTAGGCGACAAAATCGTGGAGAATGGCAGCGCGGCACTGAATTGGACGGCCACAAATGCTTCCAATGTGTCGATCGAGCCTCTGGGAAGCGTCGATGCCAGCGGCAGCCGCACTTTGACTGTGGTCCCTCAAAAGAGCGACTTCGGCCCCGTAGATGAGACCGTCAACTACACGTTGAAAGCAACCAACCAGTGCGGCGGAGTCGAGACTCGAACTGTTGCTCTGCATCTTGTCGGTTCAATCGAGCCAGGGGCGCTCTCAATGCGCAGCGTCTACTTTCAAACCGATCTCCCGGGATCTCTCAAGTCTGAAGCCGCCTTGCTGCCGAGCGAGAAGCAGGCGCTGCAGACGATTGCGGAGGAATTCAAGAAATATCTATCTTTCAAGTCGGATGCCCACCTGTTGCTCACTGGCTATGCCGACAAGCGCGGACCAACGGCCTACAATCAGCACCTATCCGAGCGTCGGGCGCAACTGGCCAAGCGTTTCCTGGTCGAACAGGGTGTTCCGGAAGCGAACATCGAGACTCAAGCATTCGGCAACCAAAACAATCTGACCGCCGATCAAGTGAAACAACTGTTGGACCAGGACACCGATATCAGTGCTGAAGTTCGTGGAAAAATCGTCAAGAGGATGGGAAACATTGTTCTCGCCTATAACCGCCGCGTCGATTTCACATTGAGTTCCACCGGACAGGAGTCGGCACAAGCGTATCCCTTCAATACAGGTGATTTCGCTAAGCTCGCTGATAGGAATGGTCCGGGAAAACCACCCCTTTTAGAAACGGCAGCTCAGAGAGAACGGATGGGGAACTAGGGGCTCTTCGGGGGGACTAAGCAGGATCGACTGTCCAGCCGGTCCTGCAGCCCCTCAGAGATTCAGACGAGAGGGGCCAAATGCCTGACAGCAACATAGGGTCGTATCACACCAACGCGTACAACGCCCAAGCAGCTTGTGAACACTGTGACGGCATCATCCGCCACGAGGTCTGGTGTCAGACACTTAATCCGGCTGTTTGCTACGCCTGCACAATTGTCGTCTCTCCCGCCAAATTGACGATCGGAGATGCAATTATCCTTCACTCGCTTGGGGTTCTGTGGGACCGTTGTGGCACTCAAGTTCAGCGCCCTAGCGGGTTATGAACCAAGCAGGAGCGAGGCAACTGGTTGGGGCTCGTGCCGGACAAAGTCGGAGAAGCAGCGGGAGGGTTGTTTCGGGGCACCATCGCCGCTTGCTTGCAGCGTCCTTGGGTAAAGGAGAGGTTGTGACCAGAAACGTCATAGTGAATTCCAATTTCCCGCCGTACGTCCAAAACATATCCATAGGACCTCACCACTTATTGGCTGACGAACCCTCTGATGCTGGCGGCGCTGACGCTGGTCCTAACCCCTACGAGTTGGTGATGGCTGCGTTGGGCGCCTGCACCAGCATGACGGTCCGAATGTATGCCGAGCGGAGAAACTGGCCGCTTGAGAAAGTGCACGTGGACCTAACATTCTCAAGATTTCACGCCGCAGATTGTGATGACTGCAGTCGCAAGAAAGGAATCGTGAATAGAATCACGAAAAGGATCACCTTCATTGGTGACTTGTCGGAGATCCAACGACAGAGGCTTATGCACATTGCCAATAAATGCCCTGTTCACCGGGTTCTTGCCCGAACGATTGAGATTTCTTCAACCCTAAATAGCGGAAGCATGTCTGCAGCATCCGCCGAGGTGTCTAGTTTGTCTTGAGCTGGACTGGGGAGGGTGCTGGACTCAGCAGCTTCTCGATCGCCTGCCCCATCGCTCCATTCATTGCGGATACAACCGCACGCACATCGCGTTGGCTGACGGTTCCAACCTCAGAGACAGAGTTGGTCCAAACGGTCGCACCTGTCGCAACGCTCACCATCTGGGCGGAGATTCCAACCCTGACTTTCACGCCACCCTCATAGTCGACTTCGTCAAGTTCCTCGAGGCGTCCGCTAAGCACGTAATCAACGCCGGGGCGCCCATCGTACACCTTCACCTGGCTAAAGTTGCCGCTGGCGCGCAAACGGTCCGCGACGGCGTTGGTCAGGAACTCCCGCGGATCCACCGCCCAGCGTTGGTAATTGTAAAAGCCGATCTGTTCCGGAGAGGTTTTGTAAACAATGGCTCCCTGCCGCAAGTACGTGGGCGACCGAAATTCGCGGATCGCCAAGGTGGCGT
>Ga0335078_10019314_pt1 | contig 10134 bp, 10 predicted proteins | sample Lox_Sample_32_FD_206711 | JGI IMG/M metagenome (GOLD analysis project Ga0335078, IMG submission 206711) | Soil microbial communities from Loxahatchee National Wildlife Refuge, Florida, United States - Lox_Sample_3.2 | ecosystem: Environmental > Terrestrial > Soil > Wetlands | place: USA...
AAGGACAACATCCTCGCCATCCGTGCGGACCAGTATCAGCAAACGCCCCCGGTCGTACGTATCGTGCTCGACCTGCAAGCCCCCTACGGATATTCCTGGGACGGTGCCGGCAATCGGCTGATGATTCGTCTCAAGCCCCCTGAGGACACAACCGCCAGCCAGCGCGAACCCATGAAGCCGCCCACGGTTGCCACCCTGTCGGGAGGAATGAACCCCGTCGCCGTCCCCGTCACTGGAGGCGAAGGGGCACTCGTTCTCGCGGGCAGCCGATTGGGCGCGGGATCCTCCATCACCGCCGGTACCGATACGCAAGTCATTCGCCTGCCCCGTGGCGGGGAGGTTCACGTCTGCCCGGGCACCACGGTTTCGGTTACGCCCTCGCACAACAATCGCGACTTGATGCTGGGTATGAGCACGGGTGCACTCGAAGCCCACTATGCCCTCGACGCCTCTGCCGATTCCGTCATGACGCCTGACTTCCGCGTCATGTTCGCGGGGCCGGGACATTTCCATTTCGCCATCAGCGCCGACTCGCATGGCAACACCTGCGTGCGCGCGCTCACGGGGAACACTTCATCCGCGATCGTTTCCGAGCTGATGGGCGACCGGATCTATCAGGTGAAACCGACCGAGCAAGTCGTGTTTCGCTCGGGGCAGATCGACAAAGTCGACTCCAATGTTCCGCTGGAGTGTGGATGTCCGCCGCCATCGAAGGTGATGAAGACCGAGTCGCCGACGGCTCCGATTCCGGACACAGCGCTGCCTTCGAAATCACATTTCGGAGGCGCGGCAGAAGGCGCGGGAACTGTGCCTTCAGGGAAGGTCACGCTGGGCCAGCCGCCCACTACGACCACGCTTTCCAATGGTCCGGAGACGGCTCCGCTGCCGCCGTCGAAACCGAATGAGACGCATGTACAAGTCGATGCGCCGCTCGTCTTCACCCCAAAGGCGCGGGCTGCTGCCAATGTTCCGCCCGCCGCCGTGCAGACCGCAATGAATCTGCCGGACGAGAATTCCTCCCTGCGGCAGGTACACCTTGATCCCGTGATTCAGTCGCCACCTCCGCAAGAGGCTGGGAGGAAACAAAAGTCCGAGCATCGCGGCTTCTTTGGGCGAATCGGTGGGTTTTTCTCGTCCTTATTTCACTAGGATCGCCTCGAGGATCTGATCATGCTCCGAGCCCTGCTTCGGATATCCTTTTCGCAAAATCTCGCGTCTTACCGCAAGTTATCTACTTTGCTGGCAGGAGCGCGCCATGACTGCTGCAACCGCGGGACCTTCCGGTCCAAACCTGTTCTCGACCTTTTCGTCGAATGAAAGCGGTTTTCGTCACACCCATCGCGAGACTTTCCTGTTCTCGCTGCTTGGACAGGCCGCGATCCTCGCGATCGTGATTTTCTTGACCACTCGTGTCCTAGTGGACCACGGCGGTCCCATCGTACGCGCCATTCCATTTGATCCGCTTCCCATCATCTTTGCTGGCCATGGCGGTGGAGGTGGTGGGAATCACGATCCGCGGCCTGCCTCGCATGGCCACCCTCCGATGGCATCGCTTGAGAATCAATTCGTCGCGCCGACGGTAAGGACGCAAACGGAAATGCCGAAGCTCCCGATGCAAGAGAGCGTCATCGTGGCACCCGAGGTGAAATTCGATCAGCGGGGACCCATCGGCGACATGCTTTCAAAGTTCACTACGCCGTCTGACGGACCTGGTGGTCCTGAAGGAATGGGAAGGGGATGTTGCAAAGGAATTGGGGACTACGCCGGTCCACATGTTGGCAACGGCCCTCCGAGCGTGTATCCCGCGGGCAAAGATGGAACGGGCATCCCGCAGGTGATTTACAGCCCCGAGCCGAACTTCTCGGACGAGGCGCGCAAATCAAAAACGCAGGGGAGAGTTGGACTGATGCTGGTGGTAGGGAAGGATGGACGGACGTACAACATCCACGTCCGTGAAAGCCTGGGCATGGGGCTCGACGAGAAAGCTATCGAGGCCGTGAGCCACTGGCGATTCAAGCCGGCGCTGAGGAACGGCGAGCCGGTGGACACACAGATCGCAATCGAGGTGGACTTCCACCTTTACTAGGGATCAGGGGCCAAGGGTTAGGGGTCAGTCGGAAGAGTAAGAATGGTGGAACATTGGACGCGCGGATTTACCAATCCCTGATCCCTAGTCCCAATCCCTCCCGTATCAGCTGCGGTTGATTGCGCGGCGCAACGGCTCTACGCGCTCACGCAGATCGTCGGCGATATCGGCTCCGCGCTTCGCCATCTCCTTCGCGCGATCGCCGACATCTCGCAGATGATCCTTGGCGTCATCGGCCCAATCATCCAAAGTGTCCTTGGCATCTTCGAAGCCGCGCTTCAGATCCTTGCGCAGTTGCTTACCCGTCTTGGGGGCAAGCAGAAGTCCGGCCAACGCGCCGGCGCCGAGCCCGATCAGAAGAAAGGTGATGGCGGTGCCGATGTTATTGCTGTCAGAAGATTCGTAACGTCCAATTCGCATAAGAAAACCTCGTTCTAAAAAGTCAGGAATCAGGGGCCAGGGATTAGGGTTCAGTCGATCGGTTCAAATCGGATCGTCTGACCCCCGACCTCCAGCCCCTGCACCCTGCGGATCCGCCGCACTCGGTTGCGATCATTCTAGTCCCGCGGAGCAAGCTCGCGTAAAGCAATTCCATTTCGAGCGGTCGGCGTTGCTTCGATGAGCGGCGGGGGGCGAAGGTTTCCCTTCCGCCGCAGCTATGTGTAAAATAATCATTTACGCCCCTGTGGCGGCGGAACTTGTGGCCTGCCCGCCTTCCGCCGGACCCGCAAAAGCGCAATCTTCAAGGAGAGTTCTTACCGATGTCGATCCCTGCCACACAGCTGCGTCCCGGCATGATCATTAAGCACAACAACGATCTGCATTCCGTGTTCTCGGTCGAGCACCGTACTCCCGGCAACCTGCGCGCGTTCATCCAGGCTAAACTGCGCAACCTCCGAACCGGCGCCATGTTCGAGCATCGCTTCCGCTCACCCGACCCGATCGAGAAGATCAATGTGGACGAAGTCGAAATGCAGTTCCTTTACTCGGATGGTGACAGCTACTACTTCATGGATACCACGAACTACGAGCAGACCCATCTGACGAAGGACATTTTGGGCGATGCTGTCGAATACCTGATTCCAAATCTCGAGATCAAGGTTGAGTTTTTTGACGGCAAGGCGGTCGGTATTGAACTACCGCAGACCGTTGTCTTGACCGTGATCGAAACTGAGCCGGGACTAAAGAGCGCTACTGCTTCGAGCGTGACCAAGGCGGCCAAGACCGAGACTGGTTTGGTAGTGCAGGTCCCGCCTTTCATCAACGAAGGCGAGAAGATCAAGGTGGATACTTCCGAAGGCGCGTACTTGTCGCGAGCATAAAACAAAGTCAGAAGGTAGAAGTCAGAATTCAGAATTGAAACCAGGCGTGCCTTTACTTCTTCCTTCTGACTTCTAACGTCTGCATTCTTGCGATGACTTCATCCGAAAAACCTATCGAGGCCAAACGCTATGTTGTGCGTGGACGTGTGCAGGGCGTTGGTTTCCGCTGGTTCGTCGAGCGCGAGGCTCACCTGCTCGGCATCGCCGGATGGGTGCGTAACAATCACGATGGCAGCGTCGAGATACTTGCCCAAGGCACGCGGGATCAGCTCATGGGTCTGCATTCGCGCTTGCGTGAGGGACCGCGCGCGGCACGCGTTGACTCCGTCGACGTCTCTGAAGTAAACCCCACCGGCGGACTTAGTTCATTTCGCATTGAAGGAGCGTGGTAAGAAGGTTTCAAAGTGGCAAGGTTTCAAGGAAAAAAATCGCAAACTGCCGACAACTTTGAAACCTTGAAACTTTGCCACTCTGTAACTTTAAACTCTATGAACACTAACGATCTAAAGAGTCTCATCCGTGAAGTTCCCGATTTTCCGAAGAAGGGCATTCTCTTCTACGACATCACCACGCTTCTGAAAGATAAGACGGGATTCGCCACGCTGATCGATAAGCTTTCGGAGCAGTACGTTGCGGAGAAAGTCGACCTCGTTCTTGGCATGGAGGCGCGCGGGTTCATTTTTGCGCCCGCGCTGGCGTATCGCCTGAACGCCGGATTTGTTCCCGTGCGCAAGCCGGGAAAGCTGCCGGCGGAGTGTGTGAAATTTGACTACGCCTTGGAGTACGGCTCTAACACCCTTGAGATCCACAAAGACGCGATCCAGAAAGGGCAGCGTGTGTTGATTGTCGATGACCTGCTTGCTACGGGCGGTACGGCACAGGCCACCGCGAAACTGGCGGAAACGCTTGGGGCTCAGGTCGCCGGTCTGGGATTCGTCGTGGAACTAGAATTTCTGAAGGGCCGCGACAAGCTGAAGGGTTATAACGTGATGTCGCTGCTGAAGTATGACAAATAACGCAGGTTTCAAAGTGGCAAAGTTTCAAGGTTTCAAGGTAGTTGAGTTTCAAGATTCGGCCGTCATTTAGTGCTAAAAGACCTTGAAACTTTGAAACCTTGAAACCTTATGCAAGAAGACAAGGCCGGGAGCTGGTTAACTCCCGGCCTTGCGCGTCTGCTAGCAATCGAAACTTGGTTTAGTTTACGAGTCGTGCCACCGCAAATCCCACTCCGGTCCAGAACGCGGCGCTGACCAAGAACATTGCGCCGATTCCCATCACCGCACTCCAGTTCACGCCCGCGGGCGACAGTCTCCGGTCAATGAAGTCCGAATCGAACTCCATCCACGACCGCAAGAATTCCATATCCCGGAACTTCTCCGGACGGTTGCTCCACGGGCCCTGCACCGAAACTTTCAAACCACGGGTGCTTTGGGGGGATAGCTGCGAAATTCTGTAGCTCAAGAGCACCTCCGATTCGATTGATATGCACTCGTCATGCCAATCACTACGCTCGTCGCAAGTATCTGAAAACTAAGATCCTCGCTTGCGGGGCAAGGTTGAATCGCTCTTCGTCCCGGGACAACTACTGGACTCTTTCGCCCAGAACTGGCGAATTTTCCCTCACCACACAGTTAATAAGATGCCCCAAGTTTCCTTTTTGTGACATACGCCCGATTCTGTAAAGCCGGTGGAAACTCGCTGGAATTGTGTACTGGGTTTTACTGCTCTACCAGTAGCAACTTAGACTCTTTCGGCAGGTATCCTTTACGGCGAAACCAGTCTTCCATTGCCTCCCGCAGCTGGTCGAGCGGGACCGCCGTCCCGATTTCCATATGCCCATCGCCCAGGGGCAACGTGTCGTCAAAGACGCTGGCATTGGTGAAGTTACGCATGGAAAAACTATCGAGCCATTTGAGGGGACAGAGAAGCTTTTCTCCGTTGTGGTTGTACTCGACACGGATCTTGCGGGCAAACATAACTTGATTTAATCACATGGCGGTATGGATGGATTACACACGGCGCACTAAACCCCAGACGAAAAGCCCCGTTCAGTAGCCCGGAATCACTCGGACGTCTCCGACCTCTAAGGCCGATATCCCTGCCACAAATACTCGAGAGCTTCCGGAAGGGTTTGCAGTCTCACGTCATGGTCGACGTGGCCGGCATTGCGGGCAAACACAAATTGATAGTGATATCCCTTGGCCGCCAGCACCTTGGCCATATTCTCATTCGCCACGACCCAGTCGTGCATGCCGTCGTTCATGATATTGGGGTTGAGAAGGTCGTGGTCTCCAACTTCCATCCAGATGCGGATCGGCTTGACTGGATTGTTCGGAATGAGATGTTCGTGAAACTCCCACGCTCCGTGCGGAGTCTGCGGATCGTAAGGCCACTGTTGGTTGACGTACGTTCCAGAGTAAGTGAGAACACGGTGATACAGTTCCGGGTGATACCACGCCATGATGAGCGCAACGGAGCCCCCAGAACTACCCCCCATAGTCGCGCGCGCATCGGGATCGCGGCTGAGTCTTACGGGATACTTCGCTTCAACGGAAGGCAGTACTTCTTTCTCCATAAACTCGGCATAGCGGCCCGACATAGTGTCGTACTCGAGCCCCCGTTCGCTGCCTTGCGCGTCGCCGCTTCCGTTGCCGATCGAGATGGCGATCATCACCGGCACACGGTGCGCAGCGATCAAATTGTCGAGCGCGTCAAACAGCATTGTGTCGGGGCCATCTGCGCCCACGATAAAGGGCGCAACCGTTCCAGCGACATACTGCTTCGGAACATAGACCGTAACCTTGCGTGTGTATGGCGCAGGATGGCTCGTGGTTACGATCATCTTGGCTGGATCGGCAGGATCGGGTTTGCCGAATGTTCCGGCATCGCGCGCAATGCCGGGATAGATCTTGCTATTAGCTGAACTGAGGGTAAACTCGGACACCGTCCCGTGGGGCACGCCGTCGCGCGCTGACATTTCGGGCGCTGGGTGATGCGTGGGGCCGATGATGAAATTCCCGTCAGCGTCTGCGGGCGGTACGGCGCCATCCGGTAAGTCCTTGGCGGCGACGTAACCGGGAGTATGCGGATCACGGATAGGCGCGTTGCGGTTTTGCGCGCCTGCCGCCGTAATAAAGGCAAGCGTAAAGACAAAAATGCATACGTGGCGCTGCGGGTAGTTTGGTGAAAGCATATTCGCGTGGACGCTCGTCCTGACGGCTGACTGCGGGATTTATCGCTGCGCCTTCGGGCCCGCCGCCTTTACTTCGGCTGGAGCATCGAAGTTCTCGAAATTCTTGGCGAAGCGGTTGCGCAAGTCTTCCGCCGCTTTGTCGTAGGCGGCCTTATCCCTCCAGGCATTCCGCGGATTCAGAATCTGAGGCGGCACTCCGCGGCAGATCTTCGGAATGGAAAACCCGAACGTTGGCTCGATCTCAAACTCAGAATGGATTAATTCGCCTTCCACAGCGGAGTCGACCATCGCGCGAGTGAACGGAATATCCATGCGCTTGCCTACGCCGTAAGCTCCGCCCTGCCATCCGGTGTTCACCAGCCAGCATTGCGCGTTATGCTCGCGCAAGCGGCGGCCCAGCATTTCGGCATATACCTTGGGAGGCAGCGGCAAGAAAGGCGACCCGAAGCAGGTCGAGAACGTCGCCGACGGCTCTTTTACGCCAGCTTCCGTCCCGGCTACTTTCGCGGTGTATCCGGAGAGGAAGTGATACATCGCCTGCTCGGGAGAAAGTTTCGAGATTGGCGGCAGCACGCCGAACGCATCCGCCGTCAGAAAGACCACGTTCTTTGGATGCCCACCAATACCCGGAATCACGGCGTTATCGATGAAGTCCACTGGATAGGCGGCGCGCGTATTCTCGGTCTTGCCGTCGTCGTTGTAGTCGGGAATGCGCGTGTGCGAATCGAGGGTCACGTTTTCCAGCACGCATCCAAAGCGGAGGGCGTTCCAGATTTGCGGTTCGTTCTTCTTCGACAGCTTGATGCACTTGGCGTAGCATCCGCCTTCGAAGTTGAACACACCGTCGGCGCTCCAACCGTGCTCATCGTCGCCGATCAGGTCGCGTGAGGGGTCGGCCGAAAGCGTGGTCTTGCCGGTGCCGGACAAGCCAAAAAACAAGGCGGAAACGCCGTCATGCCCCACATTGGCTGAGCAGTGCATCGGGAAAACGTTTCGCGGCGGCAACAGGAAATTCATCACGCTGAAGATCGACTTCTTCATCTCGCCCGCATAGGACGTTCCGCCGATCAGCACCGTGCGCCGCGTAAAATTCAGCACAATGAAAACTTCCGAATTGACTCCATCGCGCCGCGGATCGCCCTTGAACTCCGGCGCCGAAATCACGGTGAACTCCGGTACGTGCCGGGTCAATTCTTCAGGGGACGGACGCAGAAACAGCTGGCGCACAAACAGGTTGTGCCAGGCGTATTCGTTAACGACACGCACCGGCAGCCGGTATGCCGGGTCCGCCCCGCAAAACAGATCCTGCACAAACAACTCGCGGCCGCGCAGGTGTTCCATCACCCGGGCATAGAGTGCGTCAAATTTCTCGGGTTCGAATGGTGCATTTACCGCCCCCCAGTTCACGGAGTGGGCCGTGGTCTCGTCTTTGACGATGAACTTGTCTTTTGGGGATCGGCCGGTTCGGTTGGTATAGCCAACAATTGCCCCATTGGAGGCTAATTTTGCTTCATCACGCCGGATCGAATGCTCGACTAATAGGGCCGGAGAAAGATTGAAGTGAGTTTTGCCTTCGCTTAGCAATTCGGCCACATCGCTCACGTGCATCGTGGTAGCCATGACGTTCTCCTGAAAAAACCGCGAAACGGCGCCTTGGGCAAAGCGCCCTATTCTGCCTCAAAAGCCACAAACTGCCAAGGACTTGGATCACAGGTGCAGCCATGAGGTTGGACTTAATCCCATTTTACACGCGCGAATGGGATTGAGAGATCGGGGCGAAACAGTAGGAATCGCTTTGAAAAACAATGGGTTAGGTCGTAGCTCGGAAGCTAGTCAGCGGTTTTGTAATCGCACGCCGCGCGGCACGGCTCGCAATACATCAGGCCATCTTGACAAATGCGGACGTCGATGACCGACTGGCACAGGCAGCAATACTTTTCGCACTGGCAGCTGCTTTCGGACTGCTCGCACTGGGCGCATCGAATCTTGGCAGGACCGGTTCCGGTACTCATGGGTCTAATCTAGCGTGCGGTCCGGTGTCTCTACACGTCACCGAAGTAATGGAAGCAGGGGTCGGGGTTCAGGGGCTAGGGTCAGAAGAAATTAGACGGATTGGAAACAGAAACGGAAAGAGGTTGCCCTTCTGAGAACTGACCCCTGACCTCTGCCCCTAGCCCCCCGACCCCTGCCTTCTGAGCCCTGTTCTATATAATTTGCAGCAATGACCTTCGACCAACTGCTGGATGGCGCGGAGTTTCTCGCCAAGAGCGGAGACCCCAGCGTCACCGGTGTGGAGTACGACTCGCGCCGCGTGAAACCGGGCACGGCTTTTGTTGCCATGCGCGGCGAAACCTCTGATGGCAATCGGTTTATTGACCAGGCTATTCAGGCAGGGGCGGTTGCGGTTATTACAGATTCTCAAACGGAGCAACCACGGGAGGGAGTGGCATGGGCTGTGGTCCCTCATGGTCGCCGGGCCTTAGCGCGCGTCAGCCAGAATTTCTATAAGCGCCCTGGGGAACGGCTCGCCGTCACGGGGATTACCGGCACGAACGGCAAAAGCACGACTGCATTCCTGATCGAGTCGATCCTCACTGCCGCCGGACGCAAGAGCGCCCTTATTGGCACCATTGAGTATCACGTTGCCGGCAAGGTTTACCCTGCGCCGCACACCACTCCGGAAGCTCTGGAACTTGCCCGCCTCTTTCAGGAAGCTCTGGGGCAAGGCGCCACCGAAGCCGTCATGGAAGTCTCCTCCCATGCCTTGGCCCAGCAACGCGTCTTCGGCGTTCCGTTCGACATTGCCGTGTTTTCGAACCTTACCCGCGATCACCTCGACTATCACAAGACGATGGACGAGTACTTCGCCTCGAAACGCGTGTTGTTCGAGGGCTGTGGAACGGACCCGCCGCGCGCCGCTGTTACGAATCTTGACGACGAGCACGGCGCGAAGCTAGTGGAGTTTAGCCGCAAGCGCAGTTCGGTCGTCTTTACGTACGGGTGGGATCGCGGTGACTTCCGTGCCCAGCATGCAGACATCACACCGCGCGGTACGCGATTTGACCTGATCACGCCGCAGGAGAAGATTCCGATTTTTTCTCCACTGATCGGCCGGGTGAACGTCTACAACATCATGGCCGCCGCAGGCGCGTGTTATGCGCGCGAATGTCCCGCGGACGCGATCGCGCGCGGCGTCGAATCGCTACAGCATGTGCCCGGACGCTTTCAGCGTGTGGATTGCGGTCAGCCGTTTACTGTCGTTGTGGATTATGCGCATACCGATGACGCTCTGCGGAACCTTACGTCGCTGGCCCGCGAATTTGTGACGCGCAGCGGAAGTTCTGCCCGAGTTGTAACGGTTTTCGGGTGCGGTGGAGATCGCGATCGCGCCAAGCGTCCTCTCATGGGGGAAGCTGCTGGACGCGGTAGCGATTTCGTCGTGCTCACTTCCGACAATCCGCGCACTGAAGATCCTCGCGCCATCATCAACGATGCACTCGTCGGACTGCAGCGCACCGGCGTCAAGTACACCG
>Ga0335078_10019316_pt1 | contig 10134 bp, 9 predicted proteins | sample Lox_Sample_32_FD_206711 | JGI IMG/M metagenome (GOLD analysis project Ga0335078, IMG submission 206711) | Soil microbial communities from Loxahatchee National Wildlife Refuge, Florida, United States - Lox_Sample_3.2 | ecosystem: Environmental > Terrestrial > Soil > Wetlands | place: USA: Florida...
TAGCGTGGAACGAGCGCGTCCGTCACTTTCAGCGCTCCCACTTCGATGCCGTTCCAATTGCGCAGCGTGGGCGCCGCGAAGCGCACCAGCGACGCACGTTCGCCTGCTTCGAGCGGCAGGAAGCGTGCGATGATCGCCGCCATGACGGCTTCGGCCGCACGGCCGGCACCGTCATCGCATTTGACCGCGATGCCCAGTCCCAGCTCAGGCAAGGCGCCGCAATAGACACCTTCGGCGCCGGTTTTTGCGAATGCCCGCGCGCCGAGGAGCTTCATGATCTCGGTGCAGAAGCGTCCGGTGCCGGCGACGTACCAGGGATTTTTCGTGCAGGCAGCGCGCAGGCGCGCAGCAGCTTGGGCGCGCTCGCGCCCGAGCCCACGGCCGCTGCCGAACTTGGCAAAAGCGTGCGCGAGATTTTTCAGCGGGGTCGCCCAGGTGGGGACCGAGCAGCCATCGACCGCGCATCGATCCGCGCCGAGCGCCACGCCGGTCAAGTCTTCGAGCACGCTGCGCACGTTTTGCTGGACCGGATGCTCAGGCCGCCAATACCCGACGTGCTCGACCCCCATGGCGCAGGCGAGACACAGAAAGCCCGCGTGCTTGCCCGAGCAATTGTTGTGCAGCGCCGATGGCGTGCCGGTCTTCGCCAGCGCGAACGCCGCCGGCTGAGAAGCAGGCCAGTGAGCCCCACAGGCCAGCGCCGAGGCATCAAGCCCCGCCTTTGCCAGCATGCTCTTGACGCCCTCCACATGCGCGGGTTCGCCGCTGTGGGAAGCACAAGCCAGCGCCAGCTCCTCATCGTTGAGGCCATATCGATCCGCCGCGCCGCTTTCGACGAGCGCCAGCGCCTGCAGTGCCTTCACCGCCGAGCGTGGGAAAACCGGTGCGTCGACGTCGCCGAGCGAGAGCACGAACTTGCCCGCTGAGTCGGCCACTGCGACCGCGCCACGGTGGCGGCTCTCCACGAGTGGCCCTCGCCAGACTTCCACGAGAACCGGATCGGTCATCGTCCGCGCGCCTATCGAGTCTTCCGCATTGCCTCCCACTTGTCCTGTCCTCTATCGTCCTCAGGCGATGTTTCGCTTCACGATTTGACGTCGGGCCAATGCCAATCTGCGAAGCCGATCCTTGGCGGCTGCAATATTTCAGGCGCGTTGAGACCGCAGCGAATATCCCGACTGAGGATTCTGACGCCTGGAATTGGAATCCGGACCATCGCTGGGTGTACGACAAACTGGCGGTGGCTTTAAGCCAAGGGCTCGATGCCGGGCCGCACGGCACCGTACCGCCTCGTTACCCGGTTTTTTCCAAACCAATCATCAATCTCAAGGGCATGGGCGTTGGCAGCCGCGTGATTAACTCGGCGGCCGAATACGACAAATATTACACCGCCGGCCACATCTGGGTGACGCTGCTCGACGGCCGCCATGTCTCTTCCGACGTTGCCGTCGTCGACGGCAAGCCGCGCTGGTGGCGTCACGTGACGGGAAAGCCGGCCGGCGACGGGACCTTCGACCATTGGATGGTCCATGCCGAACGGGAGGCCGAGATCGAAGCAAAGTGCGGGGCTTGGGTGCGCAAACATCTTGCCGGCTATACCGGCATGATGAACCTGGAAACCATCGGCGGCACTATCATCGAGGCGCATTTGCGCTTTGCCGACCAATGGCCCGATCTTTACGGCGAAGGCTGGATTGACGCGCTGGTGCGGCTTTACGAGAAACGCGAATGGAGTTTCGCCGACGCCGACAGGCGCGACGGATATAGCGTCGTGCTGTTCGGACCGAATGGACGTCACTACCGCCATCCGCCGCAGGCCCTGGTCGACGAGATCAAGCGCCTGAAGAACGTGAGCAGCGTGCAGATTACATTTCACGAAGACTGGGAACCGGAACGTCACTCCATGCCGCCCGGCGGCTTTCGCCTCGCCATCGTCAACAGTTTCGATATCGCCGCTGGAAATAGCGGCCGCGCGCGGCTGCGGGAGTTCTTTCTTCCTGGCGCTTAAATCGGACCGCTCACTACGAATAAATTGCTGAAACCGCGGTGGTATTCAGCCGCGCATCTCGGCGCCCGGCCACAGTTTCGGAGCCGTGCGCGCGTATTGCTTCGGTCGCGCCACTTCGGCGCCCAGCGTCTGCGCGGCATGCCAAGCCCAGTGCGGGTCATCGAGAAAAGCGCGCGCCATGGCGATCATGTCGGCTTTGCCTTCGGCGACAATGTCCTCGGCTTGCTTTGCACTCACGATCATGCCGACTGCACGGACAGCCAAGCCGCCGCACTCGCGGCGCACGCGTTCCGCAATCGGAACGTTGAAGCCCGGATCGCTGGGCCATCGGCTTTCGGGCGTGATGTTGGCGGACGATATGTCGACATAGTCAAGGCCTGCCCCCTTGAGCGCTTTCCCCATGGCAACCGCGTCGTCCCCGGTGAGGCCGCCCTCGACCCAATCGGTGCCGGTGATGCGCGCGCCGAGCGGCACACCGCGCGGCACCACGGCGCGCACCGACCGCACCACTTCGAGCGGAAAGCGCATGCGGCCTTCGAACGAACCACCGTAGACGTCGTTGCGCTTGTTCGACAGCGGCGAAACAAAACTGTGCAGCAGATAACCATGAGCAAAATGCAGTTCGATGGCGTCAAAACCGATGCGCAGGGAACGCTTGGCAGCATCAGTGAACGCCTTGCTGACGTGCGCCATGTCCTCTTCGGTCATGGCGCTTGGCGTATGCCAACCCGGACCGAAGGGCAAAGCCGACGGCGCGATCGTCGGCCACGGATCTTCGCCCGCCGAGAGTGCTTTGGCGCCTTCCCACGGCCGCTGGGAAGAAGCCTTGCGGCCAGCGTGAGCGAGTTGAATGGCGATCTTGGCCGAGCCGATGTGATGGCAATGGTAGACGACACGCTCAAGCGCTGCCTCGCAGTCATCCGAATAAAGCCCGAGGCAACCATGGGTGATGCGGCCGCGGCGCTCGACGTGGGTCGCTTCGATCACGAGCATGCCGGCACCGGAGTTTGCCAGCATGCCGAGGTGGGTCGTGTGCCAGTCCGTGGCGACGCCGTCGGCGGCGCTGTACTGGCACATGGGGGCGACAACGATGCGGTTTGGCAGTTCGAGGTCGGCGAGGCGTATGGGCGAGAACAGGGCGCTCGTCATAATGGCTCACGGGGCGTTGGGAAGGAGATGAAGGACGCGAGACGGTGACCCTAACCTTAGGTCATGTCCCCTGTGGAAACCTGTGGATAACTTTGCCACGCGCGGGTTTTTCTGCATGACCGGCCAGTGGTTGCCCCAGCGCCAAGCATCAAGTCAAGCCCGACCCCCGGCGGCGATATGCGCATGAGATGGCGACGGGGAGGTCGTTAGCGGGCTGAAGGAGCCGCCTCTCGCGGCTCAAGGCGGGCTACGCTAGCGAAACGATCGCGCGCCAGATTGACCGCGCGCAGTTCGTCGAGAAGTTCGGCTTCGGTGAAATAGTGCGTCCAGCGCCCGCTCTCGAACAGATCAATGAGATAGGCTTTGCGGCGCTCCACCAAGGAGAGCCACCCGCGCGCGGCGGTATCGAGCGGACTTGCATACGAGGCCGGCATGGAAAGCCCACCAACGTCCCATGGAATGGAAGCCACTTTCATAATCAGTGTGCTAACGGCGCCGAAGCAATGAAAATGGATGTTGCGGCGCGGCAGCCCGCTCCTGTTCGTGCCGGCTGTGGATAACCTTGTGCAAAACTCCGACTGGGCGGCCTAACGCCGGTACCCGGTTACGGCTTGACCGCCACAATGCCCTCGATCTCGACGGAGATCTGGTTCGGCAACATGACATTGCCGACGGCCGAGCGGGCGTGCCGGCCGGCTTCGCCGAAAACCTCGACGAACAGGTCGGAGCAGCCGTTGATGACTTTCGGAGAGTCATTGAAGCTCGGCACCGCGTTGACCATGCCGAGAAGCTTGACCACGTAGTCGACACGGTCGAGCGAACCTAATGCATCGCGCATTGCAGAGAGGAGCCCGAGGCCGACGACACGGGCGCGCCGATACCCCTCCTCCAGGCTGACATCGGCACCGAGCTTGCCCGTGAGCATGGCGCCGTTCTCGCGCGGACCCTGGCCGGAGAGATACAGGACATTACCGACCAGCCGGTAGGGCAAATAATTCGCTACCGGCCTTGGCAACGGTGGCAGGACTATTGCCAGCTCTTTCAGACGTGCTTCCGCGCTCATGATGTTCTCCCGTCGTATGCGTTGGATAGAGCCAAATCTGCGCTTGGTCCGGGCCTTGGCTCACAGTTTGATGCGCAATGCATTTCCAAGCTCGCCGATCATGCCGCGCCGGAAAGCCAGCACGCAGACGACAAAAATCGAACCCTGGATCACCAGCACCCACTGGCCGAACGACGCCAGATAATTCTCCAGAGCGACGATGAGGAAGGCACCAACGACAGGACCGAATAACGTGCCGAGGCCGCCGACAAGGGTCATCAGCACGACTTCGCCTGACATGGTCCAATACACGTCGGTCAGGGAGGCCAAATGCAGCACCAACGCCTTCAACGCTCCGGCGAGTCCAGCCAGAGTAGCCGACAGCACGAAGGCAACAAGCTTGTAGCGGTCAGTCTTGTAGCCAAGCGAAACGGCGCGGAGTTCATTCTCGCGGATGGCCTTGAGCACCTCGCCGAACGGCGAATTGACGATTCGATAAATGAACAGGAAGCCGGCAAGTACGACGACAAGGACGAAGACATACATTGTCATGTCGTTGGATAAGTCGATCACGCCGAACAGGCGCCCGCGCGGAACATTCTGAATGCCATCCTCACCGCCCGTGAACGGTACGCGCAAGGCAACGAAGTACATCATCTGCGCTAGCGCCAGGGTGATCATGGCGAAATAGATGCCCTGGCGGCGAATGGCGATACCGCCGGCGACGACGCCCAGCCCGGCGGCGCAGAGCGTGGCAAAGAGCAATGCCGCCTCCGGCGGGAAACCCCAGCTCTTGGCCGCATGCGCAGCCACATAGCTTGCCCAGCCAAAGAACATGGCGTGGCCAAACGAAAGCAGGCCCACATAGCCGATCAAAAGATTGAACGCGCAGGCGAACAGGGCAAAGCACAACGCCTGCATGAGAAAGACCGGATAGAGCACAAACGGCGCGGCCGCGAACACGACAAGGGTGACCGCGAAGGCCGCTGCCAAAGAGCGTTCCGGGCCATTGCGCAGTTTCGGCAGCGCGGGGTCTACGGCCATCGCCATCACACGGTGCGGCCGAACAAGCCTGCTGGCCGCACCAGGAGAACCACAGCCATGATGACGAAGATGACCGTGCTCGACGCTTCGGGAAAGAAAACTTTGGTCAGTCCTTCGATGACGCCGAGACCGAACCCGGTGAGAATGGCGCCGAGGATCGACCCCATGCCGCCAATGACCACGACCGCGAAGACGACGATGATGAGGTCTGAGCCCATCTGCGGCGAGACATTATAGACCGGCGCCGCCATCACACCGGCCAGCGCCGCAAGAGCCACGCCGAAGCCGTATGTAAGCGTGACCATGCGCGGCACGTTGATGCCGAAGGCACGAACGAGCGCCGGATTTTCGGTCGCAGCGCGCAGATAGGAGCCGAGACGCGTGCGCTCGATGACGAACCAGGTCGCCAGACATACCGCCAACGAGAAGACGATCACCCAGGCACGATAATTGGGCAAGTACATGAAGCCGAGATTGCGGCCACCCTGCAGCGCCGTGGGTATCTGGTAGGGCTTCCCAGATGATCCGAAATAGTTGCGGAACAAGCCCTCGATGATGAGCGCGAGGCCGAACGTCAGAATCAATCCGTAGAGATGGTCGAGCTCGCGGATGTGCCGCAAGAAAAGCCGCTCGATCAGGATGCCGATTGCACCCACCAGGATCGGCACGACGAGAAGCGCGCCCCAGTAATTCAGCCCGAGATATTGCAGCAACAAATAAGCGGCGAACGCCCCCATCATGTACTGGGCGCCGTGGCTGAAATTGATGATGTTGAGCATGCCGAAGATGACCGCAAGGCCGAGGCTCAACAACGCATAAAACGAGCCGTTGATCAGGCCGATCAGCAGCTGACCCAGCAGCGCCTGCGACGGAATGCCGAAAATTTCGACCATGACTGCACGCTTGGGGCGCTGGTGCTCAGGCCCGCACCCGCTGCCGAAGCCGCTCCCCGCACGACTGAGAGCGGCTTCGATCCGTGGGCACGTTCACTTCGCAGCGCTGACCAGCGGGCAATTATCATCCTTCAAAGGACGAAACGCTTCGTCCGCCGGAATCGTTGAGCGCAAATTATAATAGTCCCCCGGATATTTGGACTCTTCGGGCTTCTTCACCTCGAAAAGATAGGCGGGATGAATCTTGCGGCCGTCGGCGCGGATCGTACCCTTACCGAACAGTGGATCGTCCGTCGGCAGTTCCTTCATTTTAGCGACGACGGCCTTGCCATCTGCGGCGCTTTTAAGGTCGGCGACGGCTTTCAGATAGTGCGTGATCGCGGAGTAGACGCCGGCGTGGATCATGGTCGGGAATTTGCCGGCCCTCTCGGCTTGCCAGCGCTTAGTCCACGCGCGGTTGGCATCATTCATGTCCCAGTACCACGTTTCGGTCAGCGTCAGTCCCTGCGCCACTTTCAGACCAAGCGCATTGACGTCGCTAACGAACACCAGCAGCCCGGCGAAGTGCTGACCGCCGGCTGTGATGCCGAACTCGGACCCCTGCTTGATCGAATTGATGGTGTCACCCCCGGCGTTGGCGAGGCCGATGATCTTCGCCTTTGATTGCTGCGCCTGCAGTAGGAACGAGGAAAAGTCCGCGTTGTTGAGCGGGACGTTGACGCTGCCGACAACTTTGCCGCCATTGGCGACAATGACCGCCGTGGTGTCACGCTCCAAGGCGTGGCCGAACGCGTAGTCGGCGGTGATGAAGAACCATGTGTCGCCGCCGGTCTTCACCAGCGCCTTGCCGGTTCCGTTGGCGAGCATCCAAGTGTCATAGGTCCAGTGGATCGTGTCCGGCGAACATTTGGCCCCGGTGAGATCGGAGGAGGCGGCACCCGAGACCAAGAACACCTTGTTCTTCTCTCGTGCCACCTCGTTCACTGCCAGCGCCACGCCGGAATTCGGTACGTCGACGATGACATCGACGTGGTCGACATCGAACCACTGGCGCGCGATGTTGGCCCCGACATCAGGCTTGTTCAGCATGTCGGCGCTGACGATATCGACTTTCAGGCCATGAGCGGCGGGGTTGAAATCGTCCACCGCCATTTTGGCGGCTACGACCGATCCGGGGCCGCCGAGGTCGGCATAGAGGCCCGACATGTCGCTCATCACGCCGATCTTCACGTTCACCTGCGCATGCGCCGCGGTCATCATCAGTGCGGTGAGCGCAACCGCCAGGCTTGCTGCGGTTCTCATTGTGTCCTCCCTCCGGTGCGGGCCTTTTGCCCTCTGTTACTGTCTTAATTACACTCCAAGATAGTCATGGAGTTTGTCCATATTCGCCGTCAGCTGGTCGCTGGCGAAATGGTCCACGATTCGCCCATGTTCCATGACAAAATAGCGGTCGGCAATAGTCGCTGCGAAATGAAAATTCTGCTCAACCAGAAGAATAGTAAAGCCCTGTGCCTTTAGCGTGCCGATGGTGCGGCCGATCTGCTGGATGATCACCGGCGCCAATCCTTCGGTGGGTTCGTCGAGCAGCAAAAAGCGGGCGCCGGTGCGCAGGATGCGCGCAATTGCCAGCATCTGCTGCTCGCCGCCGGAGAGTTTGGTGCCCTGGCTATTCAGGCGCTCGCGCAGGTTGGGAAATAACTCGTAGATGCGATCGAGTTCGAGACCTCCGGGACGCACTTGCGGCGGCAACAGCAGATTCTCCCGCACGTCGAGACTGGCGAAGATTCCACGCTCCTCCGGACAAATGGCGACGCCAGCCCGCGCGATCGCATCCGATGAGAGCCCGATCAGCTCGCGGCCTTCGAGGCGCACCGAACCACTACGCTGCTCGACCATTCCCATGATCGATTTGAGGGTCGTGGTCTTGCCCACGCCGTTGCGTCCAAGCAAGGTGACGACTTCGCCGGGTCGAACGTCGAACGTGACGCCGTGGAGAATGTGCGATTCTCCGTACCAAGCTTGCAGCCCATTCACCGCGAGCAAGGCCGGCGTCTCAGGCATGGCCAGTCCCAAGATAGGCCTCGCGCACGGCGGGATCGGCCGACACCGTCTCGTAGTCACCCTCGGCCAGGATCTCGCCGCGGCTGAGTACGGTGATGCGGTCGCAGAGATCGGCAACCACGCTGAGATTGTGTTCGACCATCAGGATAGTGCGATCGACCGCGAGCGACTTGATCAACGCGCTGATGCGATCGATGTCCTCGCCGGCCATGCCCGACATGGGCTCGTCGAGCAGCAGCATTTGCGGCTCAAGCGCAATGGTCGTCGCTATTTCCAGCGCGCGCTTGCTGCCATAAGGCAATTCCACCGCCAGCATGGAGGCATAGCGTGAGAGCCCGACGTCAGCGAGCAGCGTACCGGCCCGATCATCAAGCGTGTGGAGCACGCCCTTTCCACGCCAGAAATCGAACGATCCTCCGCGCCGGCGCTGCAGCGCAATGCGCACGTTTTCCAGCACCGTGAGATGCGGAAATACGGCCGATATCTGAAACGAGCGCACAAGACCCAAGCGCGCAACGTCGGCAGGCTTGAGCGCCGTAATGTCGCGGCCGTCGAACACAATGCGCCCACGGGTGGGACTCAAGAATTTGGTGAGCAGATTAAAGCAGGTGGTCTTGCCGGCCCCGTTCGGACCGATCATGGCGTGAATCGCGCCGCGCGCGACCCGCAAATTTACGGAGCGCACCGCGACAAAGCCGGCAAAATCCTTAGTCAGGTCTTCGGTTTCGAGGACCGCGTCGCAAGGCACAAGCTCACCCCCGCAGCCATTATTGTCGGCGTATTCCATGCTCGCGTAAAGGACGGCCAGACGCCGCAGCCGACTCTTGGGACTGGAAATGGCTGACCCGCCCGGAGGGGACGAGCCGGGCGGGTCTGGAGAATCGGCGCTATGAGGGGGGGGGGTCGGGGGGTGCGCCGATGGTGACGATTCAATGTTCGTCACCCTCATCAGTCGCGGCGGCAGCCCGGCAGGTTCAGACTTCAATAACATTATTTTTTTCGGTCGTGCAGACCGCCGAGAGGCCTATGCCCGCGCGGCCGGCATCGTGGCCTGCAGCGGCTTCTCCTCGAGCATCAGCATGGCCAAAAAGGCGACCGCCAAAGTGACCGCCGCCGCGATGAATATCTGCGAAAACGCCGTCACCGAGGCTCCCCCGAGCCCCTGCCCGCCTGCGGCCGCCGTCGCCCTCACGCCGGTGAGCACGACGGCGCCGAACACCGCCACCAGGATTGTACCGCCCAATGCGCGGGTGAAATTCATGGTGCCAATTGCCGCCCCCAAATGGTGGGTAGCGACGGTATTTTGCAGCACGACTTGAGTAAGCGGCGCAGTTGGCCCAAGGCCGATGCCGATGAGAAACAAAATGATCTCGAATTTCACAGGGGTCATGGCCGCCGCCGAATATGCCAGCGCCAGCACCGCGCCGATGGCGATGAGAAGACAGAAGCCCGGCAAGGCCTTGTAGTGCTTGACGCGGCCGATGAGTTGGCTGGATAGGCCAGCGCTGGTGTTGAAAGTGACCATGAGCATCATGACGCTCAATCCGGATGCGGTTGCCGACCAGCCGAGCGCGCTCTGCAGGTAAACGGGCAAAAAGACGTTCAGCCCGATCAACGCCCCCCAACAGAAACAGTTTGCCACGATCGCCACCCGCGCGACGGCGTCGGACAAAATGGCGACCGGAATGAGCGGCTCCACTGCGGTGAGGAGCCGCACAACGAAGCCAATGGCAAGCAAAAGCGCGCCAGCCAAAAACCCAAGGACCGGCGCCGACAGCCACGGGAAGCGGACCCCGCCGAGGTTGAGCGCCAGCATGAACGAACAGCTTGCCGCCATGATCAGGATGGCACCAATGAAGTCGAGCTGGTGCGGCCGGTCGTAGCGCGGCAGTCGGCGCAGTACGGTGAGCGCGAGCACAACAGAAATGACGGCGAGT
>Ga0335078_10019317_pt1 | contig 10134 bp, 9 predicted proteins | sample Lox_Sample_32_FD_206711 | JGI IMG/M metagenome (GOLD analysis project Ga0335078, IMG submission 206711) | Soil microbial communities from Loxahatchee National Wildlife Refuge, Florida, United States - Lox_Sample_3.2 | ecosystem: Environmental > Terrestrial > Soil > Wetlands | place: USA: Florida...
CGGGCGCCGTGGCGCTGGTGGCGATCGGCTTCTTCGGCGCGCGGGTGGCGCCGTTGCGGTGGTTCGGGAGCAATTCGGGGAACGTGGCGTCGATTGTGGATCCGGCGGTCTCGCGCGTGCGCTATGTGGAGCCGGTGGACGCCAATCAGGTGCGGATCGTCATCGACGAAACCCAGCGGCGCACCCTGAGTGGGAGCGTGCTGGATGAACCGATCAGGAAGCTGCTGATCGTCGGCACAAGGGACTCGGACGATCCCGGCGTGCGCGTGCAGTCGGTGGAGTTGTTGAAGTCCCAGTGCGGCTCGGCGGATATCCGCAATACGCTGCTGTATGCGCTGCAGCACGATCCGAACGCGGGAGTGCGGCTTAAGGCCCTTGACGGATTGAAGCAGTTCGCGGCCGATCCGGAAACAAAGCAGGTGCTGACGCGCGTATTGCTGACCGATGCCAATCCGGGCGTCCGTACGCAGGTAGTCGATTTGCTGGTGCAGCATCGGGAGGACGAGATGGTGGGTGTGCTGCAGGAGTTGCTGAGCCGCGAGAACAACGGCTACATCCGGCAGCGTTGCGAGCGCGCGCTCCACGACATGAACGCTTCTCCCGAGACGTACTGACGGGAACAAGTTCTCAGAAAACGGGGAAAGGATGAGAGGCTGGTTGAAATTCGCGGCGATGACCGCCGCGGGATTACTGGTGGTGTGCGCGCCCGCTGCCGAGTTGCGGCGCGAGGGAACCGTCCCGGCGCAGGGCGTGCGGACGGTCCGGATCACGGCCGCGGGAGCGGTGACGGTTCGCGGCGCGGAGACCGGCAGTGTTGTCTGGACGGCGATTTCACGAACCGGTGACGCGCCCGTTGAAAGCCACCGCATCGCGCAGGTGCTGTCGCTGGTCTTCCCCAACACCGAGGTGACCGTCACCATTCCGCGCAATGTGCGGCGGTGCTGGGTGCGCACGACAAAGGCGGGATCGGTGCAGGGATGGGACCTGGGCGGCGCCGTGGAGGTGACCAGCGATGGAGGCCAGTTGACACTGGATCGCATTTCGGGCCCAGTGACAGCGCGCACCGTGGGCGGGGCGATCCACATCGGCAATGTGGCGGGCGACGCGCGCTGTTTCACCGGAGCCGGCGGCATTCGCGCGGATCGCATCGGCGGCCGGGCCAATCTGGAAACCGCGGGCGGCGAGATTTCCGTCGAAGAGGTCCACGGGCCGCTGACAGCTTCCAGCGCCGGCGGCAATATCGAGATCGCCCGCGCCGATTCCTCCATCTCTGCGCGGACCAGCGGCGGTCTGATCAGGATCGGACAGGCGGCCGGACCGGTGATCGCGGACACGGGCAGTGGCGCAATCCAGATCGCTGGCTCGAGCGACGCTCTGTGCCAGGCGAGCCGAGGCGGCATTCAGTTGAAGAACGTGGCGGGCGTGGTGCGGGCCATCAGCGGTTCGGGCGACATTCTGGCCGAGCTCATGGCCGGCGGCCGCCTGCAGAACTCGCAACTGAGCACAAACGCGGGCGACATCACGGTACTCATCCCCGCTTCCGGTGATGGCCCGGAGCGTAGTGAATGGCGGCGTCGGACGAATTGTCTCCGATTTTCCGCAGATTCGGATGTCGGCTTTGGGCGGGCGCACGCAGATGGCGGAGGGTTCGTTGAATGGAGGGGGTCCGGTGCTGCAGGTGGTGGCTTCGGGAGGAGCGGTGTACCTGCGTCGCCGGCAGCAGTAGCGATTCGCGGAAGGAGAGGGGTATGTCGGTGTTCAAAGCGATGCTGAATGGACGGAGCGGGGCTCTTCTGGCAGCGGTACTGCCCGCACTAGTGATGGCGTTACCGCTGGCGGCGCAGTCGCCAGCTCCGCACGAGGGGTATAGTCCTCTGGTTCTGGCGCTCTCGGGCGGCCCCGGCACGAGCTTCCTGGGAGTCAACATCTGCGAGGTGGATGCCGAACGCGCCAAAGCGCTGAAGCTTCCCGATGAGCGCGGCGTGGAGATTACCCGCGTGGAATCCGACAGTCCCGCCGAAAAGGCCGGTCTGAAGGTGGGCGATGTGGTGCTCGAATATAACGGTGAGCGCGTGGAAGGGATGGAGCAGTTCGGCAGGATGGTGCGCGAGACTCCGGCCGGCCGTAAAGTAACCATGCAGATCAGCCGCGGCGGCGCTCTGCAGAGTCTGACGGCGGTGATCGCCAGCCACAGGTTCCTGTCGGGCGGATTCCCGGCGATTCAGCCGTTGGAAATGCCGGAAATCGTGATGCCGGATATTCCGGAAGGCTTTTCAGGTTGGCGCAGCGGGATGCTCGGCGTGGAGACCGAGTCGCTCAACCCGCAACTGGCGGAGTTCTTCGGCGTGAAGCAGGGAGTGCTCGTGCGCAACGTGGTAAGCGGATCGGCGGCCGAAAAAGCAGGGATCAAGGCGGGCGACGTAATCACCAAAGCCGACGATAAAGAAGTCACTACACCCGGACAGGTATCGGCGGCGGTCCGGGCAGCCCGGAAGAAACACAGCCTCACTCTGCGCCTGATGCGGAATCATCGCGAGATGAACGTCACAGCGACGCTTGAAGAGGATCATTCCGGGTGGCCGGGCTTTCCCGACGCCGAGTTCGTTAACCAGGAATTTCGGAAGTAATGCTCTGCGCCGCCTGTTCGAGCTGTTGGACGCGGACCAGCAGTTCAACTTCCGGCCGCGTCAGGTGAAGAGTGGCGGCGACGGTTTCGGCGGGAATGCCGCGGCGCAGCATACGCAGCGCCTGAGCACGATTGTTGAGATTCAGGCCGTTGCGCGATGTGACTCCGGGCTGGCTCGACCGGGCTTCCAGGACGCGCAGCCGTTCCTCTGCTTCCCGCAAGCGGTCGAGGAGAGGCCCCACAGTGCTGGCCGAAGTGCGTTCGAGCGCAGCAACTCGGCGGCGCATGTCGATGCTCTCTCTTCGCAGGGCCAGGAATAGAATCGCGGCGGCGACCGCGCCCGCAGTCAGCAGCAGAGAGGGCACGAGAGAGACCAGCGTTCCGGTTGGCATAGAAGTCATCTCAGCGTGCGCAGCCGCTCCTGCCGGCTGACTACCTCGTGCACCCGCACGCCGAAGTTGCCCTCCACAACGACAACCTCGCCGCGAGCGATGACGCAGTTGTTCACGATAACGTCCACCGGTTCCGAAATGGAGCGATTCAGTTCGATGATGGAACCGGTAGTGAGCTTAATCACGTCCTTGAGCAGCAACTGAGCGCGGCCGAACGACACACTGACGGGCAGTTCCACGTCCAGCAGCAGTTCCATCTTTCTGGATCGGCGAACGGTTTCATCGTCCGCATCGGGCACGCCCCGCCCGGGGGGAGCCGGCGGGCTCGCCGGACGCTCCACGTTCCTGATCGCCGATTCCAGGGCGTCGCTTAGCGGCTGATCAGCGGCGAGCAGAAGGACCAGCGGTCCAACGCCGCCCCAGCTCACTCGCAACTCCCAGAGCTCCTGCGCGGTTGGCGCGGCGTTTGCGGACTGGTCGTCCGGAGTGCTGGTCACCTGCTGCGAAAGGCGGCTCGAAAGGGTCCGCGCCGCTCCGGCGAGGGTTTGACTGATGATCTCGCTGAAGGTGCTGCGGATGCTTTCGCGATCGCCGTCGTCGATTCCGGCCGCTTTGAGGATTGCGTTCCCGATCGTACTCCAGGAATTCTCGGCGGCGCCCAGATGGACGCGCGCATTCGGAGCCAGGCTGAGCGATTGGCGCCACCAGGAACAGTCCTCGGGCGGCGTTGACCCAGCCGGCATTTCGGCGACGCTGACAGCCGGCCGCTCTCCGGTCATCCCCTCGATGGCCTGCAGCAGAGCCGCCGATATCACTTCCGCGAGCGCGCGCTCAGCCCCGCTTGCCGCCATCGTAGCATCCCTTCTGAGTGGGCCAGCGCTTCTCGATCCACGAACGCAGCCGCAGGATAGCCTGCGACTTCAACTGCGAAACTCTCGATTCATGCAAATGGATGATGTGGGAGATCTCACGGAGCGTGAGTTCCTCGTGATAGTACAGGCTGAGCACGAGACGTTCGGTTTCCGGCATGCGGTCGATCGCCTCCGCCAGCAGTCTTTGCAATTCCGCGCGCTCGACAACGTGGGACGGCCAGTTTTCCTCTTCATCGGAAATGTAGCGCAGCAGATTGTGTCCCTCTTCGGCGCCGGTAACGCTGTCCAGACTGCCGAGGTTGATGCCGCGGATGTCCACCAGCCAGTCGTGATATTCATCGATGGTCAGGTTCAGTTCGGCGGCGATTTCCTCTTCACCGGGCATTCGCTGCAGCCGCTGCTCCGCGCGCGCAATGGCCGCCTCGATCTGCTTGGTGCGTTTACGCTGCTGGCGCGGAGCCCAGTCGAGGCCGCGCAGACTGTCCAGAATCGCACCACGGATCTTGTATTCGGCGTAAGTTCTTAATTTGACGTTGTGGCTGGGGTCGAAACGGTCGATCGCGGAGATCAGACCGACAATGCCGGTCGACACCAGATCCTCAAAGTTGACGTTCTCGGGCAGGCGCTCGTGAATTCGTCTGGCGATGAGCCTCACCTGCGGAAGGTGCTCGAGGATCAGTCGCTCCCGTTCCTCCTCCGGATTGCCCGAAGCCGCCGCATAGCAGCGTGTCGCACGACTTGATCCTGAAGCCACACCACCTCCTGAACGCCCACCCACGCCTCCCGCTGAACGCCCAGCCGAGCCTCCCGCTAGACGCCCGCCCATGCCACCCTCGTTCCCGCCGGCGCACCGGAGAGAACCAGATCGGCGATGCGAGATCGCGATGCCGGCTCAATGTCATCGGGAACATGCGGCCCCGCGGCGAGGAAAGACGCCGGGATTCCCGTGCGGACAATCTCGTTCAACAGCGGCCCATACGTCCCGGTTTCATCCAGGCGCGTGAAAATGAGTCCGGCCGGCCGGAAGATCAGGAAGCTGTCACAGACGCGGCGCAGATCGGCCGCCCGCAACGAAACCGGAAGAACCAGTTGCACCTCCACATGCTGGGCCTGCAGCCGCCGCGCGACCGGGGCCGCAAAAGGCATTTCTGAAGGGCTGAAGCCAGGCACGTCCACCAGCACCAACTGCTGAGGGTGATCGTCAACCACGGCAGACAGCGAGGAATCGTGCGTGAGCGCCTCGAATCCAACGCCCAGGATCGAAGCATATGTCCGCAACTGTTCGCTGCCGCCGACGCGATACTCGTCCAGCGCCACCACGTAAGCGCCGCGATGCAGGGCGATCGCCTGTCGCGCGGCGAGTTTGGCGACGCAGGCGGTTTTGCCCGCTCCCGGGGGACCGACCAGAGCGACAGCGCGCAGTGCCCCCGCTTTCTCCTCCCCAGGCGTGGTTCGTACCGCAGCCAACCGCGCGATATAACGGTGGACCAGCGCAGAAAACCGGACGCCGTTCCCAGGAATGAAGTCGCCGTCGGCGGTCCCGCCCGCCGCCCACGTTCCCGCCTCGCCCACGATTCGCTGAGCCAGGTTCGGTTCCACCTCGGCGGCCAGCAGCGCGGCCAGCATTTCCCGCACCGGCGCGGGTGCTCCGGAACTCGTGGAAGCAGTGCTCGCCAGAGCGATGGACGACTGAATACGTTCCATGCAGCGCCTCAGCTCGGCCAGTTCGCCGGCGAGCGTGCGAACGTCTGAAATGGCGCCATCTTCCCCCGCACGTTCCACGCTTTCCGTGGGGTCCACCGGGACGGAGGCAGTTTCGTCTTCCGGAAGCAGCGCGCAGACCACCTCATATTCGCCGAGCTCTCTCGCTTCTGCGGCGGTTCGCCGGGACTGCACCAGTACGGCCTCCGGGCCGAATTCCCGCCGGGCATCGCTCAGCGCCTCTTCCACTGAATCCGCGTAAAACGACTTAAGCTTCATCGCCGTCTGTCCACGCTCATCTCACCGTGCTCATCTCACCGTTCCCAGGGCGATCGCGCGGACTCCCGGCGGGACCTCCCCGTGCGAAAGAACCGCCAGATTCGGCAGAGAGGGCTCAGTGATCTGGCGAAGAAAATATCGCGATCCCGAACTCGTCAGCAACACGGCGGGGTTTTCAGGTGGCCCAATCTGCGCGCTCACGCGGTCCAGAATCTCCCGGATTCGCTGCGGCGCCAGGTTCAGGTGACTGGAGGATTCGCCATGTTCCACGGACGCCTCGACTGCCTGTTCCAGAACGGAATCGGCGATCCATGCGGCGAGATCGCCCTGCGGATTAAGCAAAGGCTTCACCAGCAGCCGCCGTATCGCCTGACGCACGTACTCGGTCAGAAGAACCGTATTCCGCGTGATGCCCGCCGCTTCACCGAGCGCTTCCACAATGGTCACCGAGTCCCGAATCGAAACGCGTTCTCGCAACAGATTCTGCAAAACCTTATGCACCGCAACCAGGGGCAGCAATTTCGGAACCAAATCCTCTATGGCACGCGGATTTTCCTCGGCAATGCGATCAAGGAATTTCCGGGTGTCCTGCCGCGAGAACAACTCGTGCGCGAAGCGGCGAATCACCTCTCCCAGATGCGTCCCCACGACGCTGGCGGAATCGACCACGGTGTATCCCGCGCGCCGCGCTGTTTCGGCGTTTTCCGGAGCTACCCAGAAGGCGGCGATGCCGAATGCCGGCTCGCGAACAGGCATTCCGTTCAGCGGAGGCGCGCCTTCGCCCGGACTGATGGCCAGATCTACTCCCTGAGGCAGTTCGAAGCGCGCCACCTCCACGCCTTTGATGGAGATGGCGTACTCCCGAGCCCGTAATGCGAGATTGTCAGCCACCCGGACCGGCGGCAGAACATACCCAAGCTCGGAAGCCAGTTGCCGCCGGATGCTCGCGATACGCCGCAACAGCGGAGAATTCTGCCCGCCCTCGACGAAACTCACCAGCCCCAGACCGACTTCCACGGCCAGCGGCTCCACCTTCAGCAGGTTTTCGACGCTCTCCTTCGCCGCAGGCAGGGTCGGCCTGGACGTCTTCTCCGTGGCCGCGCGTTTTTGCCGCAGCCGCCATCCGAAGAACCCCGTCCCCGCGCCCAGGACCAGAAATGGAACCCTGGGGAGACCGGGAAACGCCGCCATAGCCATCAACGCACCGGCGGCCAGCAGGATGGGCTGCGGATGGGAGAAGATCTGCGCGCGCACATCGGAGCCCAGCCGGGAGTCGGACGAGGTCCGGGTGACGATCAGGCCTCCCGAGATGGAGATCATCAGCGCCGGAATCACCGTGACCAGGCCATCGCCAATGGTGAGCACCGTATAGGTCTGCAGCGCCTGGCGAAGCTCCATGTCGTGCTGCAGAACGCCGATCAGGAAACCCGCGATGATGTTGATGCCGGTGATGATGATGCTGGCGATGGCGTCGCGCTGGGTGAACCGCGACGCCCCATCCATGGCCCCGTAGAACTCGGCCTCGGCGGCGAGCTGTTTGCGGCGCGCTCGCGCCTCTGCTTCATCGATGAGTCCGGCGTTGAGGTCGGAATCGATGGACATCTGTTTGCCGGGCATGGCATCCAGCGTGAAGCGGGCGGTCACCTCGGAAATGCGCACTGCGCCGTGATTGATGACCACGTACTGGATGGCGATCAGAACCAGGAAAATGACCACGCCGATGATGTAGTTGCCGCCGACCACGAACGCTCCAAAGGCCTGAATCACTTCACCCGCCGCCGCCGTGCCGGAGTTTCCGTCCAGCAGAATCAGACGGGCCGAAGAGATGTTCAGCGCCAGACGAAACAAGGTCATCAGCAGCAGGGTCGTGGGGAAGATGCTGAAATCGGCCGGTTTGGTGATGTACATGGCGACCAGCAGCACGATCACCGACATGGTGATGTTGGTGCTGATGAGCACGTCCAGCACGAACGAGGGCAGCGGCGTGATCATCGCCAGAATGATGGCCAGCACAGCGATGGGAATGGCCATTTCCGCCCAGTTGATGTTGCGGATTCCGCCGGCGGCAGGGACACCCGCGGCGCTCTGCCGGACCCCGCGCTGAGCCGGCTTCGCGGCGGTCTTCACTCCGGAAGGCGGCTGCGTTCCGATGGCCGGAATCTGCGCCGGGCCCGCGGCCATGTCAGGACCGTCCTTTCGGCCGCATCAGGCGATAGATGTACGCCAGGATTTCCGCCACCGCCCGGTACAGGTGCACCGGAATCTCCTGGCCGACATCCACTGATTTGTAGAGCGCCTGAGCCAGCGGCTTGTTCTCCACGATGGGAACTTCATGCTCCAGCGCGATCTCGCGGATGCGGCGAGCCAGGTAATTGCGCCCCTTGGCCACGACCCGCGGCGCGGCCATGCCTGCCATCTCGTAGCGAATGGCCACGGCGTAGTGCGTCGGGTTGACCACAACCGCCGTAGCGGTGGGAACTTCCTTCATCATCCGCCGGCGCGCCAGATCGCGCTGAATGCGGCGAATGCGGGCGCGGATCTGCGGATTGCCTTCGGTTTCCTTCACCTCGTCGCGCACTTCCTGTTTGGTCATGCGCAGACCCTTCATGTAGCGGCGTTTTTCGCGCACGAACTGGAGGAGTCCGATTACCACCGCGATCGACGCGCACCTCCATAACAGGACCGCCAGGGCCCCTCGCACCGCGGCCCACGAATTCTCGATGCCCATGAGAGGAAGCCGAGAGAAGACTTCCGCGTTGCCGCGGGCCACGTTGACGACGACTGCCGAAAACAGGGCGATGAGAAGCAGAGCCTGGGCGAAGGCGGCGGAGTTCTGACCGGGCAGGCTGCGGAGCTTCTGCAGAGGATTCAGGCGGGCGAAGTCTGGCGCCAGCTTCTCGCCGGCGAAACCGAAGCGGGTCGCGGTTATCTGCACTGCCAGAACCGCGAGCATAAGCGCGGAGCCGGCCGCCAGCAATGGTATCCCTGCAAGCGACACCAGGCCGCCGGCCAGACGGCATATCTCCCCCGGCTGAACAGACTGACGAAAAGCCAGCGCGAGGACGCCGCGAACAGCCAACCGCAGGCGGTCGAGCAGGATCGCGCCAAACGTGGTGATCAGGTAGACGAAGACCAGCAACTGCAGGGCGTTGAGCAGTTCCCGGCTTGCTGGAAACTGCCCCTCCCGGCGCGCTTTTTGCTGGCGCCGCTGTGTCGGTTTTTCGGTGCGATCCTGGGTCATTCAGCGCGTCACCAGCGATGTGACCGACCGGAGAACCGGTTCGGCATAGGATTCAAGCAATTGCGGAACCGCGACCATGACCAGCGCCACCAGCGCGAGGCCCGCAAGCAGCTTCGCGGGAAAAGCGATGGAGAGCAACTGCAGTTGGGCGCTAAGACGGCCGGCGATCGCGCACCCGATGTCCACCAGGAGCAGAAATCCGGCCACCGGTATGGCCAGGCTCAGCCCCATCGCGAACATGATGGATCCCATGCGCGGGATCACCTCGCCAGCCGTCTTACCGAGTTGCCAGACACCCGGCGGCGCGGAACGCAGGCTGGCTCCGACAATCGCAATGACGCGGCGGTCCAGACCCAGAGCGAAGAACAGGACCGCCGAGAAGAGCTGCATGAAAACGTACAGAACGCTGGAATCGGCCTGGGTTGTGGGATCGATGGTGGATGCATAGGAGAAACCCGCCTGCAGACCTGCGATCTGCGCCGCCATTTGCATACCTTCCAGCAACAGAGCGAGGGCCACTCCGATGGTCAGGCCGAAAGCCACTTCACGGAACAGGGAGAGGACCAGGAACCCGGGGGTGATGGCAGCGATGCGCAGCGCCGGCCATAGAGGAAACAGGACGCCGGTGATACACAGCGACAGGAACAGCCGCGGAACGTCGGGCGCGGTGCGCAGGCCGGGCAGCGGAAGAAAAGTGAAGATACCGGCCACTCTCACAAACACGAGCAACGCGCCGGCGAGCGTCGCGGGCCCGATGAGCGGATCACTGGGCATATCGTGCGAAATTGCCGAACAGCTCGACGGTGTAAGACATCAGCCTCATGAGCATCCATGGCATGACCACAATCAGGGCGATCAGAAACGCAGCGAGCCGGGGAATCGCTCCAAAGCTGGTGTCCTGAATCGAGGTAACAATCTGCAGCAGGCTCACCGCGATGCCGGTCAGGAAACCAACGGCCAGCAGGGGAAGACTGAGCCAGAAGGCGGTAATGAGGCTATGACGGAAAATCTCGACGGCCATCT
>Ga0335078_10019319_pt1 | contig 10133 bp, 9 predicted proteins | sample Lox_Sample_32_FD_206711 | JGI IMG/M metagenome (GOLD analysis project Ga0335078, IMG submission 206711) | Soil microbial communities from Loxahatchee National Wildlife Refuge, Florida, United States - Lox_Sample_3.2 | ecosystem: Environmental > Terrestrial > Soil > Wetlands | place: USA: Florida...
GGCGCCGAGCATGTTCGCCCGCTTCACCGATACGCTCGTCGGCCATGGCGGCGAAATGATCCGCCCGCGCGTTTCCACACAGTTCGATTTCGAGGGCGAGCTTGCGGTCGTCATTGGTCGGCCGGGACGGCATATCAGCATTGACCGCGCGCTCCATCACGTCGCGGGCTATAGCTGCTTTGTCGATGGCAGTGTACGCGATTATCAGAAATTCTCGGTGACCGCGGGCAAGAACTTTCCGGCGACCGGACCGCTCGGACCGTGGCTCGTCACCACCGACGAGATTCCCGAGCCGAACCGATTAACACTGAGGACGCGATTGAACGGCGTCGAAATGCAGCGCGCATCGACCGCCGACATGATCCATTCGGTGCCTCAGATCGTCGCTTTTTGCTCCGATTTCACGGCGCTATCGCCCGGCGACGTCATCGTCACCGGCACGCCGGAAGGTGTCGGTCATCATCGCAAGCCGCCACTATGGCTGAAGGCGGGCGATGTGCTCGAAGTGGAGATCAGCGGGATTGGCGTGTTGCGGACGCGCGTGGTCGATGAAGATTGACACCCGTCCATTCCCGCGCGAGAGGGAATCCCAAACTGTGCCAGAGAAGCTACAGTCCCGCTTTCGGGGGAATGGCGGCAGAAGGCTACGCTTCCGCGCCTGCGAGTTGCGGCACCGAAGCGGGCGAGTCGCCGGGCTTCTTCGCCTCCAGCGCCGCCGCGACCGCTTCCTCAACGCGTTCGAGCCAGATGAACTCCATCTGCTTGCGCGCAATTTCCGGGATGTCGTCATAGTCCTTACGGTTCCGCGCCGGAAGCATAATGCGCTTGATGCCGGCGCGGTGGGCGCCGACCACCTTCTCTTTGATGCCGCCGACCGGAAGGACCAGCCCGCGCAAGCTAATTTCGCCGGTCATCGCGGTGTCGCTGCGCACGGTTCGCTCGGTCATCAGCGAGACTAGTGCCATGAACATGGCGACGCCGGCACTTGGCCCATCTTTCGGAATCGCGCCGGCGGGCACGTGAACGTGGATATCGCTTTTTTCGAAGCGGCTCGGATCGATCCCCAGCGCACCCGCCCGGTTCTTGACGATCGACAAGGCCGCTTGCGCACTCTCCTTCATTACGTCGCCGAGCTGACCGGTAAGAATAAGCTTGCCCGAGCCAGGAACCCGCGTTGCTTCGATAAACAAGATATCGCCGCCGACCGGCGTCCAGGCGAGACCGGTGGCCACGCCTGGCACGCTTAGTCGCATCGCCGTTTCGCTTTCGAATTGCGGCGGTCCGAGAATGGCGGAAAGGTCCCCGCGGGCGATGCGGACCGGTCCACTGCCACCTTCGGCAATGCGCACGGCGGCATAGCGCAGTGCCTGGCCGATCAGTCGCTCCAAATTCCGCACGCCGGCCTCGCGCGTGTAATTCTGAATGATGTCGCGGATCGCTTCGTCGGCCAGCTCGACTTGGCCAGCCTTAAGTCCGTTGGCCTCCATCTGCCGGCGGACAAGATAGCGGTGAGCGATTTCCAGCTTCTCGTCGGCGGTATAACCCGCGAGGCTGATGATCTCCATGCGGTCGCGCAACGGACCGGGAATAGTGTCGAGCATGTTGGCCGTGGTGATAAACACGACCCGGCTCAAGTCGAACGGCACGCCGAGATAATTGTCGCGGAACGTATTGTTCTGCTCGGGATCGAGCACTTCGAGCAGCGCCGCTCCCGGATCGCCCTGAATACCGGCGCCGAGCTTGTCGATCTCGTCGAGCATCATGACACAATTACGGGTCCCGGCTTTGCGGATCGCCTGGATGATGTTGCCAGGGAGCGCGCCGATATAGGTGCGGCGATGACCGCGGATTTCGGCTTCGTCATGCACGCCGCCGAGGCTCACGCGCACGAATTTCCGGTCCATGGCGCGGGCGATCGATTGGCCAAGCGAAGTTTTGCCGACTCCGGGCGGTCCGACGAAGCAGAGGATCGGCGCCTTGCCCTGCGGCGCGAGCTTGCGTACGGCGAGATATTCAACGATCCGCCGCTTGATCTTCTCGAGGTCATAATGGTCTTCGTCAAGAATGCGGCGGGCCTGCGCGATATCAATCGGCTTTTCCTCCGGGAGCGCCCAGGGCAGCTCAATCAGCCAATCGAGATAGGTCCGCACCATGCCGTATTCACCCGCCGCCTCTGGCATGCGCTGCAGTCGGCGCAATTCCTTGCGCGCCTGTTCTTCGATGTCCTTCGGCATCCGGGCATTGGTGATCGCCTTGTCGAGTTCCGCCATTTCGGCGGCCTTGCCTTCCTCGCCCTCGCCGAGCTGACGTTGAATCGCCGCCATTTGCTCGCGCAACAGCACCTCGCGCTGGCGCTCGTCCAGCGCCGCCTTGGTCTGCCGGCCGATCTCCTGCGACAGCCGTAAGACTTCGATGCGGTGCGCGAGCATGCGCGAGACTTTGTCGATGCGCGCGGACACATCGACGGTCTCAAGGATTTCCTGCTTCTCCTCCGGCTTCACGTCCATATAGGCGACCGCGAGGTCCGCGAGCGCGGACGGTGTCTCGATCGATTGGACCGCGGCGAGCAATTCGGGCGGCGCTTGCGGCAACAGCTGAATGGCTTCCAGCGTTTGCGCCTTCAAATTGACGAAGCGCGCCTCGATCTCCGCCGAACGATCCTCGGGCTCCGGGATGCGCGATACACGGGCGACAAAGAACGGCCAGCCGCTGAGATATTCTACGACTTGGAAGCGCTGCTCGCCCTGGCAGACCAGGTGGTGCGAGCCATCCGGCGCGGTGATGTAGCGCACGATATTGGCGATCGTGCCCATGCGATGCATGTCAACTGGGCTTGGATCGGCAATGTCGGCGGCGCGCTGCAACAGGATGCCGACCTCCTTCTGGTCGCGCACCGCCTGCTGGGCAGCGGCAATCGATTTGGCGCGGCCGACGGTGATCGGCAGAACCAAGCCGGGAAAGAGCACCGTATTACGCACCGGCACAATAATCAGCGCATCGGGCGGCAAGGGTGGCAGCGTCGTCTGCCCACCCGCCCCTTCGGCCGTTCCATTTTTTGCGAGCATTTCGTTGTCAGCCACGGCCCGCCTCCGCTTTCTGCAACGTGATCACCAGGCAGCCGTCGGTAACCGCGCGACGTACGCCGCTATAGCGGCCTGCAGGCAAGCGCACGCGGCGGTAAAAGCGGCCTTGCGGCAGTTCAAGCCGGTGAATGGCGGCAGTCCGCAGCATTGGCGGATAGGTCCGCGTACCAGCAATAACCAGATGACCATCGTCGATGACCGCTTCGGCTTTTTCGGCATCGACACCAGGCAAGGCGATGAGCGCCACTACTTCGAAATCCGTCTCCAAAATATCGACCGGAGGCTCCCAGGCAGGCTGGCTCTCCCGCAAGCCGGCGGGCCGGAACAGCTCGCGATGCATCCGCTCGGCGCGCGCCAGCATCTCGCACGCCTCCGACCACATCCAATCTCGGGCCGCGTCACGGGCCATAGGTTATTCCCTCCAGCTTGGACGCAATATGTGTGCAGTCGGCTGCCACAATTCAACGCCGTCGCCGGACGGAGCCGAGAGGTGCTAAAATTGGTTCCCTAATATAACCGCGGCGGCCACCATGAGGATCCTAGCAGCTACTGGTCGCAGTATTCGTCGGCTCAATCTTGCCGGCCGAGGCCGAAGAGGACGTGGCCATCGGCCGAGCGGTCATTCGGTCCCAGGAAGAAGCTTTCAACCGCGACGATGCCGCTGCGGCATACACCTTCGCCGCCCCCGGTATCAAAAGCCTGTACCAGACGCCGGATGCTTTCATGTTCATGGTGCGCAACGGCTACGCGCCGGTGTACCGGCATCGCAGTTTCGAGTTTGGCGAGGCCAAGACCTACGAAGGCAAGATTTACCAGCAAGTCCACATCATCGATGCCAACGGCGACGCCTGGGAGGCGCTATACACACTGGAGCCGCAGCCGGATGGAACTTTCAAGATCAGCGCGTGCGTTTTGAAAAAGGCAGTCACGTCCTAGCGCGTTACTTTTAAATTTGGTGAACCGGCGTCGCAAGAACGTCGGCTGTTGGGAGGAAACGATGAAGAACTCAGCTGCCATCGCAACCGTGGCCGCGCTACTGCTCGGATGCGGGCTTTCAGCACATGCCCAGGAGAAAATCTCCGACGGCGTTGTGAAAATCGGCTTGATTGAGGACATGTCGAGCATTTATGCCGACATCACCGGCTTGGGCGCGGTAACAGCGGCCAAGATGGCGGTCGAAGATTCTGGCGGCAAAGTATTGGGCAAGCCGATCGAAGTCGTTTCCGCGGATCACCAGAACAAGGCCGACATCGCCTCGGCCACGGCGCGGGAATGGTTCGACTCAGGTCACGTCGACGCGCTCATGGACGTGGCCGCTTCCGCGACTGCGCTTGCTACCGTCGACGTCGCCAAGGAAAAGAACAAAATCGTCATGCTCAGTGGACCAGGCGCTGCACGCATCACCAATGAGGCCTGCACGCCGATTTCGATCCATTACGCCTACGACAACTACGCCCTGTCGCACGGCACTGCCTCGGCGATGGTCAAGGCCGGCTACGATAGCTGGTTCTTCATCACCGCCGACTACGCCTTCGGCCACGACCTCGAACAGAATACGGCAGCCGTGGTCAAAGCGAGAGGCGGCCAGGTGCTCGGCGATGTGCGCGTGCCGATCAACACAGCGGATTTCTCGTCGGCGCTCTTGCAAGCGCAAGCCTCCAAGGCCAAGGCTGTCGGGCTCGCCAATGCCGGCGCCGACACCACCAACTCAATCAAACAGGCGGCGGAGTTCGGCCTGGTGCGCGGCGGCCAGAAGCTCGCGGGCCTGCTCATCTTCATCAACGACGTCAACACGCTCGGCTTGCAGACAGCGCAAGGGATGTTGTTGACAAACGCCTTTTATTGGGACCGAAACGAGGACTCGCGCGCCTGGTCACGGCGCTATTTCCAGCACATGAATCGCATGCCGAACATGGTGCAAGCCGGCATTTACTCGGCGACCATGCATTATCTTGCCGCCGTTGCTGCCGCCGGTACCGACGACACCCAAGCGGTCATGGAGAAAATGCGCGCAACGCCGATCAATGACTTCTTCGCAAAAGATGGAAGAATTCGCGCCGACGGCCGGATGGTCCACGATATGTACCTGTATGAAGTCAAGAAGCCCGAGGAATCCAAGGAGAAATGGGACTATTACAAGCTCGTCGCGACAATTCCGGCAGATCAGGCGTTCCTGCCGCTGTCGGAGTCGAGATGCCCGCTTGTGAAGAAATAGGGCGAGAGCCGAAGCGGCTGCTAGCGCAGCGGCGCGCCCACCTCGTCCGCCGGGATTCGCGGTTGTTCGCGCAATAGCGCTTCAGCCATTTCGCGCAGCTTGACGCGCTGCACTTTCGGTCCATTCGGACTGTCGGTGATGGGAAAGCGATCGACAATAACAATCCGCTCCGGCACCTTGAACCGCGCCAAGCGTTCGAAACACTGCGTTCGCAGCGCCGCTTCCTCCACAACCGCGTCTTCGCGCAGTTGAACGAAAGCGACCGGCACCGGATCGCCCATGCATGTGGCCGCGACCACCTGCACACCGGCAACGCCGGGTAATGCCTGGATCACGGCCTCGATTTCCTCGGGACTAACCAGGAATCCGCCGAGCCGCATGGAGTCGCCGAGCCGCGCCAAATAAACGAAGCCCTCCCCATCAAGGCGGCCGAGATCGCCAGTGCGGAACATCCCATCGGGGCCGATGGCGCGTTCGGTTGCCGCCGGATTTTCAAGATAGCCGACAAACCGCGACGGCGCATCGATCCATAATTCGCCGGATGATCCCGCAGGCAGCGCCGCGCCGGTCTCCGGATCGCGGACGGCAAGCCGTGCCTGCCTGCTCACCGGCGCACCGCCGCCGAGCAGGCGGTTATCACCTTCCGCGATCGAAAACAGGGCCTGAACTTCTGAAGAGCCGTAAAGCCCGCGCGGCCGCATGCCGAGAGCCTCGGCCGCGGCGATCGAAGACGCGGCGGTTGAGTGGAATGCCGCAAAGCCGGAAAAGCGGACTGAGTCGAACGAACGACCGCCTGACGCCGCGGCAATGCGGCCGAACATGTCGTCGCCGCCGACTACATGCGTGATGCGATGCTCGCGGATCAGACCGGCCGCCGCGACGCCGTCGAACCGCGCGAGGCACACTATATGCGCGCCGCCGGCGATCGCCGCCATCGCTGCGGCATTGCCGAACGTACCGCAGAAGGGAACGGCGCCGAGCAACGTCGCGCCGGCCGCGTCCAATCCGATGTGGCGCGCAACGTCCACGGCATGCCCGGCGATGGCTTGTTGATCGTGCAGAACCAGCTTTGGTCCGCTGGTCGTACCCGAAGTCGTAAACGTAAGGCACGGCGCTTCCGCCGTCGCCGCATCAGGCCCGCCATCCGTGGCAGGGTCCTCGAGCGACAACACTGGCAAGCCGGCAAGTTCAGTCACGCCGATTGGGGCAGACGGTGCGAACACGCTGCATAAGTGTGCGCGGTCCTCGATCGGCAGGCTGGCAAGGATCGACGGAAAATCGACCGGAGGAAAGTCCCAATCCGTGACCAGAGTCATGGCCCGCGAGCGCCGGAGCAAATTACCCACCTCGGCGACGCGAAAGCGGGTGTTGATGTGGACGGCAAGCGCGCCTAACCGCGCACAGGCAAAGATCGCGGCGAGATAGTCGGCGCTGTTTGGCAGCCATAGCGCCACCCGCGTACCGGCGCCAACGCCGCCGTTGCGAAGCCCCGCTGCGGTGCGTAGCACTCGCTGTTGAAAGGCGTGCCGGCCCAGTGTGCCCGCGGCGTCGGTGATGAAAGGGGCGGCCTCATTGCGGCCGGACCAGGCCAACAAGGCGCTCAGCGTGCGCGGATAATCAGGTCCATAAAGGTCCCGCATTGGCCAAAGTCCGTCACGGAGCGGCGAGGCACGCTTTAGCGAACGCCAGCGGCAACGTGCTGCGCCCCGCGCACGCCCGCAGCCAAGGCGCGCACAAAGTCGGCGACTGCTTTTGTCGTTGCCGCACTCGGCTTGCCCTCGCCATCGAGATTGGTACGCACCGCTTCGACCAAGGCCGAGCCGATCACCACGCCATCGGCGTGCTGGGCGATGGCATGCGCCTGCTCGGCGGTACGCACACCGAAACCGACGCAAACCGGCAATTTGGTGTGATGCTTAATGCGCGCGACCGCTTGCGCGACCTTGCCGCTATCCGGCGCGGCGGCGCCGGTGATCCCGGTAATCGACACGTAGTAGATGAAGCCCGACGTGTTGCGGAGAACGGCTGGCAGCCGCTTGTCGTCCGTGGTGGGCGTGGCGAGGCGGATGAAATTCAATCCTGCCTGGCGCGACGGCAGGCACAATTCTTGATCTTCCTCCGGGGGCAGATCGACGACGATCAGCCCGTCAACGCCAGCCGCCTTGGCATCGGCCAAAAAGCGCTCGTTGCCGTAGACATAGATCGGATTGTAATAACCCATCAAAACAATCGGCGTCGTGCCGTCTGCGCTGCGAAACTCGCGGACCAGAGTGAGCGTGCGCTTCATGTTTTGGCCGGACTTAAGTGCGCGCAAACCGGCGGCCTGGATTGCCGGCCCGTCCGCCATCGGGTCGGTAAACGGCATGCCGAGTTCGATCACATCGGCACCGGCGCCCGGCAGCGCCTTAAGGATCGCCAGCGCGTGCGCATAGTCGGGATCGCCGGCCATGACGAATGTGACCAGCGCCGCGCGGCCTTCTTCCTTCAGCGCAGCAAAGCGGCGATCGATGCGGGTGGTGCTCATGGATTCTTCCCGTCATTCCGGGGCGCCGCAAAGCGGCGAATCCGGAATCCATAATCACAGATCGGGGCTATGGATTCCGGGCTCGCGCCCTCGGCGCGTCCCGGAATGACGAGGGCCCTCATCGCGCCCCGCCTTCCAGATGGCGCGCGACGGTATCGAGGTCCTTGTCGCCGCGGCCGGATAGGTTGACCACCATCAGGTGATCGTTGGGCTTCGTCGGCGCGAGATCGAGCACCTTGGCGATCGCGTGCGCCGGCTCCAGCGCAGGAATTATGCCTTCCAGCTTGGAGAGGAGCTGGAAAGCGGCAAGCGCCTCGTCGTCGGTCGCGGACAGGAAGGTGATGCGGCCGACATCGTTGAGCCAGGCATGCTCCGGCCCAACGCCGGGATAGTCGAGGCCGGCGGAGATTGAATGCGCTTCGCTGATCTGCCCATCCTCGTCCATGAGCAGATAGGTGCGGTTGCCGTGCAGTACGCCAGGGCGGCCGCCGGCAATCGAAGCGGCGTGCAAGCCGGTGTTGAGCCCATGGCCGGCCGCCTCGACTCCGTAAATTTCAATTCTGCGGTCGTCGAGAAACGGGTGGAACAGGCCCATGGCGTTCGAGCCGCCACCGATGCAGGCGATCAGCGAATCCGGCAACCGCCCTTCGGCGGCAACGATCTGCTCGCGCGTTTCATTGCCGATGATGGATTGAAAATCGCGCACCATCATCGGGTAAGGATGCGGGCCGGCGACGGTACCGATGCAATAGAAGGTGCTCTCGACATTAGTCACCCAGTCGCGCAGCGCCTCGTTCATCGCGTCCTTGAGCGTTTTTGCGCCCGACTGCACCGGCACGACCTTGGCGCCGAGCATGTGCATGCGAAACACGTTCGCCTTTTGCCGCTCGACGTCGACGGCGCCCATGTAGACGATGCATTCGAGGCCAAAACGCGCACAGAGGGTCGCTGTGGCGACCCCATGCATTCCGGCGCCGGTTTCGGCGATGATGCGCTTTTTGCCCATGCGCTGCGCGAGCAAAATCTGCCCGAGCACATTGTTGACCTTGTGCGCGCCGGTGTGATTGAGCTCTTCGCGCTTCAGATAAATCTTGGCACCGCCGCCGGAAAGGCCGGAGGCCGTCTGTCTGCAATATGCGGTAAGGCGTTCGGCGAAATAGAGCGGCGACGGCCGCCCGACATAGTGCGTCAGGTAACCATCCATCTCCTTCTGAAACTGCGGGTCGGCTTTGGCGGCGGCATAAGCCTGCTCAAGCTGCAAAATCAGCGGCATCAGCGTCTCGGCGACAAAACGGCCGCCGTAAAGGCCGAAATGCCCCCGATCGTCCGGGCCGGTGCGAAATGAGTTTGGCCGAGTGACGTTCATGCCGGGCTCGCGGCGGGTTTTGCTGCCAGGCGTTTTGCCGCCTCACGCGCTACCCGGATGAAGGCGCGGATCTTGCCGATATCCTTCTCTCCGGGGGAGCGCTCCACTCCAGAAGACACATCGACGCCGGGCGCGGATGTGATGCGCAACGCCTCGGCGACATTTGCCGCATTGAGCCCGCCGGAGAGCATGAAGGGCACGCCGGGATGGAGATTTTGCAGAAGGCGCCAATCGAACGGCTTGCCGAGCCCGCCTGGCCGGTTCGCCGCCCGCGGCGCGCGCGCGTCGAACAAGAGGCGGTCGATGAGCGGCGCATACACGGCCGCAGCACCAACATCGGCCCGTTCTTCGATTGCGACAGCCTTAATCACCGGCAAGCCGAAGCGCTTTTTGATTGCAGCCACCCGGTCAGGCTGTTCCCGGCCATGCAATTGTAGCATGTCCGGATGCAGCACCTTGACGATCGCATCGAGAAGCATGTCATCGGCGTCGACGGTGAGCGCCACCTTTTGCGCACGCCCGCACACGCGGGCACCGAGTGCCCGCGCGGTACTGAACGACACGTTGCGGGGCGAAGGCGGAAAAAAGACAAAACCGACCATGTCGGCGCCTGTTTCGATCGCCACGTCGACCGCTTCAGGCGTCGACAAGCCACAAATTTTGACCGTAAGCGTCATGGGCGCCGTCCGTGAATGGCGCACTTTTACATCTCGCCAATAAGCTTGTCTTGTCCGAACGATAGGACGCCTAGGCTGCTGGCGGTCGCAGCTGGGAGCGCGACGGCGGCGGACGCTGTTGCAGACCCGGGGCGGAAGACCCCCGCCCAGCCTCAATGGCGGCAATTTTTGCGCGCAAATTCTGCAATTCCGCCTCCAGCCGGTGTGCGACCCGTCGCCATCTGCCGTGCCGCAGCCAAGTGGCCGTGCCGCCGATTAATACCCCGAT
>Ga0335078_10019321_pt1 | contig 10133 bp, 10 predicted proteins | sample Lox_Sample_32_FD_206711 | JGI IMG/M metagenome (GOLD analysis project Ga0335078, IMG submission 206711) | Soil microbial communities from Loxahatchee National Wildlife Refuge, Florida, United States - Lox_Sample_3.2 | ecosystem: Environmental > Terrestrial > Soil > Wetlands | place: USA...
CCAGTTCGTCGATGCGCTGGCGTGTCGATTTCTCCCGGTCGAGTAGCGCGTCGAGGCGCTGCCTTTCCGTGGAGGTGAGGCCGGTGGCGGCCATGTGAGCGTCATCCTGCCGCAACGCGTCCGCCTGTTGATGGAAGGCTTCGCTCAATCTGGCGTAAAACTCGGCCTTCGCATCCAGATAGCGCGACGCCTGTTCGGCGCTGCGGTCGATGTCAGCCAGGGCCTGCTTGCGGTTCTTGTCCAGCATGCCGGCCTCCGGCCGCGGCGCGGCCTGCCACGCCTGCCAGGAGTTTTCAACCTTGTCCCTGGCGCGGTCGAGTTCGCGGGGAGCCAGAACGCTGAGGCCCTGGGCTCCCGCCACGCCCGCCGTCATGATGGCGATCGTGATGACGATCGCGACGATGGTCTTGGTGTTGTTCATGGTGTTCACCTCATTCATCGCGGTCGCGTTAGTCCTTCTTGATCCGATCACCGGTGCGCTTTTGCCACTCGTCCTCGCCGCGCGCCGAAGCGCCCGGCGTGGCCCGGTCGCACTTTAGATCGATCCGATGGCCCATGCCGCTGTACAAGTTTTGATACAAGGTGTCCTCGATCCGCAGACCGTTCAGCAGCGCCTGAACATCACCGATGCGCTTGTTCGCGAGGTCCTTCATCTCCGCCAGATCATGGCTGCCCTGGTCGAACAGCTCCAGGGCGCGGCGCAGTTTTAACAGACCCTGCTCTTTGGCCCCGGTCATTTCGCGCAGGCTGTCGAGCGCCTTGGTGTTGCCGGTCTCGTTCTTCTCCTGTAGCGTCTGGTTCAGGTCGGCCAGGCGGCGCTTGAGATCGGTCAGCTCGCGTTCCTCGATCTGAATGGCGTTGACGAGATCGGAGCGCTGCGGGCCGCGCGTGTTGACGGCACCGGAAGTGGCTCTGGCACGATCACGGTTGTACTCTAGGTGCTTGCCGTAATATTCGTTCCAGGCCGCGATTTCGGCGCGCTTGGCCTCCATCGTGTCCTTCAGGTCGGCCCGCGCGCCCGGGTCGCAGGCACCGCGGGCGGCCAGCGCCTCGTCGAGCGTGTCGTCCTTGGTGGCCCAGGCCGCCTGCGACTGGTGCGCCCGCTCCAGCAAATTCTGGAACGGGTCCGCCACAGCCGTGGAGGTGGGCGCCGCTGGTGCCGGACTCTGGTTGTTCTGAGACGCCTTGGCGTCCTGCGCCGCCGCGAAGGCGGGCAGGAGAACCACGGCGATAACGGCCACTACGATCTTGCTGATTGTCTTCATGCTGATCTCCTTTTGATCACTTGAAGGTTGGTGGTTGAGGGTCATGCACTCACCGCGGCGATGAGCGCGGAACGGAACCGGGAGTTTGCTGACGGCCGTACCTGTCGTAGAGCTGCCAGCCGCCATAGCCGACCCCGCCGGCGATCGCGCTCCAGATCGCGAGCTTGGCGACCTTGCGGCAGGCATCACAATGCGGGGGATGATCCGCGCGGTACTGGGCGGCTGCGATCTGCTGCTTCAAGGTCTCGAACCGTGAATCGCAGCGCGGGAAGCCCACCTGCTGCAGATGCTGGCGGGCTTGCGCCCATCGCTTCTGATCGATCAGCCGGGTGATTGCCTGCTGCTCGCGGTCGAGCCGCTTTTGCAGGTCGTGCAGTCCGGCGATCTCGATCTCGATCCGCGCCGCCAGATTGCCGGCGGCGTCGGTTTCGCCGGCGCGCATGTGGTTGTGGCGCACAATGTTCTGGGCGCGCCGCAGCCAGCGCTCGGCTTCGGCGTAGTCGCAACCGGCGCGCAGCGTGCGCGCGTGCTCGAAAAATTCGGCGGACTGGATTACTGGATCGGCGCGATCGGACCCTGACTGGGCCGACGCGAGACCAGCTAATACGCTCAACAGAATAAAGGTCTTCATTTTTTCTTTCTCCTTTGCTCCCGAAATTTCAAGGCTGCAGATCGGTTGCGCCCCTGCGCCGCCTCAGACCGGCTTTGACGATTCGCCACCAGGCACCGAAGTGTCCGAGTGAACGTGAACACGCGCTTGCTTGTTCACGTTCACGGGGCTCGCCGTCGGGAAGTACTCCATCAACGGCTGCAGGTACGGCGTGATGATTTCCTTGATCTCGACCAGGTCTTGTTTGCTGACGCCCAAATCGGCCAGGCCTGCCATGACCTGGGCGAAGGCGCGGAGCGCACGCTTGTGCTCACGGCGGATCGGCGTCGAATGGCGATCGATGCCGGCCGCGGCCCGCTCCTCAGCGCGTTGGGCCCGGCGGTAGCACGCGAAACAGAGCTCGCTGGTCGCCATCTCGCGGGATTCCCCGCATTCGGCGCAAGCCGCGACGCGTCTCATCGCGCGGCCGCCTCGGCGGTGACGGCTTCGCTGGCGGCAACCAAAGCGTCTTCGGGCGTTTCGCTTATGTGCAAGCTCTGCCACCCGGCCGGCCGCTCCTGCGGCGGAACGACCCACCGGCCGTTACTGACCAGAATGCGGCTCGCGCCGCCCCGCGGCGTCGGGGTGGTGATGCCTGCCCCTGCCGAACAAGTAGCTTTCAACCAAATCGTTTTCACATTTCCCTCCCGAACTTCCGGCGTGCATTGCGCAATGAAGGCACGCAGCTCAGGGCGGGCTGGGTGGTGACGCGGGGTTTCCGGCCGTCTATCGGGGCCCAGCGAGAGGAGGTGTCTCGATTGCGCATACGCAATTGAGCCACGGGTGGAGAATTATGAAAACACTGACAAAAACGGTAGCGGAAATGCCGAGACGAGCAGCAGAGTGGGTTCTAGCGCGGCGTCCAGGGAGCGCGGCTCCAGATGGATCGACCCGACTCGCCAAAAAGGATCACGTTGCCGGTCGGACTGAAATAGTTGTCCAGCGCGAAGTAGCTTGTCCGGTCGCCGTAGACGGACACCTGGTGCGGGCGGAAGTAACCGTCAAGCACCCCCAAGAGCTGCGGAAACGTCGGAAGAACGCTGTCAATCGCAAAAGGCTGCAGTTTTCTGACCGGCGTGTCCGGACCGAAGGTCGTGAAGTCGGCGGCCGTTAGCGTCACCCTGACCCGGCCGGCCACGGCCCGGTTGATGAATTCGAGTGAAACGCGCCCGTCGGGAAGGACCACCGGGCCACAATCATCGAATCCCAGGATAAATTCCTGCTCCACCACTTTGGAGTTCGAGTCGCTCTCCACGAAGTAGACCGTCTCGAAATTGATCGGGTGCGAATGGATCGGCGTGATCGTCGGTCGACGCTTGCCTTGGGAATCGGTGTAGAAATACGAGACCAGGAACTTCTCGAAGAGAAACGCCGCGCGCTCACCGTCGGGCATCAGGATCGGAAACGAAGTGCGGCAAATGATGATTTTTCCGTAAGGATGCGCTGCATCGGGCCCGCCAAGGCTGTGAACGGCATCCAGTGGCTCGCCTGTACGAGAGCCCGCGAAACGAGCATCGATATCCTGCAGGCGCGCTCCGACCTCGGAGAGCGCCACGAACGGCAAAACGCCGTCATTCTGCATGAAACTGGCAATAACGCCGAGAGACTCCTCGCACAGCGCCCGGTACTGACTCCGGCCCGGATTCTCTTCGCCGATGACTTCCGAGAAATACTCGCCGCCGGTCCGGCAGACGGTCAATGGATATTCGGACGCCCGATGGATGTCGTTGTCATACGTGCTCCGCTCCGAGGGTGGAACTGACTGAAGCTTGCCGGTGAAACGGCAGCCGACGGAAGGAGTCAGCACGCGGGCGGAACCCCGGTCAGGCATTCGCACGCCCACATGAGGCCACGCGACGCGGGAGCTTCTGTTTGATGCTAACGCCAGATCCATCACTTTTTAGGACGCTTCTTGCCGCGGCGAGGTTCCCCTGCGTCTTCTGGCTCGGTCTTGTCATACTTTTTAAGGCGGTCGTCGAGCGCCTGATCTCCCGTCTTGATGCCTCCGACGAAGAACTTGAGCCAACGGTTCAGCCGTTTTGGGGCATGGCTGCCTTTCAAACTCTGGTCGTCGAGGAGATCCCCTGCAACACTTTCAATATTATACTTCTGCGCCTGGATTTCCCTGGTTATGACCTGCGTGACGAGGTTCGCTCCGGCTTCACGAAAATCCTTGAGGATACCGTAAAGCTGCTCGTGTTCTCCGATCCTTTGAGTGCCAATCCGGTCAACCAAGCCACGGAGCCCTGGACGAGAGCCCGGAATACGGTAAGCTGACGTCCTGGCGATACAGGCCGCGATCTCATCGGGCTCGATCGATCGCCGGAACTGGTTCCTTGCTGACAGAAGAGCGGCCACGCGCCGAAGTTGTCGAACATTACCCGGCCACTCCTTGTGCTGTTTAACAATCTCCTTGGCCTGGGCGTTGAGGGCAGGCGGCTCTTGTGGCTCTGCCTCTTGCACCGCCGGTTCGCCCGTCGGAGAGTCTTGCTCAGGGGCCACCCCGGAAGCGAGCGTTTTTTGCAGGAAGTGATCGAGAAGCTCAACGGCGCCTCCGCGGTCGAAGACGCCGGGGACTCGAATGACATCCAGTTGATCCGCCAAGCTTGGGCTGAGCAAGCCCCGTTCCAGTAATTGCTGGATCGACTGGCCGGATGTAAACACCAAGATCTGCGGCGACTCATTGTCCGGCCGGCCGCCTCGGATCCGCTCTTCAATCCACCGGATGAAGAACTGCTGGCTCCAAGGCGGCAGAATCTCAACCGGATCGATATGGAGCGTGCCGAACTTCGCGTTTTTCAGCTCTTGTTCCATATCCCCTGCGGACAACAGCGCGATCTCGACAGCTGTCATCTCGCCGACGCGAAATGACAGGAAATCTCCCTTATCAGACCGTTCGCCATCGTCAGGCTCGATCAGGGACTCCGCCGTCGCTTGGGCCCAATCATGGACGTAACGCACCAGCTCGTCTTTGCCGCTTCCTTCAGGGCCTTCGATCAGAAGAGCCGGGAAATGCTTCCCGTGCAACGAAGCCCGGGCGTCCCGCAAGGTCTTCAGGAAGGTAAGCGAAGTTCCCACCATCGCCTCTCTTGAGCGGGCGCGGGCGCGGACACCGCCCTTGACGTCCACGGACCGGACAAGACCATCGGCGAACAGGCCGTGCTGGAGGAGAATGCGATGAAAGTCGCGCCGAAGAACGGCGTAGTCCCGAAGTTCCAGATCCCGGTCGGCTGGGGCTTCGGGCTTGTGCAGGAAAGCGGCGCCTTGGCGGACGTTCGCTTCAAGGCTCCCCACGCTGTAGCTCGAAAACAGGACGATGGGGACATCCGCTGAAATCTGCGATTTGATGGCCGATACTATTTCTGCGGCGCGGGCAGTGCCGCGGAAGTCACCCTTCTCATCTTTCTCGTTGAAATAGTAGTCCACGATCACGAGCGCCCAACGCGGACCATCCTCATTCCAGCCGCTCCTGACTTGCGACACCACTTCTCTGAGATCAAAGACGCCGTCCGTGGTGAGGCCCGAGCAAAACGTGGCGAAACACAGTGATTCTTCCTCGGGTGTGGAATCGTCGATCTCCCGAAGGGCGAAATAGCGTTTGACCAGCTCACGTTCATCCCGATTCAACGCATATGCATCGTCGATAATAAGGACCGACGGCAGCTGCATCCGTTCTGCATTCAGCGTCATCGCTTCTTTAACCTCTCCTGCAAACGGATCTTCTTGTGGGCATCTATTACGCCGCCGCAGGACAGCGTCCTCTTGATCTCGTCGACTACAGGGCGGAAGGCTGCGCGGTCGGCACCCTCGGCGAGGAGGGCTTCAACCTGTTCGCAAAGCCGGGTTAGTTCTTCCCTTCTGCAGAACAGGGCGCATCCGTTATTGAAAATCGACTCAAGCACCTCTACCGCCAGCTTGAGGAACCTCGATCGGCTGCAGGACAGGGTCGTACGGAGACTCGATTCAAGTGTTCCGTTCAACTTGGCGGTGCGATCAATGGCAAGAAGTTTCCTGAGCGTCATGGCTCCGTCTCCCCGAAGGAGGGGGATAGGATTTCCGGCGGATTTCAGGGGGTGCGTGATTGTAATCCGGTATTCACACAGAGGGCATTCCATTTCGTCCGGCAGAGTATTGGCGATCCTGACCAGAGAGGCGCTGTCGACGGGTTTTCCAAGAGCTTCCGATAAGCTCGGCCAATCGAGGCAATTCTTGGTGAGTGTGCTGGTGCCAGGCGGACCAGCGCGGTCTATGAGGCAAGCCATTTGGGCGGTGAACACTATCTCCTTCGGGGAAGGCGGTTCAAGCATGTCAAACTCAACGCCTCGGCTCACTCCGTCGAGCCGGGAAACGTATTTTGCGAATGCTTTGAAACGCCCAACAACAGCCGGCTCGGGTTCATCCGATGAAACATAGCTTGAGCAAACGTGCACCTTGCCTCGCAGGTGCGGATGTTGATTGAGGAAGGCCTGTGCCTGTTCTTTGGGCCCATTCGCATACTTCCCGGAGCTGAACAGGACGCATCCCTCCAATCCGCGTGGCCAGTCAGTCGAGATTTTCCCGAGTATCGGAAACGCGGTCTTCTGCCATGTGTGCCATAGGAGAACGAACGGCTGCGGCTCCGCCGCCACAAGATCGCGAAACACTGTGACATTCTTAATGACCCCGGGTGAGGAAGGGCGGCCGAGCACGTTGAATTCGCGGGCAAGAACTCCCTCGGCATTCCAGATTGCAAGTCTCATCGCCGATGCCCCTTCGTTTTGACGTCTGTATCAAAAAAGGCAACGTAGCCAAACTTGTAATTCCGATGGCACGCGCAGGCTTTCAACCGCTTCGTGCCGATGAGAGGTTGATATCTCGGTCTCCGCCAGAAACCTGCTGATAGCAGGCTGACGCCGGCGTCGATACGGGCCCGGGCCCATTCGCGAATCCCCTCCGTGGCCTGGCCATCGCCACTTTGCGGCCGTGTACTTCCATTCCACAGAATGGAGAACGACACGATCCCGCCGCCGAGCGGGTGACACATGGTTATGTGGCAAACACCGGACTTGTCCTCGCGAAGTTCCCTGCGAAAAAGGTCTACTAGGTCTTTGACATCCTCCCAGCACAAAGGCGACTGCAGGGGGCTGGGCTGGCAAACGGTGAATCCGACCTTCTGCTTCGGTCCTAGCTTTGGAGCGATTGCGCCTGCCGCAGATCGAAGAACAGGCATGGCCTGGCCGGCGATAGTACACGTAAAGCAAGGGTCGGCTTCCGCTCGTAGGGACTTCCCGGTTCGCTCTTTGTGGAGGCAAAGGGGCAAGGCAGTTTGGCAAAACAGCCTGCGATCGGCGGCATTGAGAGAGCTAACTGTAATCGGGGTCGCCGACGCCGACGGTTTGACCCTCTGCTGCGTAAGGATGCGGAGAAGTTCATCCTCGGTTGGCGCGTGTGTAATTCGAACGTGCAGGCGCTGATGACCTTCGGTGCCGGTGGCCCAGACGGCCTGTCTTTCCTCGAATGAGAGCTGGGACCAATCCTGCCCCGAACTGAGGAGTGCCGATAGTTTTGAGCTGCTCGATGCAAACGCGTCGATCTTGGCGCCCGTCAGGACCTCGTCAGCGATCCGGCGCAATTCGCCGGTGAGGGCGGATCCGACGACTTTGCTGGGGAAGTAACAACCTTGTCTTATGTATTCCGCAAGCGCAGTTCCGAGATCGTGTTTCGGAGAGGGATATTCATGACCGCCGTAGAACGCGGGCGGCAGCTTACATGCCGCAACATACTCCTTGACCCGGGCAGCGTCGCCGTGTGTCGTTCCAAATTCCTGTAAAACCTCCTGGAAGCGACCTCGAATCGTATCCCGAACGCGTTCCCTCAGTCCATGCGTGCCGGCTGCGGAGCTGGGTACGATCCCTGAATTCGGAATGACCAGCGCGGTGATATCGCGGTGCGGTCCAGGAAATTGCTGAACAGCGCTGAGACCGGATTCCCAAAGATGACTGGGGGTAAATGTCAGCGCCGCCGTAGAGCCGCCCATCCGCCGGAGAAAGTTCAGGTTCTGCGACAGTAAATCCTCGATCCGGGGTTTCTTTTCTCCGATCAGGCCGGCGTTGACGAGGGTGCGGGCGTAGTCGCCACTCGTCGTTTGTGCGGGATAACAATACAGAGTCTTGATCGGAGCCTTCGTGTCGGTCGTGACCAGCCAGTGCGGCATCCTCCAAATGAGGGGTACCCTGGAAAACTGGTGATCGTCGAAGGGTTCAATCGCGCCAGGTTCGCAGAGCGCCATCGCGAATTTTCGGGGATGCGCTTCTAGATATCTCCCGAGTCGTTGCCGAATAATCCTATCCGTAATTTGTCGACGCGGATGCGTAAACCGAAACCGCACGGGAAGAGTTTTTTCCGTAACTGCGAGCGCCAGATAGACAGGCCAATAGATCCAGAGCGGTCTCCATGAGTAAACCAGGATTTCCGTCGGGTTCCCGTCTTCTTGGTCTGGCATGGCACGTGAACTTTATGAGCGGCTGCTACCGGCACCCGTCGATCCGCCAGCGTGCCGAATTTGCGCGCGAGCTTCGATCATATCAATCACGGCGTCCAGCGTTAAAGCCATCAGGGCCAGTGTAATCACGCCGGCAATGACGGTCGCCGCGTCATAGAGACCGCTGGCTCTGACGATCAGGTGGCCCAGGCCGCGATCCGAAGCGATGAATTCCCCGACAAAAGCGCCGAGCAGCGCGGAGCCGATCGTCAGACGCAAGGACCCGATGATCCAGAGGGCGGCGGAGGGCAGCAAAAGGTGCCGGAAGATGACAGCGCGGCTCGCGCCAAAGACCCTGAACCGGCGCACCAATAGCGGATCGGCAAGCCTGACGCCACGGTGCGCCTGGGCGGCGGCTACCAGCACGGTTCCCAGAAAAGCCAACGCGACTTTCGCGCCGATGCCGATGCCGAACCAGAGAATCGTCATGGGAGCCAGCGCGAAGACCGGAACCGAACCAAGGATGGTCAGGTAAGGTTTCGCTATCCAGGCGCTCGTTTCGCTGTACCAGAGCCCGATTCCGAAGGCGGAGCCAACGAGATTTCCCAGCACAAAACCGCCGAGCGTCTCGGCCGCCGTGACGCCCAAATTCCTTTGAAGTTCACCGGAGCCTATCAGCGAGCCGATCGTCCGGACCACGTCGAGCGGCGTGGAAAAGAAGAACCCTACGGAGGGGCGCATTCCCAGAACCTGCCAGATGGCCAGAAAGGCGATACCGGGGAGGAGTTGGAGCACGCGTCTCAATGCGATCCTCAGGAAGCGTTTTGAGTCAGCCATTGTTCGTTGCTCCCGCAACCAGCGGGCGGATCGCCGCCCAGAGTTCCTGGAACGCGTTCCTTACTTCAGGACATTGCCGCGTCGCGATCGGGTCCCGTTCAGCCAGCGGGATCGGCACCTGGATATCGAGCATTACCTGCGCTGAACCCCCCGGCCTGCGCCCCAGCACGACGACGCGCTCGGCAACGACGAGCGCTTCGTCGATATCGTGCGTCACGAACAGGCTGGTGACGGGCTTGCCCTTGCGGCCGGCCAGGAGTTTGAGCAATCTCATTTCAAGGAGCAGCTTGTTCTGAAAATCTAGCGCGGAGAAGGGCTCATCCAGCAAGAGCATCTCCGGCTCCAGCAGGATGTTCTGCGCGATCGCGGCGAGCTGGCGCTGGCCGCCGGACAGCGTGGACGGGAGCCGGTCGCAATATTCTGCCAGGCCGATTTCGCGAAGGAGGTCCAGGGCCTTCTGCCGCCACTCGGAAGTCTCCATCCGCCGGCAAAGCAGGCCCATCATGGCGTTATCGAGGACGGTCTTCCAGGGAAGCAGGGCGTCGCGCTGAAATATGTAGGCGAGGGAAAGCGATCCGACTTCAGATATATTCCTCGCCACGCCGTCGATGCGGACTTCACCGGCATCGGCGCTGTCGACCAGGGCGGCCAGGTTGAGCAATGTGGATTTGCCGGCGCCGCTCGGTCCGACAATAGCGACGGATTGGCCGCGTGGCACCGCGAAGGAGAATCCGTCAAAGAGCACGTCGTCCTTGCCGAAGACCTTCCTGATGTTCCGCAACTCGATCGCGTGTGCGTCCATATTCTCAGGTCGTTGCAATGATATTCGTGCGCGGCCGGTCGGCGGCCATCGGCAAACATCCGAATTTTGACCGGTAGAGTTCAAAATAATACGCTTCTTCGCGCGTCGTGATCTTGAACT
>Ga0335078_10019322_pt1 | contig 10133 bp, 7 predicted proteins | sample Lox_Sample_32_FD_206711 | JGI IMG/M metagenome (GOLD analysis project Ga0335078, IMG submission 206711) | Soil microbial communities from Loxahatchee National Wildlife Refuge, Florida, United States - Lox_Sample_3.2 | ecosystem: Environmental > Terrestrial > Soil > Wetlands | place: USA: Florida...
CCGGACGGCAGGCTCCGGCCGGGGCTGCTGTGGCACGCACGGATGTGGCACGCACGGATGTGGCACGCACGGATGTGGCACGCACGGACAAGCTCCAGCTCTTCGGACTGTGGCCAGGAGGCTGGGTGTTATGTGCCCGCCTTACGGAGCGCCATCCACCGGTTCGCGCGTTCGAACCGCCCAGCGAGAGGTGCCGAAGGCGAGGTGACAGAGCCGTGAAAGCGCGGCGACACCCTGTGCCCGCAAGCTGGAACGTGGAGAGCCAGGCGCGGCGGGTACGGACATCATAGGAGGCCGCTCATGACGGGTGAACAGACCCCTGAGCGCCTGTACAGGCCGGTGGTCAACGACGAGGAACAGTACTCAATCTGGCCAGCCGACCAGCAGCCCCCGGCGGGCTGGCGAGCCGCAGGGGAAGCCGCGCCCAAGCAGGATTGCCTGGCTTACATTGACGAGGTCTGGACGGATATGCGGCCGCTGAGCCTGCGCATCGCGATGGGGCAGGGCCAGGATCCCGGCGAGGCACGATAGGGAGGCACAACGGTGACAGATGGCGGCGAGCGACGCTATCAACCGGACTACCCGGCGTCGGTGCTTGGCGAACAGCCAGACTCCTCGTTCGAGCTGCGAGCGCAGATCCTCGACGCGACTCGCCGGTACGCCAAGGCGCTGCTCGAGCCAGCGGAATTCGTGCCCGGCTCGACCCACATCCCGGTGAGCGGCAAGGTACTCGCCCCGGCCGACTTCGTCACGTCCGTGGATGCGGTGCTGGACGGCTGGTTCACGGCAGGGGCACGCGTCGCCGACTTCGAGCACGAGCTGGCCGACCGGGTGGGCGTGCGGCACGCGATCATGGTGAACAGCGGCTCCTCGGCCAACCTCCTCGCGCTGACGGCGCTCACGAGCCCGCAGCTCGGCAACCGGCAGCTAGTGCCGGGCGATGAGGTGATCTCGGCAGGCATGAGCTTCCCTACCACCATCAATCCGATCCTGCAGAACGGCCTGCGCCCAGTTCTCGTCGATGTGGAGCTGGGTGGCTACAATGCGATACCCGAGCAGCTCGCCGCCGCTGTGGGTCCTCGGACCAGGGCCATCATGATGGCGCATACCCTGGGTAACCCGTTCGATCTTGACGCAGTTCTCGATCTTTGCCGCCGCCACCGCCTGTGGCTGATCGAGGATGCCTGCGACGCTCTCGGATCGGAGTACCTCGGGCGCCAGGTGGGAACCTTCGGCGATCTCGCGACGCTGAGCTTCTATCCCGCGCATCAGATCACGACCGGCGAAGGCGGTGCGATACTGACCAATCGGCCGCTGCTGAGAAGGATCATCGAATCCTTCCGCGACTGGGGACGTGACTGCTACTGCGAAACAGGCGAGGACAACGCCTGCAGGCGGCGGTTCAACTGGATTATCGACGGAGACCCGCCGATCGTCTACGACCACAAGTACGTTTACAGCCATGTCGGCTACAACATGAAGCCCACCGACATCCAGGCGGCGCTGGGGAACTCTCAGCTGGCCCGGCTGGCCGATTTCGTGCAGGCCCGGCGGTCCAACTTCCGTTATCTGCGCGAACGCCTCGCCGGCGTACCCGGGCTCATCCTGCCGACGGCCACGGCAGGATCCGACCCAAGCTGGTTCGGCTTCCCGCTGACCATCGAGCCTGGATCGGATGCGGACCGTGACGAGTTCGCCCGTTTCCTGTCGCTGCGTAACATCGGCTGGCGGGGGATGTTCGCCGGCAATGTGCTGCGCCAGCCCGCGTACCGGGGGCGCGACTTCCGGGTCGTCGGCAAGCTCGTCAACTCCGACACGGTGCTGACCCGTTCGCTGTACCTCGGCGTCTTCCCTGGTCTCAGCCGTGCCATGCTCGACTTCGTCGCGGACAGCATCGCGGAGTTCATGGCCGACCCGGTGCACGCCGCCATCGGAGCCAGGGAGGAGATGGTCGAACGAGGCCAGGACCACCGGCGTGTCCCCCATCGGCGATAGCCCAGCCACGGCCAGAACCTGGAAGGACACCTGATGGCGCACGGACACGGCGGGACCTCCGCGCCCCGTCCAGGCTCTGCGCCGACGCCCGTTCAAGCCGCCGGACGGCTGGCTACCGACTGGGAACGGCGGATGGACGAGGTGGAGCGCCCGCACCGGGACGCCTTGCAGCGGTTCCTGCGCGGGCTCGCGAATCCGGCACGACCCGTCTTCATGTTCTTCACCGGCGGCAAGCTGCACCTTGTTGACCGGGCGGTGCGGTACCTGACGGCCGAGAACCTCATTCTCATAGGCAGTGCGCTATCCGGCGAGGAGGCCGCGTGGTTGCGCGAGCATCATTCTTACCCGTTATTCGAGATTCCGATCCGGGTCGACGGCAACACAGTCTGGGAGTTCCTCTTCGATTGCTGTGACGCGAACTTCGCCTGGGTGGACTCGGACTGCTTCGTCTTCGACCCTGCCCTTCCCGGCGCGCTCTTCGATGCCATCGAAGCCGATCCGGACAAGATCGCGATCGCGGGCACCTTCGTCTTCCGGCCGGTGGAGCTCGTCTGCACTCCGTTCGCCGCGGTCAACACCCGCGTGGTCCGTCAGGTCCGTGATCAGGTCGGGCAGGTCACGCCCGGGCCTTACGCCTATGTCAACACCCCGCTCGGGCGGACGGTTCCGCATGCCGTAGCCCGGCGGGTCACCGCCGCCCACCGGGCGGCAATGGGGCGGGTCGTGGCCCTGGACGAACGGGGCCGGCCGGCGGCGCCTCAGGAAGGGATACTTGACGCCTACGGCGACGGCTCGCTCTTCCCCGCTACGTGGCGCGGAAGCGACCGCATACCGGCCGCGACGGTCGCCTCCGGGCGGCTGCACCTGATCCTCGACACGCTGGTGCTCTACGAGCTGGTGGCGCTCGGCCTGGGGTTCTCGGTCAGGCCGGTGCTGCGGATCGGCAACTACCTGGGTCTTGAGGGCGTCCAGGGGACAAGCCAGGTGCTGCACGTCGGCGGGGTCGCTTCGCATCTGGAACTGCCGCCCGAGGCCGTCAGCACCGACCGCGTCGGACTAGGTCTCGGGCACCGGATGCACCGGGCACGCCAGGTGGACCGGGCGCTGCTCGAGCAGCTAGTCGCCGCGGGCGCGCCGGATGCCTACGAAGAGCGGATGGCCCGGCTTGGCCCGCCGGAGGCAGCTGCCGACAGGCTGAGCCGCGAGTCCGTCATCGCGGAGCTCGCGTCCGCCGGGATCACCGGCTTTCTGTGATAGGGAGCTGATGCGGCAGATGGTGACCGACGGGCAGGCGCGTGCTCGCTGCGCAGTGCTGACCGGCGCGGGTTCCGGGATCGGCCGCGCAACGGCCAGATGGTTCGCGAACCGCGGCTGGTTTGTTGTCGGCGTCGACCTGGAGCCGGGCGGACTCCCGGCCGGCGTGGTCCCCGTGATCGGCGACATCGCAGTCCCCGGGGTGATCGAGTCGGCGATCGACGTCGCCGAAGAACACTGCGGGCAGGTCGGCGTGCTCGTCAACAACGCGGCGGCCCGCGCGGACGGCGACGTGCTCTCCTGTCCGCCAGCGGACTGGCAGCGAGCCTTCGACGTGAACGTCTTCGCGGCCATGCGCGGCATCCGCCGCGCCCTGCCGCAGATGCTGGCGCGGGGCAGCGGATGCATCGTCAACATAGCGTCGGTCTCCGGCCTGCATGGCCTGCGCCGGCGTGTCGCCTACAGCGCGAGCAAGGGAGCGCTGGTCGCGCTGAGCCGCCAGGTGGCGCTGGACTTCGGGCGGCAGGGCGTGAGCTCGATTTGTCTTTGCCCGGGCGCGACCCTGACCGAGGGCGTCCGTCAGCGGCTGGCTGCCAGGGCGGATCCAGCGACCTTCACCTGCCGCTATGCCGCTCAGCAGGTGCTGGGGAGGCTGCTCGCCGCCGAAGAGGTTGCCGAGGCGGTCGGCCTCGTGTCGGCCGGGGAGGCCGCGGCGGCGTTCAACGGCGCGGTACTCACGTTGGACGGCGGCGCGCATTTGAGCACCCCGTCGGACAGCAGCAACGTTGTGGACTGGGCAGCCGTGGCCGACCGTGAGCTGATGCCGTGAGCCGCGGCGAGCCACCAGATCAGCGGAGGACCGGATGAAGAAGTCAGCGCTCCGTGGTTTCCGCGAGGCGGCATGCGAGAATCCGGCCGCGGCGGCGGTGATCGACGGCACCCGACGGGTCAGCTTCGAGGAGCTGGACCAGGCCAGCGATGGCCTGGCAGCTCGGCTCCGGGCGGCGGGCGCGTGCCGGGAGACGGTGGTGGGAATCCTGCTGCCGAAGTCGGCCGATTACGTGGCAGCCGCGCTCGGCGTGCTCAAGACGGGAGCCGCGTTCCTGCCGCTGGACCCCGCGTACCCCGCGGACTGGCTGGCGCGGGTCTGCTCCGCGGCCCGGGTGCGGCATGCCGTCTCGGCCGGGCGGTACCGATCCCGCCACGACCTCACCGGCCTGCTGAGCACGATCATTCTCGACGGCGATGACGAGGCCGACGGGACTTCCGCGGCCGCGGCGGGCGGCCGCGGCGGCCCCGATGACGAGCCTCATCCCGCTCAGCTGGCATACGTGATCTTCACCAGCGGCTCGACCGGTCCTGCCAAGGGCGTTGGCGTGACGCATGCCGGCCTGAGCAGCCTGATCGCGTGGAACCGGACGGCCTACGAGATCGGCCCCGGTACCGTGACCACCTCGGTGGCCGACATCTCCTTCGACGCATCGGTCTGGGAGATTTTCGGCACGATATGTTCCGGCGGGACGATCGTGCTGGCCAGCGAGAGCGAGCGCGGCTCGCCCGCGGCCCTCGCCGCGCTCTTCGAGCGCCACGCGGTGACGACGGCCTTCCTGCCGACGCTCATGGCGGAGCACGTGCTGGCCGAACGCAGCTGGAGTTCGCTGCGCAGGCTGCTAGTAGGCGGCGACGCGCTGCGTTTCGCCGGTGCGGGCGACGCGGGCACTCCTGAGGTCATCAACCACTACGGTCCGACGGAGGCCGCGGTGGTCGCCACGGCGGGAGTGATCGAGTGCGGCGGCGATGTGCATATCGGAAGGCCGCTGCCGCATGCCTTCGCCTACGTGCTCGACGAGACGTTCAGGCCGGTTCCGCCCGGCACCGTGGGTGACATATTCGTCGCGGGCGCAGGCGTCGCGCGCGGCTACCTGACCTCGGCCGGCGCGACCGCCGAGGTGTTCCTGCCTGACCCGCTCGGCGAGCCGGGAACGAGGATGTACCGGACCGGGGACCGCGGGCTGGTGCGGCCGGACGGGTGCCTGTCGTTCACCGGCCGGGGAGATGGCTTCGTGAAGGTCAGGGGCTACCGGGTGAGCCTGCGCGAGATCGAGGCCGCGGCCGAATCTCACCCGCAGGTGCAGGCCGCGGCGGCCGTGACGCTCCCGGGACCGGACGGCGGGAGCACGATCGGCCTGTGCGCCGCGATCGGCGGTGCCGAACTGACCGGACTGGACCTGAGAACTTACCTCGCTGACCTGCTGCCGGGCTACCAGGTGCCCGCCAGGTTCGTGCTGTCGGATCGCCTTCCGGCCACCTCCCGCGGCAAGGTCGACCGGGCGGCGATCGAGGAAGCGTTCGCGCGATCGGCCAGCGGCAGCCGCCGACCGCCCGGTACCCCCGTCGAGGAGGTTCTGCTGCTGATCTGGCAGCAGGTGCTGGGGCTTCAGGACATCGGCATGGACGACGACTTCTTCGACCTCGGCGGGCATTCCATCCTGGCCACCGAAGTGGCAGGCCTGGTCCGGGACCACTTCGACGCGGCGGACGTTCCGCTGGAGGTCTTCTACAGCGACCCGACCATAGCTGGCCTGGCGCGTGAAGTGGAGTTGGTTACCGCGGGCGGCAATGGCTCGGAGCCGCGGCCATGATCGGGGTGGAACAGGAGGGCGACACCGCCGTCATCGTGCTGGCCGACCCGCGGGTGCACAACGCCATGGGCGTCAGCTGGCCAGCCGAGCTGGAGCATGCGGTCGGGGAAGCCGCGGCCCGGCGGCCGAAGGCGATCGTCGTCCGCGGCCTGGGTCCCTCCTTCTGCTCCGGGGTCAACACCAGGGACTTCGCCGCCGGACGGCTCGGCGACGAGTGGTTCCGGGCTGCCGACCGGGCGCTGCTCGCCCTCGACCAGGTGCCGGTACCGACGGTCGCGGCCATCCACGGCTACTGCCTGGGCGGTGGCCTGCAACTCGCGACCGCCTGCGACATCCGGGTGGCGGCGGACTCGGGCTCGTTCGGGCTCCCCGCTCATGCCGAGGGCCTGATCCCCGGGATGAGCTTCTTTCGCCTGAGCCGTTTGATCGGCGCTTCCTGGGCTGGCGACCTGATCCTCACCGGGAGGAGGCTGAGCACCGCCGACGCGCTCCGCATCGGGCTGGTGACCAGGCACGCGGCGGACGACGCGCTGGACTCCGAGGTACGCCGCGTGACCGCAGAGGTCGCGGCGGCTCCCGCTACGACGGTCTCGCGGTCCAAGGAACTCCTGGCGGGCCTGCGGCTCGATCGTTACCAGCACTTCGAGGCCGGCCTGCACGACGCCATGTCCTTGATCCTGTCCGATGGCCACCCAGCGGATGACCAGCCTTCCGCGTGATCGGAGAGCCCGATGCCCGAGCCCCGCGCCCCGTACCTCGTCATCGATACCGACAGCCATTTCCAGGAGCCGATCGACTGGCTGTGCGACGTGGATCCCGAACTCGCCGAGATGATGCCGCCGAGCCTGCTGTTCGACCTCTCCGCGCACGACGTGCTCACCGGGCTGGTCGGACCGCTGACCCGCGAGCGCACGGCCGGCGCGCCGCTGCGGATGCCGGAGCCCATCATGGCGGCGCTGCTCCAGTCACGCACGCTGGGCAGCCTGCGAGAAGTGGCCAAGGCGTTCGGTGACGGGCTCGTGAAGGACCTTCCCATGCCCTTCGGCGCCTACGACGCCGGCGAGCGCCTGCAATGTCTCGATGAGCAGGGCATCGACAAGCAGCTGGTGAACCCCATCGGCTCCCTGATGCTGATCGCCCGGATGACTACGGTCCACGGGCCGGGCTATTTCACCAGGGTCGCCGGAGCATACAACACCTGGGCAGCCGAGCGGCTGGCCGGTCACACCGATCGCCTGTTTCCCACCTGCCTGATCTCGCTTGAGCACCCGGAATGGTCGGTTGCCGAGCTTAAGCGGATGCGGGCGCGCGGCAGCAGGGCCTTTCTGGTGCGCGCGGAGGCAGAAAGCAAGGCGCCGAGTCACCCGGACGTCGAACCTGTCTGGGCCATGGCCGCGGAACTGGGCATGGTCGCCGTCCTGCATTTCGGGTGGGGCCGCGCGAGCCTGCCGCAGGCCTGGTACGAGACGGGCAGCGAGGCGCTGGAGGAGGTGGCGTTCCTCGCCGGGAGCATGCAGCCGGCCGTACCGCAGCTCTTCCTTACCAGCATGATCGCCGGAGGCGTCCTGGCCAGGCATCCTGACCTCTGCGTCCTCGTCGAGGAATACTTCCCGTCCCGATGGCTTGCTACCTGGCTCTGGCAACTGGACTGCGTGCCCAAGATCCCGCAGTTCCGGGTGCTCACCGGACCGTGGCGGTATCCGCTGACCCCGCGTGAGTACGCCGCGCGCCAGATCTTCTTCAGCTGCCAGCCAGGCGACCAGCTGGCCGAGGCGATCCGGGCACTTGGTCCCGGGTGGTTCGTGTTCAGCTCCGACTTTCCGCACCCGGAAGGCTCAGCCGACGCCGTGCGGTACTTCCGCCGGCAATTTGAGGGAAAGGTGCCTGATCAGGCTACCCGCGCGTTCTTCGGCGAGACGATGGGAGGGGTTCTTCGCGGCAGCCAGTGATCGGCAGAGCAAGGCCGGCCGCGCGATCGCGGCGAGGAGAACGCACAAGAGGAGCAGCGGTGCTCGAAGGCACCTTCCCGGCACACGGTTTCGTGCATGAGGTGTTCGCGGAGTGGGCGGGCCGGTGCCCGGATGAGGTCGCGGTGGTGGCGGGCGGGGTGTCGCTGTCGTACGGGGAGCTTGAGCGGCGTTCCGGGGTGCTGGCGGCGCGGCTGCGCGGGGCCGGGGTGGGGCCGGAGTCGGTGGTGGGGGTGCTGGCGCCGCGCGGCGCGGAGTTCGTGGTGGCGGTGCTCGGGGTGCTGCGGGCGGGGGGAGCCTTCCTGCCGCTGGATCCGGCGTATCCGGATGACCGCCTGAGGTACATGACCGGTGATTCCGGGGCGCGGGTCGTGGTGGCCGGCCCGGGCCTGGCGGGGCGGCTGGCCGGGTGCCCGGTGGCGGTGGTGGCGGCAGGGCCGGCGCCGTCCGGTGCCGGGCCCGGCCCCGCGATCGCGGCCCGCCCGGCGCTGTCCGGGGCGAACGCCGCCTACGTCATCTACACGTCCGGGTCCACGGGACGGCCGAAAGGGGTGATCGTCACCCACGAGGCACTCGCCAACTTGGTGCGCGCGGTCGGCGCCTGTCTCGGCGTGGAACGCGGCGACCGGTTCCTGAATCACTCGCCCCTGGGGTTCGACGCCTGCCTCATGGAAATCCTGCTTCCGCTCGCCTGGGGCGGAGCGGTGGCGGCAAGCCAGGTCAGCCCGCTGCTCGGCGCGGAACTCGGCCAGGCACTCGGCGAACTGCAGGTGGCGTTCGCGGCCATCAATCCCGGAGTGCTCGCTACGCTCCGCAGCGCGCCGGCGGCAGCCGCGCCGGTCCTGCGGGCAGTTTTGAGCGGTGGCGACATCGTGCCGGCCGGACTCGGGGCCGTTCTCGGTGCCGGGACCCGGCTGCTTGCCGCCTACGGCCCGGCCGAGGGCACCGTCCTGGTCTGCCTGGCCGACGAGGGCGCGACCGCCGAGGGCTCTGCCATGGGGCGTCCGATTGCGGGGGTCCGGGTGCTGGTGGTGGATGAGTCCGGCGGCCGGGTGCCGGTGGGAGTGGCCGGCGAGGTGCTGGTCGGCGGGGTGGGGGTGGCCCGCGGGTATGTGGGGCGGCCCGGGCTGACCGCGGAGCGGTTCGTTCCTGATCCGGATGCCCGTGACGGGGCGCGGCTGTACCGGACCGGTGACCTGGCCCGGTGGCGGCGCGACGGGTCGCTGGAGTTCGTCGGCCGGGTCGACGCGCAGGTGAAGATCCGCGGCTACCGGATCGAGCCCGGCGAGGTGGAGGCGGCCCTGGCAGGGTGCCGGGGCGTGCACGCGGCCGCGGTCGCGGTCCGGGAGTTCGCCGGGGGTGACCGGCGGCTGGTCGGCTACGTGGCCGGCCAGGTCACGGCCGAGGAACTGCGGGCTCACGCCCGCGCCGTGCTGCCGGAGTTCATGGTGCCGGCGGCGTTCGTGTTCCTGGCCGAGCTGCCGCTGACCGGCAACGGCAAGGTCGACCGCGCCGCGCTGCCGGACCCGCCGCCGGCCGCCGGCGGCGGCGGCGCCGCGCCCCGGACCGCCACCGAGCGCGCCGTGGCGCGGATCTGGGCGGAACTGCTCGGCTCGGGACCGGTGAGCGCGGGCGACAACTTCTTCGCCCTGGGCGGCCACTCGCTGCTCGTCGCCGGGCTGGCCGCCAGGGTCCGCAGCGCGCTCGGCCGTGAACTGCCGGTCGGGGCGGTCTTCGAGCACCCCACGGTCGAGTCCCTGGCCACGTTCATCGACCAGTCCGCCGGGACGGGCAGCGGGCTGCCGGAACTCCGCCCGGCCGGGCAGGCGCCGACGGCGCCGCTGTCCTTCGGCCAGCGCCGGCTGTGGTTCCTGGACCAGCTGTTCCCCGGCAAGAACCCGTACGTGATGGCCTTCGCGGTCCAGATCCACGGAGACCTGGACCAGACCGCGCTGCGGCAGGCATACGCCGACGTGGTGCAGCGGCACGAGGTCCTGCGCGGCCGGCCGGAATCCCACGGCCGGAACCTGCACTGGCTAGCGGACGCAGGAACGCACCCGGAACTGACCGTCGTACCGGAACCGGCCGCCACCCCCCGGGCCGCGGCCGAGCAGATCTGGGCACGCGAGCGCCAGCGCGGCTTCGACCTGTCGGCCGGACCGCTGGCCCGGGCGGTCCTGGCCCCGGCAGGCCCGGGCCGGCACGTCCTGGTCGCGGTCTTCCACCACATCATCGCGGACGCCTGGTCCATCCCGGTCTTCTGGCAGGACCTGTC
>Ga0335078_10019323_pt1 | contig 10133 bp, 8 predicted proteins | sample Lox_Sample_32_FD_206711 | JGI IMG/M metagenome (GOLD analysis project Ga0335078, IMG submission 206711) | Soil microbial communities from Loxahatchee National Wildlife Refuge, Florida, United States - Lox_Sample_3.2 | ecosystem: Environmental > Terrestrial > Soil > Wetlands | place: USA: Florida...
CGGCCGGCACAACCCCGGAGACTGGCAGCGTTCCGGTACCGCGCAGCAACGCGTGGCGGAGTTGGTCGAACGCCCCCACCACGGCAGCGGCTCGGTCGGAGAGCAATCTGAACTTGAAGACTACCTGCAACTTGAGCAAATCGTGGTCATGGCCAAAGCGCGGCCACGGCAACACACACGGCTTTGCCAACTGCCGAACGAGTCACTGTGCCGATTCGTCGCGGAACGTGGCGCGTATCGCTGTGAGTCTTGTCTCTTCGCGACGACGATTCGCATTCGCCGCATCAAATCGATCACATCAATAGTCGCAAGCACGGCGGATCGTCGGACTCGAGGGCGAAGGTAAGAAGCAATTAAACCGTATTGAGGTTTGCGTGTGCTGGAGCAAACTCGGTCAGACCTTCCGGGGCTTCGAGGTTACGGCGATTACCGATGCCAACGTTGATCAACGTGCCTCTCCAGGCGTAACTCACTTCCTGAGGAAGGATGGCGACGCCCACATTATGCAGGTGGCCATGTTGGAGTCCGTGGTCGCCCTGGTCCGCTCGTGTCGGCTTCAATTGGGGCTTTAGGCGGCCGAGTTGTTCATCCAGCCCGGCCGGCCTCGTCGGAGCGTTTGACACTCCCTAGGGGCAAGTGATATGTGTAGTGATCTTCGCTAGGGAAATCCGAATGGCTGACGAGCAAAAGCCCGAGGGCTCGGCGGCGCCTCCTCCCTCCGGGGGCGAGGCTGCTAGCCCCACCGAAAAACCGGCCGCTCCGGCGCCGAAACCCGCTGCTCCCAAGCCTGCCGCGGCGGCCCACGCCGCGCCCCCCAAGCCCCCTGCCGTGATGCTCACCACGCCGTGGGACAGCGATATCACCGAACTCCTGAAAGAGCGTTTCGGTGGCGAGATCACGGAGTTTTCGACATACCTGGGGCAGAACTTCCTGGTGGCCAAGCCCGATGCCGTCATCCCCATCCTGGAAACGCTCAAGCTGGAACTGGATTTCGACTACCTGGTGGATGTAACGGCGGTCGATTACCCCAAGCGGGCCGAGCGCTTCGACCTCGTCTACATCTTATATAGCTTCGCGCGCAACGAACGCATGCGCGTGAAGACCATGGTCCCGGATGGCTACCGTCCCGCCACCGCCGTCACCGACCATCTGACGGCCAATTGGCTGGAGCGCGAGGTGTTCGACATGTTCGGCATCGAGTTCGCCGGCCACCCCGACATGCGCCGCATCCTGCTGCCCGAAGAATGGCAGGGCTACCCGCTGCGCAAGGAGCATTCCATCCTGCAGCAGGACGACAATTGGGTGCAGGAGAACCTGGGCATCGAAAGCGGGCAGTAACTCTATGCCGGAAGCCACCTTTCTTGACGCGACCGAGCTAGTGATCAACATGGGTCCGCAGCACCCGTCCACCCACGGCGTGTTGCGCGTGATCCTGAAACTCGACGGCGAGAAGGTGAACGGCACCGAGTGCGTGATCGGCTATCTGCATCGCGGCGTGGAAAAGATCGGCGAGAACCGCACCTACCAGCAGTTCGCGCCCTACGTGGATCGCATGGATTACGTAGCCTCGGTTTCCAACGGCCTGGGCTACTGTCTGGCCGTCGAAAAGCTGCTCAACATCGAAGCGCCGCCGCGCGCGCAGGCCGTGCGCGTGATCCTCACCGAGCTGAACCGCATCGCCAGCCACTTGATATGGCTGGGTACGCATGCGCTCGATATCGGCGCGATTACGCCGATATTCTACTGCCTGCGCGAGCGCGAGGAGGTGCTCAAGATCTTCGAGAATTACTGCGGCGCGCGCCTCACCACGCACGCCTTTCGCATCGGCGGGCTGCAGTACGAGACCTACGACGGTTTCGAAGAGGAGGTGAAGAAGTTCTGCGACTGGTTCATCCCCAAGGTGGATGAATACGAGGAACTGCTCACCGGCAATCGCATCTGGGTGGGCCGGCTAAAGGGCGTAGGTGTCCTCTCTGCCGAGGAGTGCAAGGAGTACGGGGTCACCGGGCCGGTGTTGCGCGCCGCCGGCGTCCGCTGGGATCTGCGCAAGGCGCAGCCATACTCCGGCTACGATCAGTACGAGTTCGACATCCCTATCGGCCAGAACGGCGACACCTATGACCGGTACACGGTGCGCATGGAGGAGATGCGGCAGGCCACGCGCATCGTCCGCCAGGCGGTGGATCGCATCCCCAGCGGACCCATCATGGGCAAGGTGCCCAAGGTGGTAAAGCCGCCCGTGGGCGAGGTTTATGTTTCCATCGAAGCGCCCAAGGGCGAGCTCGGCTACTTCATCGTGAGCGACAATTCCACGCAGCCCTATCGCATGCGCGTCCGGCCGCCCTCGTTCGTGAATCTGCAGGCGCTCGACCGGATGGTGCGCGGCGGACTGGTGGCCGACGTAGTCGCCATTATTGGTACGCTGGATATAGTGCTAGGCGAGGTGGATCGATGAGGCTGTCTTGTCGCCGCGCCGGCATCGAGGGTCAGCCATGATTTCGAAGTTACTCCGCACCATCTTTCTCGTGGACCTCCTCCAAGGCCTCCGGGTCACTTTCCGCAATCAGGACCCCAAGCGCATCTACACCGAGCAGTATCCGGCCGAACGGCCCAAAGTCGGCGAGCGCTATCGCGGCGCGCCGCGGCTCAACATCAACCCGGATAATGGCGAGACGCTGTGCATCTCTTGCAACCTGTGCGCGTTGGCCTGCCCGGAAAACCTCATCGTGGTCACCAGCCAGCGCAACGAGCGGACCAAGCGCAAAGAGCTGACCACCTTCACCTACGACACGTCCCGCTGCATGTTCTGCGGGCTGTGCGAAGACGCTTGCCCCGTGGACGCGCTCGAGCTGACGCAGGATTTCGAACTGGCCAGCTACACTCGCGAAGGCGCCATCTGGGATCGCCAGATGCTCGAAGAAGGTCCCAAGCCGACCCAATACAAATGCTGACCCCAGAGCTGACCCAGGCCATCTCCTTCTACATTTTCGCCGCCATGGTGTTGGCCGGCGGCATTCTCACGATTACCCGCAGGAACGCGGTGCACAGCGCCATGTTCCTGATCGTATCGCTGATGGGCGTGGCGGGCTTGTACCTGTTGCAGCAGGCGGAATTTCTATTCGCCGTGCAGATCGTGCTGTACATTGGCGGCATCATGGTGCTGTTCCTGTTCGTGATCATGCTGGTGAATCTGGATCAGGCCGCCAAGGAAAAGCAGTTCAGCGGGCAATGGGCGATCGCGCTGGCCTGCGTAGCCCTGGTGGGCGCGCAGGTGTTCTGGTTCCTGGGGAAGGGCGGCGCGCCGTTCAAGATCGCGCAGCCCGGCATCCTGCCCGCGGCCTCCGCCCTGGGAAATACCGAGCAACTGGCCGACGTATTGTTCCAGGAATATCTGCTGCCGTTCGAGGTCGCTTCGATCCTGCTGCTGGTGGCCGTGGTGGGATCGGTGGTGATGGCCAAGAAGAGGATTTGAACGTGTACCCGATTACCACCGCGCATTACATCGCCTTGAGCGCCGCTCTCCTGCTGATTGGGACAGTCGGTGTGTTGACCCGGCGGAACATCGTCATCATTCTGATGTCCATCGAGCTGATCCTGAACGCGGTCAACATCAACCTGGTGGCCTTCTCGCAGGCGCTGCATAGCCTCAGCGGGCAGGTGTTCGCCATCTTCGTGATTACCGACGCGGTGGCCGAAGCGGCCGTGGGGCTGGGCATCCTGATCGCGCTGTTCCGCAACAAAGAGACGGTGCTGGCCGACGAGGTGGACTTACTGAAATGGTAGGGCAGGGAGATACTGCTTGAATTTCCTCGACCTGATCTGGCTCATCCCGCTATTCCCGCTGTGCGGCGCGCTGCTCATGCTGCTGTTCGGGAAAATGCTCGATCCGCAACCCGCGTCCGAAGTCGCGGTGGCGCCCGGCGTGGAGCACACCCACGACGAGCACGATCATCATCATCACGGCCACGATCACGACCACGGACACGATCACCAGCACGGCTCGCCGTTGAAGGTGTTGGTCAGCCTGATATGCGTCGGCATGGTGCTGATCTCGTTTCTGCTTTCGGCGGGCGCGGTGTGGCAGTTGGCGCAGCAGACGGTGAGAGTGCATGAAGTCATCAAGTTCACCTGGCTGGCGGGGCTGCCGTTCCACATGGCGGACGGGCGTCTGGCCACGTTCAGCGCCGATTGGGGCTTTCTGCTCGACCCGCTCAGCGCGGTGATGATTCTGGTGGTCACCGGCATCGGTTTCCTCATCCACGTCTATTCCGTCGGCTACATGGCGCACGACAACGGCTATTACAGGTTCTTCGGCTACATGAACCTGTTCGTCTTCTTCATGCTGATGCTGGTGCTGGCCAACAATTACGCCTTGCTTTTCGTGGGATGGGAAGGCGTGGGGTTGTGCAGTTACCTGTTGATCGGGTTCTACTTCCATAAGAAGTCCGCGGCCGACGCGGGCAAGAAGGCGTTTATCGTAAACCGGGTGGGCGACGCCGGGTTCATCCTCGGCATGCTGCTGATGTTCAGTGTGCTGGGGACCGTGCGTTTTATTAACGTGAACGCGGCGCTGCGCGGCGGGCAGTTCCACGCGGAGACCGCGGGTTTCGGCGTGCTGAGCGCCATGGCCTTGCTGTTATTCATCGGCGCCACCGGCAAGTCCGCGCAATTCCCGCTGTATGTCTGGCTGCCGGATGCCATGGAAGGTCCCACGCCGGTGTCTGCCCTGATCCACGCGGCGACCATGGTGACCGCGGGCGTCTACATGGTGGCACGCTCCTCGGCGCTGTTCCAGTTGACGCCGCAGACCTTGGGAATCGTGGCGGGGATAGGCGCGTTCACGGCGATTTTCGCGGCCTCGATCGCGCTGGTTCAGAACGATATCAAACGCGTGCTGGCGTATTCCACCGTGAGCCAGCTCGGCTATATGTTTCTGGCGCTGGGCGTAGGCGCGTATTGGGTGGCCATCTTCCACCTGTTCACACACGCATTTTTCAAAGCCCTGCTCTTCTTGTGTTCCGGCTCGGTGATTCACGCCATGGGCGGCGAGCAGGATATGCGGCATATGGGCGGCTTGAAGGACAAGATCCCGATTACCCATTGGACTATGTTGATCGGCACTCTTGCCATCGCGGGAGTTCCGGGCCTGGCGGGCTTCTTCTCCAAAGACGAGATCCTTTGGCAGACGTATAGCTCGCCGCTGGGATCGCACGCGCTGTGGGCCGTCGGCCTGGTTACCGCGGGACTAACCGCGTTCTATATGTGGCGGTTGATGGCCATGACCTTCTACGGGAAGTCGCGCGTGTCGGCGGAGGCCGCCAGGCACATTCACGAATCGCCCGCCAGCATGACCCTGCCGCTGTCAGTGCTGGCCGCCGGCAGTGTGCTGGCCGGCTGGCTATCGGTGCCGAAGGCCTTTAATCTGTCGGAGTTTTTCTACACGTTCGAGCGCTGGCTGAATCCGATGCTGATGCCCGCGGCGGAGGCGGTGCGGGAGGTTGCACACGATTCCGGAACGGAGTTGACCCTGATGCTGGTGTCGGTGATTGTAGCTGGCGTCGGCATCTATATCGCCTACCGTTTCTATCAAGTAAAACCGGACATGCCGGAATCGATGGCGCGAACTCTCCAGCCGCTTTACAAGACACTCTACAACAAGTGGTACGTGGATGAAATTTACGATTTCCTGTTTGTGAACGGCTTGGGCAAAGGCGGCGGCGAGGTGTTGGGCGCTTTCGATCGCAATGTAGTGGATGGCGCGGTGAATGGCGCGGGATGGCTGACGCGCTTTTCCTCACGCGTCTCGATGTGGTGGGATACGTGGATCGTGGACGGCGCGGTGCGCCTGGGATCCTTTACGGTGAAACTGCTCTCCTATCCTGTGTGTATCCTGCAAACCGGGCGGGTGCAGGCCTATGCCTTATTCGTCGTGGTAGGCGTGCTGGTCTTCTTCGGGTACTATCTGGCGGGTAAATAATGAACGACCACTTACTCAGTCTGGTGCTGTTCACACCGCTGGCGGGACTGTTGGTCCTGCTGTTCATTCCCGCGCGCCAGAAAGAACTGATCAAAGTCTGGGCGAACGTGGCCAGCTTCGCCGGTTTCCTGATTTCGCTGCCGCTGGTTTCGCGTTTCGACAAAGGCGTATCCGGCTTTCAGTTCGTGGAGCGCGCCAACTGGATACCCAGCCTCGGCGCGAAGTACATGATCGGCATCGACGGCATCAGCCTGCTGCTGATCATGCTGACCACGGTGGTCGGCTTCATCGCCATTCTGTCCTCGTGGAATGCCGTCCAGGACCGGCTCAAAGCATACTACTGCATGTTTCTGCTGCTGCAGGTGGGCATGCTGGGCGTATTCATGTCGCTCGATTTCTTTCTGTTCTACGTGTTCTGGGAGCTGGTGCTGGTGCCCATGTACTTCATCATCGGTGTGTGGGGAGGCCCGCGCAAACTGTACGCGGCCATCAAGTTTTTCCTCTACACGCTGGCCGGCTCGGTGCTGATGCTGCTGGGCATCCTGACGCTGTACTTCCAGTACGCCAGCCAGTTCGGCAAGTATACTTTTGAAATCTCCGAGTTGATGAAGCTGAGCTTGCCGCTCCCCTTACAGCAATGGGTGTTCTGGGCCTTCTTCCTGGGCTTCGCCATCAAGGTGCCGATGTTTCCGTTCCACACCTGGCTGCCCGACGCGCACGTGGAGGCGCCTACCGCGGGCTCGGTCATTCTGGCCAGCGTGCTGCTGAAGATGGGAACTTACGGCTTCATCCGCTTCTCGCTGCCGCTGCTGCCAAAGGCCTCGGTGGACCAGACCATCGTGCAGATCCTGGCGGTGCTTTCGATTATCGGCATTATCTACGGCGCGCTGGTGAGCCTGATGCAGAAGGACTGGAAGAAGCTGGTGGCGTATTCTTCGGTGAGCCACCTGGGCTTCTGCACCTTGGGTATCTTTGCCATGAACCCCAATGGCCTGGCAGGGAGCGTGCTGCAACAGCTGAATCACGGTATCTCCACCGGCATGCTCTTCCTGATCATCGGCGTGATCTACGAACGACGGCACACGCGCGACATCGCGGAGTATGGCGGACTGGCGCACGTCATGCCGAAGTATGCCGTGATCTTCGCTATCGCCATGCTGAGCTCCGCCGGCCTGCCGCTGCTCAACGGATTCGTGGGCGAATTTACGATTCTGCAGGGCGCGTTTGAGGCCAATCGCGCGTGGGCCGCCTTCGCGGTCACCGGCGTCATCTTCGGCGCGGCGTACCTGCTGTGGCTATATCAGCGCACCATGTTGGGCCAGATCACGAACGGAAAGAATCTGCATTTGCCCGATCTCTCCCCGCGCGAGATAGTCGTGTTTCTGCCGTTGATCGCGTGGGCCATCTGGATCGGCGTGTATCCCAAGCCGTACTTCGACATCCTGGAGAAACCCGTGCAGCAGATCGTGGAGCGTGTGCGGCCCGGATACTATCAGGGCGGCGTGCAGGCGGGTACGCGGCCGGCGCCGGGGGTGAGTGGCCAATGAACCAGTTCTTCACGGGCGCCGATTATTTTGTCATCGTGCCAGCGGTGATGCTGGCTTTGTTCGGATGCGCCATCCTGCTGTTCGATTTCGTGGTCTTTCCCGATCCACGGCAGCGCAAATACCTGGTGTTCTTCCTGATCCTCGGCGAAGCGTTTGCCGGGTACGGCCTGTGGAACCAGCAGGCGGACCTGGCGGCCAACGGCGCGCGCGAAGCCTTCCACGGCACGCTCATCATGGACGGCTTCTCCATCTTCTTCAATTGGATTTTCATCGCCGCCACGGTGATTGTCGCAATTGTCTCTTACAAGTATCTCGAGATTGAAGGCGAGCACCACGCCGAGTATTACTCGCTGATGATGTTCGCCCAATGCGGCATGTTCTTTCTGGCCGCCGGCACGGACTTAGTCACTCTCTTCATCGGCCTGGAATTGATGGCTCTCTCCTTCTATGTGATGGTGGGCTTCCTGCGCACCAGCAAGCGCTCCAACGAAGCGGCCATGAAGTATCTGCTGCTGGGCGCATTTTCCAGCGGATTTCTGGCTTACGGCTTCTCGGTGATGTACGGCATCTCCGGATCGACCAAGCTGGCGGACATCGCCGCCGCCATCGGAGCGCGCGGGCCGTTCGACCCGTTGGTCTTACTGGCCCTGGCCACCACGTCGGTCGGCCTGCTTTTCAAGATCTCGGCCGTTCCGTTTCACATGTGGGCGCCGGATGCTTACGAAGGCGCGCCGACTACCGTCACAGCGTATCTCTCGGTGGCATCCAAGGCGGCATCCATCGCGTTCCTGCTGCGTATCTTCCTGGGTCCGCTGGCTTCCGCGAGGGATACCTGGGAACCGATCCTGAGCTTCATCGCCGTCGCTACCATGACGGTTGGCAACCTGGCAGCCATTAATCAGAGCAACATCAAACGGCTGCTGGCCTACAGTTCCATCTCACACGCCGGTTACATGATGCTCGGCCTGATTGCCGGCAATGCCACCGGCATCAAGGGTATCGCGGTCTATGTGATGGTCTACACGTTCATGAACCTGGGCGCGTTCCTGGTGCTGGTGGCGCTGCGCCGCAAAGGGATTATCGGCGAAGATATGGACGATATCGCCGGCCTGGTGCACAAGAGCCCTGGCTATGCGCTGCTCATGCTGCTTTTCCTGCTGTCGCTGGCCGGAATTCCGCCCACGGCCGGCTTCCTCGGCAAGTATTACATTTTCCTGTCGCTGATCGAGACTCACCACTACGCGCTGGCGGTGATTGCCACGCTATATGTCGCCGTGGCGATTTACTATTACTTCCGCGTGGTGCGCAGCATGTTCACCCGAGATCTCACGGAACAGGCGCCGCTCTCCATCAGCTTCGGACTGCGAGTGGCGCTGGCCGCGACCGGCATTCTGACACTCGGTATCGGCATTTATCCCGAGCCTTTCCTGCGGTTCGCGGGGACTTCCATGCTGCATTAGGAATCTATGGACGCGATCATCCACAATCCGATATTCGGGCCGATCCTGGCTTCGCTGGCGATCATTGCCGGAGTCCTGCTGGCGGCCGCGTACCTCACGCTGATCGAGCGCAAGGTGCTGGCGGATTTTCAGGTGCGCCTGGGCCCCATGCGCGTCGGGCCGCACGGCCTGTTGCAGCCCATCGCCGACGCCGTAAAACTGCTGCTCAAGGAAGATATCATCCCGGCTGAGGCGGACAAGCCTATTTTTTGGCTGGCGCCGGTGATATCGACTTTCACCGGACTGACCGCGTTTGCCGTAGTTCCATTTAGCAAGTATTTGTGTATGACGGACGTGAATGTCGGACTGCTGGTGATTTCAGCGATGTCGGCAGTGGGTATTCTGGGGATCATCCTAGGCGGCTGGGCCTCCAACAGTCACTACCCCCTGCTCGGCGCGCTGCGCAGCGCGGCGCAACTGGTGAGCTACGAAGTGGCCCTGTCATTCGCGTTACTCTCCGGAGTGATGGTCGCGGGAACGCTAAGCATGCAGGGAATCGTGAAGGCGCAGCAGGCCCGGGGGATCTGGTTCATCTTCTCCAATTACGGCTTTATGATCGTGCCGTTCGTGGTGTATATCATCGCCGCCACGGCGGAGACCAACCGCGCGCCGTTCGACTTACCGGAGGCCGAGTCCGAGTTAGTGGCCGGCTTCCACACGGAGTACAGCGGCTTCCGCTGGGCGCTCTATTTTCTGGCAGAGTACGCCAACATTCTGGTGATCTCATCGGTGGCGGTGACCTTGTTCTGGGGTGGATGGCTGCGCCCCTTCCCCAGCGTCTCCTGGCTGGCGGCGCTCAACTATATCGTGCCGCTGGTGGTGTTCGCCGGCGCCGGGCTCGGCAGCCTCACTCTGGTGAGGAAGTTAAAGGACCCGCTGCAGCAAAAGGTGCTGGTTGCCGCGGCGCTGCTGGGGGTGCTGATCGGCGCGGTGTACATGATACCGGCTTTCAACGCCGCCGCCAGCGGCATCTTCTGGTTCCTCCTCAAAGTGTCGGTGATCATTTATGTGATGATCTGGTTCCGCGGGACCTTCCCGCGCTTCCGCTACGACCAGCTCATGAACATCGGGTGGAAAGTGATGATCCCGGTGGGCATGGTAGCCATCGTG
>Ga0335078_10019324_pt1 | contig 10132 bp, 10 predicted proteins | sample Lox_Sample_32_FD_206711 | JGI IMG/M metagenome (GOLD analysis project Ga0335078, IMG submission 206711) | Soil microbial communities from Loxahatchee National Wildlife Refuge, Florida, United States - Lox_Sample_3.2 | ecosystem: Environmental > Terrestrial > Soil > Wetlands | place: USA...
GATCGTGGAGATGATAAAGGTAATATTGGTGGTTTTAGGTCTTGGCTTCATGGTGAGGTAATTAGAGGATGAGATGTTCAAGACCGATTTTGATAGTGATGAAACGAGGAATGTTCCTTAGGATGAAACGGGATCAGGAATTATAGAGGACGAAACATCTTTCCGTTAAGATTCGGCAGGATAGTTTTGATTGTATGTATAGTTTAGACGGGGAGGAAAATTCTTGCGAAGTGAAACGCGAGCTAAAGTAATGGGAACTCCTTTTTCAGAGAGATCACGTAATCTCCGCCAATCACAGCACGCCATGGTATCCCGTTTTAGCAACACGCGGCTGTGCGTCACTGCTGCAGATCCCAGCATCAAAGGAAGTCCCAGGTCGAAAGACGGGCGGGCGGGGATATAGGATAGATAGATAGATATAGGATAGGCTATTAATATATTAGTGGTTTTTCAACTGCCACCTTCCGATCAGGCTACGGGAAATCCTACCAGTGCATAAATGGAAACCCTTGGATAACTCTCCTAACTGACTCTTTGCATTTCCAATGCTTCGCGCCTTGACATGCTCATCGGATCAAAATAAGGATGCTCACCAACACTAACTATGCGATCCCCTAGCCTCAACCCGGTATAGTCGTTACTTCATCAGCGGAGTGCTCTAACGGAAATACGTAGCGCAATGGACCACGCTTCTATTATCCCATATGGCCATGTCGTTCACCTCCCATCTGAATCGAACTTGCAGGTCATGATTTTCGCAAAAGTGATGAAATAAATAGTCCAAAATAGCATCGGATTCATCTTTCTTCAACTCTACAATTCGTTTGGTAAATCTTTGCATTAGCATCCTTACGAACCAGCGGATACTCTTTGTTTACGAATAGACCTTTCCATCCGGTCACAGGGTTGGTTCGTATGACAGGATGGATTGCCGTGAGACCGTCTCCGATGTTGTCCGGAGCGCCTCTGGGTCCCATACGAATCGACTCACCATTGAGACTGGCAACCACGTTAAAACGTTTTGCGGAGTGAATCGCAGTTAGCCCTTCTAGAAATGACCGAAAAGCGGGGCTGAATCGATCGTAGGCTTCGTACGTTGACGCCCAAAGTGTATCGCCTCCAGTTTTCGGTAATGTGTGCATTTTTAACACAGAATAATCACTAGGACTCGGTTCAAAGGTGACGCTAAAAGGGTAAGCACAGAACTGGATATGAGAGTACTCGGCGTGCCAACCTCCACTCGCTAGGAGAGACTTGTCGTCAATATCGGCATCATGAGCAATTTGATTGAACTCTGAGGAAATCACAGTAACAAAGTCGCCGCCTTCAGTATATTCCTTTGTTAATGGGTGAGTATGGAGCTTCGACGAAGATGGTTTGCCTGAAAGCTCACCGAGCATTGTCGTTAATCGCTCTTGTTGCTCAAGGTTGATTTTCTGCGCCCTGAAAAACACGACACCCCTCTCGGAGACTGGTCATTAGCAGAGCCCAAAGAGACAGAACTTAGAACTGCAAGATCACGAACCAATTGGGCCGAGTTTGTGGCTGTCAGCAATTCGGCGAGCTGAAAATTGGATTTGAATTCAGTCCCAATCACAGGGGTAAGGTCCAGTTTTTCAAAGAAATCAAGGCTTCCGGTGCTTTTAATCGTAGACCGGTGAAGTTGGTTAAACGGGACTGAAGGTAGGGCACCTTCTCTTTCCACTCCTTGTGAACAGATGGTCCGCATAGATTGCTTAAATGGATGAATTGTTATACCAGACAGGGATCGGCAAGCTGGCATGCGTCTTGAAAGGGTCAGCCGCTGTCCCTTCAAAGACGACGGTGCGATGATTCGACTAAGAGACTGAAGGCGCATTCTTGGTTAAGTGAGGTCTCTCGACCTTATTACTTCCGATATCGCAAAGAATAAGGCAGCGGCGACAAGTGATTATATAGGGCGACATCAGTAAATAGGAATGATGGTGTCGGGTAACAGACCCGAATTTGGGAATAAAACTCGCAGTAGAAACTGGTCACATGAAGACGCAATTCACATGCCGAAGTAATCACTGATTGGTACCCGGTAGTTTGGTATAGGAATTTCAGTCCTCCTTTGGCACAGCGGAAAGAGAGAACACGGTAAAATTCCGAAATCTCTCCTATGGGCGACGGTAGGGACATTGAATGCCTAGGTAAGTAGATACTCGAACCTCTGACTTGTGCAAGACATGCAACATAGTATTGTGGGTTTCAAATTCATTGGTACCGGTAGTATGGTATAGGAATTTCCGTCCTGCTTTGGCAAGGCAGAAAGGGAAGACATGGTAAAATTCCGAAATCTCTCGTATAGGCGACGGTAAGAGCAATTAATGCCTACGTAAGTAGATACTCGAGCCTTTGTGTTGCGCAAGGCATGCAACATAATAAATATATCCCTGGCTTAGTACGGCTAACAACCTTCTTTCTCTCAAGAATCCGGAAATATCATCAGTGATTATTATGCAGTACGCCAATGATAAAATAGCCTCACGGTGACGACAGCCGAACGTGGTTCCAGAAATCAAGCCTGCGAATATGGGTCTAAAAACCGCCGACGAACCGTTGTTTCGGATTCATTTGCAACTCGCACTAGCAGGTCAGATATTCCAACGAAAACTTCGTACGACTTGATTCGGCATAGATTCTTTCCAGAACGGACTTCGCTGCCTCCGGATTCTGATTTGCCCAGAACGTTTCCAAGAGAGTTCTCAATTTCGTCTTATCTCTCAGCTTCAGTTCTTCTGACACCCATTGTCGCGCTTGAGAATTGTCAGTCTTGATTCTGATGCGGGAGACTTACCCTCAGATTCGTCTTCGATACCAAACACCAAGCCCGCCAAACCGACACAGAGGACAAAGGCCCATGTATATATCTGAAAGGCTTCGCCATCACGTTGTAGTGGGCGTGACTTGGCCCTCAAAAACTGTTCTTTTGCGTGATGTATTGCCTCGAAGGAACGTAGGCCTTTCAAAATAGAGGCACTCTTAATCACTGTTATCAAAAGTTGTATCGACAGTCGCTGCTGTAGCAAGTAGGTAGTCACCTCACCTTCAAAATCGTTCCCTGTTGAATTGGCAAGAGTCAAAATTGTTTGCTGAAGGCCCACATCATTGTACTCAGACCAGAGGTACTGAACTCGCGAATCACTTTCACTGTATCTCTCCCAACCGCCGTTTGCTATGTCGAGTGCCAGCTCCAACAGAACTCGTTGAATATCCCAAAGCGTGTCCGCTAGAGCTTGGACAACTGACGAACACCATACAATAGCCGGTCCCCCAGAGGAGATGATTTCGCGATGATATTTCACACGCTGCTTGAATGTGATCCGTCGTTGTGTTTCTCGCGGCTGATCTGAAAAATCCGAATGTTCGCTCATAGAAACATAAAACTTCGCGTCGCTATACGCAAGCGGTCCAAAAACGTCAAGGATATCGGAAAAACCATCGTTTCTGGTCCACAACAAGTCCAGAATGCCCATTACCCCTTTTGCATGCACTAGAGCCACGTCCTTGAGATTTCGAACCCAAAGACGCCACATTAACATGCTTGCTGCAAACGCATCGGAGTCATCGAGGCTCTGTGGATTTTGCAGTTTGAGCATGAGCATGTTGGAAGCTGTTGACGCGTGACGGTCCGAGATTTCGCCGAACTGAGACGGTGGAAGCAAGACAGCGGCATAAGCAAGGATGGCGGATCGAAGGCATGTGGATCGGATCCCTGTGCCGTATGTGATGGCAAATTGCCTTATCAAAGATCTGGCCAATGGACCGGCTCTTTCTTCGGCGTACATGGACTGCAAGAGCAATACATCCTCGCCTCGTAGATCTGAGTTTGCAAGAGGCCACGTCGGTGGTTTGAGCGCGGCAGTCTTTGGCCCTGGTAGTTTAAAACAGGGCGTGTCGATTTCACGAACCCGGCAGTATTCGCATGGTGCCCATTTGCTGTCGTAGTTGCACTACGACAATTAGCAATGCAAGAATTGGTGGTGTCACCTTTGAATTTCTGGCGCGACATTGACCGCATATGAGAGTTCCTTTCCTACCATACTTGTTAGGACCGGGGATCTCTGATCTGTTTTTGATATCTACGCGTTTGCTGCGAGTAAGTACGTGATAATTGTCAAATGTACCGTTTTCTGACTGTATCGGCACCATTTCTAGCTTCTTGAAACAAGACGTCCTTATCCTTTGGCTCATGGTGGACTTGAATAAATTTGGGGACATGCCCTGACTCGTGCTCGCTGATCCACCAACTTCTCGGTTGCATTTGAAGCAAAGGTTCATTCACGTCATGTTGAGTTATTCTGACTCCGATGACACCGTATTCATCAGCTGTAAGGGGAGGATCGGTAACTGCAGTTAAAGGGAATGGTTCTCGCTCGCAATTAAAGGGACTCAATCGTTCCGCAATTGTTTGTGAGGGAAGAGAATGCCCCGTGACATTCAAGAATTCGAGCAGGGATTCGTCATTCGACCTCATAACGTTGTCGCTGGCATAGGTGTTAAAATTGGCGAAAGAACCCACCAAGGGGTTCCAAAACTCCCGCCCCGTTATGGCAGGAACAGAGCGGCCTGAAAGCTGGTCTCGTTTGAGAACAGCGTCTTCAGCCATCGTAATTTCAAGCGTAGGTTGTTCTGTCTCATCTTGAAGGTCAAACGTCTCACCGATCGAAAACTCACTTGCAGTATTTGCAGGGATATTTGATCCCATCGCAAAAGCGAAGTAAGAGACAAAGTTTTGCGAGACTCCCTTGCTACGTGAAAGCTATCATATATTCCACCGGCTTAACAGCGCGAAATCAGGCCCGAGTGTTGCGATGGCGCTAAATAGGACTGTCGCATCAAATGGATTGATAAGAGAATTGGGGCAATTATTGCGCTTAAAAGGCTGAGCGTTCTGTATGATAGTTGCTAACTTTGAAATTAGACTTCATAGTCAACTCACCAGGGAATCCGATCAGGAATACAGCTGTTGGTTGCAAAAGTTAGCTTTCTTGAAAAGAGCATCTCTTATCTTTGTATCACCAAAGTGGAGGTCCACGTGCGCTGCGGCTTAATACTATTGGATTAGGTCCAAACTTTAATATCGTATAGCGGCGGCCTGGTTGAACCTCGGAGATAGGCTTCGGAATGGAGCTCGCAACACTGGTAACAAGCTATGAAAGCTATTCGCCAAGGTCGCCAAGTTGGGGAATCCACGCTTCAACACCATGGCTCAAGGCTGTGTCAATTACGTGTCTGAAAATATTCTCTCTTACATCGGCAACACCCCTGTGATTGCTCTTAATAAAATTGCAAAGGAGGAAGGGCTTAAATGTCAGCTTGTTGCGAAATGTGAATTTTTCTCCGCAGGCGGAAGCCTGAAAGACCGTCTAGCATTGCGCATGATCCTGAGCGCCGAACAAGAAGGCAAGCTTGTGCCTGGCAAGAATACAATCATTGCTCCCACAAGCGGGAATTTCGGAATAGCGGTGGCTCTTGTGGCCGCCGTTAAAGGATATAGAACAATAATCACACTTCCGGATCGCATGTCCAAGGAAAAGATAAGCGTTATGACGGCGTTAGGCGCGACAGTCATTCCAACCGTCTCGAATGTGGAAGTGGACTCTCCAAAAAGCCACATTGGGTTGGCGAAGAAGCTTTGTGAAGAGGACAAAGACGCACTTCTTCTCGATCAATACGCAGATCCCGCTAACCCCCTGACTCACGAGTTAGACACTGCGGAGGAAATTTTGCGTCAAGTAGGGACGCAGCTTGATGTCGTGGTAGCAGGCGTTGGAACAGGTGGGACAGTAACTGGCCTAGCAAAAGGACTTCGCCGAGTGTGCAAAGACGTCTATGTATTTCAATTCCAAAGGCATAGCTCACTACTTGATAGATTGTTGGTGTTGACCCCCACGGAAGCATCATGGCCCAACCGGATTCGTTAAATGTTGCCTCAACCCAGTTTGAGGTTGAAGGCATCGGTCATTCCTTCCTACCTGGTAAGTGAGATGTATCACAGGGTCTCATTGAAAGACGTGTTGGATCGGCAGGCAGTGAGCCAGTGGATCAAAACTACGGACCAAGAAAGCTTCCAAATGAGTCGTCGACTTATTCGGACCGAAGGCTTGATGTGTGGTGGAAGCTCGGGTGCAGTCGTTGTGGCCGCGATTAAGGTTGCAAAGGAATTGCAACTCGGCAAAGAGAAAACCGTGCTTGTGGTTCTACCTGATACGATGCGCAATTACTTGTCAAAGGTTCGCATAGGCTGATAACAAGTGGGCTAATGACATTAGTTTCTGGACGAAGAATGGATGGACGACCACGGATTTGCCTACTAAGATTTCGTTGTAGTTGGAACTCGTATCTGTTATGAGACAGGTAAATATCGATCCATAGTTTTCATTGTAGATTTTAATTCGTGACGTAATGTGTCTTCATGGCGATTAAGCTTTTAGTTTAACTTGTGATTTCGAAAGGTTGATTTGGCGAGAGTTCGGCGTTTTTCAACGACATCTTCATTTCCGCTTCGACACATGTCGCAGCTAATCCGGATAATGACGACGACCGCACGAAATTTCCCAGGCTTGGACCTCTTTTTTTCCTTGCCAAGTATAGTTACCGCCCAATCAAGTTTGCTTTCCCCAGGGAATGAGAGTTTAATCGACCACACGCTTAAATTAAAGTAAACAAAGTGGACATCAGGCCGAAGATCAAAGAAAAGATTGCCGCAACTCTAACCAATATTGTACATATACCCGCACCTGAGTTAAAAAAAACCTCGATAGAGTCGAGCTTAAGTAATGCCAATCCCACGTTTCCTATTCCGTCCTGCGCCCAAGGCCTCCGCTATGAACCTGTTAGCCTGTCTACGCGGTCTCCTTAAAGGCGTTCATCCGACCTTCCCTCACACTTGCACGTCCTCCTCTTCTTGCTCATATTGGATCTCGCAGAATGAAAATCTCAACTTAGGCAATGAATAAAATTCAAGGGAAAGTAGAGAGTTAGTTTGGTCTAGGAGAGATCCAATGATATACGCAAATCCAATTGGAAAGTGGGGAAGTACGAAAAATTCCGAGAGACATTCAACATGCACTTGCAACCGTCAAAATCCAACAATTTATCATGGGCAGAATTCGATACAGTGTGTGGAGTAATGCACTTCGTAGACTTACTTTGGGGGGTAGATATGCATACATGCAAGATAAGGCGTGAGGCTGAATCCAGACCATCACCCTGATCAACCGGTGGGGCCAACGGGCGGCGGGGGAAGGCCGTTTCGCCCTCGAATTTGCATCTCGCAAAATATATTCCGCCTTGTAACGGCCCGCGGTTGAGTTTTAAAATCAGTTTAATGAAATGAAGGATTGGCGTTCCTTGAGCGGAAATATCTTTAAATCGCGCCGTTATAGATACTTAAATCAGGCAGAGTATCCACGGAATGATGTGTGTAAATTTCATTCTCGCGTCAGCCAGTGTGCGTGTCACTCATGCCTTCGCCAATCCCCATTCGACCTTCCTTGAGCCTTTTCGTGAGTAAAATGAAAGGAAAATTGAGATAACCCAGTTATCGCGTCCACCCCTTATATGCATGCCACCGTCATCTCTGCAGTGTGGTTGGTTAAGGTGTGGCTTTGAAATTCATTTCACGGCGGGGAATTTAACAACCTTGGTTTATGCAAGAGAAGGACAATGATTCGTTGGATCGGCAAACGGACAATTTCTTTTTGTGTGGCACTCTTGGCCCTTAATTTTAATGAGCGACGCAAGGAGTTTGAGCTAATTTCCCCAATTGCGGCTAATTTGTCGGGATTTTCGTTACTGGCTTGCGGTAAGAACCCGTTAAGGGCTGACGGGATCAACGGACGGGTTCATCTGTAAGTTCATCATGGCTATCTATCGGCGCTGGGTTGAAAAGGAAGAAGACATGCGGGTTTTATGGTCAGTTAATTTGGACGAAAACGTGCATTAAAGGGGGGGTCATTGGACCTGCGTTACGCATGCAGGGAGCTAACCTCCCCGCAAATGAAGGGAAATTACGGATACACCGGTGCTCCGGAACATTACCCTAATTCGGCATGTTGTTGATGTCACGAAGGGGTGGCAATATGGTAGCCTTAAAAGCGCGTATTATACATACAATAGTGGAAATTAGGGATCAACAGATTTGTAATGACGTTGATTTTAACTTGAAACCCCGGAGATTTCAACGAAAAGAAGCATCAAATCTAATCATCATACTTTAATCAGCACTCGATATGAATCATATATCAAAAGATGATCTCGCTTAGATGAGAGTATCACCTATGAAAATGCATGATGCAGCGAAGGGGGGACGGTCTGTCTCAACCTCATTTCCACCCACCCATTTTCTTCAAATTGACAGCTTGACGCAAGAGTAAATTAGTGGAGAAATAAATACTTGGTAGATTTTCCTTGATTTCCTCTACATGTCGCTTTTATTTTCCGTGACGCCTCGTAAAATTGCCAAAATGTGATCCAGGGGTGTGATTGGGCTTTTAATTTATTTTCGTAAACATAAATGCAACATAGCACGCCCTATGGGAGAGGCACAGTGGGCTAATTGACCAATGAGATTGTCCTAATTTGGGGATCTCTGGCCTCCTCCGTTATTCCCTGTTTTCAATCTTAGCCGGTAATAATAATAATAATTTACATACATACATGCTATACCCACCCCCCTTCCATCATATTGCACTCACACTTCATTTCCCTACTGCGCTTTGCTCAAACTTTCCCAAGACTGTTCGTCAGTCTTCCTCAACTTCACCTCATTTCACATCTCCTCCTCTCTCCGAATCGTCCTTCCTTCCTTCCTCCCTCCTCTTTTCCTTAACGTCATCCTGCATAGTGTTTTTTGCAGGATTTCGTTTTTACTTCCCTCACTCATTTCGGTTTGAGAGGCCAAAATTGAAAGGTGGATAAATAAAAGCGACTTGAATATCCTTTCAATTCTCACCTTCTAATTCTCCTTCTCCTCACCGAAGTCGCTCCTTACATCTACGCTCCTTTCAATCACCCTCTTCGATCCTTACCTCACTAAATCCAACGCTTTTCCTGGATTTCCAAATTTACGTCTATTGTGTATATTCTCTTTTCACGCCCAAGACGTTCCTCATCCGACAATCGAAACCTCAGGGCTGGTCCCGGGCACAATTTCCTCAACGATCCTGAAGTTCAGTGTCAATTTACGACAAATTCCCGTCCATTTTCATTGACTTTTCAATTTCACGCAATTGATGATTCGCCGCCATGCATCATTTTGAATCAATGCCATCTCTACATATCCCTTCCACCGCTCCTGCCAAGGATCCATTTCCTACCTCCCCTCCCGCTTCTCCGCTTTCGTATACCTCCACGCCTTCATTACCAGAGAAGGTTTCACGACATAGACATCGACGCTCCTTGGCAATTTCACAACATTTAACGTTTCCTCCTCCGTTACCGATCGAATCTAATGCTGCTATGATTACGCCACCGTTATCGTCACCTGCATTGTCTTTTCCAAAGACGTCGAGTTTAGAAAGTCTACGAAGTGGGAATACCTTACTGGATGATTCAGAAATGCTGAAATTTTCAAATGTAGATGGAGGATCATTAAGACAAGTCGTTTCCCTGGATGCAATTCCTCAGAATATATCAAGGGAATCCCTTCAAATCCAACCCATCGTCGATCCAGTAAACGAGCCACCACAAGCCGAAATCCCATCTACCTCCCGATTACGAAAAGTCGCATTCAACGATGCCATTATATATTACCCGCCACGACCATTATCATCCCGCCAAGCATCCTTCTCATCTCAAATGTCCCAACAATCTTCACGAGAATCTCCCGTCCCTCCCTCACCATCCCTCTCCCATCGTCGCTCACTATCCTCCCTCCTCCTACCTTCGCCTGCATTCAACTCACAACGACATACACGCGAACGTAAATCCTGGACAGGTTTAATAACGAGTCCATTCGCAGCTGCCCGACGTCGCCGCTCACCGAACCGGTATCGACCACCAACTCCACCGCTAGGCTACATCGATGAACGTCCCGTTGACCCGTGGCCATACCCACCGACACCAATTATTGACCTAGACGCCGCACTGGGTCCGTTCAAGA
>Ga0335078_10019325_pt1 | contig 10132 bp, 9 predicted proteins | sample Lox_Sample_32_FD_206711 | JGI IMG/M metagenome (GOLD analysis project Ga0335078, IMG submission 206711) | Soil microbial communities from Loxahatchee National Wildlife Refuge, Florida, United States - Lox_Sample_3.2 | ecosystem: Environmental > Terrestrial > Soil > Wetlands | place: USA: Florida...
AGGCGGCGCTCAAGAAGTCGATTGAACTCGGTCCAACCTATGCCGCTTATGCCAACCTGGGGCTGCTCTACAGCCAGCAAAACCGCTTTGCGGAATCTGCGGCCATGATGGAAAAGGCCCTGCAACTGAACGACAAGAACTACGAGGTATGGGAGAATCTGGCGCTGGCTTACGAACGCCTGAACGAAACAGATAAGGCCGCCGCCGCCCGGGAGAGGGAATTGCTTCTGGTGGAGGCGCAGCTCAAGGCCAAGCCGACCAGCGCGGAGTTGCAGTCTTACCTGGCGCTGTTGTACGGCGAAAAGAAATTGCGCGACCAGGCCATCACCCATCTGCAAGCTGCCCTGGCGCTTGGCCCTGATAACCAGGTAGTACTGGAGAATGTGGGGGAGACCTACGAACGCCTGGGGGATCGCGGCCAGGCCATCAAATTTATGGAGAAAGCGCTGCAGAAAGGCTATCCTCTGGAGAGTCTGAAGACCAACCCCGCTCTGCAAGGCCTTCTGGCGGACCCCAGGTTTCAAGCAAAAACAAAATAAATTGAGCAAGGAGACAATTCCATGGCAGCAAAACCACTCCCAGTGCCTCCCGATGAGCCGGAGACTAACGCCGGCGCCGACGAAAAACCCAGCGCTGTTCCCCCGAACCGCGCGGATGAAAGACGCGCCTCCACTGAGGGAGGCGGTCCTATTAAGGTAGGCCCCGGCACGAACTAGTTCTGTGAAGTAAGCGCCGGCATCCTGCCGGCAATCCCATGCTGTGGACCCAGGAGCGAGAACGCCGCCGGAATGGCGGCACGACTTTAGGAGGGGACCACCTTCGCCGCTCGGCGGAGGTGGCATTTCCTTTGTCCCCCGCGCCGGGGCTCCCGGCAGACCTCAAGTTTCGGCCAAGAACGAATAAATCTGAAAAGGAGATAATCCCATGGCAGCAAAACCACTCCCAATCCCTGCGGATGTTCCGGTAATTTACATTGATTCCGATGGCAAGGTGAGCAAGGACGTCGAAATCGACGATGGCGGGCAGATCACCATTAAGGTTAATAATTACAAACCGGGCAACAACGAATGCCGAATCACAATCTCCGCCGGCAATATCAGCTGGCGCCATCGCGATACCGAGGGCGGCGGCACCATCAAAGTGGGGGGCGGGACCAACGACTAGTTTCGGCCTGCGCAACCTGGTGGCCCACCTTCTCCCTGCGGCGGAGGTGGGTTTTCTTCTGTCGGGCGTAAGGTGAGGCGCGGCTTGTCTCCCGGAAGCCTCGCCTGGAACCGTTTGGTGGGGCATCGCAGGATTGGGTTGGGCGATTTCAGAGACTGGGGAAAACTGGCAACGGGAATCCATCCCGGATTCGCCTCGGTTCATCCCCGATTGCACCCCTTGCCCGCTAACTGCGATAGAACGGCTACGTCAGACAATCACGACGGCCCTGTCAGCCGTGTCAGTGTCCGACTGAATCATCCCCTTTTCCCGAGCCAAATGAAGATCCAGGAGAACGAATGATCACGCGAGTCCTGATTCTGCTCATGCTCGTAGGCGGGCAGAGCGCCATCGCCCAAAATACTTTCCACGGCAACCTTGCCCGCACCGGCGTATATGACTCGCCCGGGCCCGCCAAACTCGGGGGCGTGAAGTGGGTGTTCAAGACCGGCGGACCGATCGTGGCCTCGCCCGCCATCGCTGATGGCGTGGTCTATATCCCAAGCACGGACACCTTTCTCTACGCCATCGATCAGGAAACCGGCAAAGAGAAGTGGAAGTACAAATCGCGCATGCCGATCGCCTCATCGCCCGCGGTGGCTGGCGGCTTGCTCTACTTCGTTTCCTCCGCCGGCAGCCTGGGGGCCATTGACATCAGCAATGGCCAGATCAAGTGGGTACTGCCCACCGAGTATGAGCGCAAGTTCGAGGCTAAGAATCTTCACGGATATCCGCCGGCAGCTCAAACCATCCCTGACGCCTGGGACGTCTTTACTTCTTCCCCGGCGGTCGTGAACGGCAAAGTCTATTTCGGCAGCGGCGATGGCAACGTCTATGCCGCCGACGCGCAAACCGGCGTGCTGCAATGGAAGTTCGCCACGAAAGACGTCGTGCACGCTTCACCGGCGGTAGTGAATAACACGGTTTACATCGGGAGTTGGGACAGCTATCTCTACGCCATCGACGCGGAGACCGGCCAGGAGAAGTGGTCTTTCAAGACAGGCGAAGATCCCACGATTCATAACCAGGTCGGATTCCAATCTTCACCGGCGGTAGTTGACGGCGTGGTTTATGTGGGCTGCCGGGATGCACACGTCTATGCCGTAGACGCCAGCACCGGCCGCAAGAAATGGGACTATCCAACCAGCAAATCCTGGGTCGTCGGCACGCCCGCTGTGCGCGACGGCATGGTGTACGTTGGCACCTCCGACAGTTCTCGCTTCATGGCGCTCGACGCCAAAACCGGCCGCCTGCGTTTCAACTTCGACGCCAAAGCCTACATGTTTTCTTCCGCGGCGCTGGCCGGTGATCTGGCCTACGTCGGCGACCACAACGGAAAGCTATATGCCATCGACGCCAAGACCGGCAAGCTGGCGTGGGAGTTCCAGACCGAAGGCGCGAAGAAAGATCCATTCAAAGTGCTGAACCCCGACGGCAGCCTCAAGCAGGAAGCCTTTGCGCCCCTGTTCAACGACTTCGAAGACATGTATCTGGACATCGCGCGATTTGCGTCGATCGGAGCGGTCGTGTCATCGCCGGTGGTGGACAGAGGCGTAGTCTATTTTGGCAGCATGGATGGCAATCTCTACGCCCTGCAATAGCGTGTAGGGCGGGGCGTATGTGGGGGCGGTCTTCGACCCGCCCCCCGGTCCGTAGAGAGGTAGCCGGCTACATCTCCACAGTTTCCAACGCGCGGATGTACTCAACCACCGACTCGCTCCAGCCGTCGATGTGCGTCCACTTGCCGTAGCCGACGCCATTCTTGTAGCTGGCCACGTTTACCACGTACCCCTTGCCCTTGGGTGCAGGCACGGAGTCATGGGCCTGCTCGTCGGTGATGACGATCAGGCGGTCGTAATGCTCCCTCTGCTTGAGCGCCCCCACCGCCTTGCCAAGGTACGTCGCCCCATGCTGCTGGGAGGCGTCGATGGCGTCGCGCAGCGCAAAGCCGCGCCGGGCCGGCACCTCGACCAGTTCGTTCGAGAAAGAAAACACGCCCACCTTCTCTCCGATCTCCCGTAGAAGTACGGCCAGCCCATAGGCTGCGTCGGTGCGCTGCATCTCCGAACGGCGGGAGAGCGGCGCGGTCATGGAGCCGGAGACGTCCACCAGTACGATGGTCTTGCCCGGCAGCTTCTCCGCACTTGCTATCGACTTCAGCATGGCCTGCTGCAGCGCCTCCTCCCACTGCGGGGCGTAACGCGCCGCAGCCAGGAATCGGAAAGGAAGGACACGGCCCGTGCTCATCGCGCCCAGCGCCGCCAGCACGAGGGCTTCGTCCACTCCCGCCTCGCGCATACTGCGCAGGTTGCGAAGCAGCGCCAAGGCGCCCAGTTTCTGTTCGCGCAGCAGCCGCTCCCAGGCCTCGCGCTTGTCAGCGCCCGAGCTGAGAGCTACCTCCCAGGTATCAGGCACGTTGAGCCGTCCCCAAATTAGCTTCTTCCACTGCGCCGCCTGGGCCGCATCGCGGGGCTTGGCGTGCGAGAGGAAAAGCACGTCGCGCAGCTTGACCGGCCCGCCGCGATCGTACTTGGCGAGCTGATACTCGTCGAACTTGGGGAACGCCGCTGCCAGCCCCTTCTTCACCTGGCCGGAGAGCGGCACACGCCCATCCCTCCAGTAGATGGCGACGAACTCGGCGAGTTCGTCCGCACGCTGGATGACGGCAGCAAGTGTGTCTCCCACAAGGTGGCGATGCGTTTTATGGCGCGCCATCTCCCGGACGAGCAGCAACGGTGCATGCCGCAGCTTCATCTGGCTGCGTGCCTCGAGGGCGAGTGCAGCGACCTTTTCGGCAGCGACCTTCGGCACCAACTCCGCGACGCGGCCCGTGATCTCGACTCCTTCCTCGTAGAACTGTGACTCCCAGAGCAGACACGCCAGCACCGACCGCCGCAGCTGAAGCTCGGAGGAGATGTGCCGCGTGGAAGCGCCTTCGTGCGTATGCGGCCCATAGTTGAGGTTGAGTGTGTTGAGTCGAGCCATTGTGCCTCCTTGAAGCAGTCGTTAGTCGTCAGTCGTTGGTCGTCAGCATCAATTGCGAACAACGCGGTAAGTTCTTGTCCAGCGCGCAAGCGAAGTGGTCTGTTACTCTTCCGGCGATCGAGATGGCTTCTACGATCGCGGAGGATGTTGCGCCTTACCTTTCGTCCGGCACTCCATTCCCATTTTGGAACCGTGCTAACTGAAAACAGGCTCTCCACCGATTCGTTCAAGCTATACTTTCATCCATCCTCAGCGCATTTTGAGGTCGCAGATTGCGACCTCAAAGGTAGGCAATCATGAAGAAGCAAGCAATTATTCTCAGCAAGCGCGCAGATTCGAAGATCCTCCTGCTTCGCGGTCACAGAATAATCCTCGATGCAGATCTCGCCGAACTCTATGGAGTCGCGGTCAAGCGGTTGAACGAACAGGTGAAACGCAACACCAAGCGCTTTCCTGCGGATTTTATGTTCCGCCTCACCGCCCGCGAACAGCATTCTTTGAGGTCGCATTTTGCGACCTCAAACGCCAGCCGAGGCGGCCGTCGCTATTTGCCGTACGCGTTCACCGAGCACGGCGCAATCATGGCGGCCACCGTGCTGAACTCCGAGCGTGCCATCGAACTGAGCATCTTTGTGGTGCGCGCTTTTGCCCGCATGCGCGAGGCCCTGGCCGCCAATCAACTGATTATCACCAAGCTGACCGAGCTTGAACATCGGCTTCAAAATCACGATGCTGAGATCCAACACCTGGTGGAAGCGATTCGCCAGCTCATGGCTCCTCTCCCGCCCACCGGACGCCGCATCGGATTTGAGTTGCCCCCCGGTTCCGCGAAAGGCCACAGGAGGGTGAGCTAAGAAGTATTCATCTCCGACTGAGGCTCTCCGACATCCGCAATTGCGACGACGGCGCCCTCGGTCTCAACGCAAGACTGCAAGCTCGCTTAATTTACGGTCCTCCTGCACCTGTTCGATCTCCAACAGTAAACCCTGAAACTCAGCCATGGTCTGCGCTGAGCCATGGTTTTCGACAAACCCCTCCGCCTCAAAGTCGGAAGCCGACGGAAAGAACCTGCGGTACAGTTCGATCTTCTGGCGGACGCTCGCCTTCCCCAGATATAGCTTGTAATCAATTCGCCCCGGCCGAAGCAACGCGCCATCGAGAGCTTCAATCCGGTTCGTTGTCATCATGAACAGGACGTTTGTGGGCGCGTAGAAACCGTCCAGAACGTTCAACAAACCCGAGAGAGTGACGCCGTTTCGCTCTCCAACATCGCCTTTCCCCTCTCGCGCCGGCAATTCGTCGCCCGGGCGCGGACTCGAGGGTACCCGCACCTGGCCGCTCTTCATACAATCGATGTCCTCGAAAAGCAGCACTGATCTGGCCGGCACCAGATTGACCGCTGTCATCAAAGTCCGGTCGTTGAAGTCGGCTAGATTCAGCGAATAGATCGACAGCCCGAAATGCGCCGCCAGCGCCGACACCAGCGAGGTCTTACCTGTCCCGGGTGGCCCATACAGCAAATAGCCGCGGTGATATGGAACTCCCAGCCGTAAGTACCGCTGCTTCGATTTCCTGAACGTTGCCACGTCCTGTACCAGGTGTTCCTTTTCGCTGGGCTGCAGGATCACCGAGTCCAGCAAACGCGGCGCATAGCCTTCCACCGCATCCCAGCCGTCGTTGTAGGTGAACAGACGCGACTGCACGCCCAGCCTTCTGATGTGGCATCTCACCACATCGTCCACGAAGTGCCGCAGGAAGCTCTGCCTCCTCCCGAGCGTCCTGAAGGTCAAAGACTCCATACGCCTGGCGGTGCGTTCCCGAGTGTTCTCAGTGCGCGAGAACCAGACCTGAAACGGTCTTCCGCCATACCAGAACCAGTGACTGCCAGGAGCGGGGATGAGCACCACCCGCTCATTGCGGATGGTAGTGTCTAGGTCAACTCGCCTCATCCTCTTGAGAAACTTCTGCTCCAGAAACCACTCTTTTACCCACACGAACGCCGCATCGTCGTCTTTCACCGTGATCATCATGGTGGTCTGGCTAACCAGCCAGTACCAGAGTCTTTGCGGTACGGCCCGCAGATACACCCCCAACCCGCCGATAATCATCAGCAGCAACCCGCCAGAGGCGAACTGGTTCTGGCCGGCCAGCATTCTTCTTAGAAGTTCCACCATATTCTGAGTTTTCTAACCGACCGAAGTCGGGCTTTGCTGGCGCCATGTCCCCCAGCGGATCCATCCCCGGGGAATCGAGCGACGACAGTTTGGTTCTGCTGCTCTGCCACGGAGTGCACCGCCCCAAAGCCGCGGCAGGAATCGACCCGGCGACCAACGGATTAGAAGTAACCCTCGCCTTCCTACCGGCGAGGTTCTACGCTAAGTTCAATATCGATATGCACTTCTTCTGAAAATCCTCGGCTACCTTAGTTGCGGCTGAGACCATTGTTGAATCCAACCTTGCCGCGCGCTGGTTCGACTTTGACGAGGAGCGCGATTCTCTCCTGTCCGAGCGGCTGGGTGTGGTGCCCGTCGAGGTAGTCAGTGCACTCGGCGACCTTGAAGCGCACCGGACGCAGCTCTCCGTAGTCGCAAAAGATGGCCCTCCTCACTCTCCCGGAAGCCTTTCTGCATGTGGACCCAGCGGCAGGTCTTGCAGAGGGATTCTCCTTCGTGAACCATCGCGCCTTTGATTCTGACTGTAGTGTCCATATTTGGGTACTCCAACTTTGATCCAGCCGGCAACTTGCCGGGACTAGCAGTGGCCGCGGGCGCGACTGCCCTCGCCACACCTTTGTTTCAAGGCCGGGGAACAGGCGACAACGGCACAAAGGCGCTCTGCCACTGAGCTACACGGGCACAATTCCCGTGGCAGGATTCGAACCTGCGACCTCCCGCGTTTCAGGCGAAGTATCCGAAGTCTTCACCACCGGCCGTACTTTACATTCGGCGGACCTCCTTCCGCCGTTCTTCGATCTGCGCAAGGATCTTGACGATCTCGGCGTGGTTGCACTGCCGCTTGCTGACCGCCACCCGATTGCTTCCCCTGCGCAGTAGTACCTGGCCGCGCAGCGCCACATCCCACATCGGCAGGTAGGCGCCGTCATCAATCTGGTAGAAGCGATGCTTCACCAGATACCAATGACCATCGAGGCAGCGAAAGCTGGTGACGCGATCAATGCTGACTTCGTTCACCGGCTCCCGCATGAGCTGCTCTTTCAACCGCTGCCGCTTGCCTGTTCTTTGCTTGAAGCGCAGCAGACCCGTCAGCGGGTGGACATAGAATCCGTAAACCTCCGATTCCCGTACCGAGTCGCGGACCACACGATTGTTGTCCACGAAGCATTGCGTTGTGACCATCCAGCGCAGGTGATCGAACACGTGCCTTCCCGTGACCGTGCGCGTATCAATTCCCCGGCGCAGCTCGCCGTTCACTTTGTCCCAAGGCCTGCCCAGGTTCTTGCGCAGCAAGCCCGTGAGCGGCGACAGAAAATCCGAGAAATCCTTGGGGTCGGCGTACTGCCGGCTGGCCGACGCGGAAACGAACTTTGTTTCATCCTCGTAGTCACTTTCCGGCATGTAGCTCAGGCGCTGGCCCCATTTGCGGTTATCACGAATGCCGCCGCGCCGCGGACGCTCGACGATCACTTTGTGAATATCAGGCCTCATCTCGTTCACTCATTGTCTGTACGCGCTCGCCCGCGTTCTTGCAGCAGAAACCCGCCGGGGAACCAGCGAGAAGAGCCCGACTCGAGGCGCGAACTCTCCAGGTACCTTGCGCTGCGGGACTACGCCCCCGTCCCTGGAGGTCTGAAATCCTCGGCCGGACCGCCGTCCTGCGCGTCGGTCATCGTTGGCGCGAAGTATCTCTTCTCTTTTACCGCCGGCGAAGCTGGCAGGGCGGGCCAAGCCCGCCCCGCCAATCAAAGTCTGGTCAGGGAACATGCGGTCACGGAAAGGGCTTGCGCCCGTGAGGATTCGAACCTCACAGCCCGAGGGCTGTTTCGCCAGAGAAGTATCCGTGTCCTTTCACCACTGACCGTGAAAGCTAGGGCTGGGGGAATCAGCGACGGCGGTGTTTGTCGATTAACAGTCGAAGGAACCGCAGTCTACGCCACCCAGCAAGTTCATGGTTGGCCATTAGTCGCAGGTCGCCAGCCGCTGCTAAGCGGGCGCGACAAGGCCTAAGTGCCGTATGTTGAGTAGTTAGCTTTGCGTTAGAGGGCGCGGAAGAGACTACTTAGCGCAGTCGGAGCGACGCCCTGAAGCAATCTCGGCCAGTGACTCGCCGTGATTGCCCGCTTAGCGATTTGTGGTTGTAGTACGCCAAATCGGGCGTCCTTTCGTAAGAAGTGATGATTCAAGATGCCATGATTTCTATTTTTGCGCAATAGAAAAATGCGATTTTATCCACAAAATACGCGGTCTTTTCGCATCTTCTGCATAATCATGCGTTTGCCTCAGCGCGGCACCGCTCCAAAAAATCTGATAGCCTTTCTCAGCCCGTGTGTTTTGCTACATAAGGGTGTTCTTCGCGCGCTTTGCGCTCTTTGCGGTTGGAAAAGCCGCCGGATGACAACGGTAGCGTTTGAAGAAAACCGCAAAGAACGCAAAGAACGCGAAGATCGCAAGGAACACGCAGTAGGTTTGCCGTCTGCCAGTTCTGATCGGTTAACTATTCAAGGAGCCCAGGTTGAACTTTTCCAAACCCCTGACTGTAACCATCGTTCTGTTCGCCAGTTTCACCACAAGTGCTCAAATCGACAGCGCTACCCGCCAACTTTCGCACGACATTTTCAAGCAGCTCATCGAAATCAACAGCACCGACTCGGTCGGCAGCGTGACCGCCGCAGCCGAAGCCATGGCGCAACGCTTTCGCGATGCCGGTTTTCCCGAGAGCGACCTGCACATTCTCGGCCCCAATGACCGCAAGAAAAATTTGGTCGTGCGCTATCACGGCACGGGCAAGCACAAGCCCATCCTGCTGATCGGACATCTCGACGTGGTTGAGGCCAAGCGCGAAGACTGGACCACCGACCCGTTTCAGTTCATCGAAAAGGACGGCTACTACTACGGCCGCGGCACCCAGGACATGAAAAGCGGCGACGCCATCATGGTCACCACGCTGATCCGCTTCAAGAAGGAAGGCTACAAGCCGGACCGCGACATCATCCTCGCCCTCACCGCCGACGAAGAAGGCGGTAAATCCAACGGAGTGGATTGGCTCATCAAGAACCACCGCGATCTGATTGACGCCGAGTTTGTGCTCAACCACGACGGCGGCGGCGTGGACACCGACCACGGCAAGCCGGTGGATATCGTCGTGGACGCCACTGAAAAGCTCTATGCTGACTATCAGCTCACCGTTACCAACCCCGGCGGCCACAGCTCCATTCCCGTGCCCGACAATGCCATTTATCATTTGGCCAATGGCCTGGTGCGCCTGCAGCACTATAAGTTTCCCTTTGAACTGAATCACGTCACCCGCGCCTACTACGAGCGCATGGCCACAGTTGCGCCAAGCCAGAAGGCGGCTGACATAAAGGCGATCCTTAAAGATCCGCCCGATCAAGCTGCCATCGCCCGCCTGTCGGAAGACCCGGTGGACAATTCCACGCTGCACACCACGTGCGTCGCCACGCGCCTCGACGCCGGCCACGCCAACAACGCCCTGCCGCAGCGGGCGCAGGCCAACGTCAATTGCCGAATTCTTCCCGGACACTCCTCGGAAGAAGTGAGGCAAGAACTGGTCCGCGTGGTCGACGATCCCAAGATCGCAGTGCGCTACGTGGGAGCCATCGGAGAAGTCACTGACAAAGCTTCCAGCCGCGAGTCTTACGCTCCGCCGCCGCTGCGTCCGGACGTATTCGAGCCGCTGGAGAAAATTGCCAAGGAGATGTGGCCGGGAGCGCCCGTGATTCCCGACATGGCAACCGGTGCTTCCGACG
>Ga0335078_10019326_pt1 | contig 10132 bp, 9 predicted proteins | sample Lox_Sample_32_FD_206711 | JGI IMG/M metagenome (GOLD analysis project Ga0335078, IMG submission 206711) | Soil microbial communities from Loxahatchee National Wildlife Refuge, Florida, United States - Lox_Sample_3.2 | ecosystem: Environmental > Terrestrial > Soil > Wetlands | place: USA: Florida...
CGCGTGCAAGACGGCGAACACGTTACTCACGGCCAGATTCTTGCCGAATGGGATCCGTTCACCTTCTCGATCCTCACCGAAACGGCTGGCTCCGTGAAGTTTGACGACTTGCGGCCCGGCCTGACCATCGAAGAGCAAGTGGACGAAGTAACCGGCCTCTCGCAAGACGTGGTTACGCTGCCTCCCGGCGACGAAAAGCATCAGCCGGCGATTCTCGTCCGCGACTCTTCCGGCAAGGTTCGCAAAAAGTACCTCATGCCTTCGCGCGCGCACTTGATGGTCAAGGACGGCGACGAAGTGCAAGCCGGCGACGTACTCGCGAAAATCCCGCGCGAAACCACCAAGACCAAGGACATCACCGGCGGTCTCCCACGCGTCGTCGAACTCTTCGAGACCCGCAAGCCCAAGGATCCTGCCGTCATCAGCGAAGTCGACGGCATTGTTCGTTACGGCGATATCGCCAAGGGTATGCGCAAAGTCTACGTCGAAAGCGAAGACGGCAAGACCACCAAGGAATACTCGATTCCGCGCGGCGTGCACATCAACGTGCAGGAAGGCGACCACGTGCGCGCTGGCGAAGCTTTGATCGATGGCCCGCTCAACCTGCACGACTTGCTTGCCGTGCTCGGCGAAAAGTTCACCCAAGCCTATCTCGTCAACGCCATTCAGGAGGTTTACCGCCTCCAGGGCGTCAACATCAACGACAAGCACATCGAAACGATCAGCCGCCAGATGATGCGCTGGGTCAAGGTCGAGGACGTCGGCGATACGCAGTTCCTCCTCGAAGAGCAGGTGGACAAGTTCCGCTTCCGTGAGGAAAACGATCGTGTCATCGCGGATGGGGGCCGTCCCGCAACGGGGCGTCCGCTGCTCCTCGGCATCACCAAAGCCTCGCTCTCGACCGATTCGTTCATCTCGGCCGCGAGCTTCCAGGAGACCACGCGCGTGCTCACCGAAGCTGCTGTTGCCGGCAAGGTGGATTACCTCCGCGGCCTCAAGGAAAACGTCATCATGGGCCGCCTCATCCCGGCCGGCACTGGCCTTGAGCATTACCGCAACATTCAGTTGTTGACGGAAATGCCCGCGCCCGCTCCCGTCGAGGAAATTCCGGAAGCCGCCGAACTCACGGCGGAAGAAGCCGCGGCTCTGGACTTCCTCCAGAAAGACACGGAAGCCGACGCCGCTACCGAAAGCTAACCGCCGTTGTAGTGGCGCAGCATGCTGCACCCATCTCGGCAACCATCCCGCAATCCAGCGAAACTCGGCGAAGCGTCCCGGCTCACCCCGGGGCGTTTTGCTTTTAAGTACTTTGTACAGGTATCGTTCAGGTACCCACTGACCCCACGACCATTTGCCCGAGCCCCGCAAGCGTTTCTAAAATGAGAGTGGTGCATTGTGGAGCAGCTTGACGGGCATTTCTTAAGTCATCGGCAGACGCATGCCTAACGACGACTATCGTTCTTCTCCCTCGCCGCCACACCCTTCTGCTCCGGCGCCCGAACGGCCGTCTGTCTCTTCTCGCCTCGAGCAATTTGAAAAACGCCAAAGCCAACTCTGGCGCCTCACGGCTTTCCTGCTGCTCATTATGTCGGTCGGCTTCGCCATCGTGTCCTGGAGCACGATTAAATCTCTCGCGCTCCGCTATGAGCCGCTTCTTCCGTTGCTCTTTGTTGTCGTCGTTCTCTTTCTGGCGTATGCCTGGAAGCGTAATCAGGAAATTTCGGAATTACGCGGTTTGGTCCGCGGTTTGGAGCAGCGTGATTCCAATCCTCCTACCGAACGCCAGATGGACGAGCTTTTTTCCGTCATTTCCCGCTCGCAGCAGGGCTTTCGCGATCTCATCGACTCGTTCGATGACATTCTCATTGCGCTCTCTCTGGAAGGCGAAATTCGCGCCGTTAACCGCGCCTTTGCCGATATGGTGGGTGCCACGTTTCAGGAGATTATTGGCCGCCCAGTTACGGAGTTTCTTGAGGAAGGCAGCGGTGAAGGCCAGGAACTCTATCGCCGGACTCTGCCGCGGTTCATCGAACGGCGCCATTGGTCCGGCATCATCCAGATCCATCTGAAGAAGCAGAACGTGGTCTGCTACTTCGATTGCGTCGCCCACGCCATGACGCGCGACAATGTCGTCCACGGCCTCACTGTGCTAGGTCGCGACATCACCGCTCTGCGGAAAAATGAAGCGCGCTTTACCGAGCTTTTCGAAACCCTCCAGGAAGGCATCTATATCACCACTCCCGATGGCAACATCGTGGACGCCAACCCGGCGCTGGTCCGGCTGCTTGGTTATGACTCCAAAGAAGAACTGCTCTCCAGGCAGGTGGCCGATATCATCACCGAGCGCTCCGAGCGGAAATCGCTTATGGAGGAAGTCGAACGCCAGCCCGCGCCGCAAGGCCGCGAAGTCAACCTGTTGCGCAGAGACGGTACCTTTCTGGTTTGCCTCAACACGGCTTCCGCGGTTCGCGATACCGCGGGCCATGTCATCCGCTACCAAGGCTCCGTACTGGATATCACCGCGCGCCGCGAGATGGAGCGCCGCCTTCACCAGCAACAGGAATTTGCCCGCCGCCTGGTAGACAATTTCCCCGACCTCATCTTGGTCGTCGACGCCAAATCTCATTACAACTTTGTCAGCCCACGCTGCAAGGAAATCCTGGGTTACGAAGTCTCGGAGGCCGCGCACATGGAATTTGGCGGCCGCACCCACCCGGAGGACTTGCCGGCATTAATGACGCTGTTCTCGGACATTCTCGCCGGGCGCCAGGCGGTCGGCTCGCTCGAGGTCCGGGTTCGTCATAAAAATGGCGACTGGCGCCGCATCCGCTTCAATTTCAGCCCGTTGTCCGATGAAACCGGAAAAATCGAAGGCGTCGTTCTCTCTGGGCGAGACGTCACCGAAATCAAGCGCCTGGAGGAGCAGCTTATCCAGGCAGAAAAACTCGCCGCCATGGGCCAGATGCTTGCCGGCGTGGCGCACGAATTAAACAATCCGCTCACCGCGATTCTCGGCGTCACCGAGCTTCTCCGCGAGCGTCACGACGTGGAAGAAGCCACGCAGCGCCAGCTCGATCTCACGCACCGTCAGGCTCGCCGCGCCGCGCGTATCGTCCAGAACCTGCTCGAGTTTTCCCGTCCCGCCTCCCCGCAGAAAAAGCCGGTCGATTTGAACAGCATCGTCGAGCGCACTCTCCAGCTTCACGAACATTCCCTCCGCCGCAACAGCATCGAAGTGGACTTTCGCCCGCAACCGGAACTGCCCGGCATCATCGGCGACGCCAATCAGCTCATCCAGGTCTTTCTCAACCTCGTCACCAACGCCGAACAAGCCATCCGCGAAATTCGCGAATCCGGCCGCATCCAGATTCGCATGGCCCGCTTTGCCAGCCAAGTTTGCGTCACGTTTCAAGATGACGGCGTCGGTATCCGTCCCGAATCCATCCCGCGCCTTTTTGATCCGTTCTATACCACCAAGCGGCCTGGCGGCGGCACCGGCCTGGGACTCAGCATTTGTCTCTCGATCGTTCGCGAGCATGGCGGCACCATCGAAGCCGAAGCTCTGCCTGGCGGCGGCTCCGCTTTCACGGTCTATCTCCCGGCTGCCGTGGACGAAGAAGCGCCACGCCCAGCGCCGCCTCGTGCCGTAGGCACCGGTGCCGGTCCGCTCCCGGATTTGGATGCGCTCAAAGGCCGCTCCGTTCTCGTCCTCGACGATGAAGAGATTATCTGCACGCTTCTTTCCGAGGGACTCGCTGCCGCCGGTCTCCATGTCGCCTGCTCCTCCACGGTCGATCAGGCGCTGGGCCTTCTTTCCACTCGCTCCTACGATGCTTTCCTTTGCGACCTGAACCTCTCCGAGAACGGCGACAAACTCGACGGGCGCGCTGCCGCCGAACGCATGCTTAGCTCTGCCTCTTCCTCTCGGCCTGCCCTGATTTTCATGTCTGGCGATCTTCTTGATACCGGCAGCACTGCCAGCGATTCTGGCCCGGTCTGGCACCTGCAAAAACCCTTCCGCATCTCCGAAGTTCTCGCCCTCCTTCAAGGCATTTTCGCCGCGTCCACCCGGACCTGACTTCTTCACACTTCTACGCCTCGGGAAATAGCACCGGCGAAGGCACTATCTCCTACGTAAGAATTTCCCCCACTACACTGCGAAAATCCGTCGCAGTGCCTTCTATCCAACCACCGTAAAGCATTGCCGGCGCTTTGGCCCAAACCGGAACACCGCAAAATGCTGGTCCAGCGAGGCCACCCGCTCGATCCCCAACCGCCGCATCACCGCAAAGCTCGTCCGGTCGACGATCGAAAAGTCCTGATCCCGCCAGAAGAGACCGATATCCCAGGCCGTCTCCAAATCCGCCAAACCCACCGTTTCAATCACCGCTACCCCGTTGCGCAAGCCTTCCCAGAATCGCTCCGCCGCAGTCCGTTTAAGCCTGTACCGCAGCAAGGTCCAGGTTTCCACCAGCACATGATCGGACGTAACCAAAGCCTCCCCGGACTTGAGAATAGCTTTTGCGCGCGCGTTGCTGCGATCGGAGGAGTCCGCGGCCGCATACCAGATCGACGTATCCACAAATAGACTCATGAAGAGCCGATCCTAGCGGCCCGTCTTACGGAACGAACGTCTGCGCGACGAACGAAAGGCCTGGCCAATCATCTCGTCTTTGTCGCTTGCAATATCCGAGCCACCCGAGTCCCCCAAATCAAAAACACAATCGACCTCGGCTGCAACTTCAGGCCGAGTCAGATCGCGCGCTACCAGCCGCCGGAAATATTCCGCCAGCGACACCCCAAGGTCACTGGCGCGTTGTCGCGCCCGCCGTCGCAATTCACTCCCCAACGTAACCTGTGTTCGTGCCATCATGATGGCACCATCATACCATTCCACATTCCAGCGCGGAAGATGGACGATCTGCGTGTTGCGGGTTGCTTCGAGCGAGACAGGCACTCCTGCCTGTGCGGGTATCGGAGCGCCGAACATTCTCAGCCAGTAGTTAGTTTGGCGAGGGGGGAATTTCTGGTGTAACGGTTGCGTGCACCCTGGGACTTAGCAGTTTTGAGGCGGGATTTGCAAAAGATATGATTCTAAAGCGCTTAGCTCTTCCAGCGCAGAAGAGCTATTCACCACTCACTGCTTCGGCGGCCCATCTACCGCAAAGTCCCACACAAACAAATTTAGTCCATCCGGCAATAGCTCCGCAAACGCGTACTCTCCCGGCGGCAGCGACTCTCCCAGCGTGAAGCGATAAATGTCCGGCGCCACGTCCCAGCGCTGCACAGCAATTTCCTTGCGCTGTTCGTCATACGGCTGCCCAAAATAACTGCGAATCGACTCCAGAAAACGCTTGTTGCCCTTCACGGTTGCCCGCACCAGGATCACTTCCGGCGCAATGTCTCCGACCCGGCCACTTCGCTCAATCGAACTGCGACGGTCCGGATCAGGCGCCGGTTCGCGCAAGTAAAACTCGGGATGGTCCGTCGTCAGCCGCACCTTGGCCCGCGTGCCTGGTATCTCGACGTTCTTCTTGCTCGGAATAATCGGGATCGGCGTCAGCACCTGCTTCACTTTGTTTGCCTTATCCGTTTTGACCTGCGTCCCCACCTGGTCCAGGTGCTTAACGGTCTTGCCCTCCAGCGCAAACATGCCTTCGCCGTCGGGCAGGAACACACCCGGAGCCACCGTCAAGCTCGCGTCCACGTCAATCGGGGTCTCTGCGTGCGCCGCCAGCTCCTGGATGTGGACCTGTTTCAGCAGCGCGTCATTCACCTGCTCTTCCGTCTTTTCTGCCTTTTTGGTCGCGTCCCAATCGACCATCGCCGCGGGAATCTCTTCCCACGACCCCCGTTCCGTGCTGAAGTACCGCACCCGGTCGCCGTTCTTCTGGTATTCGCGAACAATCTGATACGTTCCGTCCTTGAGAACCAGTTTCTTGCCTTTCAGCAAAGGAGTGGAAGACGAGGAGCCAGGAGCTGCGGCAGCCGCCGGCTGGGTCTGGGCGCTCGCTTGTGGCGGGCTCGCGTGAACCGCCCCCGGACGCGAAACCCCCAATGCCAGAATCGCGCAAGCGGGCAGCAAAGTTTTACGCAGATGCGAGGCAGTCATGGCAGATTCTCAGCTATGGGATGGCTTCCAGGGGGGCTTGGTTTGCCCGAATCTCAGGTTACGCGCCTGCACAGCGGCCCGCAAGGGCAAGCCGCTACCGATCGCACCGCCCCAAAAAGAAAAATGGCTCTTTCCGTTGTTTCGAAAAGAGCCATCGAAAAAATCCAATAAAAAGAACGCTAAGATCAGCTGATCTTAGGGCGCGCCCGCCGGCGCGATTAGTGCGTGCAGCGGGGAAACAGCGTGACCAGCACCATCAGGTCAGACAGCGTGAACAGCCACTGATCCGCTTGCTTTCCAGCGGCTTCCGCAGCCCGGGCAATGAAGCCCAGATGCCGGCTCTTCGCGAAGTTGCGGATATGGTCCACGCAGATGCCCGTCAGGCTCGCCACTTCCGTGTCCGTAAAGATTTTCTGGCTAGACTTAACCGTGACCATGGCCTTGTCCCTCTTACTTCTGCCCGCCTTCACTTCTATGATGCTTCCTGCAGCGTATGCGATGCACCGACGTAAGAGCAATAGTCGTTCCGTTTCTAGAGGTAGAAACGAACGGGCTAGTACTTTTGTTTCATCTTGCTGTGCAAAAAGGCGTTAACCGGTTTGCGGCTTTTTGCTGGCCGCTAGTACAGGTCCGCCATTCTGCAAAACTCATGGGAAAAAATGTCTTACTTTTGCAATCTCTCTATGGCTTTCGGTAGGTCGTGGGCAATTTCCCGCATCTGTTTCGTGTGCCGATTTTCGTGCGCTGCGAGAAACTCCATCCAGCGATACGTGTTCAGCATTCCCAACGCGGGGTGCCGCCAGAGGTAAGCGCTCAGTTCACGGTGTCGCGTTTCTTCGAGGAATGCTAACGAGCGTTCCCGCGCTTCGCGCAGTTCCGCCAGCATTTCTTCTTTTCCGCGTAAGGATTCCGGCAGAACCGGGATGGGCGATTTCAGCCGGACCAACCGCAACTCCGCCAGCCGGATGGGAAGACGGAACCTCTTATAGAGTGGGATACGCTTGGGAGGCTTTTGCGAGACGCGGTCAGCCTTCTCAATGACTGCCTTTTCCACGCTGACCAAGTGAGCGACCAACTCTGCCGCAGACCACCGACCGTCTCCAGGCCGGGTTTTCCAGCTCTCTGGCGGGACCGCATCGGCGGCCCGCAAAAACTCACTCTGCGCTTTGGCTAGAATTTCTACGAGCGAGTCGATGGCTGGTAGCATCGCAGGCTATCCGACGCCTCAGACGAAGGCGCCGCCGGCTTGCTCAAACGCATGAGCGAGCCGCAGCACGGCAGCCTCTCCAAACGCCGGCCCGAAAATCTGGAGGCCAACGGGCAGCTTCCCGGAGACCTTACCGCAGGGCACCGAGATTCCTGGCACACCCGCTAGTGATCCTGTAACTGTATATATATCAGCAAGATACATCTGCAATGGGTCGCTGGTGCGCTCGCCCAGTTTGAAAGGGGGAACCGGCGAGGTTGGCGTCACGATGGCCTCCACCTTCGTAAACGCATCGCGGAAATCCTGCGCAATCAGCGCCCGCACCTTCTGTCCCTTCAAGTAGTACGCGTCGTAGTAGCCCGCCGAAAGGACGTAAGTGCCCAGCACAATACGCCGCTTCACCTCCGCACCGAAGCCTGCTCCACGTGTTTTCCGGTACATTGCCAGCAGCGAATCGTCCGCTGCCCGTAACCCATAACGGACCCCGTCATACCGCGCCAGGTTTGAACTGGCCTCGGCTGTGGCTATGATGTAGTACGTCGCAATGGCGTAATCGGTGTGCGCCATGCGAATCTCGCGCAGCTCGCACCCCATGGTTTTCAGCAACTCGATACCCGCTTCGATCTTTTTGCGGACTTCGCCGTCCATGCCTGCGCCGAAATACTCCTTCGGGATGCCGATCCTCATTCCCTTGACCGGTTTGGCGATTTCGGCGCGGTAATCGGGAACAGGTGCGGTGGTCGAAGTCGAATCGTTGGCGTCGCGCCCCGCGATAACGCCCATGACGGCGGCCACATCCGCGACGTTCGTAGCAAACGGTCCGATGCGGTCCAGCGACGAAGCAAACGCAATCAGCCCATAGCGCGAAACTCGCCCGTAGCTGCCCATCATCGCGGGAATCCCGCAGAATGACCCGGGTTGCCGAATCGATCCGCCGGTATCCGTTCCCAGTGACGCGACGGCCAATCCGGCTGCTACCGCAGCCGCCGAACCGCCGCTCGATCCGCCAGGGACGCGGTCTGGCGCTTCCGGATTCCGCACCGGCCCGTACGCCGAGTTTTCATTCGAACTGCCCATGGCGAACTCGTCGCAATTCGCTTTGCCCAGAATGATGGCGCCGGCGGCCTCCAGCCGCTCTACCGCGGTAGCATCGTACGGCGGCACATAGTGCTCCAGAATTTTCGAACCACACGTAGTCTTCACGCCCCGCGTGCTGATCACATCTTTTACAGCGATGGGAACCCCAGCCAGAGCCGGCAGGGGTCTGCCGTTGGCCACCAATTCATCGACACGGCGGGACTGCGCGTAAGCGCGTTCTTCGCACAGGGTCAGGTAGGCGTTTAGCTCGGGGTTCTTTTCGCCGATGCGCTTGTAAAACTCGGCCGTCAGCTCCTGCGCCGAAACTTTCTTCGACGTCAGAGCTGCTTTCACGCCGTCAATCGTCCACTTGGTCGTCATCCGCGGGCCTGTCCTGGTTGCGAGCGCTACCGACCGCGCACCCTCAGCTCAACCGCTGCTCCCGAGTGCTTGGTCCTCTACATCCTTTATTTCCGTGCTTTCTCTATCTCTCGATGACCTTCGGCACCCGGAAATACGGGGGTTCGGGATCGGGTGCCTGTCGCAAAATCTCCTCCGCCACAGCGCAGGGCTGGACCACATCTTCCCGAAGCGTAGCGTCTGCCGTCTGGTCATCTGCCAAAACCTGCGCCATTGGCTGCACGCGGGAGGTGTCCAGTTCATCCAGTTTGCCGATGTACTCCAGAATCTCGTCAATCTGGTTGCGGTAGCTCTCCAGCTCGGCCTCGCTTAACTCCAGGTAGGCCAACTCCGCGACTCGCTCGACATCCGCTCGACTGATTTTCAAGGTGTTTTCCGTCGCTGCTAATCTTCAAACCGGAGAAAATTCTAGCACAGCCGCACCAGTTGCCCGGGCTCGCAGCTCTTTGCGCGGCTTTTCATCGCTGCAGCGCGAACCAGGTCAATGTCCGGCGACGTTGCGCTCGCCATTTTTGGCCACCCACTCGACGACGGAGTGGTGCATGCTGGCCATGCGCCAGTGTCCCTGCGATTTTTGGCACATGGCCATGCCGCGTCCGCGCAGTGTTCCGAGTGCCGATTCGATGGTGAACCGATACTCGTACCAGACAGCTTCACCAATCGGATGGAAGTCGCTCTCCTGAATCTCCAGCCGCGCCGCCGGCGTTTGATGGAAATACTTGTCGCGAAAATAGCGCGTCACTTCGTCGCGCCCATACAACTCGGTTTCGCCGCTGAACAAGACAATTTTGGGATCCAGGCATTCGCCGAACGCCCGTTCATCCGAAGCGTTGAACGCCTCCATGCAGTGATGCATCTCCTGCTGCATGGCCTTTGCTAACTCCGCGGCGTGTACCTCATCAGCAGTCGTTACGTGCATGGTTTGCTGCTTTAAATCCACGTTGCTTCGAGCTTCCGCAGCAAATCGATGCCGAGGATGCCGTCAATTTTTCGCCCGCACGCCTTTCCGATGGCGGACAAATCTATTGCCGGGAGCGTGGGCTTCAAGATCGTGGTGCGGCCGATGGTCAAGTCCGGCAGTGTGACTTCTTTCGCGCTGGTCGCCAGCGTGCCGCTCCAGGACGTCACGCGAATGTCTTTGCGCGCGCCATTCGCGAACGATTCGATATTCAGGATGGAAGTGGCCGCGGTATCGACGAGAAACCAGTTGTGGCCTTCGCCGATTTTCACTTCAACCAACGGCAGCGTGTCGCAACGCTCCAGCGGAATTTCTTGCGCAGCAGCGCGGCCTGCAAAAGAGATGACTACTGTTAGTA
>Ga0335078_10019327_pt1 | contig 10132 bp, 5 predicted proteins | sample Lox_Sample_32_FD_206711 | JGI IMG/M metagenome (GOLD analysis project Ga0335078, IMG submission 206711) | Soil microbial communities from Loxahatchee National Wildlife Refuge, Florida, United States - Lox_Sample_3.2 | ecosystem: Environmental > Terrestrial > Soil > Wetlands | place: USA: Florida...
GGCGCCTGGCACCCGGCAGAAGCGCAGCGTGCCCACGGTCCGGTCGGCCACGATCGCGTCGAGCAGCGTCCTGGTCAGGTCGCTGTCGTGCAGCGCGTCGTAGAACTGCAGGCCGTCGTGCGTCCCGATGCGCGCGTGCCGCAGCCGGGCAGGCATCCGGGCGCGTATACCGACGAAGAGCTGGTAGCAGTCGGACGTGGCGCCGTGCGACACGGTGACGATGAGGTGCCGGAGGCCAGGGTCGCCCGCCACGACCTCGGTGTCGGCAACGACCGCGAGATCATGGACGGTTCGCCCCTTGCCTGCGAACCATCGCTGCTTGACCAGCCATGTTGCCAGTATGTCTTCGAAAGTCATGAGCCTGGCTACCCCATCCCCCTCGTCGGACTCTGCAAACACGCCCGGGCGGGTTGCAATAGCAGATATTTCAGGACATTGACCACGCTGTCCAGAGCGGGGAGGGGTAAACCCGCGCTCGCTGAAAACGCTACGCAGAGGCGGGCCGCGCGGGCCGTTCCGTGCCGGGCCGCTCCTTGATGGCGGCGGGCAGCTGGAACCAGTAGAACCCGTGTCCGGGCAGCGTCAGCAGGTAGGAGAGCTCGCCGATCCTGGGGAACACCACCCCGCCGACGCACTCCACCGGAGTGACGCCGATGAAGCGCCGCAGGTCGAGCTCGACCGGCTGCGGGAACCTTGACAGGTTGTTGACGCACAAGATCCGGTCCGAGCCGTCGGAATCGCCATCCAGGGAAGAGTCGGGCAGCCGGACGAAGGCCAGCACAGACGGGTTGGAGGAGGTCAGCTCCTCGTACATGCCGGTGCCGAAGACCGGGTGCCGCTTGCGGATCTCGATCATCCGCCTGGTCCAGTGCAGGAACGAGGCGGGGTTGCGCTGCTGGGCCTCCACGTTCAGCGCCTGGTAGCCGTAGATCGCGTCCATGATCGGCGGCAGGTAAAGGCGCTGCGGGTCGGACCTGGAGAAGCCGCCGTTGCGGTCCGGCGTCCACTGCATCGGCGTCCGCACGCCGTCCCTGTCGCCGAGCCAGATGTTGTCGCCCATGCCGATCTCGTCGCCGTAGTACAGCACCGGCGAGCCGGGCAGCGACATCAGCAGCGCGGTGAACAGCTCGAGCTGGTTGCGGTCGCCGTCGAGCAGCGGGGCCAGCCGCCGCCGGATCCCGATGTTCGCCTTCATCCGGGGATCCTTCGCGTACTCGGCGTACATGTAGTCACGCTCGTCGTCGGTGACCATCTCAAGGGTCAGCTCGTCGTGGTTGCGCAGGAAGATGCCCCACTGGCAGCCCGCGGGTATCGGCGGGGTCTGGGCCAGGATCTCCGAGATCGGGTAGCGCTGCTCGCGCCGCACCGCCATGAAGATCCGCGGCATCAGCGGGAAGTGGAACGCCATGTGACACTCGTCCCCGCCGACGTCCGGGTCGCCGAAGTACTCGATCACGTCGGCGGGCCACTGGTTCGCCTCGGCGAGCAGCACCCGGTCCGGGTAGAGCTTGTCCACCTCGGTCCGGACCCGCTTGAGGTACTCGTGCGTCTCCTTGAGGTTCTCGCAGTTGGTGCCCTCGCGCTCGTACAGGTACGGCACCGCGTCCAGCCGGAACCCGTCGATGCCGAGGTCCAGCCAGAACCGCAGCACCTCGATCATCGCGTCCTGCACGCGCGGGTTCTCGAAGTTCAGGTCCGGCTGGTGGGAGAAGAACCTGTGCCAGTAGTACTGGCCGCGGACCGGGTCGAAGGTCCAGTTGGACTGCTCGGTGTCGACGAAGATGACCCGGGCGCCGGAGTACTTGTCGTCGGTGTCCGACCACACGTAGAAGTCGCCGAACGGCCCGTCGGGGTCCGACCGGGACGCCTGGAACCACGGGTGCTGATCGGACGTGTGGTTCATCACCAGGTCGGCGATGACCCGGATGCCCCGCTTGTGCGCCTCGTCGACCAGCGTGACGAAGTCCCCGATGTTGCCGTACTCGGGCAGCACGGCCATGAAGTCGGCGATGTCGTAGCCGCCGTCGCGCAGCGGCGAGGAGTAGATCGGCAGCAGCCAGATGCAGTCGATGCCGAGCCACTCCAGGTAGTCCAGCCGGGAAATCAGCCCGCGCAGGTCGCCGGTGCCGTCCTCGGTCGAATCCTGGAAGCCGCGGATGAGCACCTCGTAGAACACCGCGCGCTTGTACCACTCAGGATCATGGCCGAAGGAGAACGACTCTGTAATCGCCTCGTGATGTTCTGTCACTGCCGGAACTCCTGGGTCGTGCCGGTATGCGTAGCATCTAGCCAGCGGGCGTAACGGTGAAGATATGGGCGGGACTGCTCGCCGGATCAAGGCGCACGTAGCTGGCGGGCCCCCATCGGTAGGACTCGCCGCTGAGCGCGTCCGTCGCGATGAAGTCGCCGTCCAGCCCTAGTGCGGGCATGTCCAGCCAGACCGTCGCCTCCCGGACCTGGTAGGGGTCCAGGTTGACGACCACCAGTATGGTGTCACCCCCCTGCTTTCCCGGGATCTTATCTACCCGCTTGGAAAAACACATCAACTCGGGCTGGTCGACATGGTGGAAGCGCAGATTCCGCAGCCAGTGCAGGGCCGGGTGCGCCCGCCTGATCTGGTTCAGCTCGGTGATGAAATCCGCGATGCCGATGCCCTCGCGGGCGGCGGCGGCCCAGTCGCGGGGCCTGTACTGGTACTTCTCCGAATCCATGTACTCCTCGCTGCCCGGCCTCAGCGGAACGTTCTCGCCCAGCTCGTATCCAGAGTAAATGCCCCAGGTCGGGGAGAGCATGGCGGCAAGCACCGCGCGGATCTTGAATGCGGGGATGCCGCCGTGCTGCAGGTAGGCGTGCAGGATGTCCGGGGTGTTGGCGAAGAAGTTGGGCCGCATGTACGCGGCCGCGTCGCCGGACAGCTCGCGCATGTACTCGGTCAGCTCCCAGACGCCGTTGCGCCAGGTGAAGTACGTGTAGGACTGATGGAAACCGATCTTCGCCAGGGTGTGCATCATGGCGGGCCTGGTGAACGCCTCGGCGAGGAACAGCACGTCGGGATCGGTCGAGCGGACCTCGGCGAGCAGCCGCTCCCAGAACCGCAGCGGCTTGGTGTGCGGGTTGTCCACCCGGAAGATCCGTATCCCGTGGTCCATCCACAGCCGGACTACCCGCAGCACCTCCGCGTAGATGCCCTCGGGGTCGTTGTCGAAGTTCAGCGGGTAGATGTCCTGGTACTTCTTCGGCGGGTTCTCGGCGTAGGCGATGGACCCGTCCGCCCTGGTGGTGAACCACTCCGGGTGCTCCTTCACCCAGGGGTGGTCGGGCGAGGCCTGCAGCGCCAGGTCGATCGCGACCTCCATGCCAAGCTCGCGAGTGCGGCCGACGAACGCGTCGAAGTCCTCGAACGTGCCCAGGTCCGGGTGCAGCGAGTCGTGCCCGCCTTCCGGCGAGCCGATCGCCCACGGCGAGCCGGGGTCGCCGTCGCCCGGCGACAGCGTGTTGTTCGGTCCCTTCCTGAACGTGGTGCCGATCGGGTGCACGGGCGGCAGGTAGACCACGTCGAATTCCATCGCGGCGACCGCGTCGAGCCGGCCGGCCGCGGTCCGCAGCGTGCCGGAGACCGGCGGCCTGCCGCCGACCGGATCCAGCTGCGCTCCCTCGGACCGCGGGAACAGCTCATACCACGACCCGTACAGCGCCCGCTGCCTGTCCACGAGCACGGTCAGCGGCCGTGACCTGGTCACCAGGTCACGCAGCGGCCAGCTGGCAAGGACCGCGGCCACGGCCGGGTCCTGCGCCGCGGCGAGCCTGTCCCACGGCGCGAACGCGCGGTCGCGCATCCGCGCGGCGACGCCGCGCAGTGCGGTGCGGGCCGCGGCCTGGCGGCTGCCCCCCGGCGGCTGCGGGATCCGCCGCGCGGCGCGCTCGAGCAGCAGCGCGCCCTCGGTCAGCATCAGCTCCACGTCCTGCCCGGCCGGGATCTTGATCTCCGCGTCATGGTGCCAGCTCGCGATCGGGTCGGCCCACGCCTCGACGTGGAACCGCCACAGTCCCTCGCCGGTCACGGTCACGTCCGCGCCGTACCTGTCGGTGCCGGGCGCGAGCTCGCGCATGCGCGTGAGCGGCCCAAGTCGGCGCGCGGGATCACGCAGCACCGCGCCGACGCCGATCAGCCCGTGGCCCTCGCGGAAGACCGTGGCGCTGACACCAAACGTCTCGCCGGTGACCGCTCTCGCCGGCCGGCGCCCGCAGTCCACCGCGGGCTCGACATCCAGGATCGGGATTCGTCCAATCACGCCAGTCACGCTACCGAGCCACGGGCATTTGATGCCAGACTGGGCCGGCTTTGATGGAACGCTCCGCCCCCGGCCCCGCTCCCGTCCCGGAAAGAGTTCCGCTCCCATCCGCCCTATATCCCGAGACCGGCCACCCTCCCGTCGACTCCAGTGCCCCCGCCGGACCCGTCCCCGCCCCGGCGAACGCCCGCTCCCCACCCCCGGGCGGCGGAGCGCGGCCGAGCGTGTCACCACTGATCGTTCGGTATAAAATGAATTGTTTTTCACCGCTTTAGCCACGAGTAAACAAGCCGTTGTCAGCGATTCGGTTCAGTCTCGTGGCGCGGACCAAATAGTGTTCGGCCGTGAGAGCCATTCGCCGATTCACCGTCCGCGTTGCCCTGCCCGAGCCGCTGGCCCCGCTGTACGGCCTGATGCTGAACCTCCGCTGGTCCTGGCACCCGCCGACGGCCGAGCTTTTCGAGTGGATCGACCCCGCCGCCTGGCAGGCCGCGGCCCGCGACCCGATCGCCATGCTCAGCGCGCTGCCGCCGGAGCGGGTCGCCGCGCTCGCCGCGGACGGGGAGTTCCTCGACCGGCTGCGCGCGGCCGACGCGGACCTGCGCCAGTACATGACGCAGCCGCGCTGGTACGCGACGGCCGGCCCGGGCGAGGCGGGGCCCGCCGCGGTCGCCTACTTCTCCCCGGAGTACGGCATCACGGCCGCGCTGCCGCAGTACTCGGGCGGCCTCGGCATCCTGGCCGGCGATCACCTGAAGTCGGCCAGCGACCTCGGCGTGCCGCTGATCGGGGTCGGGCTGCTGTACCGGCACGGGTACTTCACCCAGTCGCTGTCCGCCGACGGCTGGCAGGCCGAGCGCTACCCGGCGGGCGACCCGAACGGGCTGCCGCTCGAGCTCCTGCGCGACGCCGCCGGTGCCGCGGTGCACGTGTCCGTCGGCCTGCCCGCGGGCAGGCAGCTCGCCGCGCAGGTCTGGGTGGCCCAGGTGGGGCGGATCCCGCTGCTGCTGCTCGATACGTACGTGGAGGAGAACGAGGCCGACCTGCACGAGGTCACCGACCGGCTGTACGGCGGCGGCAGCGACCACAGGCTCCGCCAGGAACTGCTGCTCGGCATCGGCGGCATGCGGGCGGTGCGCGCGTTCTGCGCGCTGACCGGGCACCCGGAGCCCGAGGTGTTCCACACCAACGAGGGCCATGCCGGGTTCCTCAGCCTGGAGCGGATCCGCGAGTACGCCGAGCAGGGGCTCAGCTTCGACGAGGCGATCGAGGTCTGCCGGGCCGGCACGGTGTTCACCACGCACACCCCGGTGTCGGCCGGCATCGACAGGTTCGACAGGGACATGGTCGAGCAGCACTTCGACGGCGACCCGCTGCTGCCGGTCGACCAGGTGCTCGCGCTCGGCGCGGAGACCTACCCGGGCGGCGATCTGGACAAGTTCAACATGGCCGTGATGGGCATGCGGCTCGCCCAGCGGGTCAACGGCGTCTCGCTGCTGCACGGCCAGGTGAGCAGGGAGATGTTCGCCGGCCTTTGGCCAGGGTTTGACACGACCGAGGTGCCGATCGGCTCGGTCACCAACGGCGTGCACACCCCGACCTGGGTGGCGCCGGAGATCCTGGAGCTGACTCTGCTGGCCGGGGGGACGACCCCCCAAGACCCCCCCGCTCCTGGGGGGCTTCCATCCCCCCAGACTCCCCTGGCCCCCCTGGGGGACTGGGAGCGGGCCGCGACCGCGCCGTCCGCCGAGCTGTGGCGGGCCAGGCAGGCGCTGCGCGGCCGTCTCGTCGACGAGACCAGGCGGCGGCTGCGCGCCTCCTGGCGGCAGCGCGGCGCGTCCGGGGCCGAGCTCACCTGGATCGACGACGTGCTTGACCCCGACGTGCTGACGATCGGATTCGCCCGGCGGGTGCCGTCCTACAAGCGGCTCACGCTGATGCTGAACGACCCCGAGCGGCTCGGCCAGCTGCTGAACGATCCGGCCACGCCGCTGCAGATCGTCGTGGCGGGCAAGGCGCACCCGGCCGACGTCGGCGGCAAGGCGCTGATCCAGCAGATGGTCCAGTTCACCGACTCCCCTGACGTCCGGCGCCGGATCGTGTTCCTGCCCGACTACGACATGGCGATGGCGCACGCGCTCGTGCAGGGCTGCGACGCCTGGCTGAACAACCCGCTGCGCCCGCTCGAGGCGTGCGGCACCTCGGGCATGAAGGCGGCGCTGAACGGCGGGCTGAACATCTCGGTCCGCGACGGCTGGTGGGACGAGTGGTACGACGGCGGGAACGGCTGGGAGATCCCGTCCGCCGACGGCGTGGAGGACCCGGTACGGCGCGACGAGCTTGAGGCGCTCGCCCTGTACGAGCTGCTCGCCAAGTCGGTCACCCCGCTGTTCTACGACAGGGACGCCGAGGGGGTCCCGCAGGGCTGGGTGGACAGGATCAGGCACACGCTGCTCTCGCTCGGCCCCAAGGTGCAGGCCGAACGGATGGTCCGCGAGTACACCTCGACGCTGTACGTGCCCGCGGCCGACGCCTCCCGCGCGCTGGCGGGCACGGGTGGCTGGGAGCCCGCGCGCGAGCTCGCGGCCTGGAAGAAGCGCGTCATCGACGCCTGGCCCGGGGTGCGGATCGAGCACGTGGAGGCGGAGGGCGCCGGACAGCGGCTCGGCTCCGCGCTCGCCATCCGGGTCTCGGTCACCCTCGGCGATCTCACCGCGCAGGACGTGATGGCGGAGGTGGTCTACGGGCGGCCCGACGATGACGACGACATCGTCCAGCCCGGCTACGTCACGCTGGCCGCCGAGCCGTTGCCCGTCGCGGCCGGGGCCGGCAACGGGATCGTGCGGTATTCGGGCGAGGTGACGCTGGACCGGCCGGGGCCGTTCGGCTATACGGTGCGGGTGCTGCCGCACCACCCGCTGCTCGGCAGCCGAGCCGAGCTCGGGCTCGTCACGTTCCCGCAGGCACCGGCCGGCATGACGAACGGCGACCTGCGTTAAGGTGCTGTGATATGAGTGAATTCGTGCGACTGGAGGTCGCAGACGGCATCGCCACGATCCGGCTGGACCGGCCGAAGGTCAACGCGCTGAACGATCAGGTCACCGCCGAGCTCGCGCTCGCCGCGAGCGCGGCCGCTGCCTCCGACGAGGCCCGCGCGGTGATCATCTACGGCGGCCCCCGGGTGTTCGCGGCCGGCGCCGACATCGCCCAGATGGCCGAGGCCGACTACCCGGCGATGGCCGACCGGTCGACCCGGCTGCAGGCGGCGGTCGGGCTCATCGCGGCGATCGGAAAGCCGGTGGTCGCGGCGATCACGGGGTACGCCCTGGGCGGCGGCCTCGAGGTGGCGCTGGCCGCTGACTTCAGGATCGTGGGGGAGTCCGCCAAGCTCGGCCAGCCGGAGATCCTGCTCGGCGTGATCCCCGGCGCGGGCGGCACGCAGCGGCTGCCCCGCCTGGTCGGCCCCGCCAAGGCCAAGGACATCGTGTTCACCGGCCGTCAGGTCGGCGCGGCGGAGGCGCTCGCGATCGGCCTGGCGGATCTCGTGGTGCCGGACGCGGACGTGTACGGCGCGGCCAGGGAAATGATGGCCCGCTACGCGACCGGCCCCGCGCTAGCCCTGCGCGCCGCCAAGCAGGCCATCGACCACGGCCTCGACGTGGACCTGGCCACCGGCCTGGAAATCGAGCGCGTCCACTTCGCCGCCCTGTTCGCCACCGAAGACCAGCGCGCCGGCATGAGCAGCTTCCTAGCCAGCGGCCCCGGCAAGGCCACCTTCACCGGCCGCTGACCCCCGGCAAGGCCACCTTCACCGGCCGCTGACCCCGCCTGCTGCCCCGCCCCGGGCCAGCCGCTCCGCCCCGTTCACCCCTGCGGCGCTCAAACGCCGACCGCCATACCCCGGCGCTCAGGCGCCGACCCGGCCCGACCCTCGGCGCTCCACCCCCGCCGTCGGCTCTGCACGAACCCCACTGCCCACACGAGCCTCAGGCGTAGGCCTGCCCCATCATCGTGGATCGCTACCCCCCACGATCCGGGTGGTAAGTATCCACGATCTTGAAGTGCCCCGGGTCCCGGGCCCGTGCCAAGCTCAACTGGCCCACAGGACCCAGGAATCAGTCAGTCCGGCCGATCCCCTGAGAAGGAGCCTCAGTTCCCGGTGACGAGCTTGCGGAGGGCCTGGGCGGCCTGGGCGTTTTCCTTGGCGTAGGTGACCAGGGCGGTGGCTAGGGCAGCGGCCCACTCGCCGATAGGCACGGTCTGCCTGGACAAGACGACACCGCGTACCGCGCGGCAGACCTCCGCGACCGGCTGGCCGTTGCGGACGGCCAGCGTCATCTGCTGGTCCCCGAGCTTCGCGACGATCTTGGAGACCTCGCCTGGCCGCCCGCGCATCCTGTCGGACATGGTCCGGTCCCGTTCCACCGACACGCAGTCGCTCGGCAGCGCCTCGCCGAGAGATTGGGCGAGCACCCGCGCGTAGATCGTGACGTCGGTGCTGTCGGCGCGCAGCGCGGCGGTCACCAGATCCAGCGAGAGTGCGTCATTTGGCTCACCCATCGGGGAGAGTGCGTCGTTCGGCTCAGTCATCGGTCAGCCCCAGCGTCGGCCTCAGCGGTGGATATGCCGCGATTCTAGTGCGCCAACGCCCGGCGCGGGCCGGCCGGGAAGGCACCGAGCCGTCGCCCCGCGCCGACCTGCCGTCGATCCGTTACACATTCGTTTCCTCCCCAACCTGCCATCTCTCTCGTACTCTGGATCTCGCGATGCCTGCGACGGAACGACTGCCACGCATCCTCGGCCCGTATCGGCTTCAGGACCGCCTAGGGGAAGGCGGCATGGGGGTAGTTCACCTCGCCGAGGCGCCGGACGGCAGCCTGGTCGCGATCAAGGTGCTGAACTCACGCAGCGAAGACAGCAACGCCCGCCGCCGCCTGGCGCGCGAAGTCGAGACGATGCGCCGGGTGCACAGCCAGTTCGTGGCCGAGGTGCTGGACGCGGACGTGACCGGTGAGTTCCCTTACATCGTCACCAGGTTCGTGGACGGACCCACGCTCGAGCAGCTGGTCCGCGCCCGCGGCCCGCTGTCCGCCTCGGGCCTGCGCAGGCTCGCCTGCGGCACGGCCGAGGCGCTTGCCGCGATCCACGCGGCGGGCGTGGTGCACCGCGACCTGAAGCCGAGCAACGTGATGCTCACCGACGACCGCCCGGTGGTGATCGACTTCGGCATCGCGCAAGCCGGGGACGCGACCAAGCTGACGCTGACCGGGCTGGTCATGGGCACGCCCGGGTACCTCGCACCCGAGGTCATCGAGGGACAGCCAAGCAGCCCGGCCTCCGACGTGCACTCCTGGGGCGCGACGATGGCGTACGCGGCGACCGGCCGCGCTCCGTTCGGTTCGGGCACCTACGAGACGATCTTCTACCGCATCGTCTCCGGCCGCCCCGACCTGGACGGCATCCCCGCGCCGCTGGCTCCGCTATTCGCCGCCGCGCTGGCCAGGGACCCCGCCCGCCGTCCGACCGCCGCCTCGCTGAACGCCCAGGCCAACGCCGTGGACCTCTCCGCGCCGCCTTCCGCGTGTTCCCCGCCAGGGCCGATCCCTGCGTCCGTTCCTGTGTCGGCATCCCCGGCCTCTGCCGTCTACTCCCCGGCCTCTGCCGTCTACTCTCCGGCCTCTGCCGTCTACTCTCCGGCCTCCGCCGACTCCCCGTCCGCAGCGCCCGGATCCGCGCCCGCGCCCGCCTCGTGGGCTTCCGGTGCCCCGGTCCCGGGAGCGGCGCCGGCGTCGTGGTCCGCTCCAGTCCCCATGCCGGCCCCGTCACCCGCCCCCGTCTCG
>Ga0335078_10019328_pt1 | contig 10132 bp, 10 predicted proteins | sample Lox_Sample_32_FD_206711 | JGI IMG/M metagenome (GOLD analysis project Ga0335078, IMG submission 206711) | Soil microbial communities from Loxahatchee National Wildlife Refuge, Florida, United States - Lox_Sample_3.2 | ecosystem: Environmental > Terrestrial > Soil > Wetlands | place: USA...
TGGGAGTTTCACCCCCTGCCATCAGCGGTCCAGGCAACAAGTGAGACTCTTTTATGGCTTATGTAATCGCGGAACCTTGCGTTGGAGTGAAGGACACGGCGTGCGTGGACGCCTGCCCGGTGGACTGCATCCATCCGAAAAAAGACGCGGAAAAATTCCCGACCGAAGACATGCTGTTCATCGACCCGGTGGAGTGCATCGACTGCGGCGCGTGCGTTCCGGTATGCCCGGTGTCGGCGATTTTTGCGCTGGACGATCTGCCGGAGAAGTGGGCGGATTACGCGCAGAAGAACGCCACGTTCTTCGGAAGATAGCCTCGCGCCACCTCGCTTTCGAATCGGCTATGATAGCCGGTACTCGTCAAACGGAGGTGGAGTCATGTTGAAGTCGATCGGCGTCGTGGTGGGCAGCTATGTGCTGTCCATTCTGCTTGTGATCGGAACCGACCCGCTGCTCTCGCGCATGTTCCCCGGCGATTATGTAGCGGGGCGCATTCCCTCGGACGCAGCCCTTGCGGCGAGCACGGGAATGTTCGTCGTCGTCTCGATCCTGTGTGCGTGGCTGTGCGCGCGATTCGCCCCGCAGCCGACTTCTCGGCACGTGTTGTGGTTTTTCATACTGGGGGAAGTGATGGGGATCGTGTCGATCATTCCCAACTGGAGCAAGGGCTGGCCGCACTGGTATTGGCTGTCGTGGCTGCTGACGTGGCCGGTGAGCTGCTGGATCGGGGTGCTGCTCGCGGGGCGGCGGGCGGAGAAGGCGGCCCTCGCGTAGCTTAGGACGATCGTTATGCCCGGTAGGCCGCGCTCTGGATTTCATCAAGCGAAAAGCGGCGCGAAAGATCCCGGGCGAGTAGATGCTGTCGTCGAACCGCTGGAGTGCATCGCGCGCGGCGCGTTTTCCGACGGATTACGCGCAGAAGGACACTTCTTGCATGGGAAGTAACGCTTTCGACTCACGCTTAGTGAAGTCCGTCTGAGAACTGCACTAGAATAATCCTCAGACGATGCTGCTGAATAGGATCAGGCTAGAGAACCTCCTTTCGTTCAGCCAGGCGAATCTTGAACTGCTGCCGCTGAACGTGCTCATCGGCGCGAACGCTTCGGGCAAGTCGAACCTCATTCGATCCATACACCTTCTGAGGTCCCTACCGAAAGGCATCGGAACAACGATTGCGGAGGGCGGCGGCATTCGGGATTGGGTCAATAAGCGTACCGAAGGTATTGCGTCGATTGCGATCTGGAACGCGAGTGGCAGCAAATCCGATACCGGGCATGAAGCCGACCCCGATTACGAGATCTGTCTGCGCGCCATTGGCCAAGACTTTGAGATTCCGCGAGAAGTGCTGAAGGGTGCATTCAGCCGCGCTGGATCGAGACTGAATCCGTTTGGCCCACTCGTTAGTAAAGATGATTTCCTGCCCAACCTGCCGCAGGCTGCTTCTGTCCTTGAGATCTTTCGCTCTCCACGCGAGGAGAAAATCTGGCCTCTGGCGCAGCGCCTGGAAGCGATTCGGCTTTATCGCGAATTCCAGACCGGACCGGGGACGCCAACTCGAAACGGCAGCTCTGCCAGTGCCTTCAAGGGCTACCTCTCCGAGGATGGTGGCAACCTCGCCGGACTCTTGGACAAAATGCGTCATCTTGGCGAGTCCGTCAAGATCAACGATTACCTTCATCGTTTCTATGAGGGCTTCACCGAGGCCTACGCGTATAGCGCTGGTGCTATCACTCAGACATTCGTACGGGAGAAAGGACTTGGCGCTAGGAACGCGGTGTCGGCGGTCGCCCTTTCTGATGGCACGCTGCGAGTGCTCTGCCTACTCGTGGTTTTGTTAGATCCCGAGCCGCCGCCGCTAGCGTGTATTGAGGAGCCGGAGATTGGTTTGCATCCCGATGCGATCCGGATGATCGCGGAACTGCTGGTCCAAGCATCCCAGCGAACTCAATTAATCGTGACGACGCATTCGCCAGCTTTAATTGATGCCCTCTCTGATCGTCCGGAGTCCGTGGTAGTCTGTGAGCGCGACTTTGACGGGTTCACGCAGTTCAAGAGGCTCAAGAGCGCGGATCTCGAGAGGTGGCTGGAGCGGTATTCGCTTGGCGAGTTGTGGCAGAAGGGCGAGATCGGCGGAAATCGGTGGTAGCCGAGATCCGCATCTACTTTGAAGGAGACAAAAAGCTCCGCGAAGGGTTTCACGTATTTCTCGCGGACATAATCGACAAGGCACGGGCAAGACGCGTTCGAGTCGAACTGATCGCCACTGGCGGGACTCCGGAAAAGGACTACCAGATTGCCGTTCGGGCTCATCCAGGGTCGTGGAATGTGTTGGTTCGGGACAGCGAGGGTCCGCTTCCTTCGGAGAATCATGACTCAAAATTCTGGATGGTTCAGGTGATGGAAACATGGTTCCTCGCCGATCCGGAGAGACTCGAAGGATATTACGGGGACGGATTCAAGAAGGCCGCGCTGAAGGCGAATCGCAAGATTGAGGAGATCCCGAAAGCTGACGTACTGGCGTGCCTCAAGCAAGCGACGAAGGGGTGTAAGGCGGGCGAGTATCACAAAACGAAGCACGCGCCGATGATCCTGAAGCGGATCGATCCAACAAGGGTCCGCAAGGTTGCGCCAAATTGCGCCCGACTGTTTACCGCGCTGCTCGCTGCGCTCGATTAGCCGCGGTAGGTCGCGCTTTGGATGTCGGTTTCCCAGATTTTTACTTCGCGGATGCGGATGGGGACCGTCGTTTTTAGCGACTGCGACATTTCAGTGAAAAAATATTCGGCAATGTTTTCGGCTGAGGGATTTTTTATCGTGAAGGGCTCGATATCGTTCAAAAAGACGTGATCCAGGCGGTCGATGATCGCGCGCATCGCGTTCTTCACGTCGATGAAATCTACCAGCAGACCGGTTTCGTCGAGTTTTTCGCCTTCGATCACTACCTGCACTTTGAAATTGTGGCCGTGGACGTTTTCGCACTTGCCTTTGTAGTTGCGCAGGGCGTGGCCGGCGGCGAAGGTTTGTTCTACTGACACTTCATACATGATCGAAGAACCTTTCTACATCTTCGCGCTTCGTGGTGAAGGCGTAGTCGGGGAGGCTGTCGAAAAAAATCTGGCCGTAGCGCGATTTGGTGATGCGATTGTCCAGCAGCGCAAGGACGCCGCGGTCGGTGCGGCTGCGGATCAGGCGGCCGAAGCCTTGCTTCAACGCGATGGCGGCTTGGGGGACTTGATAGGAGTGAAAGGCGTCGCCGCCATTGTCTTTGATCGCAGCTACGCGAGCTTCGACGATGGGGTCGCTGGGGACCGCGAAGGGGAGTTTGTCGATGATGACGCAGCTTAACTGGTCGCCGGGGACGTCGACGCCTTGCCAGAAGGAGGCGGTCGCGAAGAGGACGGCGTTGGGGGTCGCGCGGAATTCTTCGAGCAGGGCGCTGCGGGGGCCAGTGCCTTGCAGCAGCGTTTGAAACGGGACTTCGAGCGAGACGCGATCGTAAATCTGGCGCATGGATTGATTGCTGGTGAACAGAACGAAGGCGCGGCCGCGGCTGAGGAAGAGAAGCTCGATGATTTCGCGCGCGGCGGCGGAGGCGAACGCCTGGCTGCGCGGATCGGGGAGCGATTGCGGGACGTAGAGTAACGCCTGCTCCGAGTAATCGAAGTGGCTCGGAACCAGGAGGGTTCTGGCGTTGCGCAGGCCCAGGCGCTCTTTCACGAAATCAAATCCGCCGGCGACGGCGAGCGTGGCGGAGGTGAGGACGCAGGTATCGATGGCGTCGAAAAGTTTTTCATCGAGGATTTGGGAGACGTCGATGGGGGTCGCCTGCAAAAAAGTTCCGCGGCCGCGGCGCTCGATCCAGTAGACGTACTTGCGGTCGTTCGACTCCATGAAGAATTGGAGACGGCGGGCGATTTCACGGGCGCGGAAGGCTAGGGGTATCGCTTCTTCCGGCGCGGATTTCAGCAACTCGAGATGCAATGCAATAAGTTCGAGGCCGGCTAGGACGTCGCGATAGATCTCTTCGTGCTTGATGAGGAACGCTTCCTGGGCGCGGAAGCCGGTGCGGCCGTCGGGAGCGTTGAACAGCGATAAGAAATGGATAGCGCGCTCGGAAAGAGCCATGATGACGCGGTCGAGCTCTTTCGATTCGAAATTCTTGCGATTCGCGAGCGCGGCGACGTCGCGGGTGAGTTCTTCGAATTGATAGCTCGAAACGGAGACGCCGAAATATTGGCCGGCGACCTCTTCAATTTCGTGGGCTTCGTCGAAAATTACGGTTGAATAATCGGGGATGATGCCGCTCGATTCCATTTCGCCCTTAACGGCGAGATCGGCGAAGAGGAGATGGTGATTGACGATGATGAGATCGCTTTCCATCGCCTTCTGATGCATGCGGGTGATGAAGCAGCGCTCGAACTGCTTGCATTTTTGGCCGGTGCAGCGGTCGCCGCGGGCGTCGATTTTGGCCCATGTGGAACTGGATTCGGGGAGGGTTTTGATTTCGGCGCGATCGCCGGTTTCGGTGGATTTTTCCCAGTCGCGGATGATCTGGAAATCGGCGACCTCTTCGAGTCCTTCGAGCACCGGTTCATTTTCGGCGTCGTAGATTTTCTGGCGGCAGGCGTAGTTGGCGCGGCCTTTCATGTAGCAGGCGCGCAGGGGGCCGAGATGGCGCTCGAGAAAGGGAATGTCCTTGAAGAAGAGCTGCTCCTGGAGATTTTTGGTTCCGGTGGAGATGACCACGCGTTTGCCGGAGAGAATCGCGGGGACAAGATAGGCGAGCGTTTTGCCGGTCCCGGTGCCGGCTTCGACGATCAGGTGGCGCTTGTCGTTGAGGGCGGCCTCGACAGCTTCGGCCATTTCGAGCTGGCCGGAACGGAATTCGTAGTTGGGGTGCCAGTCGGAGAGCAGTCCTTTGCGGCCGAAGAACTGGCGAAGCGTGAGGGCTTTGGTGGGCACCTGAAAGTCGATTTTAGCAGGGAGTACTAAAATACCTGCGCGATCGCGTTCAGGACCGGGGCGGGGTAGATGCCCAGCCAGATCACGATCAGGGCGAGCGCGGCCAGGACGATTCTTTCGGCGAAATGCGGCGCGAGCGGGGTTTCCTGCGTCGGCGCGGGCGAATACATTGCGACGACTACGCGCAAGTAATAGAACAGACCGATGGCGCTGCCCGCGATCAGGATTGTGATCAGGAGCCACAGGTTCTGGTCGGCACCGGCGGCGACCAGGTAGAACTTGGCGATGAAACCGGCGGTCACGGGAAGGCCGGAGAGCGAGAGCATCATGATGGTCAGGATTCCGCTCACGATGGGGTGACGCCAGAAGAGGCCGCGATAATTTTCGACGTGATCGGCTTCGCGCTCGATGCGGGAGACTACGGCGACTACGGCGAAGGCGCCGAGCGTGGTGAAGGAATACGCGATCAGGTAAAAAGTGACGGCGCGGTCGCCCATGCTTCCGCCGGCGAGCAAGGCCACGAGGATGTAGCCGAGATGAGCGATCGAGGAATACGCGAGGATCCGTTTTACGTTGTCCTGACGGAGAGCGAGAAGATTGCCGGCGAGCATGGAGGCGATGGCGATCGCGCTCAGAATCACGAAAGGGGCGCGGCCGGCTGCGGCGGACATGTAGTATCGCAGCAGCACGGCGAAGACTGCGGTTTTCGAGACCGTCGCGACGAACGCCGCGACTGGCGCGGGAGCGCCTTGATAAATATCGGGCGTCCACATGTGGAACGGGACGAGCGCGAGTTTGAAGCCGACGCCGACGAGAATCAAGACGAATCCGATGGTGACTAATGGTCCGGAAGCGTTCGCGATTTGGGCGAAGCTCATCGTGCCGAGTTCGAAATAGACCAGCGCCATTCCGAACAGCAGAAACGATGCCGAGGACGCGGCGAGCACGAGATATTTGACGCCCGCTTCGATGGAGGGTTCGATGTCGCGCTCGTAAGCGATCAGGCCGTAAAGCGAGACGCTGAGGATTTCCAGGCCCAGAAAGAAGGACGCGAAGTGGCTGGAGGAGGCGAGCACGGCCGAGCCGAGCGCCGCGATCAACAGGAGCACGTAGAGTTCGTCGGGATGCTCGGCGTGATTGCGGAAGTAGCCCCAGGAGAGCAGGACGCAGCCGGCGGTGACGGCGACGATGATGCCGATGTAAAACAGCGCGTAGCGGTCGATGATCAGAATCGGGGTGACGGGGCGGGGCGCGACGCCGGCGGCGATCCAGAGGGAGGCGAAGGCTGCTGCTAGACTCGCGAACGAGATCGCCGGTGATGCCGGACCTCTTCGAACCATGATGGCGAGCATCACGAATAGCGGTGACGCGGCCAGGATCAATAAAGGAAGCAGGGCGACGAAATCGGCGGAGGTCATCTGGCCCTCCACGGTGCGTAGATCGCGAGCCTGGTCATGGGAGGGCGGAACAAGTCGATCACCGGGCGGGGATACAAGCCTAGCCAGAAGACGATGGCGATCATCACGGCCAACACCAGGCTTTCGCGCGGCAGCACATCCGGAATGCGCCAGTGGTGGACGTTGGGACCGCGGAAAACGCGCTCGATCATGCGCAGGGCGTAGAAGGTGGCAAGCAACACGCCGACGGCGCCGAGCACGGCGAGGATGCGGCTCACCTGATAGGTGCCGAGGAGCACCAGAAATTCGCCGACGAAATCGCCCAGGCCGGGGAGTCCGAGCGAGGCGAGAGCGAAGAAGAGCGTCGCGCCGGAGAGTCGCGGCGCGGCGTCCCACAAGCCGCCCATGCGGGCGAGGTCGCGCGTGCCCATGCGTTCCTGAAGCTGGCCCACGATCACGAACAGCGCGCCGGTGCTGATTGCGTGGGCCATCATGGTGACGATCACGCCTTCGAGCGCGAGCTGATTCCAGGCGAAGATGCCGAGCAGAACGAAGCCCATGTGGCTGACGCTGGTCCAGGCGATCAGGCGCTTCACATCGGTCTGGCTGAAGGCGAGGACGGTGCCGTAGATGACGCCGGCCACGCCCAGCGCCATCGCGATGGGCGCGAACTGGTGCGCGGCATCGGGGAACAGGGGGACGACGAAACGCAGCATTCCATACGCGCCGGTTTTGAGCACCAGGCCCGCCAGGATGACACTGCCGGCGGTGGGCGCTTCGGTGTGCGCATCGGGAAGCCAGGCGTGCAGCGGCGGGACGGGCAGCTTCACCGCGAAAGCGATGAAGAATCCGAGCATGATCCACATTTGTGTGGACGACGCGAGCGGAGTGCGGAGCAAATCCTCGTATTCGAAGGTGTAGACGCCGGTCGAGCGATGATGCGCGAAGTACAGCGCCAGGATGGCGATCAGCATCAGCAAGCCGCCGAACTGGGTGAAGATGAAAAATTTCACGGAGGCGTAGATGCGGTGCTCGTGTCCCCAGATGGCGATCAGGAAATACAGCGGGATGAGCATAAGCTCCCAGGAGAAATAGAACAGGAACAGATCGAGGGCGAGGAAGACGCCGCCCATGGCGGCGACGAGCCACTGCAGGCACAGATGAAAGAAGCCGACCTGATACTGGATTTCGGTCCAGGAAACCAGGACGGAGATGATTCCGAGAAAATAGGCGAGCAAAAGGAGCAGAAGGCTGAGGCCGTCCATGGCGAGGTGGAAGTGGATGCCCCATTCGGGGAGCCAGGTCCAGTCGATCTGCGCGAACCAGCTTTGAAATTCCGCGTTGCGATTCGCGATCCACAGCCAGATCATGGTCGCGAGACCGGCGGTCATTCCGGCGAGGGCGATCCAGCGCGGGGCTTGTTGACTGAAGCGTCCGGCGATCCAGGAAAGAAGTCCGGAGGCGAGCGGAAGCAGGATCAGGAAGAGCAGGATCATAAAAATATCGCCATGGCCACGAAGACCACGGCGCCCGCGGCGATTCCGGCGGCGTACCAGCGCAGCTTGCCGCTTTCGGTGTAACTGAGGCCGCGCCAGAAGAGCGAGGTCAGATTGGATAAGCCGTCATAAATGGAATCGAGCAGGTCGCCGCGGATGATCCAGGCGAGACGCTCGAATGGACGCACGAAGAGGCGGTCGTAAATCCAGTCCATCGCCCAGTCGGAAAACCAGAAGCGACGGAGCGAGGCGCCGACGGGGTTCGATGCCGCTGCGCGCGCCAGCTCCGGCTTACGGAGATAGACCAGCCAGGCGAGGAGCACTCCCGTGAGAAATATGGCCGCGGTGATGGCGCTGGTCACGGTCTCGGTGAGTGCTGCTGGGGCTGAAGATTGGGGGAGCTGCGGAAGTGCGCCCCCTACGAATGCGAGGAACGGTTTTTTATCGTAGCCGCCGACGATCGAGAGCGTGGCCAGCGTGACCACCGGAATCGTGACGGCGAGTCCCGGACGATGCGAGACCGGAGTGCGAACTTCGCCGAAGAAAACCACGAAGATGAGGCGGAAGGTATAAAACGAGGTCAGCAGCACTCCGAATAGTGCCACGGCCCACCATGCGATTCCGCCCAGTTGAGAGGTTCCCGCGCTCCAGATGATGAAGTCTTTGCTGAAGGAGCCGGCGGTGATGAGTGGCAATCCGGAAAGAGAACAGCCGCCGACGAGAAAGGTCCAATAGGCGATGGGAAGCTCACGATGAAGGCCGCCCATGCGAAAGATGTTGTGCTCGTCATGGAGAGCGTCGATCACGATGCCCGCGGAGAGGAACAGGAGAGCCTTGAAAAAGGCGTGCGTCATGAAATGAAAAATCGCGGCGCCCCAGGCTCCGACGCCCAGAGCGAGAAACATGTACCCGATCTGACTGATGGTCGAATACGCGAGGATGCGCTTGATGTCGTACTGCGTGAGCGCGCTGAAGCCGGCCACGAGCAGCGTCGCGGCGCCGATCACGGCGACGGCGAACTGCACCGGCGGCGCGAGCTCGAACAGCACGTGCATGCGGGCGATCAGGTACACACCCGCGGTGACCATGGTGGCCGCGTGGATCAAGGCGCTGGTGGGCGTCGGGCCGGCCATCGCATCGGGGAGCCAGACTTGCAGTGGAAGTTGCGCGGACTTGCCGATTGCGCCCCCGAGCAGCAGCGCGGCGGCGGTGATCGCGATCGCCGATCCCGCGGGCCACTCGATTGACGCCTGGTGAAGCGCGGTTTGAATCGTCAGCGTGCCGAGCTCGGTGAAGATGAGGAACAGGCCGACCAGCATCACGGTGTCGCCGACACGCGTCACGACGAATGCTTTGATCGCCGCGCGTCCGTTCGCGGGATCCTGATACCAGAAGCCGATCAGCAGATAGCTGCACAGACCGACGCCTTCCCATCCCAGGAAGAGCAGCAGGAGATTGTCGGCGAGCAGCAGCGTCACCATCGACGCGACGAAAAGATTCATGTAGGCGAAGAAGCGGCCGTAGCCGGGATCTTCGCGCATCGATTCGGCCGAATACAGGTGAATGAGGAAGGCGACGAAGGTGACGACTACGATCATCACCAGGGAGAGCGGATCGAGATAGAACGCGATCTGCGGACGGAATCCGGCGACGCTGATCCAGGTCCACAGGATTCGCGTGTAGGGCGTCGCGTGGGCGAGGTACGCCGGAACCATCGCTAGCGAGAGGATCGCGGAGAGAGCGATCGATCCGACGCCGGTGATGGCGACGAACTTTCGCGAGACGGTGCGCGAGGCGAGCGCCAGAACGAGTGCGCTTGCAAACGGGATCGCCGGGATTAACCAGACGAGGCCCAGCACGTCAGCCTCGCATCTCGCTGGCTTCGTCGCTGTCGAGCGAGGCGAAGCGGTGATAGAGGCGCAGCAGCAGTGCCAGGCCGACCGACACTTCCGCGGCGGCCATAGCGAGGATGAACAGGAACATCACCTGGCCGTCAGCCTGGCCCCAGCGTGCGCCGGCCGCGATGAAAGCGAGTCCGGCGGCGTTGAGCATGATTTCGAGCGACATCAGGATGAACACGAGATTACGCCGGGCCATCACGCCCGCCAGGCCCAGCGTGAACAAAATCCCGGCCAACACTAACGCGTCCCTCACGGGTATGCTCTGCATCTTGAACCTCCGCCTGCTTGCGTTTTCGAACACCGAGGTGATATGCGGCTACCATGCCGGCCAGAAGCAGCATCGAGGCCAGCTCGACGCCGATCAGGTAACCGCTGA
>Ga0335078_10019329_pt1 | contig 10132 bp, 10 predicted proteins | sample Lox_Sample_32_FD_206711 | JGI IMG/M metagenome (GOLD analysis project Ga0335078, IMG submission 206711) | Soil microbial communities from Loxahatchee National Wildlife Refuge, Florida, United States - Lox_Sample_3.2 | ecosystem: Environmental > Terrestrial > Soil > Wetlands | place: USA...
GCGATTCAATTTGGTATGGTTTCTTCATAGCGACTCTCCTTTTCTCGGCAAAAGAAAATTCGCTCTCAGCCTACCAAGGCTGGGAGCGGGGAGTCGCTACTTTCTACGATCTATCGGGCATTTCCAGATTCTGTCTCGACCCGGCGAGGCGGCACGCTCTGTCCAGCCAGACAAGAATCGAGACTCACACCAACGCATTCTTAAAGCGGCTGAAATTGCGAAGGAGCGAGTTAAACAGATAACGGAACCGTATAACCCCCAACAGCGCGCGGAAAAGTTAGCCGATTGGTTGGAATACTTACTCAAGAGCGCTCGTGTCATTTGGATCAGCGTGCCAGACGACGCGAATGCCTACACTATTTTCGAGACTCTTAATGATAGAGGGGCTGACCTGTCCATATCTGATCTCCTCAAGGTGAATCTGTTCAATATTGCTGAGGATCGCCTTGCTGAGGCGGAATCCCGATGGGAAGCGATGCTAGGGACCTTGGAGTCTAACGGTGGAGAGGAACTGGCGAAGAATTATATGCGCCACTTGTGGGTCGCAATGCAGGGGCCGACGCGTGAGAGGGAGCTACTTGGAAGCATTAAGAAGGTTCTTACGAGCAAGCAAGCTGCTATCGATCTAGCTATCGAATTGGCCGAAAGCGCAAAATATTATTCCGCGATACTCAATCCGGCAAACGCGACGTGGGCTGACGATACCACCAAGAGCTTGATAGATGATCTTATTACGCTAGACGTTGAACAGGTAAGACCGTTGCTGTTAGCAATCGTCAAAAAATTCAATAATACGGAGATCCGAAAGAGTCTCAGAAATCTGGTTTCGTGGACTGTCCGGTTTCTGATATATGGCGGTTTAGGTGGTGGTACGCTGGAGCGTAACTACTCACTAAGAGCTAAGGATATCTGGGACGGCAAGATCGCAACAGCCAAAGCTCTCTTTGACGATATAAAATCTATACTCCCTCAGGATGTTGAATTTGAATCTGCCTTCAGTGTAGCAAGGGTATCAAAACAGCGCCTTGCACGCTTTTATTTCCGGGCGCTTGAGATGCAGGAAATCGGTAGCGATCCGTGCTTAGTGCCCAATGCAAATAGCGATGCGGTTAACTTGGAACACGTACTGCCCGAGAACCCAGGATCAAATTGGCCTAGCGTCAAACCAGAAGAAGCAAAAGCCTACTACAAGAGAATATGGGGTATCTACTTGACTCAGGTGACCCCAAGATGTAGTATGGCCGGCCGTGGAGGATTATCCGCGAAATCTGGCGGAATTTGAAGCGCGCTTTTCGACAGAGGCAGCTTGCCGAGAGTATCTGGTCCGGCTGCGGTGGCCGGATGGTTTTCGGTGCCCGCGGTGTGGTGCGCGGAAGACCTGGCCGGTGCGCGGGGTGCTGCTGCAATGTGCGAGTTGCGGGTATCAGAGCTCGGTGACGGCCGGTACAATCTTCCAGGACACCCGTAAACCGCTCACGATTTGGTTCCGCGCGATGTGGGCAGTCACCTGCCAGAAGAACGGCGCCAGCGCTATCGGACTACAGCGGGTGCTGGGCTTGGGGAGTTACGACACCGCGTGGACCTGGCTGCATAAATTGCGGCGTGCTATGGTGCGACCGGCCCGGGATCGCCTCTCCGGAGTAGTGGAAGTGGACGAGACGTACTGGGGCAGCGAAGAGGAGAACGTTCGCGGGCGGCAAACGGAGAACAAGGCGCTGATTGTGATTGCAGCGCAAGAGGATGGAGAGGGAATCGGGCGCATTCGCCTGCGGCACATCCCCGACGCTTCTGCCGAAAGCCTGATACCGTTTATCGAGGAGGCCGTTGAACCCGGCAGCGTCGTTCACACCGACGGCTGGGTTGGATACGATCCGCTCAAACGCAAGGGCTACCGTCACCGCATCACCTTCCTGAAGGGACGAAAGGAATCGGCGTCGGAGTTGCTGCCGCGAGTTCATCTCGTGGCCTCCTTACTGAAGCGCTGGCTGCTGGGCACGCACCAAGGAGCGGTCAGCAGGGAGCATCTGGACTACTACCTGGACGAGTTCACGTTTCGTTTCAATCGACGGAACTCGCGTAGCCGAGGAAAGCTCTTCCTGCGCCTCGCCGAGCAAGCGGTGGCAGTGGGACCGGTGCCGTACAAGTCGATGGTGAAATGCTTCGCCAAGGCTGACAGCGCCGACCACAATATATAGGGCCGACCTGAGTCAAGTAGATACCCCAATCAAGAGAATTGGCAATCTAGCACTCCTTTCGAGCCCTATAAACAGCGCAATTGGGAATAGCGGATTTGCCGCCAAAACTCCTTTCTTGCAGGCATCCGAATTCAAGTTGACTAGCGAAGTCGCAAAGCAAACAAAATGGGGAATACCGGAGATCAATGACCGCCAAAAGCGCTTGGCTTCATTGGCAGTAAAGACGTGGCCGTTGAATTAAGAGAGACTCTGCTATGATAAGGTCGGATGAAACACTCAGCCGAGCGCGATGCTTTCGTGAACCTAGTGGATCGCGTGCTGATGGTCTCACACGACGAGATAAAGCGGCGGGAGGCGGCGTACAAGAAACAGGCCGATGCGAACCCGCGAAAACGCGGCCCCAAGCGCAAGATCAAGCCCGCTTCTTAGGGCCGCGCGGTAGTGTTCTAGAAGGGTTCATCGCCCGGTTGTTTTTGTCCCACCTTGCCGGTGAGTTCGGCATACGTCAGTCGCTTACCCACTGCCTTCCGCACAAGATAGCTGAAGCGATCGGCATCGCTAACGGGCTTGCGATTGTTGAACCGGAACGCCTGCTCATCGACATAGCGGAACAGATGGAAGGGCTCGACGGAAACGTAAGTTCCCTTGAGGGACCGCTTCAAGAGCGACCAGAAGTTTTCCAGTCCATTGGTGTGAACGTTGCCTTCCACATAAGCCACCGCATGATCGATTACTTCATGCGCGTACTCCTCATCCAAACCGAAGTAGCCAGGATGAGCATCGGTGAACACTTCGGACCCGGCGAGAACGTTTTCGCGGATGTGGCCTTGCAGTTCCTTCTGACTGGCAGCATGAACAACCTTGGGACGCACGACGCCATGACGTTCCAAAACCGCCATCACAATAGCCTTACCATCTGGGCCGGGGGACATGATGCGCCGTTCGCGCACGCTCTTGTGCATGTTGCGCGACTTGCCGCCGATGTAGGTTTCATCGACTTCTACTTCGCCGCCGAGCTTCCCGCCGTTGCCTTCGTCCTGCATAGCAAGCCGAATCCGGTGGAGCATGAACCAAGCGGTCTTTTGCGTAACACCGAGCGCCCGGTGAAGTTCCCAAGACGAGATACCGTTTCGGTTGCTGCCGATCATCCACATAGCTGGAAGCCACTTGTCCAAACCGAGCGGGGAATCTTCAAAGATCGTCCCGAGTTTTACGCTGAACTGAGCCTTCGGGTGCCGGGTCTTGCACTGCCATACGCGGCGCGATGCCACGAAACCAACGTCCTTCGATCCGCACGTAGGGCATTCGACGCCGTTCGGCCAGCGACGGGCCACCAAAAAGTTCAGGCAGTTGTCGGGATTACGGAAGTAAACCACTGCATCGGAAAGGGTTTGCGGCTCAGAAGTGGTGGCCATGAACCAATTATGAGGCAAGAGGTCTGATGTGTCAAGTATATTCTTACCCAGGAGTGCCTGTGCTACGCATGCCGGTACCACTCCAGCGTCCGCCGCAGGTCCTCCTCGAACGAATACCGGGGCGCGTGGCTCACGCGTCGTTAACGGATCAGCGCCGTAAGCTGCCGTGTACGAGAACCCAGATGTTGGACGACGCATCCCCTCCGGTCAACCTCCGAGGCAACAGAATCGCAGGCGCGTGCGTATTCCCTGAGCCATTCCTGCTGCTCGCGTCGAAGCGCGGTCGCTCGCTCCGTTGGGAGTTCTTGCAGCGCGCTTCGGTAAGCCAATGCCATGCCGCGATCCAGCGAAGCGAGTTCGGCATCGCGGCACACGAGCTTTTCCGTTGGTGTTTTGGAGCTCGCGCAATTAAAGCTCGGGCGTGACTCCGCCGCACCGGTTTGATCGGCCGTCGGCTCAGGATACAGGGGTTTGTCATTCCGGATGTCGTTCGCTGAGTCAGGTATTATCACCTCACCCTCCACCTTTTCTCGTAACCGCCGAGCGGGAGGAACGGATGGATTCATCGGATAGGTCTTGCCATCGAAGCGGAGTTCCGCCTCGTAGCCGGGCTGAATGCCTCCTCCGCTAACCCAAACAGTCAGTGTTCGCCAACCGTTAGAAGAGGTAGTTAGCACACGAATCGGCGGTCGCGTGATGAAGATCCTCGTAACAACTCGGTACGATGATGCCTTAGGGGCCAACACCAGCGTTGGGCAGCCACCACTCCCGCACCAATTCTGGCCCACGAGATAAACGATGGCTTCCTTCTCTCCATCCCCGTTCAGGTCAACAAAAGCAGGGAAGTAGCCGTCCTCCGCACCATCCTTGTCGTAATTCTGAAGAAAGCTCCTGAGCTGATCCTCGGCTGTGGGAAATGACATCGGCGTTTGGCGCTGCGCCTGAGCCAGGCAGCTAAGCAACAGGACGGCAAAGGCGGAGCCAATCCTACGCATGCCGGTACCACTCCAGCGTCCGCCGCAAACCTTCCTCGAACGAATAGCGCGGCGCATGTCCTAGATCGCGTACCGCCGCCGTCGTATCCGCTTGCGAGTGCCGCACATCGCCCGCACGGGGCGGCACGTAGTTCGCCGCAATCTCTACGCCCTCGAATTTCTGCAGCAGCGCCCATGCCTGGTTAATCGTGATCCGGCCGCCGTTGCCGGAGTTGTACATCCTGCCGGAAACGTTCCGCGCGCGCGCAGCCCTGAGATTGAGTGCCGCTACATCATCCACGTAAGTGAAATCCCGGGACTGCTCGCCATCTCCGAAAATCGTCGGCGGACATCGTTTCAGAATCGATTTCATAAACAGCGAGAGAACACCGGAATAAGGGCTGGAAGGGTCCTGACGCGGGCCGTACACGTTGAAATACCGCAGCGAAACGGTCTCCACTCCGTAGGCGCTGGCAAAAACGCTGGCGTAATACTCGCCCACCAACTTCTGCAACGCGTAGGGCGACTGGGGATGCGGCGCCATGGTTTCGACCTTGGGCAGCACTTCGGTATCGCCATACGCCGACGACGAAGCGGCATAGATCACGCGGCCCGCCTGACCTTCGTGCGCCGCGCGCAACACGTTAAATGTCCCGTTGATGTTCACGTCGTGGTATAAGACCGGCTCCTCGATGGAGCGCGGAACCGAAGGCAGCGCGGCCTCGTGAAATACCAAGGAAGCACCCCGGATCAGCGGGGCGATTTCCTCGTAGTTGCGTATGTCGGCGCGCTGGAACTCGATCGAATCGCGAATTTCCTCGAGATTCGATTCGCGGCCCGTCGCCAGGTTGTCGATCACCACCACGCGGCGCGCTCCTTCGTCCAGCAGCCGACGCACGATCGCCGAGCCGATGAACCCCGCGCCTCCGGTAACGACAAAATGTTCCGTCATGGGAAAGAGTGGGGCAGCGCCAAGCGCTGCCCAGCCACCAGTTTACGATGGGAGTGTGCCCCACAAGGCCCTCATTTTCGATCTCGGCCAGGTTCTTATCCCGTTCGATTTCCAGCGGGGATACCGCGCGCTGGAAGAATTCTGCCCGTATCCCGCGGTGGAGATCCGTAGGCGCATCATCGCCTCGGGCCTGGTGCCGCCTTTTGAGACCGGGTTGATCGAGCCGCACGATTTTGTCACCCGCCTCACGGAAGCACTGGACCTGACGCTGGACTATTCCGGCTTCTGCCGCGCCTGGAGCTCGATCTTCTACGGGCAGCTGATCCCCGACCGCGTGCTGGAGTCGCTGGCGGCGCGTTACCGGCTGGTGCTGCTGTCGAACACCAACGCCATCCATTTCGAGATGGTTCGGGAAGCCTATTCGCTGCTGCGGCATTTTCACGAGATGGTGCTGTCGTATGAGGTGCGGTCAATGAAGCCCGACGCGCGGATTTACCACGCGGCTATTGAGTGCGCGGGATGCAAGCCCGGAGAGTGCTTTTACACGGACGATATTGCCGAAAACGTCGAAGCCGGCCTGCGGGAGGGATTGGACTCGGTGCTGTTCGAGACTCCGGAGCAGTTAGAGCAGGACATGCGCAAACGGGGAATCGCGTGGGGATGAAAGAAACCGGGCGCCCGCAAGGACGCCCGGTCGAGGAGCGCCTGTGTTCTGGCGGAGGAGTCAGACACAGGAGTGGAGGAGCCTGTTACGCGAGCAGCCCGCCATGTCCCAGGCTGGCGATTTCCCAACCCGTCACGTGGTAGCGCGCCAGCAGCGGCGGCAAAACCAGATCCACTACGTTCGGCTTTGCGGACCGGAAACAGCCCGGCGCTGAAATAATCGGCACTTCGTCCTTGTAGGCCATGAGCATCAGGTTGCCTGGCTCGACGGGAGCGAGGAAACGCTCCACTTGGGCGCCTACCTTCAACATGGCTTGGCCAATGACATCTTCCGGCCCGGCGGGCGCCGTGGTGGAGGCCACCAGAATCGCGCAGGGCTTGGACCGCAGCAGGTGTTGCAAGCTCCGTGCGACGGAGTTTTCATCCTCCGTGCAAGCCAGCACGAAGTTGGCATTGATGCCGAAACGCTCCAGGCGCTGCCGCATGATGTTCTCGAACAATTGCCGCGCCCGCTCACCGCTGATCGGATCGCTGTAGAGAACGCCCACGCTGGGAGCCCGAACCGGCCGCGCCTGCAGGATCGGTCCGCGCTCTTTCAAGATCCCGGTCACGGCGTCGAGCTGATCCTTCGCCACCGCGAACGGTGCGCTCTTCACGGTCGCGATTCTCTGTCCGGTTACGGCATAGCTGTAGTTCAGCGCAGTCGCGATCACCACGCTGGCGGTGCAATTGATCTGCTTGAGCAGTTCATCGTCCACCAGGACGCAGCAGTTTTCCATAGCGACCAGGTTGGCGCGCCCGCCGGCGGCCAAGCGGATCTCGAAACTGCCGCACCCCATCTCGCTCGCCACAGCGCAGACGGCATCGTCCTCGCCGACCTCACCTTCTTCCAGCTCGGTCACCCAGATGTTCTCCATCCCTTCGGATTCCAGGATGCGCACATCTTCATCGCTGATTACATGGCCTTTGGCCAACAGCTTCTTCCCACCCGGCCGGAATACGGTGCAGCATAGGACCCTGCCAGTTGAGGATTTCACATCAACCGTCTGCGCTCTCATGTTTACCTCACAAGACGTAGGATCGACTTGAATTTAGGATTTTTTTATCCTGATCAGATTCTACATCCGTAAAGTCAACATTGCGTGGGAAATGTCTGCGATCTTTTGGGGGGAGTGCAAAACTTCCCCACTTTGTGGGGATTTCTTAAGGGAATCGGGCCAACGGTATCTGAACGTACTGGTCCGTATCGGGCGGCCAAAGCTGCGGCTGTGCTTCTGCCCATGAATGCGGCCTCAAAACCCGTAGGACTGCGACTTCGTCACAAGAATGAAACTTGGGACAGCGCAGACAGTCCTTCCAGGCCTTCAATGGAAGCACGCCGCGCTCCACCTCTTTGAATCCCAGCTTGTTGAAGAACTCAACAACGTAAGTGAAAGCAAATACGGCGTTGAGTTCGTACACGTGAGCCTCTTTGACGAGTGCCTCCACCAAGCGCCTGCCTGCCCCTTGCGTCTTCGCTTCTTGCTGAACCGCTAACGAGCGGACCTCGCCGAAGGTCGGGCTATAGAAATGGAGGGCTCCGCAGCCCAGAAACTCGTCGCCACGCGTGACGACCGTGAAGTCCCGAATGGCTTCGGACATTTCGAACTCGGTGCGCGGCAGCATGATGCCCTGTGCCGCGTAGCCGTTGATCAGGCCCAAAATGGACGGAATATCGCGCATCACGGCCTTGCGCGTGGTCAAGCCGCTAGCCGCGGCCGGCCGCTCCACGCAAGCATCCTCTTGTAACGCGCTGATCATGCGGCCCTCCCTTCACTCAGCACCAGGCGCGTGCCGATCGCTTCGCCCGCCAGTATCCGATTGAGAACTTCGGGGGCCGATCCAGGCGCAATCCGCACCTGTCCGACTCCCTGCCGTAGCGCAGCCAGAGCTGCGTTCAGTTTCGCCTCCATCCCACCGGTTGCCACTCCTTCCGCGATCAGCTGCTCACTCTCGGCGGCCGTCAGCACCGGACGCACCTGGCGCGACGCATCCAGCACGCCTTCCACGTCGGTGAGAAAGATCAATTGATCGGTGCGGAACGCCGCTGCACACGCCACGGCCATTTGATCGGCATTTACGTTATAAACCTGTCCCTGGCGGTCGGCGGCGACGCAGGCGACCACCGGGAGGAATCTGTTGGCGGTGAGCAGATCGAGCAGAGCGGGGTTCGACTTCGTGACGCGGCCCACAGCCCCAAGCGCGGGGTCCATCAGCTCCGCTTCCACCAGGAATGCGTCGATGCCCGAAAGCCCTACGGCCTGCGCCCCAGCGCGGTTCAAGCTGGCCACCAGTTCATGATTGACGCTCCCGGCAAAGATCTTCAACACCGCATCCAGGGTTTCGGGCGTTGTCACGCGCAACCCGTTCACGAAGCGGCTTTCGATGCCGCGCTCGGCCAGGTAGCGGGTCATCTGCTTGCCCCCGCCGTGGACCACGACAAGCTCCGCGTCGCCCGCGCCCGCCACCGCGATCTGCGCCGCCAGATTCTCCCGCGAATCCGCCGCATCCAGCAGCGTGCCGCCGAGCTTCACCAGCAGTTTCACAGCAGCCCCTCGGTTTCGGGGTATCCGAGCATGAGATTCATATTCTGCACGGCCTGTCCGGCGGCGCCCTTCACGAGGTTGTCGATGGCGCTGACCACCACGGCGCGGCCCGTCTTGGCATCGAGCGTGACGCCCAGATCGCAGAAATTGGTGCGCGCCACACCGCGCAAGTCGGGCGCGTGGCCGGCATGAAAGATGCGGATGAACGGTTCGCCGGCGTAGCGCTTCTCGTAGATCTGAAGCAGGTCTTCCGCGCTGGTGACACTCGTGGCGCGGAAATAGATGGTCTCCAGAATCCCGCGATCGAGCGGTAGCAGTTGCGCCGTAAAACTGAACTCGCCCTCCTCGAGGCCGGAGATTTGCAGCACCTCGGGGACGTGCCGGTGCCTAAGGATCGAGTAGGCCGAGAAGTTCTCCGTCACCTCGCAGAAGCTGGTTTTGAGAGTCGGCTTGCGCCCGGCGCCGCTGACGCCCGATTTGGCATCGCAGACGATTCCGGCGGCGCGGTCAACCACGCCGGCCTCGAGAAGCGGCCGGATGGCGAGGTTGGCGGCGGTCGGGTAGCAGCCCGGATTCGCCACCAGACGGGCGCCCGGAATGCGGTCACGGCAGAATTCCGGGAGGCCGTAAGCGGCTTCCGCCAGCAACGCGGGCTGCGTGTGGGGCTCTTTGTACCAGGCGGTGTAATTCTCGGGTGTGCCGAGCCGGAACGCGCCGCTCAGATCCACGACCCTGGCACCGGCCTCCAGCATGGCGGGCGCCAGGTCCATGGAGACTTCGGGCGGTGTAGCGAGGAACACGAGTTGGATCCCCTGGCTGCGGACGGCCTCCTGAGTACACGGCAGTTGTGCAGGCCCTTTGTGGTTGCGGATCGGTGCCCCGGTAAACTCTTCCCGATGTTCCAGCAGGACAGGCTCCACCTTTGAGTGGCGCTGCAAGATGCGGACGAGTTCCGCGCCGCTGTAGCCGCGATGTCCAACGATGCCGACGTGGGCCATTGTCTAAATATTCTCTCTTATGAATAAATATACCACAAATAGTGGTGGAGGGCACGTTCCCCCACTATCTTCATGGGAAGGAAAGAGGAGTGCCTGCTCGCCATTCAATCCCATCCCATACGGCATGCGATGCCCGAGCATCCTTGCTGGTCTGAAGATATGTTCTATGATTGGCTAATGGCTTGATTTTATGCCTGGTTAGAAGTAGGATTTGAGTGTGGATCTAGGACCGCACAAAGACGCAGTGGCGGCAACGCTCAAGCTGGTCAGGGAAGAAATGAAGCGAGTCGATCACGAACTTTCGAAGATGCAGTCCCTAATGTATCGGCAGAACGAGCTGCGGGCCACCA
>Ga0335078_10019330_pt1 | contig 10131 bp, 19 predicted proteins | sample Lox_Sample_32_FD_206711 | JGI IMG/M metagenome (GOLD analysis project Ga0335078, IMG submission 206711) | Soil microbial communities from Loxahatchee National Wildlife Refuge, Florida, United States - Lox_Sample_3.2 | ecosystem: Environmental > Terrestrial > Soil > Wetlands | place: USA...
CCCTCCGGATCGGTGATGGCGATCAGCGTGTTGTTGAAGGAGGCGCGAATGTGCACCACACCGTGGGGCACCACGCGCCGCTCGCGCTTCTTTTTGAATTCCTTCTTCCGCTTGGACGGCTTTCCCGCCGGAGCCGCCGCTCCGGCCGGAGCTCCCGCCGCCGGCGCCGCCTGTTTTTCTTTGGCCACGTTTCTGGTCCTCTCTCTGCTGGACGCTGGATCCGTTTACTTCTTCAAGGTCGCTTTCTTCTTCGCCGCCACCGCGCCGCGCCGCGGGCCCTTGCGGGTCCGGGCGTTGGTGTGGGTCCGCTGGCCGCGCACCGGAAGATTGCGGCGATGACGCATTCCCCGGTAGCACTGAATGTCGATCAGGCGGCGGATGTTCATCTGGATCTCCTTGCGGAGATCGCCTTCCACGCCGCCCTGCTGCTCGATGGTCTGGCGCAGGCGGTTGCTTTCATCCTCGGTGAGATCCTTGACCTTCTTGGTTTCATCCACGCGCGACTGCGCGCAGATGGCGCGGGCCCGCGCCTGGCCGATGCCGTAGATGGCGGTGAGGCCGATCCACAACCGCTTCTGCGGCGGAAGGTCTACGCCTGCTATGCGTGCCATCGCTCTCTCCCCTTATCCCTGGCGCTGCTTGTGTTTCGGGTTGGTGCAGATCACCCGCACCACTCCGCGCCGCTGGATAATCTTGCACTTGTCGCAAATTTTCTTCACAGACGAACGCACTTTCATCCGCTTCTCTCCCCCGCGCCCGCGCTACTTGTACCGGTAGGTGATGCGCCCGCGGGTCAGGTCGTAGGGCGAAAGCTCCACGGCCACCCGGTCTCCGGCAAGGATGCGGATGAAATTCTTGCGCATCTTGCCGGAAATGTGCGCCAGCACCTGGTGCTTGTTTTCCAGCTCCACGCGAAACATGGCATTGGGCAACGGTTCGACCACCGTGGCCATCACCTCGATGGCGTCCTCTTTCGAATTGCTTTCGCCGCCCTTCTTCCGGTCGGCGTCCCGTTTTCCCGTGTGCTTCATAAGATCGGTTTGCGCTCCCCCCTGCTGTTCCTGGCTACCAGGACGGCCCGGAAACTTCCCGGGGACGCGTCAGAATCCACGGGCCGTTGGTGGTGACCGCCACGGTATGTTCAAAGTGCGCGGAGCGCCGGCCATCGCGGGTGACGGCGGTCCACTTGTCTTCCTTCACTTCCACTTCCGGAGAGCCGGCGTTGACCATGGGCTCGATGGCCAGGACCATGCCCGCTTCCAGCCGCGGGCCGCGGCCGGGCTCCCCAAAATTCGGCAATTGCGGCTCCTCATGCATCTTGGTGCCGATGCCGTGGCCCACAAAATCGCGCACCACGGAGAAGCCGTGCTGGACCGTCCAGCTCTCCACCGCATGCGAAATGTCGCTCAGGCGCTTTCCGGGCCGAACCTGCTCGATGGCCCGGTCCAGCGATTCCCGGGTCACCTCCAGCAGCCGCTGGGTCTCCGGGGCGATCCGGCCCACCGGCACGGTCACGGCCGCGTCAGCGTAATAGCCCTCCAGGGCCACGCCGAAATCCAGCGAGATGATGTCTCCCTCGGCCAGTTTGCGCCGCGCCGAAGGGATCCCATGCACCACTTCTTCATTGATCGATGCGCAAAGCACGCAGGGATATCCCAGGTAGCCCTTGAACGCGGGACGCGCGCCGCGGGCTGCGCTGCGCTTCTCGGCCGCCTGCTCCAGATCCATGGTGCTCACTCCCGGCTTGGCCATGCCGCGCAGTTCGTTGAGCACTTCCCAAACGACCTGCCCGGCGCAGTACATCTTTTCCAGTTCGTCTTGCGACTTCAAAATGATGCCCACGCTTTCTTTCCCCGCGACCTATTTCGCGCCTTCTAGCGCGGCCAGCAGTTCCCGTTGCACCGTGGGCACGTCCTTGGCCCCATCCAGCTCCACCAGCCGGCCACGCTGCCGGTAAAATTCCACCAGGGGCCTGGTCTGCTGCTCGTACGCCACCAGGCGCTGCCGCACCACGTCTTCCGCATCATCCGGCCGCGCCACTACTTCGCTGCCGCAGACATCGCATTTGCCGGCCACCCGCGGCATCTTGCCGCCGGTGTTGTAAATCGCCCCGCAGTTGCGGCAGGTGCGCCGGCTGGCGATTCGCCGCACCACTTCCTCCGCCTCCACGGCCAGATTCACCGCCAAGGTGCGCCCGGCCAGGGCCGGCAGCGCGCCCAGAATGGCTTCCAGTTTCTCGGCCTGCGCCAGGGTGCGCGGAAACCCGTCGAAAACGCACCCGGTGGAGCAATCGGGCCGCGCCACGCGGTCTTCCACCATTCCCAGCACAATCTCGTCGGGCACCAGTTTGCCGCTCTCCATGATCGGCCTGGCCCGGCGGCCCAGCTCCGTGCCCTGGGCCACGTGCTCCCGAAACATGTCGCCGGTGGAAAGGTGCGGCACGCCGTAGATGCGCGCGATTTCCCGCGCCTGCGTTCCCTTTCCCGCGCCGGGCGCACCCAGCAGAATCAGGGCGCGTCCCAGCGTGCGGCCCTGCGCCGCTGGATGCTCGTCAGCCACGCCGGCCCCGGGTGCGTCCTCTCGGCCCGAACCCTTCGTAGTTGCGCATCACCAATTGGGCTTCAATCTGCTGCACGGTATCCATGGCCACGCCCACCACAATCAGCAGCGATGTGCCCCCGAAATAAAAATTCACGCCCAGGCCTTCCAGGACCCAGCGCGGCGCATTGGCGTCAAACCAGGCGCCGATGGGTCCCCACAAATGATTCAACCGGGCCCCGGCGATCATCCACTCCGGGATCAGGCAGACCAGCGCCAGATACAGCCCGCCCACGAAGGTCAGGCGCGTAATGATACGGCTGACGTATTCCGAGGTGTTGCGCCCGGGACGAATCCCGGGAATGAAGCCGCCATGCTTGCGCAGATTGTCCGCCAGCTCCGTGGGGTTCACCATGATGCCCACGTAGAAAAAGGCGAAGCCGATGATCATGCTGACGTAGAGCACGGTGTACCACGGCTCGCCCCAGCGCAATCCGGCGGCGATATCGGAAACCACCCGCGACTTCTTTTCAAACACCAGCGCCAGGGTTTGCGGAATGGTGAGCACGGAGCTGGCAAAAATCGGCGGGATCACCCCGCCGGAATTCACGCGCAAGGGCAGATAGGTCATCTGCCCGCCCATCACCCGGCGGCCCACCACCTTTTTCGCGTACTGCACGGGGATGCGCCGCTGGCCGCCTTCGGCAAACACGATGAAGGCCACAATCAGCACCATCACGCCAAGCAGCATGATCAGGAACATGGCCGTCCAATTGCCCCACTCCTGCCGGCTCACTTTGTCCGCCAGGTCGGTGATGGCCCGGGGCAGCCCCACCACGATGCCGGCAAAAATAATCAGCGACATGCCGTTGCCGATGCCGCGGTCGCTGATCTGCTCGCCCAGCCACATGATGAAGGCCGTGCCCGTGGTGAGCGTGAGCATGGTCATCAGCGTGAAACCCCACCCGGGGTTGTACACCAGCGAGTGCTCCCGGAGCGTGGTGTGCATCAGCGTCTCGGAAATCATCAGGGACTGGAAGAGCGCCAGGCCCACGGTCAGATAGCGCGTGTACTGCGTGATCTTGCGCCGGCCCAGTTCCCCTTCCTTCTGCAACCGCTCCAGGTAAGGAAACACCACGGTCATCAACTGCAGAATGATGGACGCGGTGATATAGGGCATGATGCCCAGGGCGAAAATCGTCAGCCGGCGGAAATTGCCCCCGCTGAAGAGGTCCAGCACGCCCAGGAGCGATCCCTGGCCCTCGCTGAACAGCTCCTGGAGCAGGTCGGTGTTGATTCCCGGCGTGGGAATAAATGCGCCCAGGCGGTACACGGCCAGCATCGCCAGCGTGAACAGCACGCGGTTCCGCAGATCCTCCACGCGGAAGATGTTGGCTACGGAATTGAAAAACCGGTTCATGCCACGATTTCCGCCTTGCCTCCGGCCGCAGCGATCTTCTGTTCCGCAGATTTGCTGAAGGCGTGGGCCTGGACGGTCAGCGCGACGTTCAGCTCGCCGTCGCCCAGCACTTTCACGCCGTGGCGGCGCGCGCTCAGGATGCCGCGCTCCAGCAACAGCTCCGGCGTGACCACATCGCCCTTGGAGAAGGCGTTGAGCGCCGCCACGTTGATGATGGCCAGTTCGCGCCCGAAAGGATTGTGAAATCCGCGCTTGGGGATGCGGCGGTGCAAGGGCATCTGCCCGCCTTCAAATCCACGCCGGCTCTTGTAGCCGGAGCGGGATTTCTGGCCTTTGTTGCCGCGCCCCGCGGTTTTCCCCAGCTTGGAGCCCATGCCGCGCCCCACGCGCACCTTGCGGTGGCGCGAGCCGCGCGGGGGACGCAAATTCGAAAGGGTCACTTCCATGGCGGCCTCAGTTCTCCTCAACCACTTTCACCAGGTGGCGCACCTTGTGCACCATCCCGCGGATCGAGGGAGTGTCCTCCCGCTCCACCGTCTGCTGGAGGCGGCGGAATCCCAGCCCGCGAATGGCCGCGCGCATATCCCGCGGGCAGCCGTTGAAGCTGACCACCCATTGCAGTTTCATCGTGCGTTGCTTCTTCGCCGCGCTCATCGCTGGTTTCTCCGTCCGGGGCCGCTTGGAGTTGCCGCTCACGCGGTCAGTTCCGCGGCTTCCTTCCCGCGGGTTTCCGCCACCTTCGCGGCGTCTTTCAGATGAATCAGCGCGTCGAAGGTGGCCTTCACCACGTTGTGCGGGTTCGACGTGCCGATGGACTTGGTCAGCACGTTGTGCACCCCGGCCACTTCCATCACCGCGCGCACCGGGCCGCCGGCGATGATTCCCGTGCCTTCCGGGGCGGGCTTCAGCAGCACGGTTCCCGACCCGTAGCGGCCCACCACCAGGTGCGGCACGGTGCCGCTCTTCAGATTCACGCGAATCATGTTCTTCTTGGCTTGCTCGATGGCCTTGCGGATGGCCATGGGCACTTCGCGCGCCTTGCCCATGCCGAATCCGGCGTGGCCCTGCTGGTCGCCCACCACCACCAGCGCGGAAAAGCTGAGATTCTTGCCTCCCTTGACCACCTTGGTGACCCGGTTGATGGCCACCACGTGGTCCTTCAGAGCGCTGGCATTGGCCTCGATGGGCCGGCGGATCGCCAAGGTTTCCCGGACTGTATTCTTCGGCATACGCTTAGAATTTCAACCCCGCTTCCCGCGCGGCCTCGGCCAGCGCCTTCACCCGGCCGTGGTAGCGATAGCCCCCGCGGTCGAACACCACCTTCTCGATCCCCTTGGCCCGGGCGCGGTCCGCCACCGCTTTTCCCACCACCTTCGCGGAGGCCACGTTCCCGCCACCCTTGCTGTGCTGGCGCGTTTCCTTGTCCAGAGAACTGGCCGCCACCAGAGTCTGCCCGGTGGAATCGTCAATGACCTGCGCATACAGATGGGACAGCGAACGGAATACGCACAGCCGCGGGCGCTCGGATGTGCCCTCGAGCTTTTGGCGCACCCGCCGGTGAATCCTCCGGCGATGCGCATCGCGCGAGATCCTTCGAACAGGAAGTTGTGCCACGCCTGCTCTCCTCTCCGGCTTACGCGCCGGCCTTGGCGCCGGCCTTGCCAGCCTTCTTCTTCAGGACTTCCCCGGTCAGGCGCACGCCCTTCTGCTTGTACGGATCCGGCGGGCGCAGCGCGCGGATGTTTGCGGCCACTTGTCCCACCTGGCCCTTGTCCGCTCCGCTCACCACCACGTGGGTCTGCTGGGCCACGGAGATCTGGATGCCCTGGGGCATCGGAAATTCGATGGGATGCGAGTAGCCCAGGCTGAACATCACGTTTTTGCCCTTTACCTCGGCGCGGTATCCCACCCCCACGATGTCCAGTTCCCGGGTAAACCCCTGGGTGACGCCGTGGACGGCATTGGCCAATAGCGCCCGGGTCAGCCCGTGCAGCGCGCGCTGCTCTTCTCCGGCGCGCGTGGCCACCAGTTCCTTGTCTTTCTGCTCGATGCGGATGCCCTCGGGCACCGGGACGGTCAGGGTTCCCTTGGGGCCCTGCACTTCCACCTTTTCCCCGGAAACCTGGATCTTCACGCCCTGGGGCACTGCCACCGGTTTGCGGCCTATGCGCGACATGAACGCTTCGCCTCCCGCCTTACCACACTTCGCACAGCAATTCCCCGCCCACGCCCGTCTTGCGCGCCGACTTGCCGGTCATCACGCCCTTGGGAGTGGTCAGGATGCTTACGCCCATCCCGCCCAGCACCCGCTGCACACCGGTCTTGCCGCGGTAAACGCGCCGGCCGGGCCGGGAAACCCGCTTCAGCCCGTTCAGTACGCTGTGCCGGTCCGTGGTGTACTTCAGGAAGATGCGCAGCGACTTGCGCGTCTTATTTTCATCCGCCACTTTGTAGGTGGCGATGAACCCTTCTTCCTTGAGGATGCGCGCGATCTCGATCTTCAGCTTGGACGCCGGAACATCCACGCGCGGGTGCTTGGCGCGCGCCGCGTTGCGGATGCGCGTGAGCATATCGGCGATGGGGTCGGTCTGCATGATTCTCCCTTTCCTACCAGCTGGCCTTCACCACGCCGGGGATCTGCCCGCCGAGCGCCAGCTCGCGGAAGCACAGGCGGCACATCTGGAACTTGCGCAGGTAGCCGCGGCTCCGGCCGCACAGCCGGCAGCGGTTGCGCCGGCGGATCTTGAACTTCAGCTTCCGCCTGGTTTTCGCGATACGCGCGGTTGTGGCCATTAACGCTCCTCCGCTTTCGTGCGGAACGGCAGGCCCATCAGCTTCAGCAGCTCGCGGGCCTCTTCATCCGTGTGCGCCGAGGTAGTCAGGGTGATGTTCATGCCCTTGATCTTGTCCACCCGGGTGTAGTCGATTTCCGGAAACACCAGTTGATCCTTGAGCCCCAGCGTGTAATTGCCGCGGCCGTCGAAGGAACTGGCCGGCAGCCCCTTGAAGTCGCGCACGCGCGGCAGCACGATGGAGCACAGCCGGTCCAGGAACTCGTACATGCGCACCCCGCGCAGCGTGACGCAGCAGCCAATGGGCATGCCCTTGCGAATCTTGAAATTGGCGATGGACTTCTTGGCCCGGGTGATCACCGGTTTCTGTCCGGCGATCAGCCCCAGCTCCACCGCCGCCGTATCCAGCAGCTTGATGTTCTGGTTGGCTTCGCCCATGCCGATATTCAGCGTGATTTTGCGCAGCCGGGGCGCCGCCAGGACGTTGGTGTAGCCGAAACGCTTCACCAGCGCCGGAAGCACCTCGCTGCGATACCGTTCTTCGAGACGCGTCATCATGTCCGTTCCCTTGCCTCGCTCAGCGGTCCAGCGGCGCCTTGCAGCGCCTGCACACCCGCGTGCGCACCTTGCGTCCGCCTTCCTGCCGTTCGGTGTGCCCGATGCGCGTGGGGTGATCGCACGACGGGCAGACCAGCATCACGTTGGAAGCGTGGATGGGCGCTTCCTTGTCCAGCACGCCGCCCTGCACGTTCTTCTGCGGGTTGCGACGCGTGTGCTTCTTTATGATCTGCGCGTGCTCCACGGTGATGGTGCCCGCGGTGCGGTCCACGGCCAGCACGCGCGCGGTGCGGCTGGCAAATGCCAGGCGGTCGCGCCCGGAGATCACCCGCACCATGTCCCCCTTGCGGATCAGCACCGGAACGCGCGGTGCCCGCTGGTTGGCCCTGCTTCGAACGCTCATGGTCACCACACCTCCGGGGCCAGGGAAACGATTTTGGTGAACTTGCGCTCGCGCAACTCGCGCGCCACCGGCCCGAAAACGCGCGTGCCCACCGGCTCGTTGGCATCGTTGATCAGCACGGCGGCGTTATCGTCAAAGCGAATGTAGGTGCCATCGCGCCGCCGCTGTTCTTTGCGCATGCGCACGATCACGCATTTCACTACCTTGCCTTCCTTGATCTGGCTTTCCGGCGAGGCTTCCTTGACCGACGCGGTCACCACGTCGCCCAGTCCGGCCTTCAGTCCGGCGTCGCCGCCCAGCGGCAGGATGCACATCAGCCGGCGCGCGCCGGAGTTATCTGCCACCGTCAGCCAGGTTCGCATCTGGATCATCGAAGGTCTCCGTTACCCGATTCCGCCCTTGGCGCGCACCAGCACCTCGGCCAGCCGCCAGCGCTTCAACCGCGAAAGCGGCCGGGTCTCCGCGATGCGCACGGTATCGCCGGGCCGCGCTTCACCCTGCTCGTCGTGCGCGTAGAGTTTCTTGGACTTGCGGATCACCCGGCCGTAGGCCGGGTGCTGCACCTTGCGGGTCACCTCCACCACGATGGTCTTGGCCATCTTGGCGCTGGTGACCACGCCCACCTTGGTCTGGCGGCGCCCGCGATTCGTCTCTGCCGCGTTATTTTCCATTCCCCACCTTCATCTCGCGCTCCCGGCGCAGCGTCTTGACCCGCGCCAGGTCGCGCCGCACCACGCGCAGTTTCTTCAGGCTCTCTGCCTGCCCGGTGGCATGCTGGAAGCGCAGGCGAAAGACCTGCTCGGAGAGTTCCTGCTCGTGGGTGGCCAGTTCCTGGTCGCCCATCTGGCGGATTTTTTCTATGCTGCGCGGCATCACGCGGCTCCTAAACGGGTGACAAACTTTGTGCGAATGGGCAGCTTGTGCGAGGCCACCTCGCAGGCTTCGCGCGCCTCGGCGCTTTCCAGGCCTTCCAGCTCGAAGAGAATCCGTCCCGGCAGCACCACCGCCACCCAGTATTCCGGAAGGCCCTTGCCCTTGCCCATGCGCGTTTCCGCCGGCTTCTTGGTGAAGGGCTTGTCCGGAAAAATGCGGATCCACATCTTTCCGCCGTGCTTCAGGAAGCGGGAGATGGCCACACGCGCGGCCTCAATCTGCCGGTTGGTGATCCAGGCGCACTCCAAAGCTTTCAGCCCGCAGTCACCGAAGGCCAGCGTTCCCCCGCGCCAGGCCTTGCCGGTGCGGCGCCCGCGCTGCTGCTTGCGGTACTTCACTTTTTTCGGCATCAACATAATGTCGCGGTCCTCTTACCCGTTACCTTACGGGCGCGGGCTCCAGCTCGCCCGCCCCGCGCGTCTCTTCCTGCCGCCGGGGCACGTTTTCACCCTGGTAGACCCAGCACTTCACCCCGATCACCCCGTAGGTGGTGTAGGCCTGCGCGAACCCGTAATCAATGTCCGCGCGCAGCGTCTGCAGCGGCAGCCGTCCCTGCAGGTACCACTCCTTGCGCGCGATTTCCGCGCCGTTCAACCTTCCGGCCACGCGCACCTTGATGCCTTTGCAGCCGAAGCGCAGCGCGGAATCCACGCTCTTGCGCATGGCGCGGCGAAACGCGGTGCGCTTCTCGAGCTGCAGGGCGATATTCTCGGCCACCAGTTGGGCGTTTAATTCCGGACGGTGCACTTCCTGGATTTCGATGTGCACTTCGCGCTTGGTGCGGTTCTGCACTTCGGTCTTCAGCTTGTCGATTTCCGCGCCCTTGCGGCCGATGATGATGCCCGGCCGGGCGGTGTCGATGCGGATGACCAGCTTGTTGGCGGCGCGCTCGATGTCGATCCCGCTCACCCCGGCCGAGCGCAGGCGCTTTTTCAGCTCGCGCCGCAACTCCACGTCTTCGTGCAGCAGGTCTGCGTATTCCTTGTCCGCGAACCAGCGCGATTTCCAGGTCTTGTTGTAGCCCAGCCGGAAACCATACGGGTGTGTCTTTTGTCCCACGCTGCCTCCTACTTTTCCTGGTCCTTCTTCGGAGCCGACTTCGGCTTTGGCGCCGGCTTGTTGGTCAGCGCCTTGCGCGCCCGGCGCACCGCCCCGCGCACGCCCTTGGAGCGTTCCGCTTCCGCGGCCAGCTCCGCCAGGCGCTGGGCCGCGGCCCGCTGGCGCTCTGCCACCACCACCTGCAGGTGGCTGGTACGCTTCTGGTAGCGGAAGGCGCGGCCAAACGGCGCCGGCCGGATGCGCTTCCAGCGCGAGCCTTCGTTCACAAAACACGCGGAAACGTACAGATGGTCCACGTCCAGCGGTGACCCGGCATCTTCCGCCTTGCGCTCCGCATTGGCGATCGCGCTGCGCAGGATTTTCTCGAAATCCCGCGCGATGCGCTTGCGGGTGTACTGGAGCGTCTCGAGCGCCCGCTGCGCGCTCTG